>JAEEGG010000393.1_pt1 | contig 156516 bp, 122 predicted proteins | sample 9134161 | NCBI WGS metagenome assembly JAEEGG01 (sample SAMN16246543, study PRJNA631951) | gut metagenome | biome: gut microbiome; feature: rumen; material: CR-attached | host: Bos | place: Iran: Karaj | collected 2018-10 | reverse complement strand
CACCGGAAGCTATTATTTTGGAGGTTGTTCAACAAATGAACGAAGAAGAGAAGATCACAAATCAGGGCTTTGACACAGAGTTTGCCAATGCTGTCGATTTAATTGCGCAGGTTAGAAGAGGTGCCGTTGTTAAGGGTACGATCACATCTGCTGATGACGACTATGTATACGTAGACGTACACGACAAGTCCGAAGGAAGAATTTCACGTAAGGAGTTTGATTCGGATCCTGACTTCGATCTTGAAAAGGCTATTGCCGATCACACTGAAGTTACAGTTAAGGTCAGAAGCATTAAGAATTCCGATCAGGGCAAAGAGATCATCCTTTCCAAGAATGACGTAGAGTCAGAGAAGGGCAGAGCTGAGATCGAGGAAGCCTACAAGAACAAGACTCCAATCGATGTTAAGATCACACGCACAGTTAAGGACGGCGTTATCGGTTCTTACAAGGGCGTTGACATTTATATCCACAGAACCCAGATCAAGTCCGGCGACGTTAAGGACCTTGAGGCTTATGTAGGCCAGACTCTTGAGATCGTTGTTACCAAGTTCGATACTGAGAAGGGCCGCCTCAGGATTTCCGGAAGCCACAGGATCATCGTATCCGAAGAGCGCCGCAAGAAGTCTGCTGAGATCTGGGACAACATCGAGGAAGGCAAGCACTATACCGGTGTTGTAAGAAGCCTTGTTGATTTCGGTGCATTCATCGATATCGGCGGTGTTGACGGCCTCGTTCACGTTTCCGAGCTCTCATGGAGCCGTAATGCCAAGCCTGCTGACGTTCTGAAGGTTGGCGAGGAGATCGACGTTTACGTTAAGTCTTTCGACAAGGAAACAAAGAAGATCTCATTAGGCTACAAGAAGCTCGAGGATGATCCTTATTACAATATCGAAGAGAGAATGCCTGTCGGCTGCATCGTTCAGGGTACAGTAGTCCGTCTTACAAAGTTCGGCGCTTTCGTTCAGCTTGAGCCCGATCTCGATGCTCTCTGCCACGTTTCGCAGATCTCTTCCAGAAGACTTGAGAAGCCTGAGGATGTCCTTTCCGTAGGTCAGGTCGTTCAGGCAAAGGTTATCAAGATCGAGCCTGAAGAGAGAAGGATCTCCATCTCCATTAAGGAAGTAGCTCCTATCGATCCTGAGATTCCTGAAGCACCTGCTGAAAAAGCAGCCGAGGAAGCTCCCGCTGAGGCTCCTGCAGAAACAACAGACGAGCAGGCATAATTGATATTTAAGTAATGATTTAATAGCTGTCTCTGAATAATGAGGCAGCTATTATTTTGCCTTAATAAAATCTGCTCTGAAAATTTAACTTGCATAATCTATTATGTTGTTATAAGATTTATAAGCTTGTTAGAGGAATACTCCATCGGGGTGTGGCTCAGGTGGTAGAGTGCCTGCTTCGGGAGCAGGAGGCCGTGGGTTCAAGTCCCGCCACTCCGACCAATATTTTTCCTTAACAAAGCGTGATCATCGGGGTGTAGCTCAGGTGGCTAGAGTGCTTGCTTAGGGAGCAAGAGGTCGTGGGTTCAAGTCCCGTCACTCCGACCAGCTAAAGTCTTGGAATCTTCGGGTTCCAAGACTATTTTTATGCAAGCGAATATTTAATTATCAGTCATAAATGCCCGACCTTTTCCGAAAAGCAAAATGTCAGGTAAATATTACGGCAGTGCCTTAATGAATACCTGAATTTTTCGCAAAAAAATGGCTCTCCGGAATAGTTGTGGGATTTTAAGCAAGCATCCGTTTATTCGGATTGACGGAGAACTACCGGTGGTGTTTTCCTGGTAGAAAATACCAATAATCTATCGTAAAGTCGGAAAAACTCATTTCGCGATAGTTTTTCCGCGATTTTCTATCGCAGATCATAAAAAATCACTTTCGCGATAGAAAACCTCATGCTAAGTGTTCCATATCGTCTTGAATCAACAAACTGCCGTCAGATTGAAATGCCGTAGTTTTTTTGCATTACTGATTTAATACTGAAATCAGGTCCCAATCATTAAATATTTAGTAATTTGCTGCGAAATTACTGATTCTGTCATTCTTTCATGGCGAATATTGTAATTATTCTGTAATCGCTAAATCCCACTATTTTTCCGAAGAGTCAAAAAATAACAAACTTCAGGTAATAGTCCCGGCACTAGCCTGAAGAAATACCTGAATTTTTACAAATTGCCACCGTTTTCATTAAAATAAATTCAGCCAGTATGCCGCGTCACGGTTCAATCCACATGTCCTGTTTCGTTTAAAGGAAAAACCGCTTTTTCACTTATGAAACCTTTGTTAATAGATAAATCTTAATAAATTACAATACTTTTTGTAATATAATAAATTATCAGAAAATAAAGGGAGGATAGATTTATGGCTTTTCAGAGAGCTCTTTGGCATAGCGGTCTTACGTATAAACAGACTTGTCCGAAATGTCACACGGTGATTCAGTATACGGATGAGCAGCTCGATTTCAGGCCGTGGTATGCCGACGGTTTTGTTTATTGTGCAACATGCCGCTCACCGCTTCGTCACAATGAAGCATATGCTGTTGACGAGAATGGTAATTATCTTAGAACGACTCCGCAGGGAAATGTTGCTGCGCCCGCAGCTCCTGCAGCACCTGTTGCTGCTGTTCCTGTTGCAGCCGCAGCACCCGCAACGTCTGCTTCACCTGAAGCTCCTGCAGCTGCCGGTGCCGTTGCTTACTGCAAAAATTGCGGCCGTCAATACATTGTGGGTGATGCCAATTTCTGCAATGGCTGCGGGAACAAGCTCGTATAATTCAAACATTTATTTATCAATTTAAAGGCGGTGACCCCTATGAGCCGGGCAGATGACATTTTCGACGAGAACATAAGAACCATCCTTAATTCAGGTTATTCGACAATCAATGATAAGGTCAGACCTCATTGGGCTGATGACGGTGCTCCTGCCTATACATATAAGGCATTTGCGATCGTTAACCGTTATGATCTGGCTGAAGAATTCCCGATGTTTACTCAGCGTTGGATAAATTTCAAAGCTGCTGTTGATGAGCTCTTATGGATCTGGCAGAAGAAGTCCAATAACGTTAATGATCTGAATTCTCACATCTGGGATGCCTGGGCTGATGAGACAGGCTCCATCGGAAAGGCTTACGGATACCAGCTCGGAGTTAAGCATAAGTATAAGGAAGGTGAGTTCGACCAGGTCGACCGTGTTCTTTACGATCTTAAGAATAATCCGTCATCAAGAAGGATCATGACAAATATCTATGTTCATCAGGATCTTTCGGAGATGCATCTTTATCCCTGCGCATATTCAATGACATTCAATGTTACGGGCAACAAGCTCAATGCCATACTTAACCAGAGAAGCAATGACATGCTTGTCGCAAATGCCTGGAACGTATGCCAGTATGCCGTTTTGGTTCATCTTATGGCAAGATGCTCGGGTCTTGAAGTCGGTGAGTTCGTTCATGTTATAGCTGATGCACACATCTATGACAGACACGTCGATATCGTAAAAGAGCTTATTGAGATGCCGAAATATCCGGCTCCGAAGCTCGTTCTTGACGAAGGCATTACTGATTTCTACCAGTTCACGACTGATAACATCAGACTCGAAGGCTATGAAGCCGGTCCTAAGATCAAAGGCATTCCTGTCGCAGTATGAAGCTGATATTTATCAGACACGGCGATCCTGACTATGAAAAGGATTCTTTGACCGAAAAAGGCTGGCGTGAAGCTGAGATCCTGGCAAAACGAGTTGCTTCCTGGGATATTAAGCAGATTTACTGTTCTCCTCTTGGACGCGCAAAAGACACCTGTTCTGTGTCGTTAAAAGCATTGGGCAGGGAAGCTGTTACTTGCGAATGGCTTAAGGAATTCTATTATCAGATCAAGGATGAGAATACAGGCGAATGGACCATTGCCTGGGACTTTTATCCCAGGGATTTCAATGACCGTGATGATCTTCATGACAAGGACAAATGGTGTTATACAGATGTTATGAAGTCGGGCGACCTTGCTTCCCATGCGAAGGATGTGTATGACGGCATTGACTCCTTGCTCGAAAAACACGGTTATAAGCGTAACGACCGCAACTTTTATGATGTTATTGAACATAACGATGATAACCTGGTGTTCTTCTGCCATTTCGGAGTAACGGCTCTTATACTCGGTCATTTGATCGGCATTGCTGCTCCGTGCATCTGGCAGGGAATGATGATGTCTCCGACGTCCATAACCGTATTAGGCTCGGAAGAGAGGATCCCCGGAGAAGCAAGCTTCAGGATACAAACCTTTGCTGACGCCAGACATCTTCTCGAAGCCGGAGAACCGATATCACAGTCCGGCTACTTTACTAAATTATTTGAGGGGTGATACACATGATCGCGATATCTGCTGTTGACAAGAATTGGGCAATCGGTAACCAGGGGCATCTTCTTATATCCTTACCTGAAGACCAGAAAGGTGTTTTCAAGAAATATACGGCAGGACATACTGTCGTTTACGGAAGAAAGACCCTGGAGACTTTCCCGGGACAGAGACTTTTGCCTAACCGCGTCAACGTAATAATGTCCAGAAGCTATGAATACGAGAAAGAAGGCGCAATGATCCTTCATTCTGTTGATGAACTGGAGGATTTTCTTGCTCTTACGGCTGACGAAGTCTATCTTATCGGCGGAGCATCCCTTTATAACTCGCTCATTGCTCTTTGTGACAGGGCGATCATCACGAGTATACGCGCTGAATTCGAGGCAGATTGCTGGTTCCCGAATCTTGACGAGGATCCCGAATGGGAGCTCGAGGAGGAGGAGCCTCCGGTAATGAGCGAAAAAGGCGTTGAATTCACGGTAAAGCACTATAAGAGAAAGTAAGTTAAAAAAATCACAGCTAAATACACTAACAGCTGTGATTTTGCAGTGAAATATCGGGTGTGAAAAGAAATAATCACAGCTTTTTTCACTGTGGACTGTGATTTTACTGTGATTTTCGGGAGTAATGTCCTATATAAATATTTTAAAAGTTATTATTGCATTGCATTTTTCTTTTTGTTAGAATACTCGAGCATAAAAATCACGCATACATTCCGACTGTGGCCAATTTTGAGCTGAATATTACCTTGATGTATGCGGAAGAAAGAACAGGAGGATTATTTTATGCCAGTTATTTTAATGAAGCAGCTTCTTGAAGCAGGCGTACACTTCGGTCATCAGACACGTCGTTGGAACCCTAAGATGTCAGAGTACATCTTCACGGAGCGTAACTCAATCCACATCATCGATTTACAGAAGACAGTCAAGAAGGTCGACGAGGCCTATGACGCTATGCGCGAGCTCGCTGAAAAGGGTGATATCCTTTTCGTTGGTACAAAGAAGCAGGCTCAGGATTCCATCAAGGAAGAAGCTCAGCGTTGCGGACAGTTCTATGTTAACTATCGTTGGCTCGGCGGTACTCTCACAAACTTCGTAACGATCAAGAAGAGAGTTGCAAGACTCGAAGAGCTCCGCAGAATGGAAGCTGACGGTTCTTTCGAACTCAGAACAAAGAAGGAAGTAGCTAAGCTTAAGCTCGAGATGACAAAGCTCGACCAGAACCTCGGCGGTATCGTCGGCATGGTTAAGCTCCCTGCAGCACTTTTCATCGTAGATACAAAGAAAGAGCACAATGCAGTAGCAGAAGCTAAGAGACTCGGAATCCCGATCATCGCCATCGTTGATACAAACTGCGATCCTGATGAAGTTGACTATGTAATTCCGGGTAACGATGATGCTATCCGTGCAGTTAAGCTCATTACAGCTAAGATGGCTGACGCAGTTATCGAAGCTCACCAGGGCGAGGATGCTACATCCGAGGGTATGGATCTTGATTCAGCTGAGGCACAGGCTGCAACAGCAGAGGTCGCTGAGGAGCAGGCTGCTGAGTCTTCTGAGGATAAGTCCATCGAAGAGATCGCTTCCGAGTCATAATCTACTTAACTTAAACAATAATCGCAAAGGAGAAAATATATGGCAGTTACAGCACAACAGGTTAAAGAACTCCGTGAGCTCACAGATTGCGGCATCATGGACTGCAAGAAGGCACTTATCGAGTGCGATGGTGATATCGAGAAGGCTAAGGCTTGGCTTCGTGAGAAGGGTATGGCTAAGGCTGAGAAGAAGTCAGCAAGAATCGCTGCAGAAGGTGCAGTTGTTGCTAAGATCACTGATGACAAGAAGACAGGTGTACTCGTAGAGATCAACATCGAGACAGACTTTGCTGCTAACACAGATAAGTTCAAGGCTTTCACTGAAGCTGTTGCTACACACATCCTTACAAAGAAGCCTGCTACTCTTGAAGAGCTTATGGCTCAGCCCCTTTACAATGACGAGTCCAAGACAGTTGAGATCTTCCAGAAGGAAGCTATCGCTGACATCGGAGAGAATACTTCCATCAGAAGATTCGTTATCTATGAGGTAGAGGGCAACGGAGCTGTTGCTTCTTACATCCACATGGGCGGCAAGGTAGGCGTTTTCGTTGAGGTTACAACTGATGACGATTCCGTTATCGCTAAGCCTGAGTTCGCTGATTTCGCTAAGAACATCGGCATGCAGATCTGCTCCATGAGACCTAACTGGGTTTCTGAAGAGGAAGTTCCTCAGGCAGAGCTCGACAAGGAAGTCGAGATCATCAAGAATAAGGCTCTCGAAGAGGGCAAGCCTGAGAAGATCGTTATGGAGAGAATCGTTCCCGGCCAGATCAAGAACTTCTACAAGCTTAACTGCCTCGTAGATCAGGAGTTCTTCAGAGATGACGATCTCACGATCTCCCAGTACATCGATCAGTCCATCAAGGCAATCGGCGCTAACGTTTCCGTAGTCCGCTTCACACGTTTCGGACTTGGTGAAGGAATCGAGAAGAAGGTTGACGATTTCGCTGAGGAAGTTAGAAAGCAGGCAGGACTCTGATAGTAATTCGGAACTGCTGACAATTTTAAAGAATATAAAGGAGTTGTCTCTTGTGAGGCAACTCTTTTTCTTTTTAGCCTCAATCTTCTTTATTTTTTACTTCACCTTAATAAAGATTATTGTTAAAATCTATTGAAAGAATTTTTGGAGGATAATATTTCATGAGTGAGACAAAGTATAAGCGCGTGCTTCTGAAGATATCAGGTGAGGCTTTGGCCGGTGATGCCAAGGTAGGCATCAATGATGAAGTGCTTAAAGAGATTTCCGCTAATATCAAAGCTGTTGCTGATCTTGGAGTTCAGGTGGCTATCGTAGTCGGCGGAGGAAATTTCTGGCGCGGAAGATCTTCAGAGAAGATGGACAGAGTTACCGCAGATCACATGGGTATGCTCGCTACACTTATGAATTCACTTGCGCTTTCTGACGCGCTTGAGCAGCAGGGAGCCGTAACCAGAGTTTTGTCAGCTGTAGAAGTAAGACAGATGGCTGAGCCTTATATCAGAAAGAGAGCCGTAAGACATCTGGAAAAGGGAAGGATCGTAATTTTCGCATGTGGAACGGGTAATCCTTACTTCTCAACGGATACAGGTGCTGCTTTAAGAGCTACTGAGATCGGAGCTGACGTTTTCCTTAAGGCAACTATGGTTGATGGCGTTTATGATAAAGATCCCCATGTTTACCCCGATGCCAAGAAGTATGATACGGTATCTCATGATGAAGTATTGAGACTGAACCTTAAGGTCATGGATGCTACGGCAGCTGCCCTTTGCCGTGACAATCACACCAAGATCCTCGTTTTCTCCATGAAAGATCCGGAGAATATCGTAAGGATCGCAAAGGGTGAAGAATTGGGAACAATAGTTGAATAAACCGTTTAAATAAAATATCTAAGAGGAGGCTTTAATTATGGCTATGATCGAGATTACAAAGAAAGATTACGATGATATCGAAGCTAAAATGCAGAAGTGCATCGATAACCTTCAGGAGAACCTCAATACTATTCGTGCCGGACGTGCAAATCCGCACGTTTTGGACAAGATTACCGTTGATTACTACGGTGCACCGTCTCCTCTTAATGCTGTAGCGAATATCCAGGTGCCTGAAGCAAGAATGATCACGCTTGCTCCCTGGGATCCGAAGATGCTCAGAGATATCGAGCATGCCATTCAGGCTTCTGACCTCGGAATCAATCCTACTAATGACGGAAAGATGATCAGACTTGTTTTCCCGATGCTTACTGAGGAAAGACGTAAGGATCTTGTTAAACAGGTTAAGGTATACGGTGATGAGACAAAAGTCGTAATCCGTAATAACCGCCGTGACGCCATTGATAAGATGCGTGCTGCTAATAAAAAGAAGGAATTGACGGATGACCTTCTTAAAGAATTCGAAGAGAAGGTTCAAAAGATTACCGATAAGTTTACCGCAGAAGTAGATAAGGTCTGCGAGACAAAGAATAAGGAACTTATGGAAATCTGATTTGATGGCCATTCCCGCTAACAAAAAAGAAAAGACTTATGATACGGGTGACCTTAAGGTCCCCGTATCTTTGGGTGTAATAATGGACGGCAACGGAAGGTGGGCTACTAAAAAACACCTTCCCAGAACTGCAGGCCATAAGGTGGGTGCTGAGAATCTTAAGGAACTATGCCGTAATTGTTCAAAGTATGGCGTAAAGTACCTTACGGTCTATGCATTCTCGACCGAAAACTGGTCCAGGCCAAAAACAGAAGTCGATCAGCTGATGAAGTTGTTCGTTGAGCTTTTCGATAAGTACGATTCCGAACTTGCGGAAGAAGGCATCAGGGTCAGATTTACCGGTGATGATTCCGAACTTCCTCAAAAGGTAAGGGACGTATGCAAAAAAGCTGAAGAAAGATCTAAAGACCGTCCTAATATGCAGCTTATAGTTGCGCTAAATTACGGTGGAAGACGTGAGATCGTAAACAGCTGCCGCAAGATCGCCGAGCAGGTCAAGGCAGGCATTATCGAACCTTCCGATATTACTGAGCAGATGATATCTGACAATAATTATCTTCCGGACGTACCGGATCCCGAATTGATAATCAGACCCAGCGGCGAGATGAGATTATCCAATTTCCTGTTGTGGGAAAGCGCTTATTCGGAGTTCTGGGTATCAGATGTCTTATGGCCTGATTTCGGATACGAAGAACTGACGCAGGCTTTCAGGGATTTTGCGATGAGAGACAGACGTTTCGGCGGCCTGTCCAAGAAGGAAAGCAAGAAATAAATTGAGACAGAGGATTATTACAGGCTTTATATTTACTGTTCTGGTGCTGCTTTTTTTCGTGCCTGCATATTTTTGGCCGGTTACAGCGGTTATCATGTCAGTAATCATCGGCGTATTTGCATGTGTCGAATTATATAAAGCAATAGAGCATGGAGGATTTCATCCTTCGGCAATGCTTCTCATCATCGGAATGCTCTTATCTGTAATCGTTGTTATAAGCGGTTTGGTTTTTGAGCTCAAAGTCGAAAATACCATGGCACTCTACCTCATCATTGTCTGCATGTATTGTGTGTCATGCGGCATTGCGCTTCCTCTGGCAAGACCAGATGATGACAAGGCTTTTCTTAATGGCGTTTTCACAGGAGGAATGATCTTCTATATCTCGTTCCCTCTGTTCTGCCTCGATCTTGCCATGCTCTTCCTGCCTCACGGCTGGTACTACATGGTTATAGGACTTTTCGCTCCGTGGGCGACGGACACTGCCGCGTATTTTACAGGAGTTACCCTCGGTAAACATAAGATAGTTCCCCATATTTCTCCTAAGAAAACCTGGGAGGGCTGTATCGGCGGAGCGGTCTTCTGCGCGCTGGCGGTATTGATCTATTCATGCCTGGTTATTTATCCGCTTGATGATATTCAAATGGGGATAATTCCATACGGTGTACTGATGTTCGTCCTGGGAATACTTATCTCTATCATGTCTCAGATGGGAGACTGGTTCTGTTCGATTATTAAGAGAAGAACCGGGATAAAGGACTTTGGCAACATTTTTCCGGGACACGGCGGAATGCTCGACAGATTCGACAGCACTTTCTTCACTCTGCCGACTGCTTTGCTCCTTGCTATAATTGCCAATAATTTCTTGTGATATGCTGAGCGTCAGGTTGTTTTCGGGAGAAAGTTAATGAGAAGATTGTCTGTATTAGGTTCTACGGGTTCTATCGGTAAACAGACCCTTGAAGTAGTAAGGAACGCACCGGCTGATTTTACTGTCGAAGCGCTTACCTGCGGAAGTGATACAGATACTCTTTTTGAACAGATCATCGAATTCAGACCTAAAGTCTGTTCAGTCATGGACGAAAAGAAGGCTAAAGAGCTTTCTGACAGACTTAAATCTTCAGACATCAACATTGATGTTCTTATGGGAACCGAAGGAAACATCACGTGCGCCACATTGGACAGCTGTGATACTGTAGTCGGCGCTATTGTCGGTTTTGCCGGACTTGTGCCGGTTTATAATGCCGTTTTAAGCGGGAAAGACATAGCTCTTGCCAATAAAGAGACTCTTGTGGCAGGCGGAGATATTATTATGCCGCTCATAAGGGAAAAAGGTGTAATGATGCTGCCCATTGACAGCGAGCATTCTGCCATTTGGCAATGTCTTAAAGGTGAGGCGCGTTCTGATCTGGACAGGATACTCATCACAGCATCAGGCGGACCTTTCAGGGGCAAAACCAGAGATGAACTCGAAAAAGTCAGCGTAGCAGATGCACTTCATCACCCGACATGGAATATGGGCGGAAAGATTACCATAGATTCTGCAACCATGATGAATAAAGGCCTCGAGATCATTGAAGCGCATCATCTGTATGGCATTGAGTGTGACAGGATAGATGTCGTCGTTCATCCGCAGAGCGTTATCCATTCCATGATAAGGCTTAAGGACGGATCGGTCCTGGCGCAGATGGGAAAACCTTCCATGATACTTCCGATCGAAGTCGCTCTTTATTATCCCAAGCGCGGTCCGTCGATCGTTAAGGAGTTTGATCCTTTTGATGCGGCCGTGTCTAATCTTACTTTTGAGCCTTGCGACACTGAAGTGTTCAGGCTCGTTAAACTTGCATATGAAGCAGGAAAAAGGGGCGGATTGTTCCCGACAGTTATGAATGCGGCAAATGAATCTGCCGTCAGAGCATATCTTGCAGGTAAGATCGGTTTCCTTGGAATCGAGAAAACTGTTTTTGATACCGTCGAGAAGATGGATCCTTCGATCAGCGGCATGGAACTGACCATAGACTCGATATGTCAGACTGATAAAGATGCCAGGATTTATGCAGATGAATTAATAGAAGGAATAATAAGGGAATGAGTATAGTAAGAAGCATAATTTTCGTAATCATAATGCTCGGTGTGCTTGCCACACTCCATGAGCTTGGTCATTTTTGGGTTGCAAGACTGTTAAAGATCAAGGTGTTTGAGGTATCCATCTTTGTAGGCCCCAAGCTTTTATCATGGAAACACAAGGATGTTAATTTCACTATAAGGTTAATCCCGATAGGTGCATATGTCAGATTTACCGAGATCGATGATGAAGGATACGTTGTCGAGAGCAGCGATCCTGATCTTCTTATAAATCAGCCCAGGATCAAAAGACTGATTGTCTCTCTGGCGGGACCTTTCATGAACCTGTTATTAGGTTTCATTATCTTTTTAACCATGTTTTGGGCAACCGGTTTTGTCAGCACTGAAATAGGAACCCCAATGCCGGGCGCTCAGACTAATGAAGTCGCTTCGGAATATACTGTCGGTGATACTATCAAAAAAGTTAACGGCAATAGTATATTTTCTGCTTATGACCTTTATTATGAGCTTGATTCAGCGGATCCGTCCGAAGTTATGACTCTTACTCTCAAATCAAAAGAAACAGGTAAAAACTACGATGTTCAGCTTACTCCGGAGTTGAAGAATCGTGCCATGCTTCAGATAACGGTTAAAACCGTCGATTCTGATGAAGATGTTAAAGGCTGGTATGTCGTTTCCGTTGATGAAGAACAGAATGATAACAACCCGGTTCTTAAGGCCGGTGATTACATAACATATATTAACGACGTTTCGGTTTTGGATGAGGGTTTCAGTGATTATATCTATAGTCTGTGTGATCCGGATCCTATTAAAGTTACTTATGTCAGAGATGGTGAAGTAAATGAAGATGAGATCATACCTAAAGTGGTTGAATATACGACTGCAAGAGGGATCAGGCTTATACCATACCTTATTGATTCTCCAAACAATTTTGCCAAGGCAATAAGTTATGCGGCCAAAATGCCTGCTACTATCGGTAATATTTCCGTTAAAGGAATAAAAGACATAATTGCGGGAAAAGAAAAAGCTTATAATTTAGTATCAGGTCCGATCGGAATTACGACCATGGTAAATGATGTCGTTAAGGATGAAGAAGATACTGTAAGCGATAAGTTATATGTGCTCATTTTGCTCAGTGCGGTTATTTCTATAGCGCTTGCTTTTTCGAATCTCCTTCCGATACCCGGACTTGACGGTATTCAGATCATCTTTATAGTCGTGGAGATGGTCATCGGACGCAGGTTATCCGATAAAGCGGAAAAAAGACTTACCATAGTCGGGTTTGTTCTGATAATCTTTTTGGTAGTCTTTGCTTTCATCTCGGATATTCTTAGGATCATATTCGGTTAACTACCGGATCGGGAGAGTATTGTATGACCAGAAAAGTTATTATCGGTGGTGTTGAAGTAGGCGGGGGTTCTCCCGTTAAGATCCAGTCGATGAACAATACTGATACGAGAGATGCTAAGGCTACTCTTGCCCAGATTCAGGAATTGGCAGATAACGGTTGTGACATCACCAGGGTTGCTATTCCTGACATGGATGCAGCAGAGAGTCTTAAAGTTATTACTTCCATGTCTCCCATTCCCGTCGTTGCCGACATTCATTTTGATTACCGGCTCGCTTTGGCAGCAGCTGATAACGGCGCTTCCAAGATAAGGATAAATCCCGGTAATATAGGTGGTCCTGAGAAAGTAAAGCTTGTTGCCGACAAATGCAAAGAACGGCATATCCCGATCCGTGTAGGTGTTAATTCAGGTTCCATTTCCAGAGAGATTCTTGCAAAATACGGCGAAGTCAGTGCTGATGCGATGACCGAGAGCGCTTTGGGCGCGGTCAAACTGTTAGAAGACCAGGATTTCGATGACATAGTTATTTCGATCAAATCTTCTTCGCCGAAGCTTACCATTGATACTTACAGGATATTATCTAAGGCATGTGATTATCCTCTTCATGTCGGCGTTACCGAGGCCGGCACAGTACGCGAAGGTGCCATAAAATCTGCGGTCGGTATAGGAGCGCTTCTTGCCGAGGGTATCGGTGATACCATCAGAGTTTCCTTGACCGGTGATCCGGTTGATGAAGTAATCACTGCCAAACAGATCCTTAAAGCTTTGGATCTTAGAGACGGCGGAATAACATTCATATCCTGTCCTACATGCGGTAGGACGCAAGTCCCTCTAATAGAGCTTGCAGGACAGATAGAAAAGAAGGTATCTGGACTTCCTTATGATCTGAAGGTAGCCGTAATGGGATGTGTCGTTAACGGTCCGGGAGAAGCACGAGAATGTGATATCGGCCTGGCAGGCGGCATTGACGAATTTCTGTTGTTCGAGAAAGGCGTACCGGTCAGAAAAATACCCGCAGCCGTTGCGGTTGAAGAATTTGTAAGGGAAGTGATCAGAGTTGGAGAAGAAAAGCGTAAAACTACTTGAACTGTTCAATGTAGATGAAGACAGATATCAGGATCTAAATGGTCTTATTGTTTCTAAGGTTGATATTTATAAGGCTAAGGCTGCGATCAACCTGGTTCTTGAAGGAGCGGATACTCTTAAAGATAACCGGAGTATTGTAAAACTGGTTAAAGAACTGGAACAGGACTTCGGTACCAAAGTTAATTTCTCGTTCAAAGATATAAACAAAGATAACTTTGAGTCTTTGTACGATAGATTAAGAGTGCTTATCCGTCATTACATCACCCGCGACAGTGTAGGTGGTGTAAATGACATGGTTGATTTTATCAGTCTCGGTTTTGGTTGTGATTACGGGACTATTAATATTGATGTCCCTGCCGGCTGGTTGATGATGTTCGGAGATAAGGACAGGGAAAATCTTATCCGTTCTGTTGACAACGCGATCAGTATCTGCGCTGCAGAAAGGTTGGATTTTACTTATGAGATCGTAAGCTGCGATCCTGATGTTGCAGGGAGCGATACATATCCTGAATATGACATTCTTAAAGCTATTGAAGAGGGAAAACTGGAATTTCCGGATGAGCCTGAAGCTGCTCCGGCCAGTAAAGGCACACGGAAGAAGAAATCAGATAAGAAAGCTGATACTGATGCCAAACCTGCCGGCAAAGATACCTGGGAAGCTAAGGCACAACAACTTAGGAAAGAAGCCAAACAGGAAGAAAAGAAATTCGATTATAAGGCTCAGGCTAATGCTGACAACCAGCTTTACGGAAAAGTAAAGAAACAGGCTACATTCATGAAGATAGCAGACGTTACTATCGGCTGCTTTGACGTAAATATCGCCGGTAACCTCGTTTTTAATGAAGATTCATTTAAACTCGCGAAAACGGGCAGAAGCGTAATCGTTAAGTTTATGTGCCTTGATGATACTGACGGTATATCCTGTATTGCATTCTTAAAGCCGGAAGAAGCCGATGGATTCCAGAAAGAATTCGGTAAGGGCGGTTATGTTGGCATTCAGGGTAATGTCGAGAATGATTCATTTACTGGTGATAAATGTATTAAAGTGTCCGGATTTTTCAGCGCTGAGAAACCGCCGAAGAGAAAAGATACTGCAGAACGCAAGAGAGTCGAGCTTCACGTCCACACCAAGATGAGTGAGAGTGATGCAACGACAGATCCTGCCGATCTGATAAAACTTGCTGCGTCATTCGGTCATTCTGCATGTGCCGTAACTGACCATGGTGTTGTTCAGGCATTTCCTCATGTATTTGAGGCAGCTAAAGGCATCAATAAAAAGCGCAAGGATACCGGTGAAACTCCGATCAAATGTATCCTTGGCTGTGAAGGTTACCTTGTTGATGACGGTCCGACGGTGTTCTATAACCTCCCTTATGATGTAAAGAACGATAAGATTAAGCCTTCAGACGTCGATGATGATGCTTCGTTAAACTTCATTACCAAGCCGAAGGCTGTCGGTTCTTTTGTCTCAATAGTTATAGAGCGTCATGGCGATGATGCTCTTCGAGATACATTTACTTCTGTATGTGCATCCAAATTCAGACTTAAGGGTTATAAGGCCGTTAAGCCTGAGGAAGAAGGCGAATCCGACCAGGATGCAATGGAATTCGCTTCTCACGATATAGATAAGACTCTTTGGAATCCGGATGAGATTCCTGAAGAACTTAGGGATGAGAATATTAATGCCAAGCCGCTTGAGCCGCATGCTGCTTTGGGTACTGCGGTTAATGTCGATCTGGATATTAATGGTGAGTTTGCTGACGGCAGTGATGAATTTATTCCTTCAGAACTGGTTTTCGAACATGTAGCCGATTTCCATGCTGAATTTGAAGATGTTATCTATCCTGGTACTGGAGAACCTTGCGACTCTTATTTTGCCATGGGCGAACTTTTGGAGTTCATTGGAGATTCATACATCACAGGACCGGATATCTTTACGACTCTTGCTTTCTTACGCCGCGCGGGTTACGGAATAAATATTGAAGATCACAAGTACTACAGACATAAGTTCCTTATGCCTGCCACTTCAGATGAAGATATTCTCGAGACATTCTATAAGGGTGAATTCAAGAGTGTCGATGAAGCTTTGAACAGTAAGGGTGTGTTGTTTAATTATGCTCCTGACGGCAGCGGTTACGATGAGATGCTTGCTTCTTGTTATAAGTCTGCATCTTTGCTTGTTTCCTGCCTTAAGGATGCAGGTACTGTAAGCGCTCTTGATATCAACTATAAAGTCGGGCACTTTACTCCGGAACGGGTTAAGTCAAACGAAAAGGACGCACACAAATTTCCGATAACGCCGATGTATCACATCATTTATCTTGTGCGTTCGAATATGGGCCTTTATAACCTTTACCGCATTGTCTCTGAATCACAGATTCATTATTATTCGAGGAGACCCAGAACGCCCAAGAGTTTACTTAAGTATTTCAAGTCCGGCATAATCGTCGGCGGTGCCTGCGAGGCCGGTGAGATCTTCAGATTTGTTTTAAAGAAATACAGAGCATTTAATAAGGACAGACAGGCAACAAGAGACTGCCTGAAAGATTCTGAAGAGTTTGCTAAGATCTTAAGCCTGTACGACTATGTAGAGATTCAGCCTCTCTGCAACAATCTGTTCTTAACAAGGCAGGATCCTGAAAAATATGAAGGCGGTCAGGTTCCGCTTAATGAAGATGACGTAAGGATTATCAATGAACTGCTTGTAGAGACGGCAGACGATCACAACATGCCGGTTTGTGCTACGACGGACTCTCATTTCCTAAATAAGGAAGACGGGCGCTATAGAAAGTACATGTGCATGAGCATGGGCTTTAGCGATGCTGAGATGCAGAGTGACCTGTATTTCAGAACGACTGACGAGATGCTTGATGAGTTTAAGTATCTTGGCGAAGAAAAGGCGATGGAAGTTGTTGTAGATAACACCAACATGATTGCTGACATGATAGACTTCGGTATCAAGCCGTTCCCTGACGGATCTTATCCTCCGCAGATTGCCAGAGCTGCTGCCGATGTAAGAGATATCGCTTATACAAAAGCAAACCGTATGTACCGTCATAACGGTGTGCTTAATGAAGTTGTTAAGGCAAGGCTCGACAGGGAACTTGCATCCATTATCGGTAACGGTTATGCGATCATGTACTATATCGCATACAGACTCGTTAAGAAGTCCAATAATGACGGATACGTTGTAGGTTCCAGAGGTTCAGTAGGTTCTTCATTTGCCGCTACCATGTGTGGTATTTCTGAAGTTAATCCTCTGCCTCCGCATTACAGATGTCCGAAGTGTAACTATGCCGAGTTTGATAACACCGGTGTGTACGGATCTGGTTACGACCTGCCTCCCAAGACCTGTCCCGAGTGCGGTGAGAAGCTGATCCCGGACGGACAGGATATTCCTTTCGAAACATTCCTCGGATTTAAGGGCGATAAGCAGCCCGATATCGATCTGAACTTCTCTGGTGAATATCAGCCGAGAGCGCATTCGTATGTTGGCGTTCTTTTTGGAGGCACGCATACTTTCAAGGCCGGAACGATTGGCGCTTATCAGGATAAGAACGCATACGGCGTATGCCGTAAGATCTGCGAAGAGAAGGGTGAACCGTTTACGCAGGCTCACCTTGCTTTCATGGCAAGGGATATCATCGGCGTAAAGAGAACAACGTCCCAGCATCCCGGTGGCATCGTTGTTATTGCAAAGGAAATGGATATCTATGAATTTACGCCTATCCAGTTCCCGGCTAATAAGACTGACTGCGGAATCATTACAACGCACTTTGACTTCCGTGCGATGCATGATACCATCCTTAAACTTGATATCTTAGGCCATGCCGATCCTACGGTATTAAGAATGTTAAGTGATATTACAGGAGTAAACATTACTGATATTCCGATTCCTGATGAGAAGGTAATGAGTCTTCTTGTAAGTACAGATGCTTTGGGATTCCCGATTGAAGCTACCGATGCCGGTTCAGCTACTTTGGGACTTTCAGAGCTTGGCACCAACATGGCTAGAGGCATGATCAAAGAGACAAAACCTACAAGGTTCTACGACCTCGTCCAGCTCATGGGTCTTTCACATGGTACTGACGTATGGACGGGAAATGCCCAGGATCTTATCAGAGCGGGTACATGCGACCTTAATTCCGTAATCGGATGCCGTGACTCCATTATGACAAGCCTTATTTACTGGGGCCTTCCCAATAAGGATGCTTTTGACATCATGGAAGGAGTCCGTAAAGGTAAGGTTGCTGCAGGCAAGGTTGAGAAGTGGCCTGAGTATGTTGAAGAGATGAAGAAATGCGGTGTGCCTGACTGGTATATAGAATCATGTCAGAAGATAAAGTACATGTTCCCTAAAGCACATGCTGCCGCATATTCTATCTCAACTCTCCGTGTTGCCTGGTTCAAGGTCTACTATCCTGAAGAATATTATTGCTCATTCTTTACTCACAGAGGTGAAGGATTGTTTAATGCAGAAGATATGTGCAACGGTCCTGAAAAGGTGAAGAAGAGAAGAATAGAACTCGCTGATGAAATGCATGCCAAGGGTGACCCGAATACAAAGCTCAAATACTATTTCTATGAGCTTGTTGAAGAGATGTACGCCAGAGGAATAAAATTTGCGCCCATCACGCTTAACGATTCTTTAGGCAAGAAGTTTACCAAAGCCGGTGACAAACTGATCAGGCCGCCGTTCTGCGCTATTGCAGGCGTATCTGAAGCAAACGGATTGGATATAGAGAACGCCAGAAAAGAAGGCGAATTTAAGAACCGTGACGACTTCATGAAGAGAACTGGTGTCGGTCAGTCTGTTACCCAGAAACTTATTGATTACGGCGGCATCCTTGATGATCTTCCCGAGAGTGCTCAGATCAACTTTTTCGATCTTTTGTGAGGATTATCTATAGATGTATTGCAGCGTTATCCTGAGAGGTGCTACAAAGCAGATTGACCGGCCGTTTACTTACCGGATCCCTGAAGAACTGGCTGCTTCAGTGCTTCCGGGTTCTCTGGTAACCGTGCCTTTAGGTCTCAGTAATTCTCAAAGGTATGCTGTAGTAATTGAGCTTGATGTCGGTTTTGATGGTGATCCTGATATCGTCAAAGACATAAGTTCAGTCGTCTCAGGCCGTCCGGTGCTTAATCCTGATCAGATTGCGCTCATCGACAAGATAAGTGACAGATTTAATTGCACAAAAGGTGACGTTGTCGAATTGATGGTGCCTTCCTGTGTGATCAATCACAAGAATCCGGTTGAGGTTTTTGTCCAGCTTGTATCTGAACAGAAAGCTACGGAAGTATTGGAAAGCGAAAAATTAAAAGCGATTTCGCATATTAATATACTGGAGTATCTTTTAGAGCGCGGAAAGTGTACCAGAAAAGAACTCATGGCAAATCTTTCCTGTTCCACTGCACAGGTTAAAGCTTTGGAAGATAAAGGGCTTGTAGTTCTTACCAAAGAATCTTCTGATCTTGAAGTGCCTCAGATGAACGTCATTAATGATGTTCCTGAAGGAAAATTTACTGAAGAATATGATCTCAGTGATGAGCAGAAAAATGCAGTTAATGAGATCATAAAAGGCATAGTCGGGAAAAAGGATAATACATATCTGTTATTCGGAATAACAGGAAGCGGTAAAACGGAAGTATATCTGAACATTGCAAAGAAGGTCATTTCTGAAGGCGGAAGCGTGATATACATGGTTCCCGAGATATCGCTTACGCCCCAGACTATAAATTGGATAAAGGGAAGACTAGGTGACAGTGTCGCAGTGCTGCACAGCAGACTGACAGACAAACAGCGTTATGAACAATGGGACAATATCAGGACCGGAAAAGCAAGAGTGATAGTCGGCCCGCGAAGCGGTGTTTTTGCTCCTGCTGTAAATTTACGGCTCATAATCCTCGATGAGGAGCATGACAGTTCATATAAAGCTGAATCTCATCCGAGGTATTCTGCAAGAGACGTAGCAAGGATGAGATCTAAGATTACCGGATGCAGTGTTGTACTTGGTTCTGCCACTCCTTCGGTAGAGAGTTTTTATGCTGCTCAGATGGGAGCTTTTAAGCTTCTTGAACTAAAGGAAAGAGCGAGACAGGAAGCAAGGCTCCCTGAGATAATCCCCGTTGATATGAAAGAACAGGTTAAGCTCGGGGCAGGTGACATGTTGTCACTTCCTTTGAGACAGGCAATGTCTGTTGCTTTTTCCGAAAACAAACAGGTCATCCTTCTACTTAACAGACGCGGTTTTTCCAGGACTCTCATATGTGAGGACTGCGGTGAACCCGTAACCTGCAAGAATTGTTCCGTACCCATGACTCTTCACAATAACAGACGCAACGGCACGCAAAGCCTGATCTGTCATTACTGCGGTTATACGATCCCATCCTATGAAGCCCGTTGTTCTTTCTGCAACGGTAATCATTTTACCAAAGCAGGTTTTGGCACACAGCAGTTAGAAGAATTTTTGCATGTACTGTATCCGCACGAAAAAGTCTTAAGGATGGATCAGGATTCTACAATGACTCCGGGCGCACATAAAGAGATCATAGAAAAGTTTGCAGACAAGCAGGCTTCGATCCTTATCGGTACGCAGATGATAGCCAAGGGACTGGATTTTCCCGATGTTACCGTAGTCGGTGTGCTTGGTTCGGACCTGATGCTTGCGTCTTCATCTTTCAAGGCATCGGAAAGAGCATTCCAGCTAATTACCCAGGCTGCCGGAAGGGCAGGAAGGGGAGAAGCACCGGGTAAAGTGTTTATCCAGAGTTACAGGCCGGACCAGCCCTTGTTCCAGTTTGCCTGCACTCAGAATTACAGGGCTTTCTACGATCAGGAGATCGAGTACAGACAAAAACTCAGACTTCCTCCGTTTAAGGCTGTCGGCGAGATAGTTCTGTCTTTGCCGGATGAAGATAAACTGGTACAGAGAGCAAATGAATTGGACAGGTATCTTAAAGAGTTTCTTGGCTTTCAGGATAAAAAGTACCAGTTCGAGGTCTACGGTCCCGTTCCGTGCGTAATTTATGAGCTGCGCGGCAGGTACCGCATGTCCTTTGTTATCAAGGCAGTCAATAAATCTGCTATCAACGGCGTGTTTAAAAGACTCATCGCCGATTTTGATCACACAAAGTATCCGATGTCGTTCGACAATGACCCCCAGGACGGATAATTCGTTGATTGCTTCGAGATTTCACGGGTAATTCTTTAATTGAACACCGGTTTTTAACGCAAATTTTGTTTTTGCAAAATAAGGTTAAGATTTTAGACAAAATCTTAACTTGAATTTCTGTTTTCGAAAATCAGGTTAAGCTTTTTGCATTTTTCTTAACCTGAATTCAATATTTAAACATTTGCGTTAAATATTTCCCGAAAAACTTAACCTAAAAACATATATTTCGAAAAGAGGTTAAAATGGCTTTTATATCTAAAACAAGCAGAAATTGTACGCTGTGGAAATACATATGTACACCCCAGAAGTATAAATTGACAATTAAAAATAATAGGTGATAAAATCCATTATCAGAATGCGGTTTTAGGCTAGAAAACTCGTTTTTTGCAATATGTTTTAAGGGAGGCATTTATATGTCCAAGCCTGTTTTTGAAGGTGCCGGTGTTGCTATTGTTACTCCGTTTTATGATGACGGCGGAATTAATTTCGATGAACTTAAGAGACTTATCGAATTCCAGATAGAGCAGAAGATAGATTCCATCGTAATCTGCGGTTCTACCGGCGAAGCTGCCACCATGACTGAAGAAGAACATGTCGCAGCCATTAAGTTTGCTGTAGATACCGTTGCAGGACGTGTACCGGTCATTGCCGGAACAGGATCCAATGATACTGCTTTCGGCGTTGAACTCACCAAGAAAGCGTATGAGCTCGGAGCTGATGCTGCTTTGCTCGTTACCCCTTATTACAACAAGTGCACACAGGAAGGTCTTTTCCGTCACTATGCAAAGATCGCTGAAGCTGTTCCGGAACTTCCGATCATTCTTTATAATGTTCCTTCCAGAACGAATGTTAACATCGGACCTGAGCTTTTGAAGAGGCTTTCCGTTTATGAGAATATCATCGGTGTAAAGGAATGTAACTTCGGTCAGGTTCCTGAGATCTACAGCCTTTGCGGTGACAGATATGCTCTGTATTCAGGTGAGGACGGTCTTGCCGTTCCCATGCTGTCTCTTGGTGCAAAGGGCGTTATCTCCGTTGTTGCAAATGTTCTTCCTAATGAGACATCAAAGATGATCCATGATTATCTTAACGGTGATATTGAGTCTGCTAAGAATACTCAGATCAGGTTCATTCCTCTTGTTAAGGCCATGTTCTGCGAAGTTAATCCCATTCCCGTAAAAGAAGCAATGAATATCCTCGGATGGAATGCAGGTAACTGCAGACTTCCTCTTTGCGAGATGAGCAAGGCTAACCACGATAAGATGGTTGAAGTCCTCGCTCAGTATGACACATCTGCCATGGCTGACTTTCTTGCAAGATAAAGAGCCGGAACAGGAGATATGAATGGTTAATATTTTTCTTAACGGTTGTTGCGGCAGAATGGGAAAAGCCATTGCCAATCTCTGTTTTAACAACCCTGATTATAAGATCGTAGCAGGCGGAGATATTATCGAGAATGCAAATTATGATTTCCCTGTATATACGAGCCTTAATGAGTGTACTGAAGATTTTGACGTTATAATCGATTTTTCGAATGCGAAAGCAGTTCCCGGTGTTCTTGAATTTGCATTAAACCGCAAGAAGCCTTTTATCTGCTGCACGACTGCTCTTTCAGATGAGACTGTCTCCAGCCTTCTTGATGCTTCCGAAAAGATCGCTGTCTTTAAGTCTGCTAACATGAGCCTTGGCATCAACATGATGATAGAGCTCGCAAAGCAGGCTACAAGGATCCTTTATCCTGATTTTGATATTGAGATCGTTGAAGCACACCACAACAGAAAGCTCGATGCGCCTTCGGGAACAGCTATGATGATCGCTTCCGCCATTGATCAGGAGATTCCTGACAATGTCGAGTATGTATATGACAGACACAGTGTTAACAAGGCAAGATCCAAGAATGAGATCGGTATCTCTTCGATCAGAGGCGGTAATATCGTCGGAGAACATTCTGCTATGTTCATAAGCGATGAAGAGATCCTTACCATCAGTCACAGCGCTCAGACAAGGGACGTTTTTGCCAAGGGCGCTCTTACCGCTGCCAAGTTCATGTCGGGTAAGGAAAAAGGCTATTTCACGATGTCTGATGTGATAGCTCAATATATTGAAGAATAATTTTTGGAGGAAATATAAATGTTCAATTATTCTGATGCAGAAAGTATTTTTGGCGGAAGCGGAGAGATGATGGGATCCATCGCTTCGATGGCTCTCCTCGTTTTAATGTTCGTCGTCTTTTATTTTATCCTTATAAGACCACAGCGTAAGAAGGATAAAGAACTTAAAGAGCAGATGAGTAAGCTTTCCGTAGGTGACAGAGTTGTTACCATTGGCGGTCTTGTAGGTTTTGTGGCCAATATCAAGGATGATCAGGTTACAATCTCTACTTCTGCAGCAAATACACTTGTCACATTTACGAAGAGTGCAATACAATCAATAGTAAAGCGTGACCAGCTCAATCCTGACGGATCCATAAAGAAGTCAGAGGAGCCTGAGAAGCCTGCCGGATTGTTCGGAAAGAAGAAGGAAAAGAAAGATAAGGAAGAATGATTCCTTTATGATCGGCTTTTTATTCTGGCCCGGATGATCAGCCGGGCCTTTTAAATTATCTGAGGTTAACATGGGACTGATACCTGATAACGTTATCGATGAAGTGCTTACGAGAGCTGACATTGAATCAGTAGTAAGCAGGTATGTCCTGTTAAAACGCCAGGGCTCTAATCTCTGGGGGCTTTGTCCTTTCCATTCGGAAAAGACACCTTCGTTTTCCGTAAATCCTGCGAAAGGCATTTTTAAATGCTTCGGGTGCGGGAAAGGCGGAAATGCCATTAATTTCATCATGGAGATAGAGCACCTTAATTATCCTGAGGCTATAAGGCATCTTGCCGGCATTTACGGAGTCGAAGTTCCCGAGACCGGTTATTCCGGTGACAGTGTTCAGAAGGAAGAAAAGAACAGGGTCAAGGATATACTTAAAGAAGCCGCCAAATTCTACTATAAGTCTTTTAACGATCCCGTAATAGGAAAGCCAGCAAGGGATTATGCTGCCCGAAGAGGACTTTCCAAACAGACGCTGGATAATTTCGGAATAGGTTATTCTCCGATAAACTGGACAGCACTTTATGATCTTTTGAATTCAAAAGGTTATAAAGACGATGAGCTTCTTAAATCAGGAATCTTTGCCGTATCATCGAAAACCAATAAACCTTATGATCTTTTCCGCGGAAGACTGATGTTTCCTATATTTGATTCCTTCGGAACGATAATTGCTTTCGGCGGAAGAGCATTGGGTGATGAGAAGCCCAAGTATATCAATTCACCTGATTCGATTGTCTATAACAAACAGAATCATCTTTATGCGATGAACTTCGCGAGGAAAGAACAATCCAAACAGCTCATTGTCGTTGAAGGTTATATGGATGCCATCGCTATGCATGCCGCAGGATTTAAGAACACGGTCGCTGCATTGGGAACGTCCTTTACGGACAGCCAGTTAAAGCTCTGCGCAAGGTATGCAGAAGAAGTTGTTTTCTTTTTCGATGCTGATAATGCCGGACAGAAAGCAGCTTTAAGAGCCGTCAAGATGATGATGGAATACTTAAACAAGCTTACCGGCATAAATATCAGGATAAAGATCGCCAAGGTGCCTGACGGAAAAGATCCCGATGAATTTATCAGGGTGAACGGAGCTGACAAATTCAGCGAAGTCGTCCGGAATGCTCTTTATGTTGAAGATTATCTGCTCGAGAGGGCAAAGAATGATAATACCGATCCGGTGACAGGTGAGCTTGACCGCGGAAGATACCAGCAGGATATCTGTGTTTACGGTTCCTGGATGAATGATGAGATCAAGATGAGCAGAATGGCAGGAGCCTCTGCGCCGTTTCTCGGTGCTACCCAGCAGGCTGTCATGAGTCAGATGATAAGATTCAGACAGATAGAAGATAAAAAACAGTCACAGGTTAATTCAAGGACCCTTGATCGTGAGAGAAGGGAAAACCTTGATCACAGAAATGTTTCTGAAGAATTCGCAACTGCAAAAGATGATTCAATGCCGGAGGAAGTTGTCTCTGAAAAGCCGGTTTTCAGGAAAGTTATAGATACTGCCACTAAAGAAGAGATCGATCTGTTTGCATATGCATTGTCTCTTGGAAGTGCCCTTGCAGATAAAAAACATTTTGATACGAAAAATGTCATCAGACCTGATGATTTCTCTGGCGACACATTAAGAGAACTCGTTAGGATCTTCCTTAATATTTTTGACGGCAGGGATGAGACCTTATACGCTAGAATGAGCGATTATTTTTCCAGACTGACTATTAACGGACAGCCTGCCGAAGACATTATGTTTAGGGCAGTTGAGGCTGCAGATAAAAGTCCTGACGTCAGGGTAAAAAGGGATATGTACCTTGCTTTGCTCTTTAAAGTTAGGGAATCAAGGATCAGACTCGAAGAAGAGATGCTGATGAATAAGCTTGTGAATGCAGGACCCGATGAAAAGGAAAAGATCAACGGCAGATTAAGAAGCCTTTCAGATTATAAAATGTCTTTGAGAAATAAGATTGGAGACCTCTGATGCAGATCCTTACAGAAAGACTCGAAATGGTTTTTGAACAGGTAAGAAATGCCTGTAAAGAGCCGGGTGCAGCAAGGATAATCGATGTCGGATCTGATCACGGATATATAGCTGTAAGATGTCTTGAAGAAGGGCTTGCCGGATCAGTTATCTGTACCGAGATACATAAAGCGCCTGCCCAAAGATCTGAAGATGCTCTTACCGAAGCAGGATTTGAAGACTGCTCTGAAGTCTTTGTAACTGACGGATTGAAAGGCGTACCTCTTCAGTCCGGGGATATTATCGTTATAGCCGGCATGGGCGGTCTTAACATCATAGATATACTTTCGCGCGCTCTTAAGGATAACGGTTTTCACGTAATGGAAAACGTGACGTTCATACTCCAGCCCCAGAAATCAAATGAGATAGTCAGAAATTACCTTTCCAAGACCGGTTTCGTTTTTGAGGATGAGAAAGTTTGTTGTGACAGGGAAATATTCTATAATTGTATGAGAGTCGTATTTAAAGGCATTTGCACGACCTTGACTGATGAAGAAGCCTGTTACGGCCCGGTATTGCTTAAGAAATTTAGCAGCGGAGATAAAGAAGTGGCTGATTATTTTAAGCATTTAAACGGCCTTTTTGAGATAAGACAGAGAAGCAATCCTGTAATTAAATCTGCATTAGAGGAGAGAAAGCATAATGAAAGTCAATGATATCGAATTATTCCTTAATGAAGTATTTCCGCCCGAAAATGCATTGGATTACGATAACGTAGGATTGATAGCAGGTGACAGGGAAAAGGTGGTATCAGCCATTCTGGTCTCACTGGATCTTACCGATAAAGCCATAGAAGCTGCCAGGGAAGCCGGCGCCAACCTGATAGTTACCCACCATCCGATAATCTTTGGCGGGATCAAGACACTTACCGTTGATGACAGTGTCGGAAGAACACTTGTTAATCTTGTCAAATCAGGCATATCCGTAATTGCCTGTCATACAAATCTCGATCTTACGGATGAATTCGGTGATCTGGCGATTGCTGATAAGCTCGGTGCAGAAGAACCTTCAGCAGCAGAAGGCGCTGTCTGCGGTGTTGTTTACGAACTCCCTGAAGACATGATCCTTAAAGATTATTGCCGGAAAGTTTGTGATGATCTCGGTTCCAGCGGGATAATTACTATCAACAAACCCGAAAACAAGGTCAGGAAAGTCTTTATCCAGGGCGGATCTTTTGATGAGGATTCCATAAATGCCGTGATAAAGAGCGGAGCAGATACTGTTTTATCCGGTGAGATCAAGCATCACATCTGTGTAGGCTTGGAGCAAATGGGTATTAACACGATAATCGCAGGCCACTCTGCGACAGAACAGGCATATCTGCCCAAGATGGCGAAATTGCTTTCGGATAAGTATCCGGGAATTAATATTACTGTGAATTATAACAACGAAGTATCATCTATACTTTGACTTGGTTTATTTATAGAATAAAACTATGTTTTTCGGGCAGGCCGAGACGATCGCGGGCGCCAACGGTGCGAAAGCACGGCGCATGAGGAAAGTCCGGGCTCCAAAGGACAGGATGCCGGGCAGTTCCCGGTGAAGGCAACTTTAAGGAAAGTGCAACAGAAAAGAAAACCGCCCGAAAGGGTAAGGATGAAAAGGCGAGGTAAGAGCTCACCGGCGATGTGGAGACATATCGGCCTTGTAAACCCCATCCGGAGCAACGTCGTGGAGAGGTAGTCGTGGTCCGCGAACCTCAGGAGACGGCTTGAACGTTTTAGAGATATTACGTCTAGATAGATGATCGTCACATACAGAACCCGGCTTACCGGTCTGCACGGAAAACTTATATACAGCATATTTTTTTTTGGAGGTATTGAGATGTCAGCAGAATCATATTTGAGCAGAGGCGTTTCTCCTACGAAAGATGACGTTAAAGCAGCTGTAAAGAATCAGTCAAAAGGTGTTTTCCCCGGAGCATTCTGCAAGCTCATAGAAGATCTCGCAGGTGATCCCGATTACTGTACGGCCATTCATGCTGACGGTGCCGGCACCAAATCCTCCGTTGCTTATCTTATGTATAAAGAGACCGGTAATTATGACTGGTTTAAAGGTCTTGCCCAGGATTCACTGGTCATGAACACCGATGACCTCGCATGCTGCGGAGTTACCGGGAATCTTATGCTTTCCAATACGATCGGCCGTAATGCGCACCGCGTTGACGGCAAAGCCATTGCCAAAGTTATCGAGGGTTATGACGAGATAATAGCCAAGCTCGCAGGTCTTGGCATCAATATCACTATGTGCGGCGGAGAGACTGCTGACGTCGGCGATCTTGTAAGAACCCTGATCGTTGATTCCACACTTGTTGCAAGAGCCAAGAGATCTGATGTCATCAATGCTGCAAACATTAAGCCCGGAAATGTCATCGTAGGCCTTGCTTCCTTTGGTCAGGCTACATACGAGGACAGGTATAATTCAGGCATGTCATCCAACGGCCTTACGGCTGCCCGTCACATGCTCCTTAATAAGTATTATTTCGAGAATTATAAGGAATCTTTCTCCGATACATTGGGTGAAGACAAGGCATATTGCGGCAAGTACCGTCTTACCGATATTCTTCCGGGAACTAGTGTAACAGTAGGTGAAGCCATCCTTGCTCCTACAAGAACATTCCTTCCTGTTATCTCCAAGGTCCTTGCTTCGTATAGAGAGAATGTCCACGGCATCATTCATTGCACCGGTGGCGGACAGGCTAAGTGCAGAGATTTTGGAACCGGTGTCAGATACGTTAAGGATAATCTTTTCGATCTTCCTCCGCTTTTCCAGGCTATCTATGAATCAGGTGAGATTCCGATGAAAGAACTCTACCAGGTATTTAACTGTGGTCACCGCATTGAGTTCTATGTTGATGAGTCAGTCGCTTACGATATCGTTGATATCGCTTCATCTTTCAATATCGAATCCAGGGTTATCGGACATGTCGAAATGTCTTCAAACGGTAACACAAATGAAGTAATTATCAAATCTAACGGCGAGGAATATGTTTATAATTGATTAAGGGCAGGACAATACCTGCTCAAATCAATTAAAGGCAGGTGTTGTTATGGACTTAGTCAAAAAGTTGGTTGCCGAGTTTATCGGTACGTTTACTCTTGTTCTTGTTGGTTGCGGTACTGCAATGCTGGTAGGCTGTGACGCTGCTTCAGGCGGCGGCTATGTTCTTACCGCTTTTGCTTTCGGACTCGTTATTGTCGGCATGGCATATTGTGTCGGTAATATTTCAGGCTGTCATATCAATCCGGCAGTTTCATTGGGTTGTCTTATTTCCGGCAGAATGGAAGTTAAGGAATTCTTCCTTTATTTTGCTTCACAGGTTCTTGGTGCAATCTGCGGCGCAGCATGCCTTAAGCTCATCTTCGTTCTTGGTAATGTCACAGACATGACCGGCGGACTTGGTTCTAATGGTCTTGCCGGTGTCAACGGAAGCCCTCTCGCAGGACTTATCGTAGAGATCCTTCTTACTTTCATATTTGTTCTTGTTATCCTTGGCGTTACGGATCCTGCTTTTAAGCACGGCTCATTTGGCGGTGTGGTAATCGGATTCTCTCTCGTCATGGTTCATATTTTGGGTATCGGACTTACGGGAACCTCAGTTAACCCTGCACGTTCCATCGGACCTGCACTCTTTGCCGGCGGTGACGCTCTTGCTTCTTTGTGGGTATTTATCGTAGGACCTTTCGCAGGTGCTGCTCTTGCCGCTCTTTGCTATAAGTTCATGGCTAAGAAAGATTAATTAGTACATTACTGATTCATTATTAACCCGACCGGGTAAAGGGGCGTCTCGCTATGAGACGCCTCTTTTGATGGTCATGAAAAAGCTGCCTCATCAGCGGTATCCGCTTTTGAGACAGCCTTTAAATCGATAATCAAATTCAGATCTGGTTATCGCAGTAAGTCTTATACTTGTTCTTTAGTTCGTTCATTGCGTTTTTCATTGCGCGCTGATATTCTGAAGTCTTCTCCCAGTCGCCAGACTTAACGGCAGCCTTGATCCTTGTAAAGATTGATGCCTGAACGTCAGTATCCTTTGCAAGTAAGAGCTTAAGATCTTCGATATCGTTCCAGAGTCTTTCATCATAGCTGACGGAACCGTCATCAGATCTGGTGATGCTCCTTATAAGAGAGAGGTTTGCAGGAATTATCTTCTCCATCAGTTCCATCTCCCAACGTACGAGCATTGCCTGATAATAAGATGAGAGGAGCTGTTCATCGAAAACATTACCTCTGCAAAGTATCTCTGCAACTCCGGAATCCTTTAATGTGGAAAGTGATTCATATACTGTAGCGGCAGGAGTACCGAAGAGTCTGTCTCTCTCGTTGGAATCCATGTCCTCGAAAATATCGTCTTCACAACGGTAAAGTCTGTCTTTTTCAAGATAATTGCTTTCCTGACCATAGGGCTTGATGAATTCCGCTTCCAAAGCTTTCGTATCTTTACCGGAATCCAGTGCATAGGTGATACCGTCAAGCATTGCCTGGTAAACGGATGCAAGGCATAAATAAGTATTCGTATGAGGATTGGGAGCACGAAGCTCGAACCTTGTAGCATATTTATTGTCTTCGCTTCTTACAAGACCCAAAAGAACAGATCTGTTACGCGAAGGAGTATTAACATCCATTCCGATTGAAGCTACGCAATGTGTAGGAGCCTCAAATCCGGGTGTAAGACGCTCAAAAGCATCAGTGGTAGCTGATACAAAAGGATTGATGACGTTGCTGTAGTGCTTCATTATTCCCATCAGAGAGCCCCAGCCGAATCTGGAAAGGAAATCAGCTTTCGTATCTTCGGGTGCAAAGAGATTGATCTTTTTGCCGTTCTTAAGATAAGCTACTGCATTTACGTGAGTATGCTCACCTGAACCTGCGACGCCAGGGAGAGGTTTGGCATTAAAGCTGACATCAAGACCGTGAAGTCTGAATATCTCTTTGATGATAATTCTCGCGATAAGCTCGTAATCGGCACCCTGGAGGGCATCGGAATACTTCCAGTCAACTTCGAGCTGCTCCATGATGAAGTGGAATTCACCGGAAGAATTAAGGGAGGCTTTAACGCCGCCGACTTCCTTATGTCCCATTTCCGGATTGAATCCGTAATTTTCAAGGATCATTATGACCTGTTCAAGTGCGGTCCTTACAACGCCTTTAGTGCGCTTCCAGTAAGACTCCTTGAGTTCCTGTGAGATGGAGAGCTGCTCCGTGCTTATGATCTCATCCGGTGAATTTACCCAGAATTCAAGCTCTGTGGCTGTGATCAGTGTAATTCGGTCAAGTTCATCAGGTGAAAAACCGTAATCGGCACAGAGGGAAGAGTCGTTAGCAAAACGCTCTTTGACCTGTTTTTCGAAGAAATCGACACTCTTTCTGAGAATGGATCTGGAGCACACCTCGTCATTATTATGCCTGAGGTAAGAAGGGATCCTTAATGTTCCGATAGGCTTTCCGCTCTCAAAATCAATATGTTCATAGTTATAATCGACATACCAGATAACATTGCTGTCGGGAATAAGGTCGACCTTACCGTCATTTAACGTGGCAATGCCGGGAAGCACAACAGAGGAACCGTCTGTCTGGACTGCTTTTCCGTCCAGATAATTCTCGATGTTGTCCATAAAGTCTGATATCGGGATCTTTTCATCAGTATCGTTTCCCATGAGGTCAACTGCTGCCAAAGAAACGAATCTGATCTCGGGATGAGCGCTTAAAACGTTCCTTATGTCCTGTGCAGAGTGATTCCTGGCGGGAATTACATAGAGCAGATCGGGTTTAACGTGGAATTCAATCATTTGTTTACGACCTTCTTAAAAATATAATAGGGAGATTTTATCACAAGTCTTACTTCCTGAGTAAATAATGACTCAAATAAATATTTTCAAATTCAATCGTTTTATCGTAATATAAGTTATTGAATGATTTGAGGAGTTTTAATGTTTTTATCTGTAGTTAAAAGCATTTTCGATATAGATAACGTAGGCAAACGATGGGGAGTCCGTATCCTTTACATGCTTACGGTCATCCTTAATGCCGGCATTCATTTCAATCCCTGGGCAGATACGGATTTCACGCCTCTCCAGAACTGGATCATGAACGTTTACGGCATGACCGAATACGATCCGGACAAGTATAACGCCCTGATGACAGAGATCCCTTTAAGTACCGGAAATCTAATCTATCTGTTCTCGGCTGTGATCGGTGTCATAATACTTCTGACCAGCGCTTATCTTTATGCTGCGATATTTGTCAGGGAATTCCGGAAAGAGAAGATAGCCTCGATAAAGGATTCTGATCCTGAAGTGGTAAATTATGCAATTTCGCACATTCCCGATAAGCCTATCAAGATCCCTGAACTTATTGGAAGACTTGTATTGCTTGTGCTTATATCGATCGTTGTAGCAATTCCTATTGTGTCGATAACGATGTATTTCATGTTTCTGGCACTTATCGGTCTGCCTTTCATTTTTACGGTTCCTGTGGCCTATCTGTCGGGCGATAAGGGCTTGTTCAGTTCAATCCCATACGCGGTCAGGCTTTCCCGAAAGTATTATTTCATCAACATGAGGAGCATCGCGGTAGTTCTTTTCGCGGCGATAATAGTCGATTTTGCCGTTCCTTTTCTTGCTCAGATATCACTTACGGCATTTTATATCGTTGATGCGGCACTGACGACCTGGCTCTGGCTCTCATTCGCAAGGCTTGCAGGTCTCGCTTACTGTACGATGAAGGATTTTCCGATAAAGGACGGAAAGAGACCTTTCGCGATCTGAATACGTCTCATTTTCACTCATAACTGTTCAAAGCGACAATAAAAGGGCTGATTTGATTAAAAATTCTTATGTCAGCGTGAATTGTTTTTCTTTATATTTATATTAATATATGTGAGTTGAGATTTTATTTGGAGGTTCAGCTATATGGACGTTAATGAGAAAGCAATTAAGATGCATGAAGAGTGGGCAGGTAAGATCGAAGTAATCGCTACCGCTCCCGTAGGTTCAAAGGAAGAACTCGCTATCGCTTACACACCCGGCGTAGCAGCTCCCTGTCTTGAAATACAGAAGGATGTTGACCTCTCTTACAAATATACAAGAAGACATAATCTTGTTGCCGTTGTTACAGACGGTACCGCAGTTTTGGGTCTTGGTGATATCGGACCTGAAGCAGGAATGCCTGTTATGGAAGGTAAGTGCGCGCTTTTCAAGGCTTTCGGCGATGTTGATGCTTTCCCTCTCTGCATCCGTTCCAAGGATGTCGATGAGATCGTTAATACAGTAGCTCTTCTTGCCGGTTCCTTTGGCGGTGTAAACCTCGAGGATATCTCCGCTCCCAGATGCTTTGAGATCGAGAAGAAGCTTAAGGAGAGATGTGACATCCCGATCTTCCACGATGACCAGCACGGTACGGCTGTAATCACTCTTGCAGGTCTTACAAATGCTCTTAAGATCGTCGGCAAGAAGATGGAAGACATCCACGTTGTAGTTAACGGCGCAGGCGCTGCAGCTACAGCTATCACTAAGCTCCTTATTTCCAGAGGCCTTAAGAACGTTATCCTCTGCGACCGTAAGGGTGCCATCTATGAGGGAAGAGAAGGACTTAACCCTGCTAAGGAAGAGATGGCCAAGATCACAAATCCTGATAAGAAAGCAGGTTCTCTTGCAGATGTTATCGTCGGAGCTGACGTTTTCATCGGTGTTTCCGCTCCCGGCGTGCTCACAGCTGACATGGTTGCCACAATGGCAAAGGATCCTGTTGTTTTTGCCTGCGCTAACCCTGTACCTGAGATCCTTCCTGAGGAAGCAAAGAAAGCTGGCGTTGCAGTTATGGCAACCGGCAGATCCGATTTCCCGAACCAGGTCAATAACGTTCTCGCATTCCCTGGAATCTTCCGCGGTGCTTTGGACGTAAGAGCTTCTGATATCAACGATGAGATGAAGATCGCTGCAGCTAACGCTATCGCAGGCATCGTTTCTGATGAAGAGCTCAATCCTGATTACATCCTTCCTGATGCATTCGACAGCAGAGTAGGTAAGGCTGTAGCAGCTGCAGTCGCTCAGGCTGCCCGCGACACAGGCGTAGCAAGAATTTGAATATACTGAATTAAGCAACAATCTCCCGCAATTTTGTTGCGGGAGATTTTGATATTTATTGAAAAGGAGTTCACATGATTGACGATTTAGAGCTTTTAAGACTGATTGAGAATAATGCAAGGCTTTCTTCCGAAGAGATTGCCGTTATGCTTGGTACGACCGCCGATGATGTGGAAGCCGAGATCAAGAGACTTAAAGATGAGAATATCATTTTAGGTTATAACACGATAATCAATTGGGAAAAACAGGCACCTGACAATTGCATCGGCATGATAGAAGTAAGGATCACGCCCGTAAAGAACAAGGGTTATGACCATATTGCACAGATCCTGAGCAAATATGAGAAGGTAACGGCATGTTATCTTATGTCCGGAGGTTTTGATCTTATGATCATTTACGAAGACAGAAGCCTTAGAGACATTGCTACTTTTGTAACAGAGAAGATTGCCACTATGGAAGGCGTCCTTTCCACGACAACACACTTTATCCTTAAGAAATACAAGGCAAATGGTATAATCTACGATAATCCGAATACAGACGACAGGCAGGCTATTATCTTATGAGTATTGATTACGATTCCAAGATCTCAAAAGCAGTACAGGCAGTACCTCCTTCAGCAATAAGGAAGTTTTTTGATCTTGCGAACGAGATGGCGGGACATGTCATCTCATTATCTATCGGTGAGCCTGATTTTGTTACCCCCTGGTCGATCAGAGAGGCTGCGATCAATTCTATCGTAGACGGCTATACGCATTATTCACCCAATTCCGGTTATGTGGATTCCCGTAATGCCATAGCTGATTATCTTAAGAGAAGATACGGTATCTCTTATGATCCCAAGTCTGAGATCTTTATTACCGTCGGCGGAAGTGAAGGTCTGGATCTTGCTGCCCGCGCTCTTATTAACCCGGGTGATGAAGTCATTATTGTAGAACCCTGTTTCGTTGCTTATAAGGCTACTGTCGAATTTGCACACGGCGTTCCCGTAATCGTCGAGACAAAGCCTGAGAATAATTATAAGCTCATGCCTGAAGAACTTGAGAGCGCAATTACCGATAAGACTAAGTACATCATCGTAGGATATCCGAACAATCCGACCGGAGCTATCATGACGCTTGAGGATTGGGCTAAGATAAAGGATGTTCTTATGAGACATCCGGATATCATTGTTCTTTCCGACGAGCTTTATTGCGAACTCAATTATCTTGACGGCAAACCGTCATCTCTTACGCAGTTTGCTGAGTTGAGGGAAAGAGTGATCATGGTCAACGGTTTCTCGAAATCTTATGCCATGACCGGTTTCAGAGTAGGTTATCTTGTTGGTCCCCGTGAGTTGATCGCTCCTATGGTAAAGATACATCAGTATTGCATTATGTGCGCTCCGTCAACATCACAGTTGGCTGTGATCGAGGCCGCCATGAATGCCGATAATGAAGTGTCTAAGATGCGTGATGAATATAATCACAGGAGAAGAGTCATAGTTCAGGGACTGAAGGATGCCGGGCTTGACTGTTTTACGCCTTACGGCGCTTTCTATGCTTTTCCGTGCATCAAATCCACCGGTATGACTTCCGAGGAATTCTGTGAGAAGCTTTTGCTCGAAAAGCATGTTGCCATAGTTCCCGGTAATGCATTCGGAAAGTGCGGTGAAGGATTTGTCCGTATCAGTTATGCTGCTTCGCTCGAAGACATCAAGACAGCAATGGTATTGCTTAAAGAATTTGTTGAAGAACATAAGGGGTAATTTATGCTTGAATTTGACAACATAAGATTAGAGCTTGAATCATACGAGACTCCCATAAAAGAGCTTAAGGATGCTCTTCATATCGATCATGTTTCAGATCAGATAAGTGAGTATGAGAACCGCATGCAGGAGCCTGATTTCTGGAACAACGTAGATAAGGCCACGGAGATCCAGCAGACATTAGGACGCCTTAAGAAAAGGGTGGAGAGCTATAATTCACTTGTATCAGAAAGAGAAGATCTTCTTGCTCTCTGTGAACTTGCAAATGAAGAAGAGGACATGGATTCCCTTGAAGAACTTAAGTCTTCTACCTCAAAATTTAAGGATGATTTCGAGAAGATGCGTCTGGAGACTCTCCTTACCGGACCTTATGACGCAAACAATGCTACGATAACACTTCATGCCGGAGCCGGCGGAACAGAGGCAATGGACTGGTGTTCCATGCTTTACAGAATGTATACCAGATGGGCTGAAAGTCATGAATTTGCTGTAGAGGAACTTGATTTCGTTGAAGGTGATACAGCCGGAATACAGTCTGTTTCTTTCATGGTAAAAGGTGAAAATGCTTATGGATTCTTAAGATCTGAGCTGGGTGTTCACCGTCTTGTAAGGATATCACCGTTTGATTCGGCAGGAAGAAGACATACATCATTTGCTTCCTGCGAAGTTATTCCCGAACTGGACCAGAAAACAGAAGATGATATAAAGATCGATATGACTGAAGTCCGTGTCGATACATACCGTTCCACAGGTAAGGGCGGACAGCACATCAATAAGACCGATACGGCAGTCCGTATGACTCATAATCCTACCGGTATCGTTGTTTCCTGTCAGGCCGAAAGATCGCAGCTCCAGAACAGGGAAACATGTCTTAGAATGCTTAAAGCTAAGCTATTTGCACTCGCAAGGGCATCTGAGATGGAAAAGATAGAAGACCTGAAGGGCAATCAGATGGAGATTGCATGGGGTTCACAGATAAGATCCTATGTTTTCTGTCCTTATACTCTTGTTAAAGATAACCGTACAGGATTCGAAGAGGTTGACGTTGATGCTGTTATGGACGGAAAACTTGATGGCTTTATCAATGCATTTCTGTCAGGCATGAAGAATGAAAAGTAATATATTATGACGGTTGAGCCTGAAAATAAAACCGTTCACTTTAACCAGTTAGATGGTTTGCGGGGAGTCGCAATTATTATTGTTGTTCTTTCTCATTGCGATATTCTCAATCAGGGAGGCGTCGCAAATGCATTGTTTTTTGCTATTGCCGGATTTTTGCTGATCAATCCTTTTAAAGATGAATATGAAAACAGGTTTTTATCCATACGGAGCATCCTTAAGTTTTATAAGTCAAGGGCGCTTCGAATACTTCCTGGGTATTACCTTGTTCTTTTGTTTATTTATCTGCAGACCGGATTCAATCTGATTCCGAAGTCGGAATTCCTTAATCTTTTGTTCTTTTTCGGTATATATAGACATTTGTGGTTTATCAGCACCTATTTTTGGCTCATGATTATAATTCCGTTTGTATTTGCGGGTTTATTACTTTTGGCAAAGATTATTAAACCTTTGAATAATGATATTGTTTGCGCGGTGGTTTTTCTTGTACTGGCAGCTCTTTTCAGATTTGTTTTATTACCGATGGACCAGCTGTATATCAGGATCGATCAATTAATGTTGGGTATTTGTGCCGGCTATATATTCAGATTTATAAGAAAAAGCAATAGGTTTAAATCAGTTCTTGGAAAGAAAACTGTTATTGGAGATCTGATTTTAATATTTCTGTTTTCATTAATTTTATTGAGTTCTAATGTGGTTTTAGGATTGATAAACACAGAGTGGAGTAATTTCCTGATAGGATGGAATTTCTTCTACCTGGTCGGTTGTTTTATGAGTTTATTGGTGATCCTTATATGTTTATTTCCAAACGGAATAGTCGGCAGGATCCTTAGTTCGAAAATACTGTTATTTATCGGGAAATTATCATTTACGATCTATTTGCTGAATAATTTCGTAATCGATCAGATAAATGTCAGTTCCAAGTATTTCTTGTTTATTTGTGCTTTTTCTGTCTGTGTCGTATTAGCTTGGATAATCGATACTGTTATTTCAAAAACTATTTCTGTATGCAAAACTTCAACATCAGTTATACTAAATAAGCATAACAATCAATAATATTTCAATAGAGAGAAATTAATAGATATGAAAGCACGAAATAAAATAAAAGACATCATAATGAAGATCTTCGGCAAGGCAAGATGGTTCCTTATCATTATGGCTTTGTGCCTTGTTTATGGATTCCTGACCATAGTGTTTTCTGCTTACGCTCCATATACTACCGGTATCAGAGAAGGCGATACTCCTTTTTTTATCAGAGATATTGTACCTGAAGATATCGCATATTTCACGATCAATGACGGGGGAAACATTGCTCTGTTAGACTATCTCGGAACTAATGATATCGCTGCTGTTTATGACAATGATACTAAAGAAAAGATATACACGAATCTGAGTCAGGTGACGATCGATGCAGGTTCTGACGAATATTTCTTCCCCAGAGACTTAGTCATAACTGATGATGGCGTGATTTATACTATCAGTACCGATTTCCTTGAGTATGAAAGCAATATAATTTCTAAGGACTACATTCACAGGATCACGGAAGATTATAAATACTCGGGCACTGTATGTGAGATCGATTACGATATTTCAAAAAGATTAAGAAAGACCAAGCTCTCGAAGCTTCATTATTTTGACGGAGCCGTTACTTTTGCGGAAGTTGAAGATGACGGAGTCTGGCTTTATTCCGTTGATACAGACAGTCAGGCGCTTTCAAAAAGTGATTTCTATCCCTCTGATCCTGACGGAACATATACAACAAAGGTAATTCCGGTTGACGGTTCGTTCCTTTTCCTCAGAAGTGACGGAAATGTATACAGTGTCGGTTTTAATGAACCATTAGGCGAAAGTATTTATAAGTTTGATATCAGTGTAGAAGATCATGTTGATCATCCGTATTTTGATCTGGCAACTGTTGCTAATGGCAAGCTTTATGTTGCTGACAGCCGGAATCTGAGCACTGTATATATACTTGAAAACGGTGAAGTTACCGAAGCCTTTAATATCGATACTGATTATAAACGCATAGTCTCACTAGATTCATACAGATCTGCAGGAAGTGAGGATGAGACGATAGTAGCATGTCTCGACAACGGCATTTTTACATATAATAACGGAGTTCTGCGCGATGATACTCCTGTGATCAGATTTGATCCCACAATTCTTATGTATCTTGATGCATCCGTTGAAGTGCTTTTCTTCGTTTGTCTTGGATGTCTAGTCATTAATCTCATTGTGCGTAAGAAAACGCTTCTCTATAAACAACTGATCATCACGCTTCCTGTCATTGTCGTAATTACGATCCTTATTGCATCTAAGCTGTTCAGTTATTTCGATCAGAGAACTACGGAAAGGATCAACAAAGATCTTACGGTTATCTGTGACCTCGCAATGACACAGTTCGATGATTATGATTTTTCTGATCTGTTGTCTGCGGATAAGATGACCGGAACTGCTTATGCAGCGCTTAATCAGAAATTAAACACGCTCAGTTCCAATAGAGGAAACGATTGGAGCAATGAGTATATTTTCTCGATAGTATACAGAACACCTGATGACGATCTGTTGGTTCTTTCGGCAGATGATACGCTCTATATGCCGCTTAACAGGCATGTTGACAGCAAGTTTTCAGAAATGGCGAATACTACAGAAGGAATTTATATTGATAACAGCATTCAGTCATTTTTCGCTGATGACTATAATGTAAGTACTATCTCGGTTTTCGGTAATATCCGGGATAAAGATAATACCGGAAACTATTATCTTATGGTCAGCACAGATACCAGTTCTTTATATGAGCAAAGAAGCAATCTGTTCGGTAATGTTGTCGTATACAGTTTCCTGATCATAATTGCACTGACACTGATAATTGTCTTGTCATTCCTTAACACAATGAGAGTTATCAAGAAAGCTTCAAAAGCTGTTAAGAAGATCTCTAACGGAGACTTGTCTGCGAGAGTCAATTACAAGTCTAATGACGAACTCGGACAGATCTGTTCTGAAGTCGATGAGATGGGTAAGAACCTTGAGACACTGTTTGCCGAAAAGGATAAGACCGAGCAGTTCTATTATAAGTTTGTACCTGAAAAGTTCAGGGAATTATTAGGAAAAGAAAAGTTTACCGATCTGTCTCTGGGTGACGCAAAGAGCTGCGAATTAACAGTTCTTTTCACTGATATCCGAGGATTCTCGATCAATTCCGAAATGATGACCGCGAAAGAGAATTTTGCTTTTGCCAACATCATTTACGGTAAGATGGGTCCGATCGTCCGTAAGAATAACGGTTTTGTCGATAAGTATATCGGAGATGCCGTCATGGGACTTTTCGAGAATGCCGATGATGCTGTAAGATGCGGTATCGAACTTTATAAAACCATTGTACTTGATCCCAAGACCGCTGAAGAACTCAATGTTAGTGATATCAATATAGGAATCGGCGTTCATACAGGCATGGCCATGGTGGGAATCGTAGGTGAGGAGGAAAGGCTTTCCGGAACCGTCATTTCCGAGACCGTAAACATGAGTTCCAGACTTGAATCTCTTACTAAACAATATCATACAGCGATGCTCATCTCGAAAAGCACTGTCGACAGGATGAAGGATCCCGATTCTCTTGATCTCCGCTATCTTGGAATAGTTCAGGTTGCCGGCGTTAACGAAGTAGAAGCTATTTATGAAGTCCTTGATTGTCTTTCTGATGAGAACAGGGAGCTCCGTTCTTCTAACAGCAAGGATTTAAGGGAAGCCATAAGGATCTTCTCGCTTGGCAGAAGAGGCGAAGCAGCTGATTTTCTGCAGACACTGAAAGATTCAGGTAAGAGCGATTATGTTACCGATCTTTACCTTAATTACATCCGCGGTATGTCTGATGATGATAAGGGTAATGTTTTCAGGTTCGTTAAGAAATAATTGAACCGCTGTTCAATATTGGTAAGATCCCTAGGCTTAATTCTTTAACGCAAAACTTGGATTTTCGAAAATGCGTTAAAAATCAGCTTGAAATATAAACTAATGAAATGAATCTGATACCGCAGGATTAAAGTGATTCAGGATAAGGCTTATGGTCTTTGAAGTAGAATGCTTCCTTAAACCCTTGTGATTTAAGATAATCTACGGTTTCGTCAAAACACACGCCGAACGTGCCTGGAAAGTGCGAGTCTGAGCCTAATGTAATGAGTCTGCCGCCCATGTCCCTGTATCTTTTTAAGATCGCCGGATCAGGAAGATAGCGCGTGAATCCGCCTTCTTTGTGCTTGAATACCGATTTGGTATTTATCTCAAGAGCTTTTTCTTTGCTTATAAGCGCTTCGAAAAATCTGTCGAATTCTTTCGGGCACTCGTCGTAGGTAACGAAATCAGACTTATTATCCGTATATCTGTTGATGTAGTCATAGTGTGCTGCAACATCATAATTGCTGCATTTCTCACACATCTCGGCCATTATTGAAATATATTCCCTGTGAAGTTCTTTTGCCGGCATCTTATAGCACTCGCGGTCCACATAGAAATCCTTTCCTCTGAACAGGTGAACGCTCAGAAGGACAACATCAAAAGGAATAAGAACAGCCGTCTTATCGATCTCTTCTGCTACATGTGTCTGATACCCGAATTCTATACCTTTAAGCAACTCGATATCGTGACCGGCAAGTTTACGCCATATCTTGAACTTTTCGTCATATTCATTAATATCGAACATCCAGTTAAGACCATCTTCGGGATAATCGATCTCATAGTGTTCGGTAATGCCGATCCTTTTACAACCTTTGGATGCAGCCTCTAAGATAAGCTCCTCAACAGACTGACCTGCATCAGGCGAAAAGTGCTTTGTATGATTATGACCGTCAGTTATCATAATTGTCCTCTAATTTAAAAGATTTTTATTATCTTTATGGTATCATATGTCTCGTAGAAAGAGGTGATATTATGCCTAAGAAAAAAGATATCAAAAAAATCAAGACAAGCGAGCTTTTTGCTGAATTTCCTAACCTTTACGAGACAGCATCAGAAGATGATATGACTGCGACTTTTGAGTTTGCCGAGGAATATAAGGCGTTCCTCGACAATTCCAAGACTGAGCGTGAATTTGCAGCAAATGCTGTTCAGGCAGCGATGGATCTGGGGTTTGTCGATATTGCTACGGTGGATACCTTAAAGCCCGGTGATAAAGTGTACCAGACCATTAAGGGAAAAGGTTTTGCCGCTGCTGTCATCGGAAAGAAGGGACCTGCTGAAGGATTTAACATCCTCGGAGCTCATATAGATTCACCGAGACTTGATCTTAAGCCCAATCCGATATATGAAGACTGTGACACGGTTTACTTCAAGACTCACTATTACGGCGGAATCAAGAAGTATCAGTGGACAACCATTCCTTTGAGTATACACGGCGTTGTTTTTACCAATGACGGTAATGCTCATCAGATCGTTGTAGGTGAAAAGGAGGATGATCCGGTATTCTACATCACGGACCTGCTTCCTCATCTCGGAAATGAACAGATGACTAAGAAAGCATCTGATTTTATTCCCGCTGAAGATCTTAACGTTATTATCGGCGGAATTCCCTGCACGGAAGACAAGAAAGCTTCCGATATCTTCAAGGCCGGAGTCCTTAAGATCCTTTATGAGCAGTACGGCATTAAGGAGAAGGATTTTGTATCCGCTGAGATAGAGATCGTTCCGGCTACCCATGCCAGAGATGTCGGTTTTGACAGGGCTTATATCGCTGCATACGGTCATGACGACAAAGTCTGCGCTTATCCTGCATTAAGAGCGCTTCTGGCTCAGGAGAAGCCTAAGAAGACCTGTGTATGCCTTCTTACTGATAAGGAAGAGATCGGATCTTATTCCAATTCAGGCGCTACTTCCAATCTCTATGAGAACTTCCTTATGGAAGTTTTCGCAAAGGCTGAAGGCGGCATAGACAAGTTCAATACATTAAAGTTCCGAAAGGCTCTTGCTGCAACAAAGATGCTTTCCACTGATGTTACAACAGCTTACGATCCCAAATATTCTTCTGTCTTCGAGAAGAATAATACTGCGTATATGTCTCACGGTCTTAAGATCGAGAAATATACGGGCGCAAGGGGCAAGGCAGGCTGTTCTGAAGCTACCGGTGATTTCATTGCCGAGATCACTGATATTTTCGATAAGAATTCCATCCCGTGGCAGACAGGCGAATTGGGACGCATCGATGCCGGCGGCGGCGGAACCATTGCTGCTGTAATGGCAGAACTGGGAATGGACGTTGTGGATATGGGAGTACCCGTATGGTCAATGCATGCTCCCGTAGAAGTTATTTCAAAGATAGATCTTTATTTTCTTTATCTTGGATATAAGGCGTTTATCGAGAACATAGGATAATGTCAAAAAAGAGAACGGTAGAACGTAAAACTGCGATCAAGAACAGTATCGGAAGAATCATAATCTTCGGTTTGTTTGTTCTTGCGGAGATAATAGTTTTTATCGTTCTTTTATATTTTCTCGGTAATAAATTCCCTCCCGTCGACATTGCCGTCAGAGTCATTTCTTTGATCGTTGCGCTGGGTATAAATTCGAGAGATCATAACGGGGCATTTAAGCTCATATGGGTCATTGCAATCCTGATCCTTCCTGTACCTGGATTGTTATTCTATGTTCTGAACAACTTCAGCAGTTCAAAACATAAGATCAAGAGAAGACTTGAGAAAGTTGATGTCATGGTTTTCAGTCATCTGAACTACAATGACGACATTTTCGATGAGTTTAAGAAAGAAGATCCGGCCAGGGCTTCAAATGCCAGATATTTGAGAAGATTCGATTTCCCGATATATGAAGGTACAGATGTAAAATATTATCCGGTTGCTTATGACTGTTATAAAGATCAGATAGAAGCGATTAAAAAGGCGAAGAAGTTCGTATATCTTGAGTACCATGCCATAGAGACCAAAGAAGCATTTGAACCACTTCACGAGGCGTTGAAGGAGAGAGCTGCCGCAGGGGTTGACTGCAGGGTCTTATATGATGACGTTGGTTCATTCACTTTTATCAGCAGAGCTTTCGTAAAACTTCTTGAATCTGAAGGCATAAAGTGTAATGCGTTTAATCCCGCATATCCTATCCTTTCGCTCTTTATGAACAACCGTGATCACAGAAAGATAATGGTCGTTGACGGCCTTGTAGGTTATACAGGCGGTTACAATATTGCCGATGAATATTTCAACATCGTCAATCCTTACGGACATTGGAAGGATAACGGCATTAAGCTCACAGGACCTGCCGTCCAGAGCCTTACCGCCATGTTTGTCGAGATGTGGAACTTTGCAGATCTCAAACGTAAAGATGATGATATGCTCCAGTTTGAGGCGATGGATATTCCTCGGGTCAAGAATGCCAAAGGTTACTGCGTGCCTTATTGCGACAGTCCTCTTGATAATGAACCAATCGGTGAGAATGTTTATCTTAACATGATCAATAATGCACAGGAATACTGCTGGTTTATGTCTCCATATCTCGTGCTTTCAGATGAGCTTGCAAGGACTTTGCAGATAGCATCTAAAAGAGGTGTTGACGTAAGGATAGTTACTCCCGGAATTCCTGACAAGAAGTTCACTTATCATGTTACGAGATCTTATTACAACATGCTCGTTACAAGCGGAGTAAGGATCTATGAATACACTCCGGGATTCAACCATACAAAAACCTGCATTTGCGATGATAAATGCTCCGTTGTCGGAACGATAAATCTTGATTTCAGAAGCCTTTATCATCATTTTGAAAATGCTGTCTATATGTACAGAACTGACTGCATTCCCGAAATAAAGCAGGATTTCCTTGACACTTTTGAGCAGTGCCGTGACGTTACAGAGAAATACTGCGTCAGCCCCAATGTCTTTGTAAGGTTCTTAAAGTCAATACTAAGGCTTTGGGCTCCGTTGTTGTAATCATGAATAGAAAGGATAATCATTATGTCTGTTCGTTTTTATAATTGCAGAATACTCACGATGAAAGATGACAGGATCATCGAAGGAGAATTGTGGACCGATAATGACCGCATCAGCTATATCGGACCTTCAGTCAATAATACCGGAAAGAGTTTTGAGCGTGAGATCGACTGTAAAGGAAATCTTCTGATGCCCGGTCTTAAGAATGCCCATACGCATTCTGCGATGACTTTCTCCAGATCACTTGCAGATGAGTATTGTCTTAACGACTGGCTTTTCAAAGCGATCTTCCCAAGGGAAGAAAAGCTTATTCCTGAGCATGTATACTGGTTTTCCAAGTTGGCGTATGCCGACTACCTTGCAGGCGGAATCACTTCTTGTTTTGATATGTATTTCCATAAGGAAGCATCTGCAAAGGCAGCCGTTGAGACAGGATTCAGACATATATTCTGCGGTGCCGCAAATGATTTTGGCGGATTGGAAGAGCTCGAAGGATATTACGATACTCTCAATCATTATGATCCTCTCGTGTCTTTCATCTACGGATTCCATGCTGAATATACTACGAAAGAGGATAACCTTAAGTTCATTTCCGATCTCGCTCATAAGTATGAAGCTCCGGTTTTCACGCATATATCTGAAACTGCTGCTGAGGTAGAAGGCTGTAAGGAAAGATACGGTATTACACCTGCCGTGCTCTTCGATAAACTTGGAATATATGATTTTGGCGGCGGCGGATTCCACTGCGTATGGTTTACTGATGAAGACAGGGAAATCTTCAAAAATAGAGGTTTGTGGTCCGTATTCAATGCATGTTCCAATCTCAAGCTTGCAAGCGGTATAACTCCTGTTTATAAGTTCATCGAAAACGACATGAACATTGCTATCGGAACTGACGGTGCAGGTTCAAATAATGCATTGTCCATGTTCCGTGAGATGTATCTGGATACTGTTTTATCTAATGTCGAAACAAATAATGCTGCTGCGATCGATCCGTTCACGATCTTAAAAGCCGGAACTAGCGGAGGCGCTCTTTGCATGGGCCTTAATGATTCGGATGTTCTTGATACTGGCAAGAAGGCAGACATCATCATGATTGACATGAATAAGCCTTCCATGCAGCCTGAAAACAACATCGTAAGGAACATCATCTACAGCGCTGACAATTCTGTTGTAAAGATGACCATGATTGACGGAAATATCCTTTATGAGGATGGAAAATATACAACTATCGATCTGGACGAAGTCATTAAAGAAACTAATAAACTTATGAAGGATCTGTCTGATATCTAATCATGAAACTTCTTTTCGATCATATCGGCAAATACAAAGCTGCTTCGATCTTAAGCCCCGTGTTTAAGCTCCTTGAAGCATGCTTCGAATTGACTGTTCCGATGATAGTTGCCGGTGTCATCGATTACGGAATAAAGCAGTCTGACGTGAATTACGTGTGGTCGCATGTTCCGATCCTTGTTTTATTTGCCGTTGTGGGATTTGCGAGTGCCATTACAGCACAATACTTTGCGGCATATTCTGCATGCGGCATTTCTTCTGGCATAAGAAAGAGCCTGCATGACAAGCTTCAGACACTTTCTATAAGTGATTATGAGAAGATCGGTTCATCAAGCATGGTAACGCTTCTAACTTCAGACGTTAACCAGATACAGACCGGAATTAACCTGTTTTTAAGACTTCTTTTAAGATCTCCGTTCATCGTTGTCGGTGCATGTATCATGGCTGCGGTTGTTAAGCCGTCAATGGCACTGATATTTGTGTTATGTACTGCTCTGATGGCCGTCATCATTGCTCTTAACATGAAGCTTTCGATCCTTCGTCATAAAGAGGCAAGGGAAGGGCTGGACAGTCTTGTAAAGAAAACCTCGAACGGTATTGCCGGAGAGCGCGTTATCAGAGGCTTTAACAAGACTTCGAGTGATTATGAGCAGTTCGAGACAAAGAGCAGATCATTAAGACAGGCTCAGATCAAAGCTTCTGATTTTGCTACGTGGCTTAATCCGCTCACATATGCAGTTGTCAATCTAGGCATCTGTTTACTGATATACAGGGGCGCAGTCCATTTTAACATCGGAGATCTGTCTGACGGTCAGGTAGTTGCTCTTTATAACTACATGTCTCAGATACTTATAGAACTCGTTAAGCTTGCCAACCTGATAGTTTCCGTATCAAGGGCATATGCATGTGTCAAAAGGGCAGAAGGACTCATGGATGTAGTCAGCACGGCAAACAAAGGAACCAGGGAACTGGCAGCTTCAAAGCCCATAGCTGTATCTATGAAAAACGTCTCATTCACTTATCAGGGAAATAACGAGGAATCCGTTAAAGACTTCTCCGTAGATATCAAACCGGGTGAGACGATCGGCATAATCGGCAGTACGGGCTGCGGTAAATCAACTGCAGCATCACTTATTGCAGGTATATATAATGCAGATCAGGGTGAAATTCTGCTTGACGGTATCAACATAAAAGAAATATCTCTTGCAAGCATCGCTTCTTCTGTCGGAATGAGCCTTCAGAAGACCAGACTTTTTAAAGGATCTTTAAAAGATAACATTACGGTGGGAAGATCGTCTTTATCTGATGACGATATCAACGAAGCATGCAGATTATCCTGCAGTGATGACGTCGTCGCTTCAAAAGAAGAAGGCATTGATTATGTCATATCGGACGGCGGTGCAGGTCTTTCGGGCGGACAGAGACAGAGAATTGGAATTGCAAGGGCTTTAGCCGGAAAACCCGGTCTAATAATTCTTGATGATTCCACTTCAGCATTAGACTGGGGAACCGAAAAACGTCTTCTCGGTAATATCGGTTCGATACAGGAAAAGCCCACAGTCATCCTTATCTCTCAGAAGGTAAGGACATGCATGAACTGCGACAGGATCATTCTTATGGAGGACGGTAAGATAGAAGCCGTTGCTCCTCATGAGGAACTCCTGAAGATATCAGAGCATTACAGATACATGAATTCTCTTCAGATAAAGGGAGGCGCCGCATGAACTTAAAGACATTAAAGCGCCTGTTCGCTTATCTTAAAGGATCGTCTGCGATCGCAGTTGTTTCTGTCATTATCGGAACCCTTTATGGCGCTGCCACTGTGGCGATTCCTTATTTCGCGGGAAGAGCCATAGACAACCTGGGGAACATGAAAATTCTTACCGGGTACATCCTTATAATCGTCTCTCTTATTGTCGTCGCGGCATTCCTTCAGTATGCACTGATAAAGACGAATAACCGTGTTGCTTATTCCATCGGACTTAATTTAAGGAATGCAACATATGCGAAAATGCACAGGGTCAGGATGTCTTATATCGACAAGACGTCTGCAGGAAAACTCCAGAGCTTTATAATCAGCGATGTGGAGACCGTTTCTGACGGTATGCTGATGTTTCTTAACCAGTTTGCTTCGGGAATAGCAACCATCCTTATAACTCTTGCAGTCATGTTCTGCATTAACTGGAAGATCTCACTTATAGTCGTTATCTTTACACCTGTATCGATCGCAGTATCTTACATGATCGCCAAAGGCGCATATAAATCATTTGCTTCTCAGGCAAGTATCAGATCAAAGCAGACAGCATTTGTAGGTGAATCTGTTAAGAATTTCAGGGAATGCAGGATCTATAATGTCACTGACAGAAGGATCGAAGGTTTTGATGAGATAAACGCTGAATACAGAAAGACATCTACAAAGGCAACATTTTTATCTTCGATCAGCAATCCTTCTTCAAGATTCGTAAATGCTCTGATCTATGCAGGAGTTGTTTTGACAGGCTGTTTTGCAGGAATTGGCGGAACGATCACCGTTGGAGCCTTAACATCGCTTCTGGCATATGCAAACCAGTTTATGAAACCTTTTAACGATCTGACGGCCGTATATACCGAACTTACTGACAGTTTTGCCTGCCTTAACAGGATTTTCGAATATCTGGACAGTGAAGAGATACCTGAAGAAAATACCGTTGAAGATCTTCCTGATAAGAATAAGCAGTTTGATATCGAATTCAGAAACGTATGCTTCTCCTATGTTGAGGGAAAGCCCGTTCTTAAGGATATCTCGTTTACCGTCGGAAAAGGCGAATCATTTGCCATAGCAGGTCCGACCGGCTGTGGAAAGACAACACTGATCAATCTTCTAATGCGCTATTATGAGCCGGATTCAGGAGACATCTTTATCAACGGAAGATCGATAAAAGATATTCCCAGAGCTGAATTAAGGCATTATATCGGGTTCGTTACACAGGATACATGGCTTTCTGATGATACGGTAATGGAGAACGTCAGATTTTCGGGATCCCATATTACAGATGAACAGGTTTATGATGCCTGCAGAAGATCCGGGTGTGACTCTTTTATAAGAAAGCTTCCAAAGCGGTATAATGAAATGATCGACAATGACAGGGATGATATATCCGAAGGCCAGAAGCAGCTGCTTACAATTGCCAGAGCAATGGCTTCAGATCCTTCGATAATGATCCTTGATGAAGCTACATCTTCTGTTGACGTCGTTACCGAAGACCGCATTCAGAAAGCCGTCAGAGCGCTTCTAAACGGCCGTACGAGCATTATTATCGCTCACAGGCTTTCGCAGATAACCAATTGCGATAAGATAGTGGTCATTGATGACGGTACGGTCTCCGAGATAGGAACACACGATGAGCTTATCGCTAACGGCGGATTCTACAGCAGATTATATGCTTCATACATTTCAGGTTAGGAGGAACTATGGGAAACTATAAGTTCGATGATTTCGAAAAATATATCAAAGGCAGGAAAGCTGCCGTAATTGGTATCGGAATATCCAATACGCCCTTGATCAAGTGGCTTGTCTCACTTGGAGCAGATGTGACAGCATGCGATAAGATGACTGAAGACGATCCCGTTTTAAGCAAAAACATTGCTCTGCTTAAGGAGATTTCTAATGATATAAAGTGGTCTTTGGGTGAGTCTTATCTGACAGCTCTGAAAGATGAGCATTATGACATCGTTTTCAAAACGCCTAAGATGCGTTTTGAGACACCTGAACTTCAGGCATTAAAGGAAAAGGGGTCCATCCTTACTACTGAGATGGAATTATTCATGAACCTTTGTCCTGCTGAGATATTTGCGATAACAGGTTCAGACGGAAAGACAACAACGACGACGCTTACTGCGGAATTATTGAAGAAAGCAGGTTATAAAGTTTGGTTAGGGGGAAATATCGGAACTCCTCTTCTTGACAGGATCGCTGAGATCGGACCTGAAGATAAAGTCGTTCTTGAATTATCCTCTTTCCAGCTTCTCGGAATGCATACTCCGGCTGATGTTGTTATAGTCACGAATGTCACTGAGAATCATTTGGATTTCCATAAAGGTTATGATGAGTACATTCAGGCTAAGGTCAATGCGTTCAGAAATCAGGGACCTGCAGGAAAAGTCATTCTTAATGCCGGCTGTGATATTACTTATGATATGAAAGACATCGCAAGGGGCAGGGTAAAACTGTTCTCTGCAGATAAAGAAAAAGTCATGAGAACTGATTCGCCGCTTTATCCCAGAGCCTATACCCAGGACGGAAGGCTTGTCTATGAAGAAAACGGTATTGTTTCCGACATTTGCGGGATCAATGAGATATTCATTCCCGGTCTTCATAATGTTGAGAATTTCCTTGCTGCTTCATGTGCTGTTATAGATTACGTAAAACCGGAAGATATCGCATATGTTGCCAGGAACTTCAGAGGCGTTCCGCACAGGATCGAGTTAATAAGGGAACTTGACGGAGTAAAGTGGTATAACTCTTCTATCGATACGTCTCCAAACCGTTCCATTAATACTATGAATGCTTTGGCTGCCAGAAATGAGAAAGGCGTGCTCATCTGCGGCGGAGCTGATAAAAAGTGCAAATACGATAATTTGGGAGATGCGATACTTAATGTATGTGACAGGATAATCATATATGGTTCAAATGCCGGTTTTGTTACCGATGTCATTGCTAAGGAAGCAAATGGCAGACAGTACGAAATTTACCGTATCCCCGATAAAGAAGGCGATGTTTATGAGTTCCCCGAAACCAGGGATAATGTCGTTAATGCCTATAAGGAAGCAATAAATAAAGCTAGAGAGTGGGCAAAACCCGGAGAGATTGTTATTATGTCTTCGATAGGCACGTCATATGATCATTTCAGGCACTTTGAACATAGAGGAGACATGTTCAGGGACCTTGTAAACGAATTGGAATAAGCTGATAAGCTTCAGGGTGGAGGAAAGTTTATGGCTGACATGAATTACCGCAGATATAAGGCTCATCCGACAGTTGATCTGCCGGACCGTAAATGGCCGGGCCAGAAGATCACAAAAGCACCTATCTGGTGTTCTGTTGATCTCAGAGACGGTAATCAGGCATTGGAAGTCCCCATGACTCTTGAACAGAAAGTCGAATTCTTCGAATATCTCTGTTCTGTCGGTTTTAAACAGATCGAGATCGGTTTTCCTGCAGCATCAGAGACTGATTATAATTTCTGCAGACATCTGATCGAAAATGATCTTATCCCTGATGATGTTGCTATCCAGGTTTTAACCCAGTCAAGAGAGCATATTATCGATAAGACGATGGAAGCCGTAAAAGGTGCTCCGTCTGTTATCATTCACCTCTATAATGCGACCAGCACGCTTCACAGGGACGTAGTTTTTGATTTTTCCTGTGATGAATGTATCAGCCTCGCGGTTGACGGTGCGAAAATGATCATCGACAGGATAAAAGATGATAAGAGTGGTACTAAGTTTATTCTCGAATATTCTCCGGAAGCATTTTCCGATACAGAACTCGATTTCTCAGTTAAGATCTGTGATGCAGTGCTCGATTGCTGGAAGCCTACGCCTGATAACAAGGTGATCATTAATCTTCCTGAGACAGTAGAGTATCAGACAGCCAATGTTTATGCGGATCAGATCGAGTATTTCTGCAGAAAGACAAAGTGGAGAGATTCAATAATCGTCTCATTGCATACTCATAATGACAGGGGAACGGCTGTTGCCACTTCAGAATTCGGCCTTATGGCCGGTGCTGACAGGGTAGAGGGTACGCTTTTCGGGAACGGTGAAAGGACCGGTAATGTTGATATCATTACGCTTGCCATCAACATGATGATGCTCGGCATTAACCCGGGACTCGATTTTTCGAACATGAATAAGACCATAGACGTCTATGAGGAATTGACCGGAATGAAGGTCGAGCCAAGACACCCATGGGCAGGAAAGCTTGTATTCACGGCTTTTTCCGGGTCGCATCAGGATGCCATCAATAAAGGCAGAAAGAAGATGGAAGAGCGCGGCGATAGCATTTGGGCTGTTCCTTATCTTCCAATCGATCCTAAAGATGTCGGCAGGGAATATGAGCCTATCATCAGGATCAATTCCCAGTCCGGAAGAGGCGGCATCGCCTATGTTATGGAGACTTATTTCGGAGTTCAGCTGCCTAAGAGATTCCAGAGAGACTTCCTGCCTGTCGTTAAGGCTGCCACGGAGGAGAATGGTATTGAAAATGAACTTCTTCCTCAGCAGATATTTGATCTTTTCGATGATAAATTCATCAATGTTCTCGAGCCTTTCGGCTTAAAGAACTTCTCGGAGCAGCAGGACAGTGACCAGGTATCCACCGTAGAGGCTCTGATAACCGATAACGGTAAGGAAGTTACCATTAAAGGACAGGGTAACGGTCTTCTCGATGCGTTCGTCAGAGCATTTTCAGCTTATACTGGCATAGAGTTCTCGATATCCAACTATTCAGAGCACGCGATGAAATCAGGCTCTGATTCTGCGGCTATTACATATATCGAGATAACCAACAAAGCCAATAAACAGACTTATATAGGAGCCGGTGTGTCGAGCTCTGTCACAAAATCATCCGTTCGTGCCGTAGTTTGTGCATTTAACAGAATGATTAGTGTGTTATGATTGTGGGGTTTAATAAAAGGAGAAGTTAGTTAAATGATTTGGGATTATTTTGTTGCATTGATATTCGGCATTGTTGAAGGTATTACTGAATGGCTCCCGGTAAGCTCTACCGGACACATGATCATTCTTAATGAGTTCTTAAAGCTTAACGTATCACCCGAGTTCTATGATCTTTACCTTGTTGTTATTCAGTTAGGCGCTATCATGGCCGTTATAGTAATATTCTGGAAGGATATATGGCCTTTCGGAGTCAAGAACAATCAGCATCCTTTCGCAAAAGAAGGAATCGGCAGATACATAATGAAAGACAAGATCATCATGTGGCTCAAGATTGCTCTTGCATGTGTTCCTGCAGCCATCGTAGGCGTTCTTTTTGACGACTGGCTTGATGAGCATCTTTATAACTATGTGGTTGTTGCAATAGCACTGATAGTATTCGGTGTGGCTTTCATCGTTGTAGAGCGCATCATGAAGGACAGGACCCCCGTTGTAAAGACCGTAAACCAGCTTAACTGGGGTCATGCGCTTGCCATCGGACTGTTTCAGCTCTTTGCTGCCGTTTTCCCGGGTGCTTCAAGATCCGGATCAACCATCGTAGGTTCCATTGCCATCGGCATCAAGAGGGAAGCGGCTGCCAAGTTTACGTTCTTCCTTGCGATTCCCGTAATGCTCGGTGCAAGTCTTCTTAAGGTCCTTAAGTACGATGGTGATGTAACAGGACATGAGATCGGTCTTCTTGCAGTAGGAATGGTAACGGCTTTTGGCGTCAGCCTTCTTATTATAAACAGGCTTATGGCTTTCATCAGGAAGCATTCATTTACTGTTTTCGGCTGGTACCGTATTGGTCTGGGCATTCTGGTGCTCATCCTCGGAGCTGTCGGCATAATCGGCGGCGGTACGATTGCAGGGGCTGCGTAAGCTGTTTGGTTTCAGCATTTTTGAAGTCTGCCGGGAGTTTTAACCTTTTTTCGAAAAACAGAGATTTAGGTTAACTTTTTTTGCATTTTTTTAACGCAAATATTGATTTTCGAGATTTGGGTTATATTTTTTGTATTATTCTTAACTCTATTTTTGAAAATAAGAATTCCGGTTAATTATTCAGCTTAAATCTTAACCTTAATTTGCAAATACTAAATTTGCGTTAAAAAGGTGATTTCTGATAATAGATTGCTCCCGAAATAGATTCTTTATATTTAATAAGCATATTAATTTATTTATGCTATAATCCATACTGATTTATTATGCGAAACTATGAGGACAGGAGATTCTTTTGCGCAAATACATATACAACAGCCGTGATGTAGCGGCTTACTTCAAATATTTCTCGGTTCCGAGTTATCTTGAAGTTTCATATATGCAATATGTTTTTAATCTCGGTAATAAGGTTCTTGCAGAGCCTTTGACCCGCGATTTTGAATCATTTAAGAAGGAAGTTTACAGAGAACTCTATTTCTTGTGGGCAAACGGCTTTGAAAATGAGAAAGCCGATATCTCGAAAATGACCACCGAAGGCGAATTTACGCTGATCTGCGATCAGGAATGCATCTGCCTTGAATCTTACATGAAGCTAATCTGTCTTCATCTGATCTTTTCGAGCAATCTTCCTTATATCACGCTGAATTTTACAGGCCTCATGACACAACTCGGCATTAAGTGCGGAGTAGAGCAATATGAGGAGAACTGCAGGAAGGTATGTGAATCTTTGCAGCTCGAGGTAAAGGATTCATTCGGAAAGCCTTTTGATCTTACTTTGGGCATTCCTGATGAACTGCTTCGAGTCTCGTTATGTACCGAATTCAAGCAAACGCTTGATACCAGGAATTTCAAAGAAACATTAAGGAACGAACAGATGAACTGGCTTAAGGATCTTAAGGACAAGTCTTTTAAGCTGTTCGGTTCGATCCCTGCCAGAAAAAAGAATACTAAGAGCCATTCGTCAGGCTCAGGGTCAAAGAACTACAGGAATCAGGGTAATTCCGAAGTTCGTAAATCGGCTCAGCCCAAAGGGACGCCGAAGCCCGGAAGATAAATCGACTTGGAGGTCAAGTGATGGAAAAGGTATACAAGCTCGGTCTTGATATCGGTTCTACAACCATTAAAGTAGTTCTTCTCGACGGCGAGAAGATCATTCACAGTGATTATCAGAGGCATCATTCAGACGTATCGGGTCTTCTGAATGACCTTTTCGAGGATCTGAACAATAAGTTCCCGGGTATCGATGTTGATGTCGTTATCACGGGTTCAGGCGGACTTTCCGTAGCCAATTGGCTGGGCTTTAAGTTTACGCAGGAAGTTATGGCCGAGACCCAGGCCATCAAGACATATCATCCTGAGACGGACGTCATCATCGAATTAGGTGGCGAGGACGCTAAGATCACATACATGCATCCGGTGCTTGAGCAGAGAATGAACGGAACCTGTGCTGGCGGTACGGGCTCTTTCATCGACCAGATGGCATCTCTTCTACAGACAGATGCGGACGGACTTAATAATTTCGCGAAAGATTACAGATCACTTTATACGATCGCAAGCCGTTGCGGTGTTTTTGCCAAGAGCGACCTCCAGCCGCTTATCAATGAAGGTGCCGCAAAAGAAGACCTCGCTGCTTCGATCTATCAGTCAGTCGTTAACCAGACGATCTCCGGTCTTGCATGCGGAAGACCTATCAAGGGCAATGTTACTTTCCTTGGCGGTCCTTTATTCTTTAATTCCGAGCTTCGAAATGCTTTCGAGCGTACATTGAAGGATAAAGTTGAGTCATTCTGGATGCCTGAGGAAGCGCAGATTTATGTTGCCCTTGGTGCAGCTTTGTCTGCGGACGGCAAGAATCCTGTAAATCTCTCGGATCTTCTTGTTAAGCTTAAGAACAGGGAAGGCTTTGTACCTGACATCATCAGGATCGATCCCATCTTCAAGAATAAGGAAGATAAGGCTGCTTTTGACGAGCGTCATAAGAAAGACCATATTCCGGTACTGGATATCAAGGAACAGCACGGTGCGCTTTATCTTGGCGTTGATGCAGGTTCTACGACAACCAAGGCTGTAGTTATCAATAAAAAAGGCGATCTTGTTTACACATATTACGCAAGCAATAAGGGAAATCCTGTCATGAGCGCCGTAACCATCATGAAGGACATCTATTCCAAGATGCCTGAAGACTGCTATCTTGCTCATTCCTGCGTAACAGGTTACGGTGAGAATATCATAAAAGCCGCTTTAAATATTGATATCGGCGAGATAGAGACGATGGCTCATTTCCAGTCTGCTAAGTTTTTCTGTCCTGATGTTGATTTCATCATCGACATCGGCGGTCAGGATATGAAGTGTATGAAGATAAGGAACGGCGTAATCGATTCGATAATGCTTAATGAGGCATGTTCATCCGGATGCGGATCTTTCATCCAGACATTTGCGCAGACTTTGGGACTTACCACTCCTGAATTTGCCGAAGCCGCATTATCTTCCACAAAGCCTGTAGATCTCGGTACGCGCTGTACCGTATTCATGAATTCCAAGGTTAAGCAGGCACAGAAAGAAGGCGCTTCCGTAGGTGATATCTCCGCAGGCCTTTCATATTCCGTAGTAAGAAATGCACTCTATAAAGTTATCAAGATCCGTGATACTGAGCAGCTCGGAAAGAACATCGTCGTTCAGGGCGGTACATTCCTTAATGACGCCATCTTAAGATGTTTCGAACTTGTGTCCGGAAGAGACGTAATAAGACCAAATGTTGCAGGACTTATGGGAGCTTTCGGTGCTGCGCTGATCGCGCAGAGAAGATGCAAGGAAGGCTCAAGATCAGCCGTTCTTGCCAAGGCTGAGCTCGATTCTTTCAGCATGGATACAGAGAATACCCAGTGCCAGGGCTGTACGAATCACTGCAGACTTACTATCGCCACATTCTCGAACGGTACTAAGTTCGTTTCCGGTAACCGTTGTGAAAGAGGCGAGGATTTAGCTCTCGACAGGGAACCCGTAAATGACAAGAAAAAGCTTCCGAACCTTTTCGATTACAAATATTCCAGAACATTCAGCTACTATAAGCCTTTAAAGCTTGAGGATGCTCCGAGAGGAGAGATCGGAATCCCGCGTGTATTGAACCAGTATGAGAACTATCCCTTCTGGTTTACCGTCCTGACCAAGCTCGGTTTCAGGGTGCTTGTATCAGCAAGATCTTCTCATAAGATCTACGAAGGCGGTATGGAGACTATTCCATCTGAGTCAGTCTGCTATCCTGCAAAACTTGCGCACGGTCACATCGAGAATCTTATTGACCGCGGCATAACTACGATCTTCTATCCTGATGTTCCTTATGAGAATATCGAGAATGATAATTCCAACAACCACTATAACTGTCCGATCGTATGCTCTTATCCGGAAGTTATCCGCAACAATGTTGAGAATCTGCTCGAAAAGAACATCAGATACTTAAATCCTTTCATGCCGCTTGACAATCTGGATAACGTTGCACTGCATCTTACCGAATGCTTCGATTATCTCGGAGTCTCCGCAGAAGAGGCCAAGCAGGCTGTCCAGGCAGGTGCGGAAGAGTATTTCAAGTACAAAGAAGATATCAGGAACAAGGGCGTAGAGATCTTAAAAGAGATGGAAGAAAAAGGTCTTAAGGGTATCGTTCTTGCTGGAAGACCTTATCACTGTGATCCCGAGATCAACCACGGCATCCCGCAGATGATCAATTCCTTGGGACTCGCAGTCCTAACTGAAGATGCAGTTGCTAAGCCCGGTGTATTAAAGCGTCCGATCAGAGTCATTGACCAGTGGATGTATCATACTAGGCTTTATGAGGCAGCTGCATTCGTCATAACAAGACCTGATCTCGAGCTCGTACAGCTTACGAGCTTCGGTTGCGGTCTTGATGCGGTCACATCCGACCAGGTTCAGGAGATACTTGAATCATCCGGAAAGCTCTATACACTCCTTAAGATCGATGAAGTAAGCAACCTCGGCGCAGCAAGGATAAGAATGAGATCTCTTGTTGTAGCAATGAACGAGAGATTAGAGCTTGAAGAGAACGGACAGATCTCGAAAACTGTTGTTTCTGATTCTGATGATGCGCCTTACATTGTAAAGAGAGTCGAATTTACAAAGGAACATAAAAAGAATCACACTATTCTTGCTCCGCAGATGGCTCCGATTCAGTTTGAGTTTGTTGAGTCCGTTTTCCATAAGCACGGATATAAGCTTAAGCTCTTAAAGCAGGCAACACGTGAAGATATCGAATGCGGTCTTAAGTATGTAAATAACGATGCATGTTTCCCGACGCTTATCGTTGTCGGACAGATGATCAATGCTATTCTAAAGGGAGACATCGATCCTGATAACACTACGCTCGCGATCACGCAGACCGGCGGCGGATGCCGTGCCACAAACTATGTTGCTTTCTTAAGAAAGGCACTTAAGGAAGCAGGCTATCCGCAGATTCCTGTCATTACTATCTCTGCACAGCGATTCGAAAAGAATGAAGGTTTCGAATATACGGTCTCATTCCTTCTTGATGCGATCAAGGCATTGTGCGCAGGCGACATGGTATCGACACTTCTCCTAAGAGTTAGGCCGTATGAGAAGGTTCCGGGTTCTGCAAATGCGCTCTATTCTTACATTAACAGGATCGGAAGAAAGCTCTTCAATCCCAAACTGTTAAATCACGAGATTACTGAAGGCTATGACGTCATGATGCCTAACAGTTATTTCTCCAAGTCCATTGAAGAGAAAAAAGCGATAAGAGACTGTCTCGCACAGATCGGCGTTGATTTTGACAATCCTCCTGTCATCACTAAATACAAGGAGTTTGTTAAGTTCGCAGTATCCAAATTTGATGCGCTGCCGCTTGCTGACATTCCCAGAAAACCGAGGGTGGGACTCGTAGGTGAGATCCTTGTTAAGTTCCAGCCTGACGCTAACAATAATGCGATCGACGTAATCGAAGCAGAAGGATGTGAGGCAGTATTGCCGGGCGTTCTTGATTTCTTCCTTTACTGTGCATATAACCCCGTCTGGCAGGCTCAGAATCTCGGAAAGAGCAAGAAGACCGGTTATATCATGAAGACAGCGATCAGATTCCTGGAATCATTAAGAAAACCGATCAACAAGGAATTTGCTAAAACCAACGGCAAGTTCATGATGACTGAGAGGATCCAGGAACTCGCAGAGAAGTCATCAACTGTACTTAGCTGCGGCAACTCCTGCGGTGAGGGATGGTTCCTGACAGCTGAGATGATCGAACTTATTCAGGACGGCGTGCCGAATATCATCTGCGCTCAGCCGTTTGCTTGTCTGCCTAACCACGTAACGGGAAAGGGCATGATCAAAGAACTAAGAAGACAGTATCCTACTTCGAACATCGTTCCCATCGATTACGATCCGGGCGCTTCCGAAGCTAACCAGCTTAACAGGATCAAGCTCATGATCAGCACAGCCCGTGCAGTAAGGGATCAGGAGATCGAAGAAGAAAAGAAAGCAGCAGGAAAGACCTGATGAGTAAACTTCTACTGGTTGACGGAAATTCAATAATCAACAGAGCATACTATGCCGTTATAGGCAGAGCTCCGATGACAGCACCTGACGGCACTCCCACGGGTGCCGTAAACGGTTTCTTTAATTCCGTTCTGGGTGTCATGAAAGAATATGAGCCCGATCACATGTGCGTTCTTTTCGACAGGAGAGAGCCTACTTTCAGACATAAGATGAGTTCCGAATACAAAGCCAACCGCAAAGGTATGCCTGATGACATGGCTGCACAGATGCCCGTTGTTAAGAACCTTCTGGATCTTTACGGAATCAGGCGTATGGAACTTGCAGGCTATGAAGCTGATGATCTTATCGGAACACTTTCTAAACAGGGCGAAGAGCAGGGAATGGACGTTTATATCTTCAGCGGAGATCACGATGATTTCCAGCTCATCTCTGATAAGGTATCGGTCATCATGCCGCAGTCCGGAAAAGGCAAGGAACCAAGAGTCCTCTTTGACCGAAAGATGTTCGAAGAGACCTACGGAGTAAAGCCTGAAGTATTCGTTCAGGTCAAGGCTCTTATGGGTGATAATTCCGATAACATCAAAGGCGTTGAAAAGGTTGGCGAGAAGACTGCATTTAAACTAATTGCAGACTACGGTTCATGCGACGGCGTATATGAGAATGCAGATAAGCTTTCTCCTGCTTTAAGCGAGCGCATTAAGGCTTCGCGCGAGCTTCTTGATCTCAATATCAAGCTCTGTACTATAGACAGAGAAAGTCCTGTTGAATTCAGCGCTGCTGATGCCGTTTATCCTTCTGATACCAGAGACCTGCCAGCCATGTCGGGTGCGCTTAACCGTCTGGCATTAAGATCGCTTCTTAAAAAGCTCGATCTCGAGAATGTTAAGCCTTCAGGATTTGAGCCTTCTGAAGAAGTTGATGATTTCATCAGCTCTATATCTTCTGAGGTTCAGGAGACTCTTAAGAAAGGTATCGATGTTAAGTATGAGGTTCCTGATTCATTTGATTTTGAGGACCTTAACTGCGGAATCGATTTTATTGATATTCCTTCCGGCAACAAAGTTGTTTTGCTCGATTGGAAAAGTAAAACTGTTTGTGTAATCAGTCCTGAAGAGTTTAATTCTCTTGCTTCCGGCAAGAATGTATTTCCCATCGCATATGGGTATAAAGACAGATCGAAATTCATTAAAGCGCAGCTTAAAGGAATCAGTTCTGTATTCGATTGTGAGATTGCAGGATATGTATTGAATATTCTTTCGGGAAAGCCTGATCTTCAGAGGCTGTATGAGAGCATCGTTAAATCAGCTTATCCGGTTGAAGAGAAAAAGGCTGAGTATCAGCAGCTTTCCATTTTTGATGCGCCTGTTGAAGACGACGGTTCTGCTAAAGTAACAGAATGCGCAGAAAAGCTTTTGACAGTAATGGCAATCGGCAAAGTCATTTCGAGAGATATCGGGAAAGATGATGATCTTAAGAAGCTCTTATATGAGATCGAATTTCCGCTCGTAATAACGCTTGATAAGATCGAGCGTAACGGAATGCATGTTTCGGGTGAAAAACTTGCTGAGCTTCACAGCGAATATACAAAGCGTCTTGAAGACATAAGCGCCAGGGTATTTGACATCTGCGGAAAAGAATTTAATATCTTATCGACCAAGCAGCTTGCCGAAGTATTATATGGCGAGAAGTATTTGGGGCTCCCTTCAGGCAAGAAGGGAAAGAGCGGAGAATTCTCCACAGGTATTGATGAACTTAACAGGTTAAGACATATGTCTCCTGCGATCGATCACATAATCAAATACCGTGAGTTATCTAAGCTTGATTCTACATATGCAGTGGGACTGGCCCGTGCTATCGGAAGTGATTCACGCATTCATACGACATTTACACAGGCCATGACAAATACGGGAAGGCTCTCATCTACTGAGCCTAATCTCCAGAATATTCCGGTCAGGACTGATGAAGGATCGCGTCTCCGCGAGGCATTTACGGCTGAAGAAGGTAAGATCCTTGTTGATGCAGACTACTCACAGATCGAATTAAGGCTGCTTGCTGCTTTGAGCGGTGATGAAGTGATGTGTTCTGCCTTCCTTGATGGTGAAGACATTCATAAGAGAACTGCCGCAAAAGTTTTCGGCGTATCTGAGGAAATGGTAACTCATAAGATGCGTGCCACCGCGAAAACTGTAAACTTCAGCATCATATACGGAATATCGGATTACGGTCTTGCCCAGGATCTTGGCATTGGTTACAAAGAAGCCGCTGAACTTATTAAGGAATACGGCAACCAGTTCCCGGGTGTAACATCATATCTGGAAAGCTTAAGGAAGTCCGGAGAAGAAAAGGGCTATGCTGTTACGATGTACGGCAGGAAGCGTATTCTTAACGAACTTAAGAGCCAGAACCGGAACATTAAAAATTTCGGTTACAGGGTAGCAATGAACACTCCGATTCAGGGAACTGCGGCTGACATCATTAAGATCGCAATGAACCGTGTATGCAAGGCTTTGGAGGAACAACTGCCTTCAGCTAAGCTTGTAATGCAGGTGCATGATGAGCTTATCTGCGAATGCGACACGAACGACAAGGACCTCTGCGCTTCTATCCTCAAAACTGAGATGGAAGCAGCTGCGAAATTAAGCGTACCTCTTCTTGCAGAGGTCGGATTCGGAAAGGACTGGCTGGAAGCTAAATAATGTTTGTATTGGGAATAACAGGCGGAATAGGAAGCGGCAAGAGTACCGTAAGCGGTATACTTGCAGACAAAGGTCTTATGGTTCTTGATGCTGATGAGATTTCAAGATCAGTTACGGGCCCCGGCGGAAGGGCCATGCCCGAGATTGCTTCTGTATTCGGGAATAAAGTGGTTACAAGCAATGGCGCTCTTAACAGGCGCGTAATGTCTGACATAGCTTTCGGTGACAAGAAAAAGCTTGATGAATTAAGCACTATCATTCACAGACATGTTTTCGAACAGATAGACGAAGCCCTTGCAAAAGAAAAAGAGAAGGGTTCAAGATGCGTCGTTCTTGATGTTCCGATCCCGGTAAACAAGTTCCGTGAACTCTGCGATCAGATATGGGTCGTAACATGTGATAAGGACGTGCGTCTTGCAAGACTCCAGAAACGAGGAATGGATAAGGATGAAGCCGAAAGAAGAATCGCTGTACAGATGACTGATGATGAGTATTGCGAATTGGGTGATCATTCGATAGATAATTCTTGGGACATTGAAGATCTTAAGGATAAGGTCGAAGTCCTTATTAGGGAACAACTTCACGAGAGAGGTATCAGGATATGAATACCGCATCAGTCATTACTGCATCGGTGTTTTCTGTTTTATCAATAGCAGTATTGATATATCTGTTTATCGGTAAAAGTGAATTTGCGAATGGTAAGTATAAGGGGTTTTATCGTGCGTGCTGCGGAGTTTACGTTTCAGGTGCGCTGCTTGTTTTATTGTTTACGCTTATCCTTAAAGGCCTTCCCGTAGCTTTTGTCGTTATATCTGACGTGACTGTTCTTTGTGTATTTATTTTTACCGCCGGATTGATCTTTTTCATGACAAAAAAGATCATCGAAGCATCAAACCAGGCCGGCAAGGCTGAACCGAAGAATGAAGATCCTGAGTAAAAAAATAAAAAACTCAAGAATACTTTTTAAGATCTTCCTGATTTTTTCATTAATGGTCTTTCTCGGTTATCTGATCCTTCAGATATTAAATCTTTATGTTCAGAATAAAACTGATGCATATATATATTCGCTTGATGGTTTTGTTTCCGGCGAAGTCTCATCAGATTCACATTATGATGCCGTTATCGTATTAGGCTGTGCGGTATGGGATAATGCCGCAAGCCCTATGCTGGCTGACAGATTAAGGACTGCGGCTTCGGTATATAAGACCGGATGCGCTGATTATGTATTGGTCAGCGGTGACAGTGAACATCCTGAAAAATATGATGAGACCGGCGTTATGAGAGATTTCCTGATAGATGAGGGTATCGATCCTGATCGTATCGTATGTGATCCATTGGGTCTTTCCACATATGAGACTATGCTTAGGGCAGTCAAGGTCTTTAATGTGGAGACGGCAGTTGTCGTTACTACGGGCTTTCATTGTGCCAGATCAGTTTACGACAGTCATATGTTAGGTATAGAATCAGTAGGTGTTGAAGCGATCAATTCCGGCTATGTTATAAGAAATTACAATTACCAGAGGGAATTCATTGCGAGGGGAAAGGATTATGTTTTCGCTTTGATCAAACCGGGATACAAGAACTTTGAGGTGACTTAAATGAATAGTATTTATACAAGAAGATTGCCTTCATATATCGGCGGTATCTTTGCGATAATTACCGGTTTGTTCTTTGTCCTGTTTCCTGAGATCTCATCCGGTGTTATCGGTATCTTATTCGGGGTGGTTCTTTTTGTTGCCGGTCTGTCGGAAGTAATAGGCTATATCATTTCGATCAAACAGTTCAGGGAAGAAAATTACGGTAAAGCTGCCGGAGCTGAGATCGTTCTTGTATATTCGATAATAATCATGGCAATCGGACTTTTTATCTTACTGAAGCCTGATATTGTATTACAGCTTTTGTCGACTATCGTAGGAATCTTCTTCCTTGTTGACGGTATTGTTAAATTAAGGCAGGAGCTCTTTTTGTTCAGGAAGAAAGACATATACAGCTTATTGCTGATCTTTTTGGCTATAGCCTTGATCTTTGGAGGTATTGCTCTTCTGGCAAATCCTTTCAACGGAACAAGAAACATTATCGTATTTTCCGGATTCGCATTTATCATCAGCGGACTTGAGTCCTGTTTTCTCGGATTTATCAAAAGAACGGAAAATAAAACCCGCAAAGGATGATTCCTTCACGGGTTTAACTTTTACGGTAATCGAAAAATATCAGACGTTGAATCTGAATACGACAACGTCGCCGTCTTTCATAACGTATTCCTTACCTTCGGATCTTACAAGACCTTTTTCCTTCGCGGCGTTATACGTACCGTTGGCGATGAGGTCATCATAAGAAACAACTTCAGCTCTGATGAATCCTCTTTCAAAATCAGAATGGATCTTTCCTGCAGCCTGAGGGGCTTTTGTGCCTTTCTTGATCGTCCATGCACGGACTTCCTTGGGACCAGCAGTAAGGAAAGAGATGAGGCCGAGAAGGGTATAGGAAGCATTGATCATTTTATCAAGACCTGCGCTCTCGATGCCCAGATCTTCCAGAAACATCTCGCGGTCCTCGGGAGAAAGCTCTCCTAATTCTTCTTCGATCTTTGCAGAGATGACTACGACTCCCGAACCTTCTTTTTCAGCGATCTCTTTAACTGTATTGACGTAAGGGATGTCATCCTTCTTAATGTCTTCTTCTGCGATGTTGGCACAGTAGAGAACCGGCTTCATAGAGATCAGCTGGAGATCTTTTGTGAACTCCTGTTCGTCTTCTTCGAAAGTAAGCGTTCTTGCTGACTTGCCTTCAGCAAGGCAGTCATAGATCTTCTCATAAACGGCGAGTTCTTTGATAAAAGCCTTGTCGCCGCCTTTCATCATCTTTTTGGTCCTGTCGATGCGCTTTTCCATGATCTCCAGGTCAGAGAGGATAAGCTCCACATCGATCGTGGCGATATCTCCTGCAGGATCGGCATGACCATTAACGTGGATGACGTCAGGATCATCGAAGCATCTTACAACATGAACGATGGCATCACACTCTCTGATGTTGGAGAGGAACTTGTTGCCCAAGCCTTCGCCCTTTGACGCGCCGGCAACGAGGCCTGCGATATCAACGAATTCGACTACTGCGGGAGTGTATTTCTCAGGATTGTAGATCTCGGCAAGTTTATCGAGTCTCTTGTCAGGAACGGAAACGACGCCTACGTTAGGTTCGATCGTGCAGAAAGGGTAATTGGCGGATTCTGCGCCTGCTCTGGTTATTGCGTTAAAAAGAGTGCTCTTGCCGACATTTGGAAGTCCTACGATACCAAGCTTCATATATATACCTCATTAATTGTTTTTTGCCTCATAATTGTAGCACATTCACATCATAATACTTTGTCGGTTCTTTGTCGGTTTTTGTGTAGAGAATGTATGCCCGTTTGTAGGTTTTTGTAATATTGTGTCGGAAAACGTAGGTTTTGTCGCAAAACTTGTAAGAAATCTTCAGAGATTCTTGCGATACTTTTGTACTGATAATTTGCTTTTCAAGAGCGTATCCTCCAATAAAAAGGAGGATATGTTATGGCTTCCAAACCTAATGTGGCAAGACTTTACTCTTGCTTTGCTTCCGGTACCGATTCGACAGTGACGTTGATTGAAGTTTCTATATCTCCGGGCATTCCGTCTTTTTCTGTTATCGGTCTGTGTGACTCTTCGATAAAGGAATCACAGGGAAGACTGATATCCGCATTTAAATCCACAGGGTTCAGTATGCCCAAAGGTCACATAACGATCGGCATAAGTCCTGCTTATATGCGCAAGACAGGATCGGGATTTGATCTGGCAATGGCTTTGGGAATCTTATTTGCGTCAGGGCAGCTCTATCTGCCTCCTGATGCGAAAATATATGCAGAAGGCGAGCTTACATTAGGCGGAGAACTAAAAGGTACTCCGGGAGCATGCATCAGACTTAAGACTGTAAGGGATATGGATTTTGATTACAAGATCATTCCTCTAAGTGAATCATGCAGCGCAGGAGTAGCCGGGTTTTCGGGTCAGGGGATAACAAGTCTGAATGACCTTAATGATATTTTCAACGGCAATCATTATAAAGAATCCAGATTTGAATGCGGGTCCTTTGAGACTGCCGGTGATTACATAGATATCTCGATGCTTAAAGGACAGGAAAAGACCAAAAGAGCTCTTCTAATAAGTGCTGCAGGATTTCATAACATTCTTTTGATGGGGAGTCCCGGAAGCGGCAAGACCATGGCTGGCAGGATCCTGTCGGGGATAATGCCGAAGTTAAGTCCGGATGAATTGTCTGACGTGTATTCTCTAAATGAACTTGTTGAAGGAGAGATATCAAGACCGGTTTGCGAACGACCGGTCAGAATGGTCGGCCCGAACATCACTGTCGGAAAGCTTCTCGGAAATTCATTAAACCTTACGCCCGGAGAGATGGCTTTGGCAAATCATGGCATTCTTTTCGCTGATGAACTGCCTTTGTTTAAGACTGAAGTGTTGGATTTTCTGAGAAAGCCTCTTGAGGAACGTAAAGTCCATCTTATGAAAAGAGGAAATCTCTATTCGTTTGACTCCAACTTCATATTCCTGGGGACCGGTAATCCCTGTAAATGCGGCCTTCTGTATGAGAGAAATAACAAGTGCAGATGCTCGGGGGGTGATATCAGACGATATCTTTCCAAATTAAACGGCCCTTTTCTTGAAAGGATAGATATCTTCAGTGAGATGAGATCGATTACGGGAAATGATATGGCCAGCATCTACACTGACGATAAAAACAGCGAAAGTCCTAAATTCAGAAGCATCGTTGAAAGATGCTGGCAGATCGCACATGAACGGTACGGCGCTGATAAACTTAACGGGACTTTTCCCGAAGAAGACATACGGGATTCGATGAAGATCCCTCAAAACGTGATCAGATATGCATCCGAACTTTCTGAAAAGGGCTTTTTCTCGGCAAGAGGATTTACAAGGATCTTAAGAGTTGCACGGACAATAGCAGATATCAATGAGTCTGAAGACGTTACTGAAGGTGACGTATCTGAAGCCATCCAGTACAGGCTGAGATGTTTTTAAGGAGGCTTTACATGGAGATTGTAAATGACAGGGATAAGGATTTCTTTTATTCTGCTGCGATGCTGAATACCAAGATAAATTACAGAACGCTAAAAGAGCTTTCTGATCAGAGTATCATTTGTAATTACAGGGACATAGCTGATAAGGAACTGCTAAAGGAGATTGCACACAAAGAACATGATCTTAGTCAGGATACGGTTTTAAGAATAAGCAATCTTCTGGAATCATACGGCGATGTGGAAAAGATAGTAAGGGAATATAAAAAGATCGCCATGACTAACAGGATAGAAGTTGTATCTGTTCTGGACAACTACTATCCATATAATTGGAAAGAACTGAGCGGCATGCCGAAGGTGTTCTATGCAAAAGGCAATTACAGTCTTATCGATAACATGACTCTGGCGGGTTCCGTAGCGGTTGTAGGATCAAGGAATCCAAGTAAATATGCCCAATATGCGACAGATCAGATGTGTAAGACATTAGGGGATAAAGGAATTACTATAGTATCCGGAATGGCTTACGGAACAGACCGTCAGGCACATATATCTTCAGTAAATACCAAAGGCGGTACCATAGCCGTTCTGGCGGGCGGATGCGATAACATTTATCCGCCGTCTAACAAAGACATCTATGATGTCATTCAAAACAAAGGCCTGATCATTTCAGAGATGCCTCCCGGGCAGCAGCCGTTAAGACAATATTTTCCTTCAAGGAACAGACTGATAGCCGGTCTTTCTGACTGCACTTTGATAATGGAAGCAGGAGTCGTATCAGGCACTTTACATACGGCTTCTTTTGCTGCAGGTCAGGGAAAAGAGGTATTTGTACTGCCAAACAGCATCTATTATGAAAATGCTTTGGGTGGCTTAAAGCTTCTTGAAGACGGAGGAAACATACTGCTCAGTGCCGACAGTGTAATAGACAGTGTGGCCAGATCAGTAATGTTTAAGAGAATGAGCATGGGATGTCCGGGAGAACTTTATTACAGGGCCGATGACAAAGACTGCTTCACGGAAGGTGCAAACATTGATGCTTTAAGGGAATTATCCAAGTTAAGACCGGAAGAATTAACGGACGATAACTGGAAAATGCTCATCAGGGATGCTTTGACGTTAAAACCGTTATGCGCAGACGAACTTTGTGTGATTACTACGCTGCCTTTTTATAAAGTATCAAAAATATTGACAGAACTTGAACTTAATGGGACAGTTTGTCAGGAGAAGGGGAAGTACTCGTTGACATTTGTATAATGATGATATATTTTTTATTAAAAATATAGAGGGGTACTTCATGGGCAAAAAATTAGTAATAGTTGAGTCTCCTGCCAAGTCAAAGACGATTGGCAGATATCTCGGAAGCGATTATATCATTTCGGCTTCTTTAGGTCATATCAGGGATCTTCCTTCGGGAAACCTCGGCGTTGATGTAAAGAATAACTTCAAGCCTTTATACATAACAATGAAAGGGAAAGAGAAGGTTGTAAGAGATCTTAAGCTCATGGCAGCCGATGCCGATGAGATACTGCTCGCTACCGACCCTGACCGCGAAGGTGAAGCAATTGCTTGGCATCTTGCCAAGGTGTTAAAGATTGATCCTGATTCAAAATGCAGGATAACATTTAACGAGATCACAAAAACAGCTGTACAGGAAGCGATTAAGAATCCCCGTGCTATCAACATGAATCTTGCTAATGCACAGCAGGCACGAAGGATCCTGGACAGATTAGTCGGATATGAATTGAGCCCGTTGCTCTGGAAAAAGATTCGCAAAGGTCTTTCTGCCGGAAGAGTACAGTCTGTAGCCACTAAGATCGTTATGGACCGTGATGCCGAGATAGATTCTTTTAAGCCTGAGGAATACTGGCTTATCAAAGCGCTCGTCACTCCCGGAAAGCAGTCTGACAAGTTTATTTTGGGTTATTACGGCGTCATCGATGAGAACGGAAAGCTTAAGAAGGATGATCTTAAATGCCTCGAAGATGCTCAGGCAGTATTGGATGATGTAGGATCTGGTCCTTTGATCGTTGATTCCATAAAGAAAGGTAAGAAGGAGCGTAATCCTTATCCGCCTTTTACCACTTCAACTTTACAGCAGGAAGCATCAAAGAGACTCGGTTTTTCATCAAAGAAGACCATGTCAATTGCTCAGCAGCTTTACGAAGGCGTAGAGATCGCAGGTGCAGGCCAGACGGCTTTGGTTTCCTACATCAGAACTGACTCCGTACGTATATCTGAAGAGGCCGTTGCAGCTGCCAAGGACATCATCAAAGACCGTTTCGGAAAAGAATACTGTTCTCCTTATAAGAGAGAGTATAAGAATAAGAATTCTGCGCAGGATGCTCACGAAGCCATCAGACCTACGCACTTTGACTTGGATCCCAAGGAGATCAAGTCTTCTCTTACGAATGACCAGTATAAGCTCTACCAGCTTATCTGGGACAGATTCCTAGCCACACAGATGGCAGCATGTAAGCTCGATACGGTTACATGTCAGGCTTCATGCAATAACAGAATATTCAGGGCAGTAGGCGAGACCGTTACTTTCAAGGGATTCCTCGTCTTATATGACGATATTGCAGAAGACACCAATAAATCAGACGATCAGGACGGCAAAGCTGCCATTCCGCCTCTTGAAGACGGCATGAAACTCGAGCTGCTTGATCTTAAATCACTTCAGAAATTCACTCTGCCGCCGCCGCATTATACGGAAGCTACATTGATCAAGGCTCTTGAAGAATACGGTATCGGAAGGCCTTCCACTTATGCGCCGACTATATCGACCATACTTGACCGTAAATATATCGAAAAGAACGGCAGACTCCTTCAGATAACCGATCTCGGAAAGATAGTCACGAATATGCTCTCCGAGAACTTCAGTGAGATCGTAGATCTTTCTTTCACAGCCGACATGGAGACCAAGCTTGATGAGGTAGAAGAAGGTAAGGAAGAGTGGGAGCACGTACTTGATGCTTTCTATCCTGAATTCAATACTCAGGTAAAGGCTGCCCAGGAATCAATTGACAAGATCACTTTCGAGCCAGAGAAGACTGGAGAGACATGTCCTCAATGCGGAAGCGAACTCGTCTATAAGGAAGGAAGATACGGTAAGTTCATCGCATGTTCCAATTTCCCCGAATGTAATTACACAAAGAACATCGTTGTTTATGCAAAGGGAACTTGTCCCAAGTGCGGTTCCGGACTTCTCGTACATAAGTCCAAGAAATACAGAAACAAGTCTTTCTATACATGCGACAAACAGGGAAGCGATCCCGATTGTGATTTTATTTCATGGGATCTTCCGATCGACGGGAAAGTCTGTCCTGAGTGCGGAGCTTATATGGTCCTGAAGCATTTCGGAAAGAAAGCTTATCCGAGATGTTCCAACAAGGATTGCGTATCTAATGTCAGAAAGAGCAGAAAGTCTTCTGACAGTAAGAAGAGTGAAGATGAAGAGTGATCCGTCCGTAACAGTCATCGGAGCTGGTCTTGCAGGTTCAGAGGCTGCTTACATCTGTGCTCGCGCAGGTGTAAGAGTTAAGCTTTATGAGATGAAGCCCGTTAAGTTCAGTCCTGCACATCATTCCGAGAATTTCGCAGAACTTGTATGCAGCAACTCATTAAGAGCTGCCGCCAGGGAAAATGCTATCGGTCTTCTTAAAGAAGAGCTCAGACATTTAGGTTCTCTAATAATGGAGTCTGCCGACAAGAGCAGAATACCGGCAGGAGGAGCTCTTGCTGTGGACAGGGACGAATTCTCCGGTTATATCACCGAAGCCGTCAGGAATAATCCTTTGATCGAAGTAATTCCGGGAGAAGTGAAAAAGATCCCTGAAGATGAGATAGTGATAGTAGCTACAGGCCCGCTTACAGAAGGAGATCTTTATGAAGATATCCTGAAAGTTACGGGTGATACGTCAGGACTTCATTTCTTTGACAGCGCTGCACCCATCGTAAGCGGTGATTCGATAGACATGACAAAAGCATTCAGAGCTTCGAGATACGGAAAAGGCGGAGATGATTACATCAACTGTCCGATGACAAAGGAAGAATATCTGGCATTCCGCGAAGAGCTCGTTAATGCCGAGAGGGCAGAAGTCAAGAATTTCGACAGAGAAATCGTATTTGAAGGCTGCATGCCGATAGAGGTTATGGCGCAAAGGGGCGTTGATACCATGAGATTCGGTCCTTTGAAGGGAGTCGGACTTATCGATCCTGCCACGGGTAAGGAGCCTTATGCCAATCTTCAGTTAAGGCAGGATGACAGGGCTAAGACAATGTATAACCTTGTAGGATTCCAAACAAGACTCAAGTGGTCTGAGCAGAAGCGTGTCTTCGGAATGATCCCCGGTCTTGAGAATGCCGAATATACAAGATATGGCGTAATGCACCGAAATACTTTCCTTAATTCGCCTTTGTACCTGTCTTCTCATTACAGCCTGCGGGCAAAGCCTGATGTTTTCTTTGCGGGACAGATAACCGGTGTTGAAGGTTATATAGAATCTACCGCATCGGGATTTGTTGCAGGATTCTATGCAGCACAAAGAGCTTTGGGCATAGATCTTTCTTATGAGCCTGATCCATGTACCGTCATAGGTTCAATGGCTCTTTATGTTTCTGATCCTAACATTAAGAAATTCCAGCCGATGAATGCAAATTTCGGCATCGTAAGTCCCATCGAAGGAAGGTTCAGGGGAAAGACCGGCAAGAAGGATAAGAATAACGCGATAGCTGACAGAAGCCTTGAACATCTTAAGGCTTTTGAAGACAGCGTTGCCCGGCTTACTGCCAGGTGATCTGAATCCATGGGCGATAATGATCCGGTAATTGATATTGAGGATTCAGCAAAGGCGAGAGGACCTTTCGCGCGGTTCTTTATTTCCGGGTGGTCTAACCTCGTCAGACTGATGGCTGCCAATGCCTTGTATGTTATCTTTAACATTCCTGCAATTATATTTGCCGGCTATTTGGCTTTGATATTTGTTCCGTGGATAGCGCCTTCGTTCATTGATGTTCAGTCTTATATTGACCCGGTTACCGGTAATGATGATGCAGTTCTTAATTTGTTTTTTCTGCTTGCCATCTTTCTTATTAATTTTCTTCTTTCAGGTACGCTTATTTGCATCGGTCCTTTTCAGGCAGGTTTTGCCCAATGTTACAAAGACATAAGAAACGGCACATCAGTCTCATTCTTTTCGAGCTTTAAGGCAGGGTTAACTTCATGCTGGAAAAAGGGGCTTGCAGCAATGATAATAGGATTCATTTTTACTCCGGTCCTTCTTCTTGCAACGGGGTTTTACTTAAATCTCAGATCGACGATTGGCACCGTTATAGGCGCTGTTTTTATAGTGTTTACCTTTGCGTTTATTCTTATTCAGAATTTTGTCTATACAATGATGGTTTCTACGGATCTTAAGCTTGGGAAGATTTACAAAAATGCGCTCCTTTTTGTTTTGATCAGGTTTATTCCATGCTTAGGCGCATCTCTCATCATATTGTTATTCTATGTGGTGATCCCGTTTGTGCTGCTTACATCCGCTTCTTATCTCACCCTCGGTATATTCATGTTCCTTTATTCTTTCCTTGTGATCTCATGGGTCCAGTATTTTCTTTCGTATTTTGCAGTAAGTCTGATCGACAGGTATGTGACGGTTGAATAACACTTTATATCCTTAAATGCTTTATTGAGTTAGAATATTATTGTAGTGAAGAAGACTTTCAGCTCTAAAGGCCGTTCGGGAAGATATAAGCAATGTATGATTTCAGCATTTTAAGCGGAGAAACAATTTACGCGATTATATTCGCGCTTATGTTTTTTTCTTTTGCTTTCTTATACTTTGTCATTATCATTCTCTATGCGTTGATCAAATATACATTATATACCAACAAACACAAGGAAAAAATGAATCTGATATGTGACGTGGCATATTTTCACGAGCGCGGAAAGCGTGAGAATCAGGAAGATTCATTATATGTCTCTCCTATGGACAACTTATATGAGAATGGTTTTGTTGCTGCGTGTTCGGATGGAATGGGCGGTCTTTTAAACGGTGAAGTCGTCTCGAAATACGTGACTGATTCATTAAGAGAGAATTTTCCTTACAAATTCAATGATCAGGCTGAGAACGCTAAGATAATAACCAGGATCTCGGATAAGATCTATGAAGAATATCATCTTGGCGCAGGCGCAACGCTGGTCATGGTCCATATCCTGGATGATTATATGAATTTCTACAGTCTGGGAGACAGCAACATCATTCTTATCAGAAATAACAAGGCGACACTTTTAAACTACAAACAAAATTACATTACTCTCATGATCAGGAGATTTGCAGAAGGCGGTCTTGATACTTCGGAAGCTTACAGGGATAACAGGGCAAAGGGACTTATCGATTTCGTCGGGAACCTGAAGTGCAATGTCCTTATGACAAACCGGCCTTTGAGACTGATCGAAAATGACATAATCATCGTCAGTTCAGACGGAGTAACTGACTCGATGCCATTGAACAGGATAGTTAATCACATTCATTTTGACCAGAATGCCGACGGAATAGCAAGAATGATAAAGTACGGTGTCAGATCCAGAAAGAATCCCAGACAGGATAATTATTCTGCGATCGTTATTAAGATGAAGAGGAGTTACGTTTGATCGAGTATTACACATTTAAGCACAGGGGTAATGCTTATGAATATAAGGACGAAGTTTTTTTGCGTCTCGTCCCTAATCTGACTGTCGCTATCTTTAACGGAAATAAACTCGATTCACCTAAAAGCCAGTCTTTATTGTTCTCAGAGATACTGAGCAGTGATGAAGGAAATAAGAGTATTGATTTTCTCAATAACACCTTTGAAGAATGTCTCGACAAGGAATCCGAATTCCTGATACTTCGCGTGGAACAGAAGGGAATAGAGAGTATCAGAAGAGGAGAAGTGTTCGCCAAGATCGTAAGACAAGGGCAGATAAACCTTCTTCCGAACGGTTATTTCGGATTGTCTTCTGATGACCGTATAATATGCGCCACATCAAACTTCTTCAAATACATAAGCGATGAAGGTATCCTTGCAGATGCTCTTGTGGCAGGCTCCTGCAGCGAATGGATGAACATGATGGTACGAAGGATATCAGACCAGACCCAGCTCAAATGCGGAAACCTCTCTGCCATTAACCTGATGTTAAACAGTTAATTATTTGCGGTATGGCTTTTCAGAGCAAGCCTGATTATCCTTCTTGACGATCTTTCGATATCTTCTCTGGTGATAAGGCCCTTCTTATATGCTTTCATGATCTTTGAAGAAATAAAAGGATGCCCCGGCATTATTAGATCCGTTCCTGCCTTGCAGCATAGTTCATCCAGACTCTCGTCGTGACCTGTTGCGAACCAGTCCGTCATGACTATTCCGTTAAAACCCCATTCGTTACGCAGGATGCCGGTCTGAAGATTGTAATCCAATGCAGTATATGTTCCGTTAATCTTGTTATAACTGCACATGACGCTTTCGGCATTTGCTTCCGTGACCGCGATCCTGAATGCCTTAAGATATATCTCTCTTAAAGTGCGTTCATCAAGATTGGAAGAAGAGATATTTCGTTTTGTCTCGAGATTATTAGCAGCGAAGTGTTTTAGCGTAACAAAACAGCCTTCGTGGGACTGGACGCCTCTGGTTATGGCTGCGGCCATTTTTCCGGTAAGCAACGGGTCTTCGGAATAATATTCGTAATTTCTTCCGCACAATGGATTCCGATGAATGTTCATGGCAGGCGCAAGCCAGAAAACGACGCCGTATTCCATCATCTCTTTTCCAATCGCATCACCCATTTTCATGGCAAGATCCACATCCCAGGTCTGTGCGACCAAAGTCTCGCTTGGCCATGAAGTGCAAAACTGATAGTAGAGTTTCTTTCCTGAATCAGCCTCAGCATTTGCTCCCGCATTTGTGATCTTATGTGAATCCCTGATTGCAGAAGGCATTGTAGGAATCGAAAAAAGATTATGTATGGGCTTTTTTGAAATCCTTGTTAGATTAAGTCCCTGAGGGCCGTCTGCCATAGGCATGGCATCGATGCCTTTATGGTAAAGCTTCGATGTCGTATATCCTGCAGCACCGAAAACCCTGTGACGGAACGGTCCGAAATAAGATCTTCCGACCAGAAGCCTGGTCATGTCCTTAAGTGTAAGATCTGAGACTATCTGATCGGTCTTTTCGCTTTTCTCGAAAACAGGAACTGAGTAATCATGTGTCTTTGTCTTAATCTCAGAAGCAGAAATCTTTATCACCGGAAGTTCAAAAGATTTGAGGGGCTTTTTATCGTGAACGTAATAATCGATCTTTCGTTCAGTCGGGAACAATTTCCTGCATTTCTCGGTAACCGTATCTTCATCGAGTTCGAAAACACATACGGGTGAATCATTTACAGACAAACAGTATTTACCCTGTTCCAGGATATAACTTGAAGTATCAATATCAAAACCCGCATGATCCGTCAGGTCAAATACAAGAGAAACTTCCTCTGACATTCCCGGATCAAGAAGTGATGTTTTCGAAAAAGCTGCAAGACTTCTTTCTTCACGCAAGAGTTTCTTTTCAGGACAGGATAAGAAAAGCATTAAGGTTTCACGTCCCGGAAGATCACCTGTGTTAGTGACTGAAGCTCTTACATTTATCTTTGAGCCTGTAACTATAGTATCAATATATTCGGTCTTAAATCTTGTATAACTGAGTCCGTATCCGAAATGATACCTCGGTCTGATATGACGTTTCTCGAACCATCTGTAACCGACAAATATACCTTCTTTATAATCTTCCTGGAGCATTTCGGGACTTCTCGATGAGAAAGTATCTGAAGAAGGGTAGTCATTATATGAAAATCCCCATGTGTCAGCCAATCTTCCGGATGGATTTACTTTACCGGTAAGGACATCAGCCAAAGCATTGCCTGTCTCCATGCCGCCCTGCATCAGGAGTACGACAGCAGAGAACTTTATCTCATCAAGAAAAGAAAGATCGATAACAGCACCGACGTTAAGGACAAGTATCGTATTCTTATAATTCTTTGTTATCGAAAGCATGAGAGCTTTCTCGTCTTCGGTCACATAGTAATCGCCAGGGATGTCTTTACGGTCAGCGCCTTCGCCGGACTGTCTAGTGAGCACATAGACAGCAACATCAGAACCGTCTGCTTCATTATCATTAATTGGTCTGCCGGCAGGATAATAGAAAGGATTATCTGCAGAATGGTCCATGTGATATTTGATGGGGACTTTCTTAAGTGCTTTCTTCAATGCCTTCTTATATGCAGAAAACTCATTTTCAAAAAGAAGGTCGTATTCATCTAGCCACTTGGAAAAAACGATATTTATACCTGCATCTTTAAGACCTTTTTCAGGAGTAACGTTGTATCTCGGATTATTCTCACCGGAACCTGTACCGCCGAAAGCAGTATGCCTTGCTCCGGCACCATAAAGGGCGATCTTATCGGTCTTAAGAGGGAGGACGCCGTTGTTTTCGAGAAGGACTATTCCTTCAGCGCAGATCTTCCTGGCGAGCCTGCAATGGACGGTCTCGCGCTCAAGTAAACCGGGATCGGTTGAGGCGTATATCCTGGGCTTCATATCAGCCTAAACGCTCGTAGAATTCTTTCCTGAAATCTCCAAGTCTGTCTTCGGCAATCGCTTTGCGGATCCTTTCCATAAGTATGAGAAGGAAATAGATGTTGTGATATGTGCAAAGCCTTAAGCCGAACATCTCATTGGCTTTAATGAGGTGTCTTACATATGCTGCAGAGAAATTCGTGCATGCATAGCAGTCACATTCAGGATCCATGGGACCGAAATCTTCTGCGAACTTCTTATCTCTTATGATCTTTTTTCCGTAATCCGTTAATATGGTTCCGTGTCTTCCCATTCTTGTAGGAAGGACGCAGTCGAACATGTCCACGCCGCGGCATGAACCTTCGATAAGATAATCCGGTGTGCCAACGCCCATGAGATATCTGGGTTTATCTTCAGGCATCAGAGGTACCGTGCAGTCGATCATATCTATGAAAAGGTCTTTTGGTTCACCAACGGAAATGCCGCCAATCGCAAAACCGGGAAGATCAAATGATGTGATCGCTTCGGCACTCTTTTTTCGAAGATCTTTATACATTGAACCCTGGATGATGCCGAACAAAGCCTGATCTTCAGGTCTCTTATGAGCTTCGATGCAGCGCTCGAGCCATCTGGTGGTCCTGGCCTGTGATCTGTCTGCATAAGCGTGTTCAGAAGGATAAGGGCAGCATTCGTCAAATGCCATGATGATATCTGCACCCAGATCATTCTGGACCTGCATGGATATTTCGGGAGTCAGGAAAAGCTTTCTTCCGTCAATGTGCGAACTGAACTTAACGCCTTCTTCCTTAACGTCCTTGGGCTTGGCAAGAGAGAACACCTGGAATCCGCCGCTGTCCGTAAGTATGGCACCGTTCCAGTTCATGAATTTATGGAGCCCGCCGGCCTTTGCGACTATATCGCTGCCGGGTCTTAGCCACAAATGATAAGTGTTCGAAAGTATGATTCCTGCACCCATTTCCGAGACTTCATCAGGACTCATTCCTTTTACGGAAGCCTGGGTTCCGACAGGCATAAACGCAGGGGTCATGAACGTCCCGTGAGGCGTATGGACTTTACCGAGTCTTGCGCCTGTCTGTGCGCATGTATGAATGTGTTCGTACCATACGGGATGATCTGACATATCAATTCTCCAAATCAGTAATGAACATTGCGTCGCCGAAAGAGAAGAACCTGTATTCTTCCTCGACAGCATGTTTATAAGCATTAAGTACGTTTTCTCTTCCTGCAAGAGCAGATACGAGCATTATAAGCGTAGATTCGGGAAGATGGAAATTCGTGATAAGTGAATTGACGCACTTAAACTCATATCCCGGATAGATAAAGATATTCGTATATCCCGAAGCCGGATTCATCTCAGGATCTTTGGATGCAACGGCTTCCAAAGTCCTGGTGGAAGTAGTGCCTACGGATATGATCCGTCTTCCTTCAGCTCTTGCTTTCCTTATGATTGCAGATGCTTCGGCAGGGAAATCATACCATTCCGAATGCATCTCGTGATCTTCTATGGTCTCGGCTTTTACGGGTCTGAAGGTTCCAAGCCCTACGTGAAGGGTCAATTCAGCAACTTCTATACCGTCATCTTTTAGTTCGTTTAAGAATTCTTTCGTGAAATGAAGACCTGCGGTAGGCGCTGCCGCAGAACCTGGATCTTTCGAATAAACGGTCTGGTAACGCTCGGGATCATCAAGTTTCTCGTGAATGTAGGGCGGAAGAGGAATGGTTCCTGCTTTATCAAGAACTTCTTCCCAAACGCCTTTAAACTCAAATCTAATGATCCTGTTGCCGCTCTCTAAGACCTGTTCGCATTCGGCTTCAAGTTCACCGGGAATAAAAGTCAAGCGTTTTCCTTCTCTGACTTTCTTGCCCGGACGGGCTAATGTTTCCCAGTGATTATCATCGATCCGCTTCAATAAAAGAAGCTCCACGGGACTTTGCGTATCTGAACGGACGCCGAGTAACCTTGCAGGAATTACTCTGGTATTGTTGATAACGAGAACGTCACCCTTATGCAGATAGTTTCTGATATCAGGAAAATGGCCGTCAATGACCTTTCCGGTTTTCTTATCAAGGATAAGCAGACGAGAAGCCAGACGGTCCGTTGTAGGCGTCTGGGCAATAAGTCTTTCAGGCAGATCATAATAGAAATCAGAAGTTTTCATTTTTCGACCTTTTTATAAAAATTTATCGACAGAAGTTTATCACAATATATAAGAAAATGTGTAAATACATATCAGTATTTGATATTGTCCGGTTCTTTAGTTTGATAAAATCTTGTTGTATTTTTGAAATGCCCTGATATCAGAAGGAGATTTACTATGAAAGCATTATTCATCGGCGGAACTGGCACCATCAGCAGTGCCATCGTAAGAAGACTTTCGAAAGACAGTTCATGGGAAGTATGGCTCATAAACCGCGGAAACAGGGCAGACACTGTTCCCGAAAATGTCCATCAGATACTATGCGACATAAATGATGAGGAAGCCGTCCTAAAAGAAGTTGGCAGCATGAAGTTTGACTGCGTCGGCGAATTCATAGGATTTACGGTTGACCAGGTCGAAAGAGATTTCAGGATTTTCAAGGATAAGACAAAGCAATATATCTATATCAGTTCCGCTTCCGCATATAACAAGCCTGCGGCAAGTTATGTGATAACTGAGGGAACCGCTCTTGCGAATCCTTATTGGGAATATTCAAGGAACAAAATAGCGTGTGAAAACTATTTAATGGAAAGATACAGGGAAGACGGTTTCCCGGTAACCATTGTAAGACCAAGCCACACTTATGATGAGAGAAGCATTCCCTTGGGAGTTCACGGAAAGAACGGTTCATGGCAGGTCATCAAGAGAATGATGGAGGGAAGACCCGTAATCATTCACGGTGACGGTGAATCCCTCTGGCATCTTACTTTCAATGAAGACTTTGCAGTCGGATATACGGCCCTTATGGGAAACCGTCATGCGATCGGCGAAGCTTTCCAGATAACGGGTGATGAGGTACTTACCTGGAACCAGATCTATCAGACCATCGCGGATGCATTGGGCGTCGAGCTTAATGCTTATCATGTATCTTCTGAACTTCTTACTGCTTTCGGACCTGAATATGATTTCGAGGGAAGCCTTACAGGTGACAAAGCCGTATCAGTTGCTTTCGATAACTCCAAGATCAAGCGTCTGGCTCCGGATCTTAAGACCACGGTTCCTTTGCATAAAGGCGTAAGGATCGCTTTGGAATACATTCTTAACCATAAAGAGTGCATGAAAGAAGATCCCGAGTTCGACAAATGGTGCGATAAAGTCATTGAAACGCTCGAAAACGCCAAGAAAAACTTTTGATGTTACAATCTTGTGTTTTTATGCAAAAATCGAATTATTGTTGTAAAATTAACTAGTTTATTTTTTCGAAGGGAGACTTTATATGTCCGAGATTCCTTACAAGATCTATTTATCAGAGAACGAGATCCCTACAGCATGGTATAACGTACGTGCTGATATGAAGACCAAGCCCGCTCCTCTTCTTAACCCCGGAACAGGCGAACCTCTTAAGGCAGAGGATCTGTATCCCATTTTCTGCGAAGAGCTTTCAAAGCAGGAAATGAACAACGATGACAAGTGGATCGATATCCCCGGCGAAGTCCTCGACTTTTATAAGATGTACAGACCTTCTCCGCTCGTAAGAGCTTATTGCCTCGAGAAAGCACTCGGTACACCTGCTCACATCTACTATAAATTCGAAGGAAACAACACTTCCGGTTCTCATAAGCTCAATTCTGCAATCGCCCAGGCTTACTATGCTAAGAAGCAGGGCCTCAAGGGTGTTACCACAGAGACAGGTGCAGGTCAGTGGGGTACGGCTCTTTCCATGGCTACAGCATACTTCGGACTTGACTGCCAGGTTTACATGGTTAAGGTTTCTTATGAGCAGAAGCCTTTCAGAAGAGAAGTCATGAGAACATACGGAGCTACCGTTACTCCTTCTCCTTCAATGCAGACAAACATCGGCCGCAAGATCAATGAAGAATTCCCCGGAACAGACGGTTCTTTGGGTTGCGCAATTTCCGAGGCAGTTGAAGCTGCTACTACACAGGAAGGCTACAGATATGTGCTTGGTTCAGTTCTGAACCAGGTATTGCTCCATCAGTCCGTTATCGGTCTTGAGACAAAGGCAGCTCTTGATAAGGTTGGCGTTAAGGCTGACATGATCATCGGCTGCGCAGGCGGCGGATCCAACTTAGGCGGTCTTATCTCACCCTTCGTAGGCGAGATGCTCAGAGGCGAGAACCAGTATGAGATCATCGCAGTAGAGCCTGCTTCCTGTCCTTCATTCACAAGAGGTTCATTCGTTTATGACTTCTGCGACACAGGAAGAGTTTGTCCTCTCGCTAAGATGTACACATTGGGCAGCGACTTTATGCCTGCTCCTAACCATGCCGGCGGTCTCAGATATCACGGCATGAGCACGATCCTCTCTCAGCTCTATGATGACGGCTTCATGAAGGCTACATCTGTTAAGCAGACAGACGTATTCGCAGCTGCTGAGCAGTTCGCAAGAGTCGAAGGTATCCTTCCTGCACCTGAGAGCTCTCACGCAATCAAGGTTGCCATCGACGAAGCTCTTAAGTGCAAAGAGACAGGCGAAGCAAAGAACATCGTATTCGGTCTCACCGGCACAGGTTATTTCGATCTCGTTGCATATCAGAAGTACAATGACGGTGTCATGGATGATTACATTCCTACAGATGACGACATCGCTGCTTCTTTGGCTAAGTGCCCGAAGATCTGATAGAAAAGATTCAGTTGTATATATTTCAAGGGCTGTCACTGATAGGGCAGCCCTTGTTGATATAATTTGGATTTATTAAGAGTATCTTTTTCTTCCGCTTTTTAGAGAAAAAAGATATATATATGTCTGATGAGCGAAATATTCAGGAAAGATGTAAGGAGAATAATCCTCAAATAAATGAATTATATCTTTTTTCGAACTATCTTATGTAAAAAAGATATACTTTCGACATAATTGTATCTTTATATTACTTTTTTTCTCAAAAAAAGACATGCGATCAAATTTGATAATCCTCGAAAATGTAATAGAATAATCTTTAGTGTTATGGAACGGGGGAAGATACATGAGTGATTTTGATGATAATTGGCAGTTAACCGGTTCAAGCGATCCGGCCACTCCGGATATCCAGCCGCATCAGATAACAACCCAGGCACAACCTCAGGTTCAGCAGCCAATGGCTCCAATAGGACAGCCAATTGCCCAACCTGTATATCAGCAACCGCTCGCACAGCCAGTGGCTCCTGTTACACAACCGGTTGCACAACCCTTTCAGCAATCAATGGGTCAACCTGTACAGCCGATGATGGGACAGCCTGTTCAGCAACCCATGACTCAACCCGTCGCTCAGCCGATGATGGGACAGCCCGTTCAGCAACCCATGGCTCAGCCTGTCGCTCAGCCAATGCCAACACAGCCGGGCTTTCAGCCAACCGGTGGTATTCAGGGCTATGGATATCTTGCACAGCCTGCCGGTTATCAGAATATTGATTATGCAGCTGAAAGGGAAAAGAACCTTAACGAATGCGCAAGGATGATCAATCACTTTTCGCCGAAGGTAGATACATATCAGGAATATGAGAAATGCAAAACTGACATCGTAAGATATTCCAGATCCAGTGTTGCGCCTTTGGTATGGGGCATCATAATCTGCGTTATCGGACTGATGTTTGTTTATTCAGCAGTTACAGCCAATTACAAAGATGTTATTATCGGGTATTCTGTCGCTGCAGGCGTAATTATCCTTATCGGTGCCGGCCTGATCTTAATGTTTGCGCTTAAAAAGAAATATAACAAAAAGAAGGTCGAATCATTGTATGAAAGACTTGGCGAGCTTTCCACAGAGCTTACCATCCTTTATAACGGATTCAGCAACTGCATATTACCGCCCGAATTCACTGATCCGAGGATCCTTTACAAGCTTCAGGGTCTGATCATGACGGGAAGATGTCTTACCATCGGAAATGCTTTAAACGCATTGCTTTCCGTTCAGAACACTTATATGAGGATCAACATGGCGAAAACGCAGTTCCAGAAGGATACTGCCGACAGATTCGAAGGCAAGCCGGCATTCTTCAATGCAGTGCGTTATATGGATCTCAGGTAAAACCAACCCGATTTAATTAGTGCTGTCGTTATTGATCTTTGAGAGCTGGTCTCTGTGACGGACAAAAGGGATGCTGATCTCAAAGCATGCGCCGCCTTCATCTTTATTATGTGCGTTTATCGAGCCGTTATGCTCTTCGGCGATAGCCTTGGCAAGCGCTAGACCGATTCCGTGCTTACCGTCAGAACCTTTTGAAAAACGTTCGAATAAGTGCTCCTGAACTTCGGGAGCGATTCCGGGACCGTCATCAGAGATCTCGAAAATGACCCGTGAGCCTGTCTCATCACTGCGGCACCTGAAAGTTACGGCATTCCTGCAATATCTCAGACAGTTGGAGAAGATGTTTTCGAGGCATCTGATAAGGTCGTTCTCATTGCCGTAAACATATAGGTTCTTAACGCCAATGTGATTGATGATCGATTTGTCCTCATGTATGAAATTGCCTCTTACACGGTCAATGACAGTGTCGCAGAGTTTGTTGACATTGATATTCTGCTTTTTGACCTCATAATTGCCGCTGCGGCTCATGTCCATCTTGGAAATGGAGAGGAGATTTTCAACGAGTCCTGACAGTCTGCCTGTCTCATCGATAATGACATTGATAGCATTCTCTCTGTCTTCGTCACTCTCGAAAACACCGTACTTAAGGCCTTCGGCATAACCCTGAATGGACATAAGAGGAGTCCTTAATTCATGTGATGCATTCTGGAAGAATGTCTTCTGCTCGATATCGGATTCTTCAAGCTTATACGCCATCTGGTTCATGACGTCGCCCAATTCTGAAAGTTCTTTACTTACGATATGTCCTCTGACAGGTTTCAGATCACCCTTGGCAATACGCTTGGCAAATCTTGAAAGCTTCTGGGTAGAGAAGATAAGAGGATAAGTCATCATGATACTTAAAAGACCAGCTATTACTATGGCCAGAAGAGCAGCCTGTACCAGGGCAAGAGTCATTGAAGCCATGAATGAATAGTAAGATCTGGAGTTGATGTATATGCAGAGATAGTAATTTTCGAGATCGATGTTTTCACTGGTATTATCCTGAGACTGCCTGGAATCCTCAGTAACGCCGGGCTCATCATTATCGTTAACGACTGTGGTAACGAGTTCGAATTTCAATGTCCTGTAGTAGATGATATTTCCGTCGATATCAATCGTCTGAGTCTTGTTAAGGGTCTTATATCCTTCTTCTTTGATTACCAGATCGATTACTTTATTGGCGTTGTTGAAATAAGAAGTAGAGTAATAGGCAGTAGGCCAGAGGACGATTTGTCTTCCGGTCCTTTCATCATAAGTATAAAGAGCAATGCTCGCCTGGTTGGAAAGGTCGGCGGAAGTAACAAGAGTATTGGTAAGGTATGTCCTTATGTTCTGCTCTGTAAGATCATCTGCTGCGCCTATCTGGGAAGTAAATGCGTCAGCAAAGTTCTGTGTGGAGTTGACCGCGATATCGAGACGTGAATTACACTCGTTGGCAATGTAATTCTTTACGATAGACTGAATGTAGATGTTGATAATAAAAACAACCAGAATGATTACAATGATCTCAACTGCATAGAAATGCAGTGAGATCGGAATTCTGATTGCTGATTTATTTATTGTAGGCTTTTTTGATTTTAACCGTGCCTGATCCGGTTTTTCACTCATCAGTCTTGAATGTCTCCGTCATCGTCATCATCAGATTCTTCATCGTTCCTGTTAACCAGTCTGAAGCCGTAACCCCAGATAGTAGATATTTTAGCATCTGATTTACTGATTTTCTTCCTTAATCTTTTGACGGTATCATCAGCGACTCTTGTCTCGACCTGAGTCTCATAACCCCAGATCTTATCGAGCAGTTCAGCTCTGGATACGGCTCTGTCCCTGTTTGAGATGAGATATGTAAGGAGCTGGTATTCATTAGGTGTTAACGGAAGGGGCTTGCCCTGCATCGTAGTCTCTTTTGTCTTTCTGTTGATAACGATGTCCGCAAATTCATATACTGCGTCATTATCAGGCTTATCACCGGTCTTGCCTGTGATCTCTTCCTGTCTCTTTAAAATTGACTTGACCTTGGAAACGAGCTTGACAGGGGAGAAGGGCTTTGTGAAATAGTCATCACTGCCCATATCAAGACCCTGGATGTAATCTGCATCGCTGTCTTTGGCAGTAAGCATGATGATGGGAACGTTTGAAGTCTTTCTGATCTCTTTAAGGATAAAGAAACCGTCATGTCCGGGCATCATTACATCAAGGATTATGAGATCCGCAGGAGAATTCGAGAATGTCTCGAAAAGCTTGTCGCCTGTGGAAAAACCGGTTACGTGAAAACCTTCGCGTTCAAGGAATGTCTTAAGAAGATTTCTGATATTGTCATCATCATCAGCTATGTAGATAAGTTTATTCATTGTTTTCTCCGATATGATTTTGAAATTACATATTTATTTTATATGAAAAGAATTTCCGTAACATTTTAAAATGGTGCAAATATGAGGAATTAGTATTTTATTGATATATTTTCCGGTTTTTTATGGTTAAATCATTATTATCAATCACAAAGGAGGCTTTATATGCCTACAGTACTGGTAACCGGCGGTAATGGTTATATTGGTTCACACACCGTCATTTCTTTATTTGAAAATAACTATGACGTAGTCATCGCTGATAACCTTTCCAACAGTAAGATGGAAGTCCAGAACCGTCTTGAAAAGATAACCGGAAAGAGATTTAAGTTCTATAACGTTGATTGCTGTGACATTGATTCTTTAAGGACAGTTTTTCAGGAAAACAAGATAGACAGTATCATTCATTTCGCTGGACTTAAGGCAGTCGGCGAATCCGTAAGGATGCCGCTCGAATATTATTCCAACAATATCGACAGCATGATTGCTGTCTGCACACTTATGAAAGAGTTCGGCGTAAACAAGCTCGTATTCAGTTCATCCGCAACGGTTTACGGAATGAGCGAGGATGTGCCTTTTACCGAGGAAAGCCCCCTCGGCACATGCACGAATCCATACGGCTGGACCAAGTGGATGCTCGAGCAGATCTTAAAGGATTTTGCCAATGCAAATCCGGAGATGAAGATATGTCTGCTCAGATATTTTAATCCGGTAGGAGCACATGAGAGCGGTCTTATCGGTGAGGATCCCAAGGGAATACCAAATAATCTTTTCCCGTACATTTCGAAGGTAGCAGGCGGCACGCTCGATTGTCTTACCATCTTCGGAACTGACTATAACACACCTGACGGAACATGCATCCGAGACTACATTCACGTTGTGGATCTTGCGCTTGGCCACGTTAAGGCGATCCAGTATCTTGATAAGACTGATGAATCCGTCTGTGTCTTTAACCTCGGCACCGGTAAGGGAACATCAGTAATCGAAGCGGTAGAAGCTTTCGAGAAAGCATGCGGACATGAGATAAAGCATGTTTTCGGACCAAGAAGACCCGGAGACATTGCCGTAAGTTACGCTTCTACGAAGAAAGCCGAAGAACTGCTCGGATTTAAGACAAAATACGGAATCGACGAGATGTGTTCATCCTGCTGGAAGTGGCAGACGATGAATCCCGAGGGCCTTTTCGACTGACTTTTTCTTTTGGAAAAAACGAACTGCGGAAGTTTTTGACTTTTTTTGATTTTCGTATTGACAGTATTGGTTAGAAGAATTATATTTTGTTGTGGTTAGCACTTAAGGTAATAGAGTGCTAACCGCGATTTCATTATATTGGAGGTCTTTTTTATGACAATTAAGCCCTTAGCAGATAAGGTGGTAGTAAAGAAACTTCAGGCAGAAGAGACAACAAAGAGCGGAATTATCTTATCATCCGGTGCTCAGCAGAAGCCTCAGATTGCAGAGATCATCGCAGTCGGTCCGGGCGGAATCGTTGACGGCAACGAGATCAAGATGGAAGTTCAGGTTGGTCAGAAGGTTATCATCCGTGACTATGCCGGAACAAACGTTAAGCTTGACGGTGAAGAGTATATTATCGTTCGCCAGGATGATATCGCAGCTATCGTAGAAGATTAATCAGATTCTAATTTTGGAGGCATAGTTTTATGGCTAAAGATATTAAATATGCAGAAGACGCCAGAAAATCATTAGAGGCAGGCGTCAACAAGGTAGCCGATACAGTTAAGGTTACATTGGGACCTAAGGGAAGAAACGTAGTTCTCGACAAAAAGTATGGTGCACCTTTGATCACAAACGACGGCGTTACGATCGCAAAAGAGATCGAGCTTGAAGACCGTTATGAGAATGCAGGCGCACAGCTTGTTAAGGAAGTAGCTTCAAAGACAAATGATGTTGCCGGTGACGGTACTACAACAGCTACGCTCCTTGCCCAGGCAATCATCCGTGAAGGCATGAAGAACGTCGCAGCAGGCGCTAACCCGATCATCTTAAGAAAAGGTATCTCCAAGGCTGTTGATACAGCTGTTGACGAGATCCTCGCAAAAGCTAAGCAGGTTGACGGCTCCAAGGATATCGCACGTGTAGCAGCAATCTCCGCAGGCGACGAAGAAGTTGGCAAGATGATCGCCGAGGCTATGGATAAGGTTACTTCCGACGGCGTTATCACCGTTGAAGAGAGCAAGTCAATGCTCACAGAGCTTTCAGTTGTTGAAGGCATGCAGTTCGACAGAGGTTATATCTCACCTTACATGGCAACAGATACAGATAAGATGGAGACCGTTTTCGATGAGCCATACATCCTTATCACAGATAAGAAGATCTCCAACATCCAGGATCTCCTTCCTGTAATCGAGCCCCTCGCTCAGGCAGGCAAGCAGCTCGTAATCATCGCTGAGGATATCGAGGGTGATGCTCTTGCAACACTTATCGTTAATAAGCTCAGAGGCGTATTTACTTGCGTCGGCGTTAAGGCTCCGGGCTTCGGCGACAGAAGAAAGGCAATGCTCGAAGATATCGCCATCCTTACAGGCGGTCAGGTCATCACATCCGATCTCGGACTCGAGCTCAAGGATACAACTCTTGAACAGCTCGGTAGAGCTCATCAGGTCAAGGTCAACAAGGATAACACGATCATTGTTGACGGTGAAGGTGAAGCCGGCGCAGTCAAGTCCCGTGTTAACCAGATCAAGGCACAGATCGAAGAGACAAAGTCAGATTACGACCGCGAGAAGCTCCAGGAGCGTCTTGCAAAGCTTTCCGGCGGTGTCGCAGTAATCAAGGTCGGTGCTGCAACAGAGACAGAGATGAAGGAAAGAAAGCTCAGGATCGAGGATGCTTTGAACGCTACCCGTGCTGCTGTTGAAGAAGGTATCGTTCCGGGCGGCGGAACAGCTTACATCAACGCTCTTCCTGCAATCGAGAAGCTCCTTGACGAGACAGAGGGCGATGTAAAAACCGGTGTCAAGATCGTCATCAGAGCTCTTGAAGAGCCCATCCGCCAGATCGCTGCAAATGCAGGCCTTGACGGAAGCGTTATCTGCGAGAAGATCAAGAATTCCAATGCCGGCACAGGTTACGATGCATTGAACGATAAGTATGTCGACATGTTCGAAGCCGGAATCGTTGACCCTGCAAAGGTTACACGTTCTGCTCTCCAGAATGCTGCATCCGTTTCTGCAACACTTCTTACAACTGAAGCAGTTGTTACGGACATTCCTGAGAAGGAAGCTCCTGCAATGCCTCAGCAGCCGATGTATTAAGGCGTTCGCAATATGACCATTCGCAACGGGTCCTCCGCGCGCTACGCGCTTGTGCGGAGGTTGCGAAATGATCATATTGCTCACTTTTCGAAGATTAAAAACGGAAATTGCAAAAATTCAAATTGCTCACTTTTCTAAAAGCTATAAAGAGGTTGTCCGGTGGGGCAGCCTCTTTTGTTTTGAATATCGTTACCCACTAAACCGACCAATACATTTTTCATGATTAAGTCGGTACAAGCTGCCGTGATAATCTCACGTCAACCGACCTAATTCAAAAAACACTTGCTTAGGTCGGTGCGTCTCACAAATCACAAGGCACTACAACGCCTGCAGCTTTTTTATGATAGAATAGTTTCTGTTTGAGGTGAAGCATGCTACAGGACAGTTTTGTTGAGACAAGCGTTAAGCGTAAGAACGGGTTTACGGAAGTTATTTTCAATACGTTCCTTATAACGACGGCTATTATTGCTATTGTTTTCAGCTTTTTAATGCCGATATTTGTCGGTGAGAACCTGTATTTTATCTCAGGCATCCTTTCGTTCGCCATCGTTGCCGGTGTCGTTATTTTGATCAAGCGTCAGCACAAGGAATATGAGGTTGAGATATCCAATGACCTTGTTGATTGCGCGATCATACTGGGCGACAACAAGCGTGACGAACTTATAAGTTTTTCCATTAAGGATTGCGAATATATTGGTCCTGTTACTTCCGACAGATATAAATCTGATAAGGAAAATGCAGGTATCGTTATCAAGATGACTGATTATAAAGAGTTCGATATTGATGAGAAATACTGGTACTGGCTTGTCCCGACAGAAGGGATCAAGGTAATGATCGTTTTCATGTATAAGGAAGAAATGTACCCGGTCTTCAGGCGGTATAATCCGAGGGGTACCATCGCTATGGCCATGCCTAAGAAAGCCAAAGAGAAGGATCCGGAAGATGACTGAGATAAGCAAATATACTGATGTGGATGTCTATTGCAAGGCAACCGAATGCGGAATAGGGGACAGGTTATACTGTTCCTCTTTGATCGGTGATCTTCAGGAAGCAGCCGAGAGGAGTTCGCATTCGATCGGTTATGGTACGGATTTCCTTAAGGAAAACGCCATCTGCTGGATAATCCTTAAGATGAGGCTCCATTTCACTGAACTTCCTTCATGGCATGAGACATTTCGCATAAGGACATGGGCTAATACCATCGATAAGATCTATTACGGACGTGATTTCGAGATATATAGCAGCGACGGAAGGCTTATCGGACAGTCAACATCCACATGGATCCTTGCTGACTGGAATACCCACAGGCCCGTGATCGCCAACAAACGACCAGAACTTCCGCCTCAGGTCATACAGGATCCGAGGCTCGTATTCGGCGAAAAGTGTCCTAAAATCGTATTTCCGTCGCGAAATGACGTCGCAGGGGAGACAGAAAAGCCTGTGATCATCAAGTATGCCGACTATAACGAACTGGACAGAAACAGGCATGTTAACAATTCGCGTTATACTGCATGGGCATATGATGCGCTTTTCAAGTGCGGCTATGACGTTTCTTTGATCGAAGATCTTGTTATCAATTACAACAGCGAAGTCAAGGCAGGCGAGAAGGTAGAGCTTTTCATAACGAAAAACGGCGATAAAGTCAGTGTTTTCGGCTATAAAAACATCGATACCAAAGTGTTTGCCTGCGAACTGACGATAAAACAGGGCTGAACTGCCAGAACATACTCTTAATTTATTGTTTCTCTTATTTTTGATATAATAAGGTGTTGTATTCACTTTTCTGGTATATCTGGAGGTAACAATGATCGAGATCAGCAATCTTGTGAAGAGGTATGGCGATAAGACCGCCGTAAATGATATCTCATTCACTGTAAATGACGATGAGGTTCTGGGATTCCTTGGTCCCAACGGTGCAGGCAAAACCACCACTATGAACATCATCACCGGATATATTTCCTCTACGTCAGGAACCGTCAAGGTCAACGGACATGATATTCTCGAAGAACCCGAACTTGCAAAGAAGCAGATCGGTTATCTTCCCGAGAATCCGCCTCTATATAATGATATGACCGTAATGGAGTATTTAAGCTTCATTTTCGATCTTAAGGCTGTTCCGAAGGAAAAGCGCAGAGGTCAGCTTGAACGCATCTTAACTCTTGTAAAGATATCTGACGTTACCGACAGACTCATAGGAAATCTTTCGAAAGGTTATAAACAACGTGTGGGCATTGCCCAGGCAATGATCGGAGATCCTCCGATCCTTATCCTTGACGAACCGACTGTAGGACTCGATCCGAATCAGATCATCGAGATCAGAAAGCTCATCAAGTCACTTTCTAAATCTCATTCCATAATCATCAGTTCCCATATTCTTCCCGAGATCCAGGAGATCGCTGACAGAGTTGTGATCATTAACAAGGGAAAGATAGCTGCTGTTGATACTTTGACTGATCTTTCGAGAAGATTGTCCGGTCAGTCTAAGATTCTTATGACTTTCAGCGGACCGCTCAAGGAATGTTCTTCAAAGATCCGCACTCTTCCGGGCGTCTCTTCATCCGTGCCCAGGATCGCTGATAACAAGATAAGCCAGCTTGAGATAGGAATATCATCTGATAATACCAATGAGGTAAGAGCGGCAATTTTCTTTATGATGGCCAGAGAAGGCTGGCCGATCCTCGAATTCCGTTCCATGGATCCTTCACTTGAAGAAGTCTTCCTCAACATAACAACAGGGAAAAGGAGGGCTTGATAATGTACGCGATTTTTAAAAGAGAGTTTTTATCCTACTTCAGATCTCCTGTCGGCTATGTGGCTATATCGATATTCTCATTCCTTTCAGGATTTATCTTTTATACGCAGTTTAGAAGCGGAGTAGTTAATATCGGCAGTGAAGTTATTTCGCTCAGATCGTTTTTCGCAGTAATAGTTCCCATCATAACAATGGGACTGCTGGCAGATGACAAGAAAAGAGGCACGGACATACTTTATTACACAACTCCGGTAAGTCTTTTCAATGTTGTTGTCGGTAAAGTTCTCGCTTCTTTTGCCTTATTCGCGATCATGTTCATAAACGTGATCATTCATATTATCGTTACTTTAAGCTGCGGCGGTGTTTTCGGTGTAGGAGCATTCGGTACGATAATCGTATTTTTCCTGATGGCTTTCATGTTCATTTCGATGGGGCTTTTTGCTTCTGCGATAACAGATAATCAGATCGTATCAGCCATTGTCGCTTTTATCATCATACTTATAACCCAGCTTATTTCCACGATAGGTGATTATATCGGCACTGCTGTTTATACGTTATCAACAACCATCGGGATCAATACCGAATCCGCATCTTCCATGCAGGATTCGGTCAAAAATGCGATCGCATGGTTTGATCCGTTCGTAAAGACACAAGATTTCCGTCTCGGAGTTTTTTCCGTGTCTGCATTATTCTTCCTGGTTTCTGTCGGTGTCCTGTTCCTTTACTTAACGTACAGGGTGCTTGATAAGAAACGCTGGAGTCAGGCTTGACGGAGGTTAAAGGATCTATCATGAACAAAGAGAATACTAATAACAACCATCTTTCAGTTCCTGAGAAAAAGAAAAGCAGTAAGAATAATACTGTCAGTCATACTGATGACAGAGCCGGTAAGCTCAAGCTTTATTCCATCGGTTCGGTTATATTGCTGATTGCAATAATAGTATTGGCAAACATTCTGTTCGACGGAATTTTCGGCAAAGCGCTGACATTTGATTTTTCTGTTTCAGAGCAGAATACCATTTCGCAGGTATCCGTTGATTATATAAACTCTCTGCCTTCCGATACTCATATCAGGATCGTAGGTTTGTTTGAACGCCCTGGCAATGTTGCGGGATCACCTTATCAGTATATTATTCCGCTTTTGGATGACTATGTTAAAAAGTCCGACGGCAGGATAACGGTTGAATATGTCGACATGACAGAGCATCCGACGATCATTAATCAACTGGACCCTACAAATTCATATGATCTTACTGACAAAGCGGAATCTTTCGTAGTTGAGTATAACGGCAAGATCAAGATAATCGATCCCATCGACTGTTATTCTTATGATGAAAACATGTACGCATACTACGGGAATTATTATATTATCGGTAATAACACTGAATTTACGTTTACTAATTCAATGTTTAATCTTACAAATGACTATTCTTACAAAGCGTATATTGTTACCGGACTCAAGGAATCCGGCAACACCAGCATCACTAAGATCCTTGAATCGATGTCAATAGATGTCGTGGAGCTTTCTGCTTCAGAGAACTTTACGATTCCGGAAGATTGTAATCTGCTGATCTTAAACGGCCCCAATAATGACATTACCGAAAAGATGTATGTTGCCATGACGGATTATCTGAAAAAGGGAGGAAAGATGTTCGTAGCCGTTGACTACTCGCTTGAAAACTTAAGCGTGCGTTATGACAGGCTTAATTCTCTTCTGAATCAGATGAACATTAATGTTGATCCTGTACTCATATCCGAAAATGATCCCGGTTATCAGCTTGGCGGTTACAGCGTGGATTCGACGGTAGTGGCAGATGATCTTTTCGCTGATTTTGCAGGCATACAGTATTTCCACAGCACTTATGCAAGATCTGTCAGACAGATTGAATCTCCCAATAGCGGCATTGAGACCCACCCGGTATTATTAACCAGTAATAAGGCTTCAATATTAGAAGTAGACGAACAGGGAAATGCCATTGATAATGGTTCGGAACTGACAGGTCAGTATAACGTAGCAATGTATTCAGCAAACACAAGCGGCGTTCCGTCTGAAATATTCGTTTTCGGAACACTGAATTTCTCTTCAGACGAATACATTACCGCATACGGATTAAACGATGCCAACATTGATTTCTTCAGGTCATGTATCAGGGAACTCTCTGATAATAAACCTTTCAACGCTTTAAACGTACCGACCAAAAACATTGACGATTTCTCGCTCGATGCGTCAAAAGCAACAACCTCGACATCCACGGTCATGCTCATCGTATTTATGATCATCATTCCGGTCGTTATGATAGCCATGGCTGTTATTGTATATGCGAAGAGGAAGAATCTCTGATATGAAGTCTTTAAAGAATCTTCTTGTTCCGTTTATCATCATGATCCTGCTGGTAATCAGCGTGATCGTATATTTTGCTGTTGAAAAATTCAGGAACACAGAACCTTCTGAGACTTCTGCCGGTGCATTCGACGTTTTGTATTTTAATCAGTCAGACATAGCTTCATTAGCAGTATATAACCGCAACACCGGATATTCTTCGTTAGTAAACTGTTCTTCAGACAGTGATAACAACATTATCTATTCTTTTCTTGGAGATGACGCGGAACCCGGCGTCAGTTATTCGCAATACAAGTTATATGATTATGTCGGCAGTCTGACTAGCTATTACAGCAGCAATCTTGTTTCCGGCAACGGAAATTATGCCGATTACGGACTTGATTATCCGAGTTATACATTAACCATAAATACAGTTGATGGTGGTGTAACAAAAGTCTATCTCGGAAACAAATCGCCTGACGGCAAATATTGTTACATGTTTGTAGAAGGTTCGACAGACATATATACCGTTTCTTCAAATAAACTTATTCAGGCTGAAAAAACAGCAATTAATTTCCTTGATACTATGGTCCTCAAAATTGATTACAGCGATCTTAAGACCGTTCATTTTGACAGGAGATCCGACGGATTGTCGCTGGATGCTTCAGTTTCCGTATCTGGTGACGGAATGCCCAGGTACGAGATAATCAATCCTTATAATCATCCTACAAGCGGATATTTTGATAATATGATCTCCAAGATAGTTAATCTTGAGATTACCGAATTTATCGATATCAGCGGTTCAGAACTGGCTAAATACGGTCTCGACGATCCGGCTTTTCACTTTATTCTTACGAAGAAAAACGGTGAAAAAGAAGAGATCTACATCAGCAGATTATATAACGATACTTACTACGGATATGTTGTAGGAAATGACAATTACTTCAAACTGAATAATTATCAGATCGAGAACGTAGAGATGGCTGAAACCGTTCTGATAGATCCTTATATCTGCTATTGTTATGTTAAAGACGTTTCTTCGATCACGGGAACTTACGGTGATAAATCCTTCAAATTTGTTCTTGATGTTGAAGAAGGGAAGAATATTATGGATGACATTTCCTATGTTACCCTTGACGGAAGGAATGCCAAGATCTCGGATCACTACGGAAGATCATACTGTTCCATATTGTTTGAAAGCATTTCCTGTATAAAGATCGGCGGAGTTGACACAAAAGCCGTTGTCAACACAAGTGCGGGACCGGCATTGACTTTAAGCTTTAATTGGAAAAATTATGATTCTTCCGAATATGCTTTTTATACAAGAGATGATGATTCATTCTATGTGTTTAAAGACGGGGAATACATGAATTTCTTCGTATATTCAAGAGAAATATTCAATGACGGAGGATCTGACACTTACAGTTACGGATTCTGGAAAGCTTATGAACTTTTAAATGAAGCTATTTCAGGAAGCATCAACGGCGTGTACGATATACCGGAATAAGATGAAAACATGAAAAATAAAGATAAGACAAAAAACAAAGCTAAAGATATTAAAGATAAAAATATCAAGGCTGAAGATATTAAAACTAAAAAGAAAACTGCTGCGAAAAAGAAAGACGGCAGTCTGTCCCAGACTGTCATCCGCAGGGGACTGACTATCGCCGTAATGATCTTTGCCACACTTCTGATAGTAAGCATTGCATTGATCATTGTTGTCTCGAAAAAGATCGATTCAATGTCCGGTGCGGATGCCCAGATCAAGCTTTCAGCCCAGGGCGGTTTCACATGTGAGTATTCTGAAGCCCAAAAGCTCTATCCGTACGGTGACGGCGTTATAAAAGTCACATCCGAAAGAATAGCTTATCTTAATCTTTCCGGATCAGAGATCTTCTCACATACTATTTCCTATCAGAACCCTCAATGTGTTACTTTCGGTGATTATGTTGCCATTTTTGACCGTGACGGATACAGCTTTACTATCCTCGACCAGAGCGGAGTTTGGTACAGCAAGCCTACGACGAACCCTATAAAATCAGTTCAGATGTCTGATAACGGTTTTACGGCTGTAATCAGCGGAAGCAGTGATTCTTTCGGTGAAGTATCTTTATATGATAAAAACGGCAATCAGATTGCCGTATGGACATCATATAACTCTGGTTTCCCAGTATGCTGTGCATTTAATTCCGATTCGACCCGTCTGGCTGTATCTACGATCAATACCAGCGGTGCCGTGATCGTTCCTTTAATTCGAGTATTCTCCATTAATAAAACCGCAAAAGGATACGAAGTAGAGGATGATGCGGTATTCACGACTGACGACAGCGTGATCTTTGCTTCCATCTGTTATGTCGGGAACAAACTTTGCTGCTTTACTTCAAACGCTCTTTATGAAGCTAAGGACGGCATCCTTACACAGATGAATTTCGATTTCTCTGCCATCGGTTATGTCAAGAAGATCGGGAACAATCTGTTTGTCACTTATTCTGACGGTATAAGCCAGCTTAACAAACTCGCGATAATCAATTCATCCGACAGCGTCATTTATAATTCCAATATCGGTTCAAATATCATCTGCGTTGCTCAGGGCAATGGTTATTATGCGATCAACGTTGACCGCAGAGTATTTGTCTATAACTCTTCAGGCGTCATAACAAACGACTATTCAGTTGATGAAGACATCATCAGAATGAACTTCCTGTCCGGTAACAAACTCTGTGTCGTCTCGACAGGCGGAGTACATACGATCACTTAAGGAGATCATATGGAGACTGAAGCAAAACTTGCTTTTAAGGATAAAGACAGTCTGTACGGTACAGCCATGGCAGACTTTTTTCGCAAGTTGTGCGTTGATGATTCCACACCGGAACCGGTCCTTCTCGAAAACACATATCTCGATACTGAAGACCTTAATATCTCCCGCCGCGGAGGAATGATCAGGGTAAGACATTATTCCGGAAGCATTGGAGATTCTTTTGAGTTCACAGTTAAATACGGCGGCGGAGTATCCGGAAGTCTTCATAAGCGTTATGAATGGAACGTTAAAAGCTCTGACAGCAGGTTCAGTGTAGAAACATTCAAACAGCTTGCATCATATGAAGAGGATCCTCTTGAAATACTGGAAGAAGCATTCGGAATGATTAAAGATAAGGATCTGAAGGTAATCTGTTCCAATTCATTCACAAGGACCGTCTATGAGCTTTCTTATGGAAAAAGCACCATCGAAGCATGTTTTGACAGCGGCGTGATCAGCAGTTCAGACGGATCAAGAACAGACGATATCTGCGAACTGGAATTAGAGCTCATTAAGGGTGACATAAAAGATCTTAATGATCTTACGGAGCTTTTTATCGGAAAGACCGGATGCACACCTTTCGAAGATACCAAGTACAGAAGAACATTAGCTATGGGGATGGTTGATCAGGATGGATAATAAGGTTTATGACTGTGTGATCATAGGAGGCGGCGCTGCAGGACTTTATTGTGCTGCCAGGCTCGGCCGTACTTTCTTTTCGAACAAAAGATTTCTGTTGCTCGAAGCAGGCCCGAGAGCTGGAAGGAAACTCGCTCTGACCGGGAGCGGCAGATGCAATCTCACAAACACAAACATTGATACGTCAAGGTACAATACCGATGATCCTGAGAAACTTGCCTCGTGTCTTAACAGATACGGATGTACCGAAGCTTCCGATTTTTATGAAAACGTACTTGGAGTAGTACTCGAAAAGAAGGGCGATCTCGTATATCCTTCAACTTTTAAAAGCTCCACGGTAGTCGATGCATTAAGATTTTACATTTCAGATCACGCCATACATACAGAGTTCAAAGAACGCGTCGTTTCTATAACTGAAGAGAAGAATATTTTCGAGATAAAGACAGAATCCGGCAGAAAGTTTATGTCAAGAAATGTTGTAATTGCCACCGGTGGAATTACTTATCCTTCTACAGGCTCCACGGGTGACGTAAATAACATTCTTGATAAACTGACCGATGAATCATGTTTTATTCCTTTCAGGCCTGCACTTACGTCTTTGTCATCTGACATAGCAGGTATTAAAGGACTTGCCGGCATCAGGTGCAGGGGAGATGTAAAGATCATTGACGGCAACGGCACCGTAAGAGATAAGTCTGAAGGTGAGATCTTATTTACCAAGGAAGGCGGCATATCGGGTATCTGCGTAATGGACGTATCAGATACCGCGGTGGGACTTCTGGAGGATGGTGATGATAAAGTAAGAGCCGTTCTTAACCTGACAGGAAAATCAGCAGGCGAGATATGCCAGATGATATACATCAGAAGACAGATGTACGCTAACAGAACCTGTGCTGATGCTTTATCCGGCATGCTGCTCCGTAACATTACTGAATTTGTCATGAAACAGATGAACTTAAAAAGTGACAAGATGACTTTAAGAGATCTCAACGATAAACAGGTAGCCGAACTGGCAAACCTCCTTTGTGCTTTCCCCGTTCCGGTCACGGGTTACGGCGGAACCGACAAGGCCCAGGTATCTTCAGGCGGCTTTAAACTCTCAAAACTGGACGATAATATGCAGACAAATGACATACCAGGTCTTTACGTGATCGGCGAAGCAGTTAACTGCAACGGCATCTGCGGAGGATATAATCTGCAGTGGGCATGGACGTCAGCAGCTCTTGCTGCGGAAGGAATATCCGGGAATGTTTGAGATCTCAATAAGGCCTGCCGTAAGTTCGCAAAAAGCACTTAAAAAGACTCCTGATTCAGTATTGATCATCAATTACATTAAAAGATCAGGAACCAAAGCCATGAGGGCCGGTCTGAAGAATCTCGAAGAAGGTTCCTGTGTTCTTGATATTACAAAGAAATATATCGATGCCAGACACGGTAAGGTCAACATCAATTACAGATTTGATTTCATATCACCTGACTTAAAAGAAGAACAGGAACAGGAGATACAGTCCAGAGCATTACCATATATGGAAAGCTTTGAAGACGAGAGGGAATATATACGTCCCGTCGTAGTAGGCACTGGTCCTGCGGGACTTTATGCTGCGCTTGTTCTTGCGAAATACGGATTAAGACCGCTCGTTCTGGAGCGCGGTCCGGAGATGGAACAGAGGATTCTGGATACCGAAGCTTATAAGCAGGGAAAGGCATCGATCAAACCGAATTCGAATATACAGTTCGGTGAAGGCGGCGCCGGTACGTTTTCAGACGGCAAGCTCTATTCCGGGATAAACTCAGGCATGAAGGATTATGTCTTAAGGTCTCTTATCATGCACGGCGCGCCTTCCGACATTTTATATGATGCTCATCCCCATATCGGAACCGACAGGCTCAGAAAGGTCGTTACGCGCGTCAGGGAAGACATCATATCACTTGGCGGTGAAGTAAGGTTCAATACCACATTCATGGGTTACAAGGCTGAAAAAGGCAGGCTTAAAAGCATTACAATCGGAGATGTCAATGGTACTCAAGAGATTCCATGCGACAGACTGATCCTTGCGATAGGACACTCGAGCAGGGATACATTCAGGGCACTTAACAGGCTCGGGCTTGATATGCAGTCAAAACCTTTCTCGGTCGGCGTCAGGATAGAGCATTTGAGAAGCGATATAGATACATCCCAGTTCGGATTCGATTCCGAATACTCATCTGACGTTACTCCTGCGATCTACAAGCTTTCCTGCGATACGAAAACAGGACGAAAACTCTACACGTTCTGCATGTGTCCCGGAGGGGAAGTAGTGGCTGCACAGAGCGATGACCACAGCGTCTGCACTAACGGAATGAGCCTTAGAGCAAGAGACAATGTCAACTCCAACAGCGCCATTCTGGTTCCTGTCGACAGCAATGATTACGGTGAAGACGTATTAGACGGCATAAGATTCCAGGAAAAGCTCGAAAATCTGGCATTTATCGCAGGCGGAAGCTGCGGAAAAGCCCCTTCTGTCAGATTCGGCGATCTCATGGCTGGTAAGAAGACTTCTTTGTTCGGTAAAGTAAAGCCTTCATATATGCCCGGAGTCAGCTGCGCTGATCTTGCTGAAGTATTTCCGCCCGAGATCCTTGATACCATCAAGGACGGTGTCAGCTTAATGGGGAAGAAGATCAGGGGATTCGACGACCCGGATTCTGTACTTACAGCAGTGGAGGCAAGGAGTTCTTCTCCGGTAAGGATCGTTAGAGATCCCGAGAGCCTTCAAAGCAGCAACATTAAAGGTATTTATCCGTGCGGTGAGGGGGCAGGATATGCCGGAGGCATCATGTCCTCATGTATCGACGGTATAAAATGCGCCAATAAACTTGCTCTTTCTTTGCTCGATAATTAAAGCTTACGATATTTTTACGGAGTTTGAGTTATTATAGGTTCAGATAATAATCTCTTTTTACGGAGGTAAACATATGAGCAGTGAAAAGAATACAGCCGTTGTTACAGTATTGGGAAGGGACCGCGTGGGCATCATAGCTGACGTTTCACGCCTTCTGGCAGATTACGGCATTAATATCAAGGACATCTCACAAACCATCTTGGATGACATATTTACCATGGTCATGATGGTCGACCTCAAGGACGTTGTCATCGAGGAATCAGACATATCAGAAAAACTCGGAGAACTGGGAAAGAAGCTCGGAGTCCAGATCACCATCCAGCACACAGGGCTTTTCAACGCCATGCACACCATCTGATCTTTGTTTATTTGAGAGGTTAATATGATCAACGATCGCGAAATAATAGAGACGATGCAGATGTTTAATGATCAGCATCTTGATATCCGTACCATCACTATGGGTATCTCGCTCATGGATTGTGCCGCACCGACTGTGGAAGAATCATGCGGCAGGATATATGACAAGATCTGCAGATATGCCGGCAAGCTCGTAGAGACCGGTGAACTGATAAGCAAAAAATACGGTATTCCGATCATTCATAAAAGAATATCGGTAACACCTATATCCATTGTGGCATCAGCCTGCGGAACAAAGGATTACACGCCTTTTGCAAAGGCTCTTGATGATGCTGCCAAGACCTGCGGCGTAAACTTCATCGGCGGTTTTTCAGCACTGGTACAGAAAGGTTATACGATCTCAGATAAAGTACTTATCGATTCGATACCTGATGCGCTCGCTTCCACTGAGTTTGTCTGCTCGAGCGTAAATGTGGCTTCCACGAGAACGGGCATTAACATGGATGCCGTCCGTGACATGGGTCTGATCATAAAGAAGACTGCCGAAGCGACGAAGGATTCCGGCGCTTTGGGTTGTGCCAAGCTTGTCGTTTTCGCGAACGCTCCAGAAGACAATCCGTTCATGGCAGGAGCATTCTTAGGACCCGGAGAACCCGAGTGCGTCATTAACGTAGGCATCTCCGGCCCGGGCGTAGTAAAACACGCTTTGGAAGGCGTAAAAGGCAAGGATCTCGGTGTGGTCGCCGAGACCATCAAGAAAGCAGCATTTAAGATCACGAGAGTAGGTGAACTGGTTGCCAGAGAAGCATCCGAGCGTCTCAATGTTCCTTTCGGAATAATCGATCTCTCGCTTGCTCCGACACCTGCTGTAGGCGATTCCGTTGCAAGGCTTCTTGAAGAGTTCGGTCTTGAAACATGCGGCACCTGGGGTACGACTGCCGCACTTGCGATGCTGAATGATGCAGTAAAGAAGGGCGGTATCATGGCTTCTTCTTATGTAGGCGGACTTTCCGGCGCATTCATTCCTGTATCAGAAGATGAAGGCATGATAGCTGCTGCCAGATCAGGTTCCTTAAAGCTCGAAAAGCTTGAAGCCATGACCTGTGTATGTTCCGTTGGTCTTGATATGATCGCCGTGCCGGGTGATACGACAGCCGAGACGATCTCCGGCATTATCGCTGATGAGATGGCCGTAGGAACGTTCAATAACAAGACTACAGCCGTAAGACTCATTCCCGTTCCGGGTAAGACCGTGGGTGAAAGCGTGGAATTCGGCGGCCTTTTGGGCACAGCGCCCATCATGGATGTTAACCGTGCTTCATGCGCTGATTTCATCCACAGAGGCGGAAGGATCCCGGCACCGATCCATTCGATGCGTAACTGATACAGATGAGAAAAGACACCGTTAAAGCTCCGGATACGGAAGAAACAGATATCGAACAGTACGAGAGTACCGTTGCGGATGCGCCGAAAAAGTCCAAGTTCAGACGATTTTGGGATTATGTGAACGATTATAAGCGCAAAACAGTTGCGCTCGCATTGCCGTCTATTGCTTTTGATATTGCTTATTCGAGCTTTCTGTTCACAATGTCTATCCTCACGTTATCATTGTGGCTCTTTATAATGTCGATATATCACACTCTCCTTTACATGATCAGAATTAATGTGCTTTACAGAGCGGGAAGAGGAGCTGTATTTAAGGGCAGGCGTTTCAGTGAAAGAGTTAATTACCGTAAGTTTTCAAGAAATCTCATCCTGCTTGATGCCGTTCTTGCTTTAGCGGTATATCTGATAGTAAAGATAAACGTGCTCCACGATTACCGCGGTATTCTTGTTTATGCATTCGGTTTATACGTTGCTTACAAAGTAACTCTGGCAATCATTAACCTGTTCAAAGCCAATAAATCCAAGTCACTTACTGCACTGGCTTTAAGGAAGATCGGAATAGTGGATGCGATGGTATCAATTCTGGCTCTGGAATGGGCTTTGTCTCACCGGAATGAAGGCGGACTATCGGTTTTCGCGATGCAGATAGAAGAATACATAGGCATCGTTGTAGTCGTCGTCATATTCATTATGGGAGCAGCCGGCCTTATCAATTGTATCAGGATAGGGTTAAAGGAGAGGAAAGAAAAGAAAGAAGGAAAGAAATAAATGTGGTTTGAAGAAGCAGTATTTTATCAGATCTATCCGTTGGGATTCTGCGGAGCGCCTTTCGAAAATGACGGTATTCTCGAATCAAGGATATTAAAGGTCATTGACTGGATTCCTCACATGAAGAAACTCGGCATTAATGCCATCTATTTTTCGCCTGTATTCGAATCAGACACACATGGTTATAACACCAGAGATTACGGCTTGATCGATACCAGGCTCGGCACTAACGATGACTTCAAAAAGGTAGTGGATGCGCTTCATAAAGAAAATATAAAAGTGGTCCTTGACGGCGTGTTCAATCACGTCGGCAGGGGATTCTGGGCATTTAAGGATGTTCAGGAAAAGAAGTGGGATTCACCATATAAAGACTGGTTCCATCTGTCCTTTGACGGCAATTCCAATTACAATGACGGCTTCTGGTATGAAGGCTGGGAAGGCAATTACGACCTTGTAAAGCTTAATCTCAGGAACCCTGCAGTCATCGATCATATCCTTGATAAAGTTAATTACTGGATCGATTTTTTCGATATCGACGGATTAAGACTCGACGTGGCATACTGTCTCGATCATGAATTCTTAAGAAGACTTCGTGAGTTCACCGACGGCAAGAAGAACGAATTCTTCCTCCTGGGAGAAGTGCTCCACGGAGAATACGGCAGGATGCTTAACGACATGCATCTGCATTCACTTACTAATTATCAGTGTTATAAGGGAATCTATTCTTCATTTAATTCTGCCAACATGTTCGAGATCATGCATTCGCTCATGAGACTCTTCGGCCCTGAGGACTGGACTGTCTGCAGGGGAGCGCATCTTCTCTCTTTCGCAGATAATCACGACGTTACGAGAATTGCTTCAATACTGAACGACGAGAGATGTCTGCCGCTTGTTTACACGCTTGTTTTTACTATGCCCGGTATTCCCTGCGTTTACTACGGTTCCGAGTGGGGTGCCAAGGCCAGAAAAGAAGAGGGCGATCCTGCGCTCCGCGCATGCTTCGAAAAGCCAGAATGGAACGGACTTACAGACCATATCGCACGTCTTGCAGAAGCAAAGAAGAACAGCAATGCGCTTAACTACGGCGGTCTCAGGATCGTTGTGCTTACTAACAAGCAGTGCATTTTCGAGCGCAATTCAGGTGACCAGAGAGTGCTTGTCGCGATCAACATGGATTCCAATCCGTATACCGCACATTTCGATGCAGGCTGCGGACAGGCAAAAGAACTGATATCCGGAACTTTGCATGATTTCGGCGGCGGTTCCACCTTGCAGCCTTTCTCATCTGAGATCTGGCTTATGGAGAGATGATCTTATAACTAAAAAGGAGTATTGCCATGGAAGGACCTTCGCCGATCAATGATAAGCGTATGAGATTTGATGCTTTTTCATCAGGTAACGAAAAAGTCTTTCCTGATAAGAAAAGCCGCCTTCCGGCAATGGGCTGGAACAGCTGGAACGCTTTCGGAAGCGGCAATACCGAAGCCCTTACAAAAGAAATCGTCCGCAAGATCAAAGAACTGGAACTTGATAGATATGGTTATAAATATGTAGTTCTTGATGACGGCTGTTACAGACCCGGACGCGTTAATGACCGATTGGGGTCTGACCCCATCAAATTTCCATCAGGTTTTAAAGACATGGCCGATCATGTTCATGCTGCAGGACTTAAGTTCGGTATGTACAACGATATCGGCACAAAGCTCTGTTCAGGAAACGAAGTCGGTATTTATAAACATGAAGCTGTCGACTGCGAAGACTACATTAACTGGGATATAGATTACATCAAGGTCGATAACTGTTATTACATGTGGGATAATGCCACTTTCGCGAACCCCGAGAATGCAATGTATTCTTATGCGCCCAACATCAGATCGGTCAGCATTGCAGGGCAGACTTATTCCGCAGTTAAGGACGGTCTCATTACGGGGATCCGTGCATCTGTTAAGGATGATTACGTAACATTTATCGGCACATTTGACGGTACAGCGCCTGACCATTCACCCGTGGGACTAATGAGCAGCGAGCTTGTGTTTGAAGTAGAGATCGATGAGCCGGGTTATTACGAAATGACAGTCTCATATGCTACAGGTAAAGAAGAGGGAATCGGCAGCTGGCTTCAGATAGCTGTGGAGGATGATGTTGTATTCGATGAACTTCTTCCTTCAACAGAGACACCTGAAAGCTTTACTGATTCTGATGTTATCAGGCTCAAGCTCGTTTCCGGAGTTAACAGGATCCGCCTCATGAATCACAGAAGGCAGGAAAATACGCTTCATTCATATTCCGAGATCCGCAAAGAACTGGAACGCTTTGGTCAGGGCCGTGACATCGTCTTTTCGATCTGCGAATGGGGCAAGACCCAGCCGCAGAACTGGGGCTGTAAGGTAGGCGATTCATGGCGCATTTTAAATGACATCACTTTCCAGGTCGGCTCTGACGGCAATCCAGGTACGGCAGCATGGGAAAGCGATTATACGACTTCCATTACTTCGCAATACAACAAGGCAGTAGTCATGGATGAGTTCGCAGGTCTTGATAAAGGCTGGAACGACCCGGATATGATGGTCATCGGCATGGATGGCATAACTGAGACTATGTGCGTTTCACACATGGCTATGTGGTGCATGCTTAATTCTCCTCTGATGCTGGGTCTGGATCTCAGGCGGGTTAATAAGGGAGATTGGATCTACAACATCATCGCTAACGAAGATCTGATCGCTCTTGACCAGGATCCATTGGGCATACAGGCAAAGCGCATTTATACCACTTATTCCTGTGACGATCCATCGACAGCTTATATACGTGATAACAAAAGGGTAGATGTACTTGCCAAACCTCTGTCAGACGGCGGTATAGCCTTGGCATTCTTTAATCTGAAGCAGGAAGATCATTCTGAAAAGATATCGGTTACCGTTGATCAGATCATTGAAGCTTTGGGTTCCAAGTTAAGCGCCTCTTCGAAAAACGGATTTAATAATGCTGCATCTTATAAGCTGAAAGATCTTATTGATAAGTCTTACTCCGAAACGGCTTCGAAAACATTCTCTATTGATTCTATCGAAGCATGCGGCTGCAAAGTCTTCAGGATCACACCTATATCATGACACGCAGGACCTTTATCTTAAATCTGTGCCGGGTCTTTGGAGAAGAACCTGAGGCTGTCTTTTCGAGCGGGCTCGAAAACGGCTGGCTCGAGTATGAAGACGAGCTATACAGTGAGGATCTGATTGTCCGGAAAAACGTTGCCCGGATCATTCATATGTATCTTATGAAAGAGAAGGGAATAAATGATCTTCCGTCCATTCACGAAGCCGAAGCGCTTCACGATCTTTATGATTGCCGTGTTTGTGCCAATCATATAGCTCAGATCTGGCTTCGCGGTATCATGGATGCAAAGGACCTGGCTGTGGGGGGCGGATTCCTGGTTTTCGATCCGGACGGCATCGATGATGATGATACCGTTATGGATCAGTTAAAGCGCGCTGCCGGACTGGTGAATTAATATGTTAAAAGCTCGTTCGAAGAAAAAAGTAATACTAATTGTTATCTTATGCCTTTTGCTTGCCGCCTTGATGTGGATCGGCATTTCCTTGGGACTTTACGGGATTTATTTCGGTCACCGCTTTGACAGCAACAAAGCTCTGATGAATCATGTTTACGAATTCGACGGACTTGAAAGAACCCGATATGAGTTCCAGTCAGACAAAGGCCAGACGCTTGTCGGCTATATGTATTCTTCAGGACAAGACCAGCGCGGTATTATTGTTTTTTCGCACGGGTACGGTTATGGCGGACATAACTCTTACATGGCCACGATCAACTATCTTTCCCGGAACGGTTATTATGTTTTTGCCTATGATGCCACGGGGTGCGATGAGAGCAGCGGCAAGGGAATTGGCGGCGTGCCTCAGGGTGTTATCGATCTGGATCATGCGATTTCATTTGTGGAAGAAAGCGGTAATTTTCCCGCTCTTCCCATAGGGCTTTTCGGGCACAGCTGGGGCGGATATTCCGCCTGCAATGTGCTTACATATCACCCCGAGATCGAAGCGGTGATTGAGTGTTCCGGCCCCTGCAGTTCCACGGACCTTCTAGAAGGCGGCGGAAAGAATGTCGTTGGTCCTTTTATATATGTGGTGCTGCCTGTGATAAAGATCTATGAGCGATTGAAATTCGGAGATTATGCCGTAAATACCGCGCTTGACGGTTTCAACGCGTCTGATGCCGAGATCATGGTCGTTCACGGCACAAATGATATGATCGTTCCCATAAATTACGGGTATGATATCTATTACGCTATCTACAAAGATGATCCGAGATTCGTTTTCACGCGACTGGATGGAAAAGGCCATAATGACTTTTTGCGAGTCGAAGACAATAATGAATTGTATGAATCGTTTTTATACTTTTATGATAAGAATCTGCTTGACTATTAGCACAAAAAAATTACTAAATTCCTATCAAAATCATTAACGATTCAGTAATTTTCCGCAATATTACATAAATCGTCATGATTATTCGGTGTTTTAAGTAATTATTCAGTAATAGTAGCAATCTGAACAATGATATCACCCCTGAAGTCCGTCAAGATATTTCTTAACGGTCTCAGGAGCAGGTCCGCCGATCAGACTTCTGCCTTCGACACAGGTCTTCAGAGAAATAGCGTCATAAACGTCTTCTTCGAATGCAGGTGAAAACTCCTTGAGCTTATAGAGCGAGACATCAAGCAACGAGATGTTATTCTCAATGCAATAATGAACGAGCTTGCCGGAGATGGCGTGGGTCTCACGGAAGGGAAGGCCTTTCTTTACAAGATAGTCAGCGAGGTCCGTTGCATTGGTAAAGCCTCCGAGAGCTGCCGCCTCCATATTGTCCTTGCGGATGGTCATGGTCCTGATCATTCCGGTGAAAGGAGGAAGGACAGCTTTGATGGTCTCTATGCAGTCGAACATTGCTTCCTGAACTTCCTGCATATCTTTGTTATATGTAAGAGGAAGTCCCTTCATGATAACAAGCAGTGAAATCAGGTCGCCGTAAACACGGCCGGTCTTACCGCGGGTGAGCTCGGCAACGTCAGGATTCTTTTTCTGGGGCATCATGGATGAGCCCGTGGAATATGCATCATCAAGCTCATAGAACTTGAATTCCTGGGAAGCATAAAGAATTATCTCTTCGCTCATGCGCGAAAGGTGCATCATCAGGATGGAACAGGCTGATGCGAATTCGATCGCGAAATCCCTGTCTGCGACACCGTCAAGAGAGCAGAAAGTCACGCCGCTCATGCCGAGCTGGTCCGCTACGAATTCACGGTCCAGAGGATATGTCGTTCCTGCCAGAGCGCCGCTGCCAAGAGGTGATATGTTAGCGCGGTCTTTTGCTTCGGTAATACGATCTATGTCGCGCTTGAACATTTCGATATAAGCAGAAAGATAATGTGCATAGGTTATGGGCTGGGCTCTCTGAAGATGGGTATAGCCCGGCATGTAAGTCTCGAGATTATCCTTTGCGATATCGACGAGGACATCGATCAGATCATCAAGGAGCTCGATGATCTCGCCGGCTTCGTCGACCATGTAAAGGCGCTGGTCCAAAGCTACCTGGTCATTTCTGGAACGGCCTGTATGAAGGCGCTTGCCGGCATCGCCGATGCGGTTGGTAAGCTCTTCTTCGATGAACATATGGATATCTTCTGCATCAGAATCGAAAGTCAGCTTTCCGGATTCGATGTCATCCTTGATTGAGAGCAAACCTGTCTTTATGGCTTCAGCATCCTCAGCTGATATGACGCCCTGTTTTGCGAGCATCTGTGAATGAGCGATCGAACCCTCGATGTCCTGGCTGTACATCTTACAGTCGAAAGGAAGGGAAGAGTTGTAATCGTTTACTTCTTTGTCGGTAGCTTTTTCGAAGCGTCCTGCCCACATTTTCTTAGCCATATGTTTACTCCTTTTGACGGGGTCTGACCCCATCTGTTATTCCTTTACATAATCAGGATCTATCCTGACCATTTCTGCCAAAGCCTTGTTACGGTAATTCAGATCTTCACGAAGCGTGAAACCCTGAGATTCCCAGAAAGCGTTTCCGCCCTCATTCTTCTTGAAGGCAACGAGAAGCACTTTGTTGATACCTTCTGACTTCAGCGCATCAAGTGCAAGCTCCACCAGCTTACCGCCGATGCCTTCACGCCTGTGATCGGGCGAAACGCACGCGTGCTGGATGATGCCACGTCTTCCGTCATGTCCACATAATATCACACCGACGACTTTTTCATCGCAGACGGCAACGAAAGAAGTGGAAGGATTACGCTTAAGGTACTTGTCGATGCCTTCTTTCGAATCATCTTTGTCATTAAGGCCGTTGCCGCATTTGAGCCAAAGGGCATAGGCCTGTTCGTAATCGTCGATAGTCATTAGTCTGTAGGTGATCATGTAGTTACCTCCTCGTTTGCAATTATTATGATAAAATTGCTCGAAAATTGCACAATTCTAAATATTTCTGCAATTCTCGACCTCAAAAAACAAAAAAATTGCATAATCAAAAAAAAAGAAGGGGACCGCGATTATCACGATCCCCTCAATAATCAATTAATCATGAATCAGAGTAAACCGTTCTTCTGCTTCATCTTTGCATTAACTTTCATCGGGAGACCGAAGCAGTTGATGAATCCGCCTGCGTCAGCCTGGTTGTAAACGTCGTCAGCCTCGAATGTAGCGATCTCAGGATCGTAGAGGGAGAAGGGTGATGTTGTGCCTGCAGGAGTGCAGTTGCCCTTGTAGAGCTTCATCTTAACTTCACCGGTAACGACTTCCTGTGTCTTATCAACGAAAGCTGAAAGCGCCTCTCTCAAAGGGTGGAACCACTGACCGTAGTAAACGAGTTCGGAGAACTTCTGTGCTACGAGATCCTTGTAGTGGATCGTGTCACGCTCTACTGTGAGGAGCTCGAGCTCTCTGTGAGCAGCGAATAACAGCGTTCCGCCGGGAGTCTCATAAACGCCGCGGCTCTTCATGCCGACAAGACGGTTCTCGACGATGTCTGCGATACCGACGCCGTTAGCAGCAGCAACCTTGTTGCAGTATCTGAGAAGATCTGCAGGGGAGAGCTTCTGGCCGTCAACTTCTACGGGGATACCCTTTTCGAACTTGATGGTTACATATGTGGGAGTATCGGGAGCCTTCTCGGGAGAAACCATAAGCTCAAGGATCTTATCAAGATCAGGCTCGTTAGCGGGGTTCTCGAGATCCATGCCTTCGTGTGAAAGATGCCAGAGGTTCTCATCCTTGGAATAGTTGTTCTCCTTTGTAACGGGAACGTCGATTCCGCGTGCCTGGGCATAATCGATCTCTTCGTCACGTGACTTGATGTCCCAGATCCTCCATGGAGCAAGGATCTTCATGTCAGGATCAAGAGCCTTGATGGAAAGCTCGAATCTTACCTGGTCATTACCCTTACCGGTGCAGCCGTGAACGATCGTTGTGCATCCGTTAGCGTGAGCTGCCTCAACGAAATGCTTGGCGATAACGGGACGTGCCATGGATGTACCGAGGAGATATTTGCCCTCGTAAACTGCATTAGCCTTAAGAGTAGGGAAAACGAAGTCTGAAACGAACTCCTCAGAGATATCTTCGATTATGCACTTAATAGCGCCGCACTTAAGAGCCTTCTTTTCGAGATAGTCATGATCTACACCAACTCCAACCTCACCGCAGTAAGCAACTACTTCACAGTCATAGTGCTCAAGAAGCCACGGGATGATGATAGAAGTATCAAGTCCGCCTGAATAAGCCAGTAAGAATTTTTCTTTTGCCATAAGGCACCTCCGATTTATGAATATTTATGCACAACTTTGTATAAACTTCGCATATCATACACTTGCGGGGTAACGAAGTCAACAACAAGATTTTAATAACGGCGCTTTAATAAAACAAGTAAGAATAATATGAGATTTTTTGTGCATGTTTTTATGCCTTGTGTTTTGTAAAAAGGAATGCTTTTGTATAAAATCATATGTGGCATTATATGCATTGAATAATTCTCAAGGGGACTTTAGTTCTGATGGCTTATCCGTTGATGGAACATCTTACCGGTAACGGCTTTTTATATTGCGGCAAGTATTACAGAGTAAGTTCGGAACTGACTGAGTCACTTCAAAAACCCGTTGAATGCAGGATCTATTATGAGACCGTAAGAGTAAAAGAAGGTGTTCTTTTATTCGTTGAGGACCATCTGGCAAGGCTCGTCAGGTCGGTCAAAGGGCTTGAGAACTTTCCCGTTGATACATCAAAGATCTTATCCGAAGCATACAGCTTCATTGATATGGACAAGATTACCGAAGGCTCAGTCAGGATCGTCCTTACTAATGAAGTGCTGCTTATTCATCAGGCAGACATAACCCTGCCTTCTAAGGATCATTTCGAAAAAGGCATCAACACAAGCATCCTGAACTGGGAACGCAAGACTCCGAACCTTAAGATCTTCAGGGGAGATTATAAGACTACAGTCAATCAGAAGTTCAAAGAAGAGAACGCCCACGGTCTCCCTTTCGAGCTGGTGCTTACCGATAACGACGGCAGGCTTTACGAAGGCTCGATGTCTAATCTTTTCGTTATCAGGGACGGTAATGTCTATTCTGCGCCTGACGATAAGATCCTTATCGGTATTACCAGAAAAAGAGTAATGGAAGCCCTTAAGAGATCCGGATTGGAACTTAAGATCGGGACATTCAGACCCGAAGAGCTTGATCCTTCGGCTGATGCGGTTTTCGTATCGAGCACGCCTTTCGACATTCTGCCCGTAAGATATATCGACGGTTACGAATTCGTTTCAAGTGATAATGAAGTATTGAATATGATCTCGAAGATGTATCAGGAATATACATCTGAATATATCGCTGCCGAAAAGCAGAGACTTAACGGATAACTATTTGGAGGTGGTATAAATGGAAGCAAAATCAGGAAAGATATCGGTTACTACCGAGAATATTTTTCCGGTTATCAGACAATGGCTCTATGAAGATAAGGATATCTTTGTAAGAGAACTCGTATCCAACTGTGCGGATGCGATAGCAAAGCACAGAAGGCTTGTAGAGCTGGGCAAGGCTGAGAAGGAGCCCGATAAAGCAGAGTATTCGATAAGGGTCGTTTACGATGACGATAACAAGACGATCTCTTTCGAAGACAACGGCATCGGCATGACAGAGAACGAGGTCGAGAAATACATCAACCAGATCGCATTCTCCGGAGCTTTGGATTTTGTTACCAAATATCAGCAGGAATCCACGGATAAGACCGGGATCATAGGTCACTTCGGCCTTGGATTCTATTCCGCATTCATGGTCGCTGACGAAGTCACGATCGATACAAAGAGTTTCTTGGAAGATTCAGAACCTGTCATCTGGAAATCCCAGGACGGCATGGATTATGAGATCCTTCCTTCCGAAAAGAAGACCAGGGGCACAATCATTACCCTGAAGCTTTCCGAAGACGCGATTAAGATCTTCGATTCTGCAACTCTCAGGATGACGATCCGCAAATATTGTTATTTCGCGCCTGCAGACATCTATTTCGTTGATACCAAATCAGACAGGCTTCACGAGGAGAACGAGGAAAAGCGTAAGAAAGAAGCAGAAGAGAAGGGCGAGACATTCACACCTTCACCGGTATCTTACGTTCCGGTCAACAACAAATCACCTCTCTGGACAAAGAAGCCTTCCGAATGCACCGAGTCTGAATATAAACAGTTCTATCACAGCGTATTTAATGACGGCAGGGATCCTCTTTTCTGGATACATCTGAACATGGACTATCCGTTCACGCTCCAGGGAATTCTTTATTTCCCCAAGACGGATAACATCTACCAGTCACTCGAGGGAAGGATCAAGATCTATAACCACCAGATCTTCGTTGCGGATAACATCGAAGAGATCATTCCGGATTTTCTGTTCCTTCTCCAGGGATGTCTTGACTGTTCAGATCTCCCGCTCAACGTATCACGTTCGGCATTGCAGCAGGATGAATACGTAAAGAAGCTTTCCGGACACATCATCAAGAAAGTATCCGATAAGCTTAACGAACTTTTCAAGAAGCAGAGGGAGGACTTCGAGAAGTACTGGTCTGATATCTCCGTATTCGTTAAATACGGCATGATGAAGGAAGAGAAATTCTACGAGAAGGTAGAAGGCATCTGCCTCTATAAGACAGTCGACAACACCTTCAAGACATTGGAAGAACTAACTGCCGAAGATAAGAAGACCATCAGATATACGACTGATCCCAAAGCCCAGGCTGCTTATGTCGAGATGAGCAAAAACGACGGCTATGAAGTAGTCATAATGGACGAAGAGATCGACAACAACTTCATGTCCTATATGGAGATGAAGAAGCCTGATTATAAGTTCAAGAGAGTCGATTCCGAACTTTCCGGAAAAGAGTCCGATGAAGAGACAAAGAACAAGCTCAAGGACTTCTTCAGGAGTGCAGTAGGCGATGAGAAGCTCATCGTTTTCGCGCAGGAGATGGGAAAAGACAATCTCCCGGCTCTCATCAGGGAAGCAGAGCACAACAGAAGAATGAAGGAAATGCGCGCTCAGTATGAGAGAATGATGTCATCGATGGGGACGATGTCAGAAGAAGAACTCGCAGACATGTTCCCTGAGACCGAAGAACTCGTCGTTAATACCGACAGCCCGCTCATCACTAAACTCGAAGCCCTTGAATCTATGGGCACGAAAAAGGAAGAGGCTGACCGTCTGGCACAGCACATCTACGATCAGGCAAAGCTTGCACACGGATCTCTCGACAGCGCAGGCCTCGAGAGATTCCTGAAATACAACACCGAACTGCTCTCCAAGAGCGCAGATAATCTGTAATTAATTTTCATGAAGGAGAAGCCTTATGAACGAAAATGATGTAAGACGAGTACTGTCAGAAAAGAAAGAAGGATTCAATGTCGAAGCAGGCGGCATACTTCATGACGTTAAATACGATCTGAACGTATCCGGCATCGACAAGGTGCGCGTTATCAACCGTTACGACGTATCCGGCGTCACCGATGAGGAATACGAGAATGCCAAGACAGTTGTCTTCAGCGAACCTCCGGTAGATATCCTCTACGATGAGACAGTTGCTCTTGATGATGCGGCATATGTTCTCATCATCGAGTCACTCCCCGGACAGTACGACCAGAGAGCAGATTCTGCTGCCCAGTGCATCCAGTTCATGACCGCAAAGGAAAGACCTATCGTAAAGTGCGCCAAGATCGTTGCATTCTACGGTACGGTTTCCGATGAAGAAAAAGAGAAGATCAAGAGTTATCTCATCAACCCCGTTGAAGCTCGTGAAGCATCTCCGGAAAAGCCTTCGACGCTCATCGATAAGTACGATATTCCTACGACAGTTGATAACGTTGACGGTTTCCTCGACATGTCTGAAGAAGACCTCGAAGCATTAAGAAAGTCCATGGGACTTGCAATGAGCTTTGCAGATATCAAGTTCGTTCAGGATTTCTTTAAAGAACAGGGAAGAGTTCCCACGGTAACGGAGATCCGCGTTCTCGATACATACTGGTCTGACCACTGCCGTCACACGACGTTCCTTACAAACCTTACGGACATCAAGTTCGAAGGCGATGATGAGCTCACGGCTGAAATAAAGGAAACGTATAAGGATTATCTTTCTACAAGAGAAGATGTTTACGGTGAGAGGATTTCGAATAAGCCCATCTGCCTCATGGACATCGGTACGATAGCAGGCAAGAAGCTCAAGAAAGACGGAAAGCTCGCTGATCTCGATGAGTCTGAAGAGATCAATGCATGCTCCATCAAGGTAAGGATTGAAGTCGACGGCAAGCCTGAAGACTATATCTTTATGTTCAAGAACGAGACACATAACCATCCTACCGAGATCGAACCTTTCGGCGGTGCCGCAACATGTCTTGGCGGTGCCATCAGAGATCCGCTCTCCGGAAGATCTTATGTATATCAGGCAATGAGAGTTACGGGTGCAGGCGATCCGACTGTTCCCGTGGAACTTACGCTCAAGGGCAAGCTCTCACAGAAGAAGCTCTGCCGCACTGCAGCTGCAGGATATTCTTCTTACGGCAACCAGATCGGTCTGGCTACAGGCCTTGTCGATGAAATCTATCATCCCGGTTATATCGCAAAGAGAATGGAGATCGGTGCCGTTGTAGGTGCCGCGCCCGCATCAAATATCGTAAGGGAAAGACCTCAGGCAGGCGACATCGTAGTGCTTCTGGGCGGCAGAACCGGCCGTGACGGAATAGGCGGTGCCACAGGTTCATCTAAGGCACACGATACACAGTCCGTTGTTACATGCGGTTCAGAAGTCCAGAAGGGTAATCCTCCGACGGAAAGAAAGCTCCAGAGGCTCTTCAGGGATCCTGAAGTAACAAGACTCATCATCAGATGTAATGACTTCGGCGCAGGCGGAGTTTCCGTTGCCATAGGCGAACTTGCTGCAGGTCTTAAGATCAACCTTGACGCAGTTCCGAAGAAGTATGACGGTCTTGACGGAACGGAGATCGCGATCTCCGAATCACAGGAGAGAATGGCCGTAGTCGTTCATCCTGCAGATCTTGATAAGTTCATGGCAGCAGCTGCCAAGGAAAACCTTGAAGCAACAGTAGTAGCTGAAGTTACTGAAGAACCCGTCATGAAGATGGTATGGAACGGTGCAACGATCGTTGACCTCCCCAGAAGCTTTATCGATACTAACGGCGCAACTCAATATGCTGAAGCAGATGTAGTTCCCCAGGGAACAGGCGAGTTCCTTGATACACCTGCAAACGGATACGTGGAAAGAAACTTCGCAGACAGCCTTAAGGGCGTTCTTAATTCACTTGACGGCGCTTCACGTAAGGGTCTTATACAGAGATTCGACTCTTCGATCGGTGCTGCAACTGTAGTATGGCCTTACGGCGGAAAGATGCAGAATTCGCCCGAGGAAGGTATGGCTGCGAAGATCCCGCTCGATAAAGGAACAACACATGACTGCTCTGTAATGACTTATGGTTTCGATCCTTACTATATGGAATGGAATCCTTACGCAGGTGCTTATCACTCTGTAGTCGAATCGCTTTTGAAGCTTCTTGCAATGGGCGTTGATCCTCTTAAGGCAAGACTTACTTTCCAGGAATATTTCGAGAGAATGGGAAGCAATGAATCCTGGGGCAAGCCTCTTTCAGCGCTCCTCGGCGCTTACAGGGCACAGCTCGATTTCGGTACAGCTGCTATAGGCGGTAAGGACTCAATGTCCGGCACATTTAATGATATCCATGTACCTCCGACGCTCGTAAGCTTCGCAGTCGGCATGTCCACGACAGACAAGGTAATTACGGCAACACTTACAGGAAAGGGCCAAAAGCTCTACCTCATCAAGTGTGCAAGAGACGGCAAGGGATCATATAAGAAAGATCACGTTCTCCGCGTCATCAAGGCTGTTAAGGAACTGCTCGACAGAGGCGAGATAAAGAATGCCGCAGTAGTTAAGAGTGCCGGCGTTGCAGCAAGAGTCGCTCAGATGTGCTTCGGCAATAAGCTCGGTTTCGATTTCTCTGATAAGCTCACCGAGGCTGATCTCTTCTCCAAGACACTGGCTTCCATCATCGTAGCTATCCCTGGTGACGGCAATGCCGTTGATAAGGTAGAGATGGCAGGCGGTAAGTTCTTAGGCACAACAAATGATACAGGTGACTTCACATATGGCGGAGCTTCACTTTCTGGAAAGGATGCCCTCGAAGCTTTCGAAGGAAAGCTCGAAAGGATCTTCCCGACATCCGCGAAGTCAGCCGACATGCCTTTCACGATCGACGTATATACAGACGGAAAGCCCGGCAAGGCTGCTCCCGGAGTTCTTAAGGGAGCCAAGCCGAAGGTCATCATTCCGGTATTCCCGGGCAACAACTGCGAGATCGACTCTGCAAGAGCTTTCGAGAGAGCAGGTGCCGAGGCTGAGGTTTTCGTTATAAGGAACAGAAACCAGAATGATATCAATGAATCATTCGCTGAGCTCGCTGCCAAGATCCGTGAAGCAAACATCATGATGATCCCCGGCGGTTTCTCCGCAGGTGACGAGCCTGAAGGTTCAGGTAAGTTCATCACAGCTTCTTTGAGAAACAGCGGCATCGCTGATGCTATTTCAGATCTCCTCGATAACAGAGACGGCCTTGCACTTGGTATCTGCAACGGCTTCCAGGCTTTGATCAAGTTAGGTCTCGTGCCTTTCGGCAAGATCTGCGACATGACACCTGACAGCCCTACGCTCACTTTCAACAACATCGGCAGACATCAGAACGTTTATGCCAGAACGAAGATCATGACAAACAAGAGCCCCTGGCTCTCACTCTGTAACCCCGGAGAGATCTATGAGATCCCGCTCTCCCACGGTGAAGGTAAGTTCGCATGTTCCGAAGAACTCGTAAGAAAGCTCGCCGCTAACGGCCAGATCGCCACATGCTACGTTGATCTCGACGGCAACTACGCATCCGATACGCAGTTCAACCCCAACGGTTCCATCTGTGCAATCGAAGGTATCACTTCACCCGACGGCCGCGTTCTCGGTAAGATGGGTCATACCGAAAGATATGAATCAGACCTTACGAAGAACATTCCGGGCAACAAGTACCAGAAGATATTTGAATCAGGTGTTGCATACTTCCTGTAATGTTTTTCGGGTGATGACAGCCTTCTGATGATGGATCGCGAAAAGATTAAAGAAATAATGCAGTCACAAGGAATTCTGCCCCAATCGAAATTCGGGCAGAATTTCCTTTGTGACGAAGATATTATTCGATCAATAGTCAGACTTTGCGGAATAAGGGAAGGTGACACCGTAATCGAGATCGGTCCCGGGTTAGGCAGCATCACAGTCCCTATTTCCGAACTACCAGTTCGATTTTATAGTTACGAGATCGATAAAGGACTTGCGGAATACCTTAAATCCAGAGTCACAAATGTTACGGTAATCAATAAAGATTTCCTTAAGGTCGACATTTCCGAGAGCAAGAAGCCTGATGTCGTCGTAAGCAACATTCCTTATTACATCATGACCGACATTATGAAAAAGCTTTTCGGCGAATATTCTTCCGCGCGAAAGATGGTCTTCATGGTGGAAGACGAAGCGGTCGCAAGGATCGACTGCGGGCCATGTTCCAAGCAGTACGGGCCTTTGGCCATCCTTTGCAGTCTTTACGGATCATATAATTATGAGTTCAAGGTTCCATATACGGCTTTTGTTCCGCAGCCCAGGACTACTTCAGCGGTCATAAGCTTTGAGAGGAAGGATTCCGCGGATATACTGTGTGATGACTTCGTTAAGTTTCTTAACGCATGCTTTTCGATGAGGCGGAAGATGCTTAAGAAGAATCTGGCGGGCATAGCTTCTGCGGATGCTGTTAGTTCTGCATTTTTGAAGCTTGGGATCAATGAGAATGCCAGGGCAGAAGAGCTGACGCCGGAAGAGTTCGCAGAGTTATATACTTTTTTTATTGGTCATTTTTGAAAAATCCAATAATTTGTCGGAATGCTCGCTTCGCTCACATATAGCACGTCTCTCGTAACCCTTGCACGCAGGAAGCTCGCCATTTGCCGTAATAGACGCAAGCGTCATTCCGGCAAACGCTCACTCCCTTGCAAGCAAGTTGCTCGATTAGTGCTATAATAATATATCTTCTAATATTGCGGAGGTTTTTTATGAGAAAATCCAATGCCAGCTTACTTGGCAAATATTCTGACGGCTCTTACAAGCGTAAGGGTAAGAAGGATGATGCACCCGCAATAGTTGAATACAAGCAGCTTTACAAAGGCGAGATCAAGGCTAAGACCGTGACCGAGAAGAAGCTCATGACGTTAGAAGATAAGATCAAAGCCCGTTCGAAAGCCAGGGAGGAAGAGAAGGACTCCAAGGAGCAGAGTGCGCAGATCACGATCGGCGGAGTACAGTATCTCGTTAGAAGCGATGATGCGGGCTATGACAGGATCAAGAAGGTCGGTGAACTGGCTGACGAGATCTATAAAGATACGAAAGAGAACAACCCTTATATAGCAACGAATAAGACTGCGATTTTGTCGCTTTTCGAGGCATGCGATCAGATCATTTCGCTGAGAGCAGAGAATAATGCTCTTAAGACTGAACTGACATATTACAGGGCTAAAGCTACCGAGTATGCCGCAGAAAGAAGAGACGACATTAAGCCTACCCCCATGGAGGAACTGGCTAATAAAGTAAATTCGGGATTATTCGAACACCTTAAAAAATCAGATGACAAAAAATCGAATTGAACTCTTAGCTCCCAGCGGCAATCTTGATATCTTAAAGACTGCCGTCGACAGCGGTGCCGATTCCGTATATCTCGGACTTAAGGAATATTCTGCCAGAGCAGGCGCAGATAATTTTACGCTTGATGAATTGGAAGAAGGCACGGATTACGCGCATGCGAGATCCGCGAAAGTATTCCTTGCAGTCAACACGCTGATGAGCGATTCGGAATTCGAACTTTTCTATCCGACCATCGCAGAAGCAGTAAATATCGGAGTTGACGGGCTTATCGTCCAGGATCTTGCAGTGCTTACCAAGCTAGCTAAAGACTTTACCGATGTGACGATAAACTGCAGCACGCAGATGAATATATATTCCGCTGACGAATTCAAAAAGCTCGCTGACTTGGGCGTTAACCGCGTGGTTCTTCCGAGGGAATTATCATGTGACGAGATAGAGACCAGGACTAAGATAGCGTCCGGGTACGGACTCGAGACTGAAGTATTTGCCCACGGGGCAGTATGCGTATGCGCTTCTGGGCTTTGCCTTTTCTCCGCAATGAACAGGAGCGGAACAAGGTCAGGCAACAGAGGTTCTTGCGCACAGCCCTGCAGGGAAGAATACATGCTTTTCAATGACGGCCTGAAGCTCAAGGAAGGTCATCTCCTGTCGCCTAAGGACAGGGATGTATCAGAATACCTGTCCAGGCTCATTTCGAGCGGCGTAAAGAGCCTTAAGATCGAAGGCCGCATGCGTGACGCGAACTACGTTAGATCAGCCGTCTGGTGTTACCGCAAGATGATAGATGCTTATTACGAGGGTAATCTTGATAACGATCTTCTTAAGGAGATCAGGTACGACCTTCTGGTCAACTTCAACAGAGGCGGAGCATTCACATCACAGTATTTAAGCGGAAGCAAGGATGATCATCTGCTTTCCGGAGAATACCCGGGCAAATACGGCGTCAGGATAGGCCGCATAAGCCGTCTCGATGCAGGAAACGGTCTTGTTACCGTCGGCATTAAGAACGGCGCGATAGAGCCCGATAAGGGCGATTTCCTGTCAGTCAGGGATAATGCCAGGGAGATATGTTCATTTCCAGTCGGAAAGACAAATACCGGTCTTACAGGTCTCGACATCAAAGGCCTTCATCCGGACATGATAAGAAAGCTTAAGCCGGGTTATGAAGTTTTCCTGATGAATCACGAGAAAGATATTCCCAGGAAAGATCTAAGGCGCACTCCGGTAAAGATCACTCTAAATAACAACGGCTCGGAAATAACCGCAAAAGCGGAAGTCACTGACGGTATTGCCACAGGCATAACTTCCGAATCCATGATCACCATTCCTGAAGATTACGACGGAAGAGCGCTCGAAAAGACAAGGATCACGGAACAGATGTCCAAGACTCTGGACACACCTTTCAAAGCTGATTCCGTTGACTTTATAAGCGATGAAGAATTCTATTGCCCCGTCAGCATCATTAATCAGTTAAGACGTGACCTTCTTACCGTTTTGCAGGTAAAAGTCGTAAATTCCTTTAAGAAGAGTTACGGCACCGATTACGTCGAAGACTCGGAGTTTTTCGGCGAGAAGACCGAAAAGCACGGCGAGATCAAGAATATGTATACATATCCTGTCTTAAGGCTTAATGAAGACATCCTTGAAGAAGGCGCCGACATCTACGCTTTCAGCATATACGACCTTGCAGATCCTGAGATCTACAAGATCGCAGTGGAATTCGTCAAAGACCAGGGAGCTGAATTAGTCCTCATGCTTCCTGATTTCCACCATGACAAGATCAACAAGATAATCGATTATGTCATCGCATTACTTAAGGTCGATCTCGGAGACGGTTTTAAAGCGGTAATGTCTTCAAGGCTTTTTACTGACAGGAAATTCCTGAAAGACGGCATTAAGCACTATGCTTCAGCAGGAACGAATCTATACAGCAGCAAGTCCATTGCGCACGCATTTGAATATGCCGATGCCGTTATGCCTTCATACGAAATGAGCGCGGACGATCTTCTGCAGAACTTAAGAGATCTGACGGAGACTTTCGACATAGGGGAGAAGGAGCCTAAGATCATCATCCATTCGGACGGCATGATCCCGTGGATGCAGTCTGATTTCTGCGCAGCGGGAAGAAACCAGAGGCCGTGCTCTTTCTGCAGGGGAAAAGCCTTTTATGACCTGAGCCCGAAAAGAGACTCTGAAGGCGCTGACATCAAGGTCATTCCCCATCCTCTGGACTGTTCCTGCACGCTTTACGGAAGGGCAAAGAACACCGTTGATGAATCTTATGCGGAAGCAATTGCCGAGATGGGCTTTGACGTTATCTGCAATTACACGATATTACCCGGAGGACATGATAATGATTGATATATACATTGAAAAATGCAGAGAGGATGCAAAGCTTCCTTCATATGCCCATGACGGCGATGCCGGAATGGATCTTTATGCAGCGGAAGACGTCATCATCGAACCCGGAAGAACGGCTCTTGTGCCTGTCGGCATCAAACTTGCCATTCCTTACGGATATGAAGTTCAGATAAGACCCAGGAGCGGAGTATCACTCAAGACACCATTAAGGATCCCCAACGCACCCGGGACCATCGACTGCGGTTACAGGGATGAGGTAAACGTCATAATTTATAACGATTCGTTCATGCATGAAGAAGGCGTGAAGGATGTCATGACGATCGATCAGAAAGGCTGTGTGCACGGCACATACAAGATCAGAAAAGGCGACCGCATCGCTCAGATGGTCGTTGCTAAAGTTGAATATTGCAAGTTCGTGGAGACGGACAACGTCAAAGCCATCGGTGAGGACAGAGGCGGCGGATTCGGTTCGAGCGGAGTTAATTAAGGTAGCATCAGATGCGGGAAAACAGAGGATTCGTCAGTTTCAGCGGTAATGCATCAAGGCGCAGAAGCCCTTTTGTAATGAGACTTGCTTTGGTCTTAAGTATTCTCGCGTTCATCATTATCTCTTTCATCGCTCTTACGGTATTCTCATCTAACAGACTGATGAACATCAGCAAGAACGAAGTTACCAACGTTCCTTCGAACATTCTTCCTTCGTACAGCACGACAAGCTTCCAGTCCGCTGACGGACAGACATCACTGCAGGGATGGTTTTTCAAGACAAAGAATCCTATATCGACGATAATTGTGGTTCATGATGCAGGTTCCAACAGACTTCCTTTCGGCGTCGAAATGATCGATATGATAGAAAGCTGGCTCGATAACGGATATAACGTATTCCTTTTCGATCAAAGGAACTCCGGTACGTCAGGCGGTGACATCTGTACCTACGGATATCTCGAATGGCAGGACGTGCTCGGTGCCATCGCTATCGTAAGACAGATCTCAGTCACGACCGACGTAATCCTTTTCGGAATAGGTACGGGCTGCACGTCATCCCTCATGGCTTATGCAAACCTTCCGCCGGAAGGAGCAAATGAGAATACGCTTGTTCAGTACAGTCAGGAGATCAGAAATCTCGGTTTCGACAAGTCATACGTAATAGGCATGATCCTTGATTCTCCAGCAAAGGAATCCGACGACTACATCAAGCCTGAGGTAGTACAGAGCGAGCCTTTGGGATTCATTACCAAGTATTCGGTCCCCTACGCCATAAGGGTATCTTCGGGCGGTACAAATTTCAGTCTTGCAGCCGAGATCGCAAGACTTCCGATCCCTGTGCTGATCCTCTACGGAGGCCACGATACATTTGTCGGAGCCGACAAGATAGACCAGATAATATCCGAAAGGAACAGGCTTAATTCAACCATTACGAGGAGCGTAATGGTCTCCGGTGCAGGTTATCTGGAGGAATACAGTATCAATAAAAATCTATATATCGATACCGTAAATAATTTCCTGAATTCGTTCTATATGCTGGAAGAGAATTAACATGAATACGGAAAAAGACATTCTGATACTAGGCATCGAAAGCTCATGTGACGAGACTGCTGCGTCAGTCGTAAGGAACGGACGTCATATCCTAAGCAACTGCATCGCTTCACAGGCTGATTTCCATGAAGAGTACGGCGGTGTTGTCCCTGAGCTCGCTTCAAGGATGCATGTGGATGCCGTATATCCGACTGTCCAAAAGGCACTTTCCGATGCCGGCGTAACGTTGTCTGACATAGACGCCGTAGCCGTAACATACGGTCCGGGGCTTGTGGGCGCACTCCTGGTAGGACTTTCATGTGCCAAAGGTCTTTGCGAAGTATCCGGCAAACCTCTTGTGGGCGTTAACCACCTGAAAGGCCACATAGCTGCTAATTATTTGTGTTTCGAAGAACTGGAACCGCCTTTCTTATGTCTGTGTGTAAGCGGCGGCAACTCCATGATCGTACGTGTTGATGATTATACCGACATGACAGTCTTAGGACGCACAAGAGATGATGCGGCAGGTGAGGCGATAGATAAGATCGCGCGTGTAATCGGTCTCGGATATCCTGGCGGTCCCAAGATGGATAAAGCCGGGCAGGGAGGAGACACTTCCAGATATGTCTTCTCGAAAACACACATGGGCGATACTCTGGACTTCTCATTTTCGGGCCTTAAGACTTCTGCGCTGAATCTTATTAACGGTCTTAGACAGAAGGGTGAAGAGATCGACATCAGGGACTTCACGGCATCTTATCAGCAGGCAATAGCTGACGCGCTTCTGAAAAACACGATGACAGCCTGTAAGCAGACCGGGATCAAAAAGCTCTGTCTCGCCGGAGGCGTTTCCGCTAATTCCTTCTTAAGAGCAGCTTTCGATAAAGAAGCGAAAGCAAAGGGTATCAAGCTGTACTATCCGGAGCTCAAGTACTGCACCGACAATGCCGCCATGATCGCTTCCTGCGGGTATTTCGAGTACATGAACGGTAAGAGGGACACTTTAGATCTTAACGCCTATCCATCGCTGCAAATGTAATGAAATAAGGCATTTCGGGCATATTGTAAGTGCGTTCGCACCGCTCCGAAGTTGCAAAATGTCCTTTTGAATATAAAATATACGAATATGGCAATACAAAAAGGAATCAAATTAATAGCTGAAAACCGCAAAGCCTATCACGATTACTTCATCGAGGAGAGGTTTGAGGCGGGCGTGGCTTTATCCGGAACCGAGGTCAAGAGCTTAAGGGCAGGGAGGATAAACCTCAAGGATTCATACGTCCAGGTAAAAGACGGTGAGATATGGCTCATCGGCGTTCATATCAGCCCTTACGAGAACGGAAACCGCTTTAATCTCGACCCCGAGCGGAACAGAAAACTCCTGATGCATAAGAAAGAGATAATCAGGCTTTATTCGACAGTCAAACAGGACGGTCTGACTCTCGTACCGACTAAATGTTATTTCAAGGACAGCAAGGTCAAATTCGAGATCGGTCTGGCAAGAGGTAAGAAAGATTACGACAAGAGGGAAGTCCTCGCCAAGAAAGAAGCTGCAAGAGACATCGACCGCGCATTGAAGAATGCGAAAAAGTATAAAGATTGAGATATAATAAAGAAAATCTTTTAAGAAAAGGAAGTTGATAACTACGAGAAGGCTCAGGAACAAGGCTCACGAGAAAGAGATATCCTTAAGATATCTGTTTTTGGCTGCCATTTTCTGGATCCTGACAATTACCTGGATCATAGTCATTTACTTTTTATCCAATCAGAATTCCAATGATTCATCTTCTTTTTCTCACATGATCATGAATATTATCAATGAACTGTTAAACACAAACGTTGAAGATGATTCTTCCATAAGGATGGTTGCTCATTCATCGGAATTCGCTCTTTTGACCGTTTTATCTTATATAGCCTTGTCTTCCACAAACAGGATCTCCAGCAGGACTTCTTATGCAGAAAGCCCGGTCAAGCTCATGAGATCAGATAACGAAATGAACATCATTTTCACACTATGGTTTTCAGTCATTAATGCCATCGTTGATGAATATCATCAGCTTTTTATCACAGGCCGCGACGGCACGATCCTTGATGTACTTATCGATCTTATCGGAATCGTCATCGTGCTCATACTTATCAGAGTCATTTTTACGATCTATCTCAAGACAAAAGGAAAGACAGAAATCGTTTATACCTGAAAATCCCAATCACTTAATTATGTGTAGTGTACCCTTTTTCTGTAAATCTCTCTATATCTAATTCGGTATAATTACAATTTTGGTGAATTAAGAAGAGGTTTAAAAGCATAATATGGGTAAATGGTCATAATTAATGATTTGGTTTTAGGCGTTTTTGTTCTTATGGTTGTTTTGCTGAAAGTTTATTTGCTTTGCGTATTATTACCGATTAATTCTCTCTTTTGATTTATCATCGGTATTTGTTTTTCTTCTGATGATCATTCCTACCGGTTATTTTTGAGTATTTGTTTTTTGAGGTATCAATTATTTGTTTATGATTGTTTGTGTCGTCCGATCATACCGATTATTTTTCTATATCCGGAATCTGTCAGTATTTTCTTTTAATATTTTTCGTATATGCCAATAATTCATCTCGATAGTTTTTCGAGAAATGAATTCTATCTGTATTATCCATTCCGTTACGCGTTTTTGATTACCGATTCATTCTCGAAATCATATAATTATCGGTATCCGGCCAGCTGTCCCCTGATTTTGTTAAACCTCTCCACCGAATATATGTTCGTTTTCGTGTTTGCCCACTAATTACTTGATTTCTCATGTTTAGTGGGTGCTTTTAATGATTTTTTATCTTTGATTACCCACTAAAATTCGCATTTTTGCATGTTTAGTGGGCTAATATTTTAGTTTTTTCGATGCCAGACACCCACTTACAGACGCATTTTATCAATTTAGTGGGTATTCATTTCTTAAATAATGTATTCCGCAACCCACTAACAATCGAATTATAATATTTTAGTGGGTATACAATATATAAGCATCATATGTCTTTACCCACTAAGAGACATATTTAATATAAATGGTGGGCGAAAAAAGGCTGCCTCACACCGGAGACAGCCCTAATAATATTTCCAAATTACTTTTACGATATCTTGTCCAGTGCCTGCTTGAGATCAGCGATGATGTCGTCAGGATCTTCCATGCCGACGGAGAATCTGATGAGATCTCCGGGGATGCCGGCTTCAGCGAGCTGCTCATCGGTGAGCTGTCTGTGCGTATGGGATGCGGGATGCAGTAGCAATGTCTTGCAGTCGGCAACGTGAGTAGCAATAGTGGCGAACTGCAGAGAATCCATGAACTTGATGGATGCTTCGCGTCCTCCCTTCACGCCGAAGCACATTACGCCGCAGGTACCCTTAGGGCAATACTTCTTGGCGAGTTCATACTGTGAATCGGTAGGAAGTCCGGGATACTTGACCCATGCGATGCGGTCATCGGAAGCCAGGAACTCGGCAACCTTCTGAGCGTTTGCGCAGTGGCGGGCCATTCTGACAGGCAGAGACTCAAGACCGATCTGGATGTAGTAAGCGTTCTGGGGAGACTGGATGGAACCGAAGTCTCTCATGAGCTGGGCTGTAGCCTTTGTGATGTAAGCTGCCTTGCCGAACTTTGTTGCATATGTAAGTCCGTGATAGGACTCGTCGGGTGTGCACAATCCGGGGAACTTATCAGCGTGGGCCATCCAGTCGAAATTGCCTGAATCTATGATGGCGCCGCCTACGGAAGAGCCGTGGCCGTCGATGTACTTAGTTGTGGAGTGCGTAACGATGTCGCAGCCGAACTCGATCGGACGGCAGTTTACGGGCGTAGCGAATGTGTTGTCCATGATTAGCGGGATGCCGTTGTTATGAGCCAGAGCAGCGAACTTTTCGATGTCGAGGACATCTACTGTAGGATTTGTGATCGTCTCGCCGAAAACGCACTTTGTGTTGGGACGGATGAACTTCTGGAGTTCTTCAAGAGGAAGTGACTGATCGACGAAAGTGCACTCGATGCCCATCTTCTTGAAGGTTACGCCGAAAAGATTATATGTTCCGCCGTAGATATTAGCCGAAGCGATGAAGTGGTCGCCGGCTTCGCAGATATTGAAGACTGCGAAAAAGTTTGCAGCCTGGCCGGAGCATGTGAGCATTCCTGCAAAACCGCCTTCCATTGCGCAGAGCTTTGAAGCTACATAATCATTTGTAGGATTCTGAAGTCTTGTGTAGAAATATCCGGAAGCCTCAAGATCGAAAAGCTTTCCCATGTCTTCAGAAGTAGCATACTTCCAAGTCGTGCTTTGATAGATCGGTACCTGGCGGGGCTCGCCGTTACCGGGATTGTAACCGCCGTGAAGCGCGATAGTGTCAACTGAATTGCCCATTTCCTAAATCCTTCTTTCTTAATTATTCATCATCACCTGAAATGGCCAGCGAACTGACCAGAACCGACGGCGTAAAGAACTCTCCCTCGCCGGACGGCAGGTTAATTATATCATTTCCGACGGAAATAATAGATTTGATAACTTCGTAGAAATTGCCCGCGACGGTGATCTGCTCTACGGGTCTTCCCTTCTTTCCGTTTTCGATCAGATAGCCCTCGCATAGCAGCGAAAAGTCACCGCTTATGGGATTGACGCCCGCATGAAGTCCTGAAAGATCAGTAAGTATGATGCCCTCGCCTGCTTCTTCGAGCAATTCATCAAAGCTCTTATCACCGGGCTCTACAACAAGATTTGTAGGCATCTCGGAGACGGCGCTGCCACCCCTGAAGCCATTGCCCGTGGAGGTCTTCCCTGCTTTGTAAGCGGACCTAAGATCGTATAGTGCAGTCGCGAAAACGCCCTTGTCGATTATGACTTTTGCCGTAGTAAGAACGCCCTCGTCATCGAAAGGGATCTTTGTCAAAGCCTTCTCGTACATGGGCTCTTCCCTGACAGTGAATACCGGTGACGCGATCGTCTCGCCTTCCTTGTCCGCCAGGAGCGACAAGCCTCTCTGCATGGGTGTGGCGAGGAAATTGCTGAAGAACACCATGAAGAACTGCTGGAAAGCCTCGCACTTAAGGACAGCTTTGTAACTGCCGGGCTTGCAGGACCTCGCGCCCATCTTGCCGATAAGATTTTCCTTGAACTTTTCAAGGAACTTATCAAGATCAAAATCATCGATGTCCTTGCCGATCCAGAAATGACCGCCGCTCTTAACGCTGCCGTCATCATCGGTCGCGCGTGCGGAAGCATAAAGCGACATTCCGTCAGTATCACGATATGAATGAAGCCCCTTGGAATTGATGATCAGATAAGGTCCGGTGCTGCATGCGATCGAAAGATAATCGACTGCATCGATCCTGGAATCGAGATCAAGGATGGCTTTTTCGATCTTAAGGCCGAGCTCGGAAAAGCGCTTGTAATCATTCTTTGCGTAAGCATCTGTGACCTGTGAGAAATAAAGGTCCTTATTGTTCTCATCACAATAGATGAACTGCGGGTCCTCGTCATTTAAGACTTCGCAGTTTTCCATCGCTGACTTGAGAAGATAATCGATCGAAGCATCTTCGAGGATGTTGGTCGAGCAGTAGCCCATCTGACCGTTCTTTAAGCCTCGAAATGATAATGTGCTGGTCGCGCTGTTTTCGTAGCTTGCGACCTCACCTTTAAGAATGTCCATGCTCATGGAACTTTCGGAGGCAAATGACGCTTCACACTCTTCAAAGCCGTATTCCATTCCGGCCTTAACGAGTCTTTCCATGAATTTTTCAGCTGATTTTATATCCATATGATCTGCTCCTTATTCCCTTCCGCCTACGAGTATCGAAGAAACCCTGATCGTGGGCTGGCCTACAGTGACGGGAACGCCGCCCGATACCGAACCGCACATGCCGGCTGAGAGTGTCAAGTCATTACCGACCATGTCGATGTTCTTCAGGATCTCCTGGCCTTTGCCGATGAGTGTCGCGCCTCTTACGGGTTCTGCGATCTTACCATCTCTTACCATGAATGCTTCATTGACGGCGAAATTGAAATCACCCGTAGATGTATCTACAGAACCGCCGCCCATCTGCGTGCAGTAAAGTCCGTACTCGGTATTAGCGATGATATCCTTGGGATCTGTTTCGCCGTTACAGATGTAAGTATTGCTCATGCGCGAAGTGGGAGCATAAGAATAATTCTGACGGCGTGCGCAGCCGGTCGGCTTGCAGTTCATCCTGCGGCCGCCAAGCTCATCAACGAGATAATTCTTGAGGATGCCGTTTTCGATGAGGAGAAGATCGGATGAAGTATTACCTTCATCGTCAGTCGCATAAGAGCCCCATTCACCGTCAATAACAGCGTTGTCGCGGGCGCTTACGATCGAAGATGCGATCTGCTCGCCGAGCTTATCGGTAAAGTATGAGTTCTTGATTCCTACTGATGTAGCTTCAAGAGCGTGACCGCATGCTTCGTGGAAGATGACGCCGCCGAAACCGTTACCCAATATAACGGGCATCTTGGCTGAAGGCGCATAACCTGCGTTTACCATGCGGATAGCAGTGTCGCAGCATTCGCGTGTCTTGTCGATCAGAGGATATTCATTGATGAACTCATAACCTCTCATCGTACCGGGAGCAACTCTTCCGCTCTGTTTCTCATTTTCTTTTGTGGCGATGGTCTCGACCGAGAGCCTGATCCTCTTTGTCGTATCTTCGGCATTAACGCCTCTGGTATTGATTATGCGTGCGGTGCGTGTGCTGTAAGCAAGGCTTGAAGCGACCTGAGTGATCAAGGGATCGTAGCCCAGAGCATAATCAGCTGACTTTCGGAGAACATCTACCATGTCCATTTTCGAGACATTCATGGGATCGATCTCGACAGTAGCTTTTGTGGTAGAGCAAAGTTCCTTCAGAGCTTCAATGCTGCCCTTATCAGAGCCCTTGATAGCGGCTGCTGCTTCCTTTGCCAGCTTTAAAAGGACCTCGATATCGTTGTCGCTCGAATAAACATAAACGGAATTGGTTCCGGCCAAAAGCCTTATGCCCGTTCCGGAATCAAAACCCGTGGAGGCTCTTATGACCTTGCCGTTAAGCAGGCTCACGGATTTGGACTCTGTAACTTCCTGAAACACTTCGGCAAAATCAGCCGTCGTGGACATTGCCTGTTCTAAAATCCTTAGGCAATCACTATCATTAAACATAAATAATCTCCCTTTTTCGAGGGGGTCAGACCCCATCAAAACCGTTTTATCTTTTTGGATGTATTCTTTTCGAATTCAGTCATTCTGAGAACCGTCTTCTTGATCTTCTTGTAGCTTTCGAGCTTCTCATTGGTCTCTGCGACAACTGTCTTTAAGATATCCATGATCTGCTCTTCGGAAGGATCAGTCTCTATGCCGAGCTTGACCTTGATCTCTTCGAGATCCGGGAAGATCGTAGCGGTGATGACGATATCGTCCTTAGCCTTGTCATCTTCGCCTGATACGACTGACTCAGCCACGAAAGGACTTAAGGATAACAGATACTCGATCTCTTCAGGGAATACATTCTTACCGTTCTTGGCGATGATAACGTTCTTCTTACGCCCCGTGATGATGCAGAATCCGTCTTTATCGATGTAGCCTAAGTCGCCGGTGTGATAGTAACCGTCCTTATCAAGCGCGATCGCAGTATTCTCCGGATCTTTATAGTAGCCGAGGAAGTTGTTGTCACCTTTCGAAATGAACTCGCCGATGCCGTCATCGTCAGGATCAAGGATCTTAACGTCACAGCCCGGCAGAGGCAGACCTGCAGCGTGATTCTTGAAAGCTACGTCACGGTTAAGCGCAAGGATCGGAGCGCACTCCGTAAGGCCGTAGCCCTGAACGCAAAGGAAACCGATATCCTGGAAAAACTTTAATATCTCGGGATTTACTGGAGCGCCGCCCAGGATGATGAGTCTCATCCTGCCGCCGAAAACGTCATGGATCTGCTTGAAGAGCTTTCTTCTCATCTTGTTGGAAAGATGCAGCGTGTTGGCAAGCTTGATTCCGCTTGCAAGTTTTTTCGCTTTCTTGGGATCGGCCTTGACGCCCTTCATAATCTTCTTATAGAAAAGTTCGAGCATTACGGGAACCATGAGAATGGCCGTAGGTCTTACTTCCTGAATGTTCTGGGCGATGTATTTGAGACCTTCGCAGATGGCGACCGTGGTGCCTCTGTAGACCTGGCCTAAGAATCCGCATGTGCATTCATATGTGTGATGCAGAGGCAGTACGGAAAGCCATACATCGCTCCTGTCGATGTAGAGCATCGAGAACATTGACATCAGGTTCTTGCAGATGTTCTTCTGGCAGAGCATAACTGCCTTTGATTTAGCCGTAGTGCCTGACGTGAAGAGCAGAATAGTCATCTCTTCGGGATCGATAGTAGCTTCGGTGAAGATCTTGTCACCGTCGGCAAGCTTCTTCTCACCTATCTTCAGGCAGTCCTGATAGTACAGGAATCTGTCGTCATCGATCTGATCCATGCAGATCCAGTACTTACAGGTCTCGACCTGGCCATATACCTGGTTAACGATGGAAAGCTTTGATTTCGAGAAAACAAGGATATCGACTTCAGCTCTGTTAAGCATGTTAAGAACGTCATCTACCGGAAGCTCCTTATCAAGCGGAACTACGCATCCTGTGCCGTTTGTCGTTGCGAGATAAGTCGTATACCATTCGTATCTTGTCTCTGAGAAGATAGCGATCCTCGCGCCCTTCTTAACGGTATTCATGAAATATGTTCCGAGAGAATCGATATCGTGATCATACTTCTCGGTAGAAACCGGAATATACTCTCCGCCCTTCTTCTCCTTTACCAGAAAAACAGGGTTCTCGGGAAATTCACGGACTCTCTTCTTGATTACATCTCTGAGATCATGGATCTCAGTTACTTCATACAGATTTGCATAGGGATCTTTCATACGTTAGTGAATCCTTTCTCGATGGCAAGTTCGGCACGCTCTTTGTTCTTGCCTCCCTTAGCGATCTCAGAATCGATAAATCCGGGGTTAGCCTTAAGGAAAGCTGTCATGTAATCAGCAGGATTTTCGAGGAAGTGCATGATCATATCTTTCTGGGCATCGTTGATGACACCGTTTGCCTTAGCCTCGTCAAATAGCGCCCCGTTGATGCCTGTCAGAGCATGAAGCTCAACGCCGAGTCCCTTGAGGACTTCCCTGCCGCTCTGATGTCTGTCAACAACAGCAACAGTATCGGTGATATCGGAGCCAAGCCCTCTGATAACGGGAACCCAGGCTCTCTCATAAGATGAAGCCTCGGTGATGAGGTCAGCGATGTGAAGCGCTTTCTTACCCTTAAGATCGATATCCTTCGAATCTACAGCGGGACCTTCAAGGCTCTCGGAATAAACTGAAGTCATGTCCTTGTAGATCGTGAGATGCGGCTTTCCGAGGAGATAAGCGGGCATCATGGAGAAGAAGTAATCTCTTCTCTCACCGCCCGAAATGTAGTCGAAATCAAGCTTTGAAGCTTCTTCAGCGAGCTTGTCCGAGACCATCTTGAATGTGCCGCCCTTGTTGTAATAAGCGAGCATCATGTCGAAGATCTCTTCGGGAGCGGTAAGCTTCCCGTCAGCAATGGCCTTCTCGATTCTCTTCAAGACTTCGCCTGCTGCGGCCTCGTTTTCGAGAAGGAAATGGGTATTGATAAAGAAAGGTCCGAGTCTTCCCGACGTATACCAGAAAGGCTGGTTCTCGGGTGCGACCCTGACGGCTTTAGTAGCGAACAATGCTTCGATGATCTTGTCTTCCATAGATCGTTCTCCTTTATTCCTTTTTTCACCAGCGCTGCAATGTGCCGGTGAGATCTTTTAAATTCAAATCGTTATCACTGCAGTACTTCCCGAGGTCTTCTGTTATCTTTACGGGAAGCGCGGGATGAACGAGGCAGGCCGTACCGATCTCGACAGCAGAAGCACCAGCTATCATGAACTCGATGACGTCCTTGTAATCAGCGATACCGCCGCAGCCTACGATCGGAATGTCTAAGACCTGGCTGCATTCAGCGACCATGCGGATCGCCACGGGCTTAACCGCGGGACCGGAATAACCGCCCGTATTATTCGTAAGGACAGGTCTTCTGGTCCTGATGTCTATCCTCATACCCATGAGTGTATTGATGAGGACTACCGCATCTGCTCCTCCCTCCCGGGCAGCAAGAGCCGTAGCCTTGATATCGGTAACATTAGGCGTGAGCTTGATCCACAAAGGCAGATCAGTTAGGCTTCTGAGCTTGGAAGTAATTGCCTTGATAGCCTCGGGATCTGATCCGATCGTCATGCATCCTGCCTTTACATTGGGGCATGACAGATTGATCTCTAACGCATCAATCTTATCCTTATGAGGATCGAGCGTTGTTACCATTTCTATATAGTCTTCGAAAGAATGTCCTGCGACGTTTACGATGACGCCTGCGCCGGATTCTTTCATGAAGTCTAAGTCATTTTCGATGAAGTAATGAACACCGGGGTTCTGAAGTCCTACTGAGTTCAGCATTCCCGAATCACACTCTGCGACCCTTACACCTGGATTGCCGGCTCTGGGCTTAATGGTCAGGCCCTTCGAAGATATTCCGCCAAGGATCGAGAGATCATAATATTCAGCAAGTTCCCTTCCGAAATTACATGTTCCGGGAGCAAGTATCAGGGGGCTCTTGAGGCTTACTTTGCCAACGTTTACAGCTAAGGAATTGCTCACCAGACCACCTCCCTGCTGTCGAAAACAGGACCTTCCTTGCAGCACCTGACATTCTTATATCCGTCCGGCCCGTCATCTTTTACCTTGACCGTGCAGCAAAGGCAGATGCCTGCTCCGCACGCCATTCTCTGTTCCATGGAAACAAGGCACTTAAGGCCTTTTTCGGAAGCCCATGTGCCTACGGCTTTCATCATGGGAATAGGACCGACACAGCAGACAAGAGTCTTTTCGGGATCATTTATGGAAATGGTATCAAGGCCGGCGATGACCGTACCCTTGATGCCAGTGTCGCCGCAGTCTGTCGTAAGGATGTATGCTGGCTTGTTCAGGATGACCTGCGAAGCATTCCTGAAGCCTTCGCAGACGGTTACTTTCTTACCTTGAGCAGTAAGAGTCTCGTATGCGAAATTAATCGGGAAAACACCGGTTCCGCCGCCCGTGAGGATAATGTTTTCGAAGCCTTCAAAATCAAAGCCGTTGCCCAGAGGACCCAGGCAGTCGACATCCATTCCGGTCTCGAAACCGGATATCTCGGAGGTGCCCTTGCCTACGACTTTGACACCTATGTAGAAGATTCCATTTTCGATATCAACGCTTGCAATTCCGAAGGGTCTTTTAAGGAAAACCGTTCCTGCGGAGATGTTTACAAACTGCCCCGGAATAGCAGAACTTGCTATCTCAGGACAGTTAAATCCGAGATAGCAAGTATCACTGTTTAAAAATTCTTTTGAAACTAACTTGATTCTATATTCTTTTCTGGTTGCCATTACTTATACGTACTTACGGGTCTTTAATGCCGCGTTAAGCTTTTCCTTCATGTCTTCTGCTTCGAATCTTGCAGCCTTGCCGAAATCCTCAGGTCTGAAGAAATCGGAACGTGCCTGCCAGGCGTTCATGATGCTTCTTGAAGCATTAACGATTCCGCCCTTTCCGTAAGCAGTGAAGCTTGCGACTGCCTCATCTGCGCCTGCGCCCTGAGCGCCGTAGCCGGGGATAAGAATGAATGCATAAGGCATGACTTTACGGAGTCCTACAGCCTGCTCGGGATATGTGGCACCGATTACTGCGCCTACAGAGGAGAAACCTTCCTCACCGATCAGGTCCTCGCCCCACTCGGAAACCTTTTCAGCAACTGCCTCATAGAGCTTTCCGCCTGATGCGAGCTCCAAGTCCTGGAAGTCGCCTGCGGAAGGATTGGAAGTCTTAACGAGGCAGAAGACGCCCTTGCCGTCTCTCTTTGCGACATCGATGAAAGGCTTAACGCCGTCGATTCCGAGATAGCAGTTTACCGTGCAGGCATCAAGACCGCTCATCTCCATCGTATCGCCGAGGAGGATGTCAGTCTTTCCGATGATGGCCTCGGCATAAGCCGTAGCCGTGGAACCGATATCGTTACGCTTGCAGTCTCCGATTACGAGCATGCCCTTTCTCTGGGCATATCTTGCCGTAAGGAGCATCGTCTTAATGGCGTCATATCCGTACATCTCATAGTAAGCGTACTGGAGCTTAACGGCAGGAACGATGTCACATGTCTGGTCGATGATCTCTTTGTTGAAGAGCCAGATTGCTTTAGCCGTAGCCTTAGTGGGCTCTTCAGGGAATAATGACTCTGCGTAATCCTTGATGTGCTGAGGGATGTAATCGAGCTTGGTGTCGAGTCCTACGACCGTAGGATTCTCAAGTTCGTCGATTCTTCTAACCAGGCAATCAGCAAAGTTTCTCATATGTGACTTTTCCTCCCATAACTGTAAGTATTGTTTCACCGTAGAGCTTCCAGCCGTCGTACGGTGTATTTCTGGATTTCGAAAGCATCTTATCTTTCTCGAAAACGAATTCATTATCGAGATCAAAGACCGCGAGATCAGCATCATCGCCAACGTTCATTCCGCCTCTTCCGAGCTTTAAGATCTTCGAAGGACCGAAGCACATCAGGTCGATGAGACGCTCAAGCGTGATCTCACCTTTTTTCACAAGATAAGTGTACCCCAAAGCGAAGGCTGTCTCAAACCCTAATATACCATTCAAAGCGACGGAAAATTCACACACTTTTTCGTCGGCATGATGAGGTGCATTATCCGTGGCGATCGCATCTATCGTTCCGTCCTTGATTCCTTCGATGATCGCGAGCCTGTGATCTTCAGTCCTGAGCGGCGGATGCATCTTGAAATTCGTGTCATATGTCTCGCACATGTCGTCAGTCAGTGTGAAGTAATGAGGGCATGTCTCGCATGTGACCTTTACGCCTCTTGCCTTTGCGTCCCTGATCATCCTAACTCCGCCCTTCGTGCTTACGTGGCAGATGTGTACCGGGATATCCAGATACTCCGAAAGGATAATGTCCCTGGCGATCATAATGTCTTCAGCTGCAGCGGGGATTCCTCTGATTCCGATGGTCGTGGAGACTATACCTTCGTTCATCGCACCTTCAGAAAGATCCTTGTCTTCGCAGTGGTTAAGTACCGGAAGGTCAAAGTCTGAAGCGTACTCGAGCACCTTTCTCATGATGCCAGCATTCTTAATGGGATGCCCGTCATCAGATACTGCTACGATTCCGGCTTCCTTCATGAGACCCATCTCGGAGATGAGCTCACCGTCGATGCCCTTGGTAGCAGCGCCGATCGGGTAAACTCTGCATTTATCAGCTTCTTTTGCTTTCTTCAGGATGCCGCTTATGACAGCCGCATTGTCTGCTACGGGATTCGTGTTGGGCATCGGGCAGATCGAAGTGTATCCGCCCTTTGCGGCACTTGCGGTACCTGTGGCGATCGTCTCTTTGTACTCTCCGCCGGGTTCTCTTAAGTGGCAGTGCATGTCGACAAGTCCGGGTGTTACAGTCGCGCCCTTAAGGTCGATCACCCTGTCTGCCTTATCCTCAGGAAATTCCTTGGTGAACTTGCCGTCTTCGATATAGATTTTTGTGGTCTTGTCGTCGTTATAGACCTTGGCGTTGGTTAAGATTATTCTCACAGATTGTTCCTCCTTGCCATAAGAAGGTAGAGCACAGCCATTCTGACCGCTACACCGTTTGTTACCTGTTCATTAATTACCGACTGGTCGCAGTCATAGACTGCCGTCGGGAGCTCTACTCCGTGATTACACGGACCCGGGTGCATTAAGAATGCGTCGGGCTTTGCGAGCGCGAGCATCTCAGGCGTGATCGCATAGAACTTCGCGTATTCGGCGATCGACGGGAAAAGTGATTTCTGCTGGCGTTCGAGCTGTACTCTGAGGCCCATAACCGCGTCAGCATCCTTGATGCAGTCAGCAACGCTGTCCGCGATCCTGACGCCCATCTTCTCTATTCCGATCGGCATCATGGTCCTCGGACCATAGACGCTGACCTTCGCGCCGAGCTTTGACAGGCCGATCGCATTGGATCTGACTACTCTCGAGTGGTAGATGTCGCCGCAGATCGCGATGTTCTTGCCTTCGAAAGTATCGAATCTCTCATACATCGTGAGCATGTCGAGCAGGGCCTGCGTCGGGTGTTCGTTCATTCCGTCACCTGCGTTAACCACGCTTGCCTTAAGGTAAGGCGCGATGAAGTGCGGCGCGCCGGACTGGTTGTGTCTCATGATTATGATATCCGTACCCATCATGTCGATTGTTCTTGCTGTATCAAGGAGTGACTCGCCCTTATTTACCGAGCTTCCGGACGTAGAGATGTTAGCGGAAGCCGATCCCATATATTTCGAAGCCAGCTCGAAAGAAAGCCTTGTTCTTGTCGAGTTCTCGTAGAAAAGCGTTACTACCGACTTGCCCTGAAGGTGGCTCGTCTTCTTGTTGGCAGACGCGATAACGAGCTTCATCGTTTTCGCAGTATCAAGTATCTCCATGATCTCTTCAGCGGTAAGCTGCTTCATGCCGAGGAGATCTTTGCTCTTAAGTCCCATTACTTGTCGTCCTCCTCTTTAAGCAGTATTACGCGGTCCTGACCGTCGACCTCTTTGACTTCAACGTCTATGTGCTCAGTGATGGCAGTCGGAACGTTCTTACCTACGTAGTCAGCCCTGAAAGGAAGCTGCCTGTGGCCTCTGTCGATGAGGATCGCGAGCTGAATGTTCGCAGGGCGTCCCATATCGAAAATATTCTCGATCGCCGCCCTCGTAGTCCTGCCCGTGAAGAGCACGTCATCTACAAGGATGATCTTCTTATCATTAACATCGAACGGGATATCCGTGCCGTTTACGACCGGGTGTGCCGAGAGCATCGAGAGGTCGTCTCTGTAGAAGGTGATGTCAAGGATGCCCATCGGCACCTTTATGCCTTCGATCTCCTCAAGAAGCGCCCTGAGCCTCATTGCAAGGGGCACTCCCCTTTTCTGGATTCCGATGATCGCCACGTTTTCGAGTCCGTCATTATGCTCGACGATCTCATGCGAGATCCGGATAAGCGCTCTTGACATCGCAGCTTCATCCATCAGTTCATGACCGGGAATTAAGACCATAAAAAAACTCCTTCCGCTTGGTATATGGCTATGCGCCACCCGTCCGGCAGAAAGGAATCCGTAAAAGCAAGTATATATCATTTTTACAGCCACTTACGGCCTCGCCGGACCGTTTAAAGTTTTGCTGTAATGAATTCTATATTTAAAGGGAGAGAAAAGCAAGGCGGAAATGGGGTATTATTTCGAGCATATATAAAGCCAACGTGGTTTATGGTAATCAAGATGATGAAAAAACCAATGCTGAAGAAAATCCACGCTGTTTTTCGCGCATAGAGTGAAATTCAGCGTGAAAAAGGGGCAACGGTTGATCAGACTCACGCTTTTTTTCACGCATGGCGTGATTTTTCGCGTGAAAAAAGCAACAACAGTGATTAAAACATGGTTATTCGGACAGATTTTTAAGTAATAAAGCTTTCGAATTGTGAACAAAACCGACAAAACCCGCGAGATTGCATTTTTTACCCCCGAAAATTGAGACTTTGAGCTATTTAATGAGACTGGGAAACCCCGTAAAATATAAGTGATTTTGCAAGGAGGAATAGATCATGAATAACATAATTCTTCCAATGAAAGTTCACGCAGTAAAACTCGAATACCGGAGACGGATTTTGGATTCTATTCCGCATGGCCATTTTGGCGTCAGGAATGGAAGTAAAATAGTCATTATCACGTATGATCCGGAAAACCCGAAGTGTACATCAAGAAATCGTAGGGTATTTTACATTTCCACAAAAAGAGGCAAAGCATATTCCGAAGCTGTAGCAAAATATTTGAAAGTTAAGAACGAGTATGATTTATTGCTTAGCAGTTGGAGATCACTGTACAGTATTCCACCACCGCGAATAAACTTCCCTATCATTCAGTTCGCGGATCCGCACCGCATGAATAATGAATTCTTCGAAAGGCAGAATGATCGCCGCGGAAAGTATAAACCCGATAATCCGACAATCAGTGATCACGGAGAGTTAAAATCCAAGAATGAGCAGATTGGAGCTGATCTGCTCAAACGGCTGGATATTCCTTTCAAATACGAACCGGAGGTCTATCTTGAATCCATCGAAGAGATGATAAATCCGGACTATCTCATAAACTTTTATGAGATCGACAGATGCGCATATCTCGAGATCCTTGGAATGAATGACAAAATCGGTTATACGGTTAAAAACTCCACAAAGATCACCGGCTTTTCGAAAGATTCATACAGACCGGGCAGAGAAGTTATATATGTGCATATCTATGACCGGAACAACTTTGATGAGGATTACTTTGTAAGTCAAGTATTGTCGGCCTTTAACGACATGATTCCCGACAGCGCGCTTGTGTGGGAGACTGTACCTAAGGCGGTATGATTTCTTTTTATTATTGGCGAATTCACGATTAACTCACGAAAATTCACGCTGAAAATCACGTTCATACGCGACTTTCAGCGTGAAATCACTTCATGCATGTCGAAAACTTACGCAGTTTTTCACGCACTGCGTGACTTTTTGCGCGAATAATCGCGAAAGAATAGAGATTTTTAGTCTGACAGCGGGCGGTATACTAGAAAACAGAACGCCTTACTCCACCCCGATCTTCTTCAAAAAGCCTTCGATATACCCGGTGTACTTCTCAAACCCGGATACATATCTGCATCTGGCGTGGCCGGCGCCTTCGACCATTATAAGTTCGGTGTAAGCGCCGTTCGCGGAAGCGGCGGCATTGAGCAGTTCGCTGTGATAGGGCTTGACGAGCCTGTCGCCGGCACCGTGTATGAACAGAACAGGATAAGTATTGTTTTCGAGGCATTTAAGTGCGCAGGTATCCTTCATGTCGACATGATAGATGATCTTGCCGGTAAGATTGATAATGGGCGCCAGAAAGGCCATGTGAAGATTACCGTAACCGTCGCGAAGGACGTCGTAGCAGCTAGTAAAGCCGCAATCGGCAACGATAAAGTCGATCTGAGGCTTGAAGCGCACTACTGACAGTGACGTAGAACTTCCCATCGATTCGCCGTGGAGGCCGAGCACGCGGATATCGGGATAACGCGCACGGGTATCATCGATGACACACTTGAGGTCAAAAGATTCGATATTGCCCAGAGTACAGATGTCAGGGGCATTTGCGCCGTGCGACCTGGCGTCGTAGATGATGCACGAGAAGCCGAGCATGATATAAGAATTAAGGTATTTGACCATGCCATAGCGGTTGGATGTATGGCCGTGGCATAAGATCATGTATTTGCCTGTGCCGCTGGTGGAAGGCGTATCAACAAACATCGCATGAAGCACGTACCCGTCCTTGCCATTTATCTCATACTCCGTTTTCGCATAAGAATCGAAATCGAGCCAAAGGCCCTTGCCCTTATTCCACGCGGTTTCCTGGTCATAACTTAAAGTCCTTGGCTTTAACGAGCGTTTGACATTGCGCCAGCAGAAGATCGCTAGGCTGACGATCAGGAAAACAATTATGGCTGTTACTACTATTATCCACGTCATAGGCTTTACATCACAAATAGTAAGTTAGCATGTTTCCCTTGCCCTTTATGTCCAGACTTACCTTCTCCTTATACTCAAAAACATCCTTGGTCTGCTCATAAGTGACATCGGACACATGGATCTTCATGGGCGTGCCGGAGCTCTCCATCCTGCTCGCGACATTTACGGTGTCGCCCCAGATGTCGTAGATGAACTTCGTCTTGCCGATAACGCCGGCGACGAGCTCGCCCGAATTAATGCCTATGCGGATGCGGAACTTGATATCTGACGTCTTATTGAATTCATCGATATCCTCCAGAAGGCCCTGTGCGAAGCGGATCATCTTCTCTGCACCGTCATTTTCCGGATCGTTGGTAAGACCGGTTGCAGCCATGTAGGCGTCGCCGATCGTCTTTATCTTCTCGATGCCTTCTTTTTTCGCGCGGTCATCGAAAAGCGTCATCATCCGGTTAAGCATTATGACAGTATTTTCCGCGCTCATGGAATCGCTGATCTTCGTGAAATCAACGATATCCGTGAACAGCACCGTGGCATTCGGATAACGGTCCGAGATCGTCTTGTCCGGGTGTTCGGTAAGTTCTTTTGCGATAGGCTCGGGAAGGATGTTAAGCAGAAGATGCTCGACCTTCTCATTAGCCACCTTAAGCTCAGAGGTCCTTAATTCGACGGTCTCCTCGAGCTCTTTCTGGTATTTGGCCATCATCTCGATCTCGAGGCGGTGCGCCCTTTCGAGCTTTTTGTTGGTATCAAGGATGGTGAAAACATAAAGGATGATATCGAATCCTGCCGTCGACAGTACCGACGCGGCAATTCCGGAAGTCACGAACTGGAGAACAGACATCAGGACCGGAATGATGATGAATAAAAGTATGAGTATCCTGATGGACCTCGTAAGCTTTTTGTAGTACTTAAACACATAGTAAAGATCGATCAGCATAGGCGGTACGCAGAAGATATAATGCATGAAGAACAGTCTGCCGTGCGTATAGACATTATTGGCATCCCAGTAGTAATAAAGGCCTGTAAACATTCCTATGAACAGAGAGATCACGCCTGCAACAGCGATAAAATCACCTGCGAAAATACCCTTCGGGATCTTCTTAAGTCCTGCCTCATTGGTGAAAAGGTCCTTAAGATAAAGGTTAAGGCAGAGTATCAGAGCCAGCGCGAAAAGATAATCCAGGAATTTGGCGACGCGGACCATCTGCCATCCGCCCGGGTCAGCAACGTCTCTATAGAGATAATAATATCTGCTTGCGGCAAGATACAGCGCCGCATAAACCTCGAGCAGGATTATGGCGTTTCTCCTTCTCGGGGAAAGGCTTTTCGTAAACAGGGTAAGGAAAGCAATGATAAGGCATATGCCCTGGAAAAAGAGCATAAAATCAGTCTGATACTCTCTAAGAAAGCCGATCATTAAAACTCCCGAAAACCACAATATCAACTTGATTATACATTAAAATATCCTCATATTATTGATACAATCAATATCGAATAAGGAAATGGATTGGAGACCTGTCCGATGCGAAAAACGAAAAAGATCACTTCCCTGCTGCTCTGTCTGCTGATGCTCATTAGCCTCAGTTCATGCTTCCAGCCGACGGACAAACCAGGCATGACGACATATTCAGAGACTACGGCTTCTTCTGCTTCAGAGACGACAAAGCCGGTCCCTTCATCATCTGATTACACCGATGTAGTAATTATGTCCACCACGGACATGCACGGAAAATGCTGGGATACCGATATCTTCACAGACAATGAACAGCCACACAGCATGCTCAAGGTATCATCCGCTGTTTCCGAGGTAAGGAAAGAATTCGGCAGGAACAACGTGATCCTCATCGATAACGGAGACATTTTCCAGGGAGCACCGGAATCCCAGACCCAGCTTTTTCAATACATTTCCGGAGAGTCTGACGAGATACCCTCCATGGCGCTCTGCCTTAAGGAGATCGGCTATGACGCATTTTCTCTGGGAAACCATGAATTCAATTACGATTGGGACGCGATGAACAAGATCTACAAATGGCTTGATTCCAATGGTGTTCCGGTCATCTCAGGCAATATCTGCTATGACGGTTCTGACAAGACTCACAATGCCGGAGACTGTGTTTTCGAGCCTTACACGGTAAAAGAGATCACCGTAAACGGCAATGCCCACAAAGTCGGCATATTAGGTCTCGAGAATTGCGATGTAACCCGCTGGGACATTCCGGACCACTACCCCGGCATGATCTTCGTCCAGCCTGACAACAAGGATTATTCAATGGCTAAAGAGGCCGGGCGTTATATAGAGAAAATGAAGCAGGACGACTGCGAATTCATTATCGTTACCTATCACGGCGAGCTTGGGTCCGACGACAACGCGCTGACATTCGGCAATAATACTGAGAGCCAGGGTAAGCGCATCGTATCCGGAAATGACGATATATCAATGCTTATTACCGGTCACGATCATTTAACGGATTATTCGAATTCTTTCATTAAGGATAAGAGCGGAAAAGACGTCCTCGTGGTCAACGGCGGCGGCCAGGAAGTCACCAAGAGCGTTTTCCGCTTCAAGGAAGATGAGAGCGGAAAGCTTGTCTGGGAGATTGTTTCTTCAGAGAATCTGGTTCTGGACGATTATAAAAATGATGAGGAACTTAAGAAAAAGATCGCACCTTACGCAGAGATTGCCGAGAAAAAAATCAACGAACCCGTCGGAAAGACTTCGGGCAACTGGGACGGCAACGATAATTTCTATACCGAATCAACGGATACCATCAATCTTGTCTGCGCTTCCGTTAAAGAGATCATAAGCAAGAAGGTCAAGGAGAAATACACCAGACCTTCAGATGCCCGCGCTGACCTCGATCACCTAGACATCGATCTTGTCATGACGACCGTCACCGTATCGGACAACTATACCGTTAAAGCCGGAGATATCAGCTACAAGGACATTTACAAGATCTATAAATTCGCCAATTCGGTATACGTTATTCCGATGACCGGCAAAGAGATCAAGGACATCATGGAAGAAAACGCTTCCGAAAAGCTTTCTGCGAGCGTACAGAACGGTGAAGCTGTCTTTACGCCTGTGGGAGACAGCTATACCCATCTTATTTTCGGAGGTCTGAGCTTCGAATACGATCTTGCCAAACGCGACAGCAGCAAAGTCTCGATCGGCTCGTTCTCGAACGGCCGCACCTTCAAAGATGACGGAGTATATCTGGTCGCAGTTAACAATTACATCCTCGGAAACGAGAATTGCGGTCTCCGCAAGTTTTCAGCCGATGATGCGATCTGGATTCAGTCAGATGACGGCAACGGTGAATTTATCCAGGACACCATAGCCGAATACATCACCTCGAAAACCCGTATCAACGGATCAGTAACGCCCAGGTTGTTCAACTGGTCATGGAAGATTACCTATTCAGCTTCCACTTCCGGAATCGAACCTGACAGCAAAGACGTTCTCGCAGTCTACGAGAAAGATCCGCAGGACGAGAAGAAATACATTCTCTATCACGAAGCTTCCGGAACAACGATCACAACCAATGCATCCGGTGTAAATCTTGCCGGCGCACAGATTCCTGCAGTCGGTGATTACCTCACTGGCGACCTCCCTGCCGGAGCCCTCGAATTCACACTCTTCTACGATGAAAGCTTCAATTTCACGCTCAGGGACCAGTACGGTAACTTCCTCGTCTCCTCGCCTACAGGCGGCCTCGCCCTGACCAACAAACCGGTCGAAGACCGCTACCAGTTCTGGCACATGGAAAAAGTCGACGGCGGCTACCGCATCTATAATGTTGGCGGCACCGGTTCCGTCGACCACTCGCTCATGTGCAGTAACGGGTCATTCACCACCGGAACATACAATAATACGAACGCGTTCGTGTTTACTTTCTATGAGGTGGGGTAAAGGTTTTATCTTTTCCGAAAATCTGCATTCCAAAGTCCCCAAAATCCCGCTGAGTTCCCGCCCGGCGGGATTTTTTGCTGGCGATTAACTTCATTGTTCCCAAAAATCACGCTGTTTTTCGCGTAGTTGCGTGATTATTTGCGCGAAAATAATACCACGAATCTTAATTTTCACGCTGTTTTTCACGCACTGCGTGATTTTTAGCGGGGATAATGACCAGGAAATAAGATTTGAAGTCTCGAAGCAGGACGTTTGCGAATCATTTACTCTATAAAACGTCATGCTCCTCCCCTTACCTTCTCTTATACGTCTTGCTGTACGCTACCATCATCGCTGCAATGCAGACCAGAGCGATCACGCCGACATAAACGACAGAATTAATACCGCTGAAGCTGTTTCCGAAAGCATAAGCATTGAAGCTGAACGTCTCCCTGATCGCATCAGCAAACATGCCGTTATCGAGGCCGCCGATCGAAGAGTCGATGCTGTCAACGACGCCGCTTAAGAGCAAATTTCGGATGAGCGAAGTGATGTGGCTTGCCGGGAAAAGATTGCAGACGCCCTGAACGCCATCCGAAAACTGTGACAGCGGAATATACGCACCGATCACGAATCCGGAAGCAGCACTGAGAATTCCGAAGAACGCCGTGCAGCTGGCAGTCGATCTGAAGAACAGCAGGACAAGCATAAATAAAGCAGTTGACGATAACGATCCAAGAAACATCAGTCCATAAGCTGCCGCTACAGACGCGAAAGTAAGATGAGCATCGCCCATAACATACAGCACTACCAAACCGACAGTAAGGATCAAAGACGTCATAATGAATGAACAGATAGTGGAAGCTGTAAAGTATGAAAGAATTATCTTCCATCTTTTCAGAGGTGTCGCGCAGATATCACTGTCAACGCCAGCTTCACGGTCTTTTACGATCGTCTGAAGGCATGTGTAAGGGACCGTTATCATGGCAGAACCGAGAATACCCGTGAGCAGAATTCCGTTAACGAACATGTCAACATCTTTGCCGGAGACCAGGTTTTCGAGCCCGTTCATGGTGCCGTTAAGCGCATCGACAAAAGTGCCTTTCAGGAACAGAAGATACAGCACGAACACGATGATCGACGTCAGCAGCGAGAACAAAATTGCCAGTTTGTCCTTGAAATATATGAGCAGGTTTCTTCTTGTAAATCCAATAAAATCTTTCATGATGCAAGCTCCTTTCCGGTGAGGTTCAGGAACACGTCGTCCATCGTCCCCTTGATATATTCGTAATCCCTTATCTCTTCCCTGTGCTCGAAAATAAACTCCGTCAGATTCTCGTCAGTCTCGATGCTGTAATGGTCGGCGTCGTAAACGAAGTTCGAGCTTATCCTGCTGATGAGGGCCTCGGAACGTTCGCTTTTTGCCGTGTACCAGACAAGACGGGAATGAGCATATCTTGTCTTGAGTTCAGCAGGTGTCCCGCTAGTTACTATCCTTCCCTTATCAAGGATCACGACATGATCGGCATCTCTTGTCTCTTCCATGTAGTGAGTCGTAAGGAATATCGTCATTCCGTATTCCCTGCGCAGATAATTAATATAATCCCAGACGAGCTTTCTGGACTTCGGATCAAGGCCCGTCGTCGGCTCATCTAAGAAAAGGATCTTCGGGTTGTTGATGAGCGCTCGCATGATGTCGACGCGCCTTCTCTGCCCGCCCGAAAGCTTCTCGTATCTGCGGTCCCAGATATCCTTCATTTCGAACCTTTCAGCGAAAGGCTCGAGCCTCCTCTCGACCTGCTTCCTGGATAGCCCGTAATACGAACCTCTCGTGAGCAGGTTATCCTTAACGCTCAGCTTTTTGTCGAGCACCGAATTCTGGAAAACTATTCCGTTGACCTTGCGGATCTCGTCGTCCTCTTTCCCGAGCTCGTGTCCGCAGATGAATGCCGTTCCGGCGGTCTTCTCGAGGATCGTCGTCAGCATATTGATCGTCGTCGACTTGCCGGCCCCGTTTTCGCCCAGGAATGCGAACATCTCGCCCTCTTCCACATCGAATGAGATACCGTCAACCGCGGTGTGCTCCCTGTACTTTTTCGTAAGATCTTTAACTTCAATGATTTTCATGTTAATTCCTCCTTGCAGGGCCACATTAACCCATAAGGAGGCGCTAGAAAACAGCTGCGCTACCAAGTTGCGAAAAAGGGAGACTAAGTTGCTGATTTGGGGGGCTTGTATCCTAAATTCACGAATAGCTCCGCCCCGTCACTCCTCGTCCCGGATATCGTCCAATGCCTTGTTGATCTTTTTGTCGTCGCGCTTGTGGAACCAGAGAGTCACGGTCCATGTGAATGCATAGACAGCGAAGTAGATAATGGTCATGAATATGAAGCCGTCGACCTTCGTGTACCACTTAAACAACCATCCGAAAAGGCTTACGATCGCATAAAGTCCGATGCAATGAAGGATTATGCGGACGGTGAATTTGTTTTTCGGCAACTCAGTATCTACAAGCCAGAGAACAGTCGGCAAAGAACAGACTGCGCCCGTCAAAACGATCGATACCATCTGAAGCCAGTTCATATTAAACTCATAGAGCGGATCACCGGAAAAAAGCGTAAAGAACAGCCCCTCAATAATGATCCCGACCAGGATCGCGAAAGATATCATCATCGTCTGTTCAAGCCAGAGCTTCATTTTGTTCATGATAATCCGAGCCTCCTCTTAACTTCCTTTACATACCCTCTCGAAATGATGACCACCTCGTCATTGAGCAGCGTCGCATCGATCCTGCCGCTCATCTGCGACTTGACGTTCTTGACCTTCCTTAAGTTGATGATCATTGATTTCGAGCACCTCATAAAGTACCCGCCGAGCATGACCTCCAGCTCATAAAGCCTGTATTTGCAGTCATAGCAGCCCTGCTTCGTATACACAAATGTCTTCTTGTCAACGGATTCGATATAGTAAACAGCCGACGCCTTGATGATATAGGTCTGCCCGTCCCTGCTCACGGCAAACCCCTTCGACTCGCCCTCGAGCAGCTCGATCGCACCCCTTATCTCATCAGTAATCTCGACCGCCTTAATGACGGCCTGCTCTTCATCCTTACTGCTGACTTTCTCAATATGGACCTGCATCAGAACCCCGAAAATGTAGTATTACATGCAAATTATATATGAGAATTCCACTTTAGAAAATGAAGATGGCATATGGTTTTTTCAGCGGCAAAAATGTGTTCGATAATAAGGGGTTAGAGTTGTAGCAAAAATGTATTTCATTTTTAAGATTTTTTCTGCTGCAAAATTGGCTATTTCCCGAAAATGTGCATTTTAGTCTTTATGAAAACACTTTAATCCTGCGACAAATCTGCTACAACAAAACGTGCATAAAAAGATTGAGCAAAGCGACTGCCCGGGGTCCGAAAGATAAAAATACCTTCTTCAACTAGTTGAGCGAAGCGACTGTCCGGGGTCCGAAAGATAAAAATGCCATCTGTAACTAGTTGAGCGAAGCGACTGTTCGTAGTTACAGATGGTATTTTTATCTTTCTGGTGGGGCTGGTGGGACTTGAACCCACACGATTTATGGTCGGCAGATTTTGAGTCTGCTGCGTCTGCCATTCCGCCACAACCCCGTGTGCGCAAAATATTATATTAAAGCGGTTTTTCTTTGTCAATTTATGTAAGGCTTGACTGTTTTGGTATTTCAATAACGCATATCTTTTTTGTTGATTTTTAGCCCAAAAAAGATACGTTTTCGCATTCAGTGCAGCATCTGATATGACAATACCTTTCTGAAATGACTACATATCAATGGAAAATATCTTTTTCGTGGGATAATCCAAGAAAAAAGATACTTCAATCTGATAAAAATATCTTTTTTGTATCGAAAACCACAAAAAAAGATACAACCATAATCAATCAAATCCAAATAACTAATCTATCTCGTTTCCCTCACGCAGCTTCAGCTACAGGATCATCTGCAGCCTCTGCACCTGTCCTCAAAGAATCCGCATCCATTACCCCGGCAGCCTTTAGAAACGCCTCAATATGCGCCTGATACTCCTCGATTCCGGCAACCTGTCTGGAACGGGCGTGACCGGCTCCGGGGACGATCCAGAGCTCGGAATATGCATATTTTACAGCCTCGTCATACATGTCCATGCTGTTCTGGATGTCGATCCAGTTGTCTTCGGAGCCGTGGATGAACAACACGGGCACGCCCTTACCCTTCAGAGCGTCTATCCCGCTGACTTCGGCATCATCGATGTTGTACAGAAGCTTGAATCCTATGTCCGCGCAGGTTCCGAAAGGATAAAGGTACATGTCGTTATACATGTCGTGGACCATGTACTTAAGGCTCTGGAAGCCGCAGTCGGCGACGACAAAATCGACTTTGTCAGTATAGCGAAGGGCATTTAAGGACGTTGATGTACCCATTGATTCGCCCTGAAGACCGAGAACAGCAACGTCACCGTAGCGGGAATATGTGTCCTCGATCAGATAATTCAGGTCAACACCCTCATTTCCGCCCATCGAGCAGATTGCCTTCACGTTTTCGCCGTGTGCCCTCTGGTCGTAAATAATACATGTGAAACCCATATTTATGTAGGCGTCGCAGTATTTAGAGGCTGAAAATTTGTTGGAGGTGTGTCCGTGCGAATAGATAACGTACTTACCGGTGCCTACGGTGGACGGATCATAGACCCTGGTGCAGTGAAGCTCATAGCCGTCCTTGCCCTTGACTATGTAATCTTCCTTTTCATAGGAGTCGAAATCTCCCCAGACGTTGTTTTCCTTCATCTCCGAAATGACATCGTCATAGGAAGAGCGCTTGGGATGCGTGATCGAGGTCGACGTACCGATGGCGGCACCGAAAAGATTCAGCACTATAAATACCGCCAAAGATATGAGGACGATCTTAGCGACTTTCTTTTTCGAGACCTTCTTGCGAGACTTGCCCTGCTGCCCAGACATGACCGGCTTGCCGGTCACAACAGACTCTCCTGACTTCAACGACCCACCTGACTTTGCCATACAAACACCCCATAATTGTTTTCGCAAATATTATAACAAAGAATAAAAAGGAAATTCTTTCGACTTTAAAGTGAAAATCATTACAGCAATATGTCATTGAAAAACGATACAAAGATTCAAAACTCACTCAAAACTGACCTAAAAAACAAAAAAATATCAATACTATTTCAGGTCCATGAGGGTATAATTATCGTGTTAAATTTTAAGGAAAGAGGTTACCGAATATGGCTAACATTGATTTGACAAAGTACGGCATTACAGGCTCTACCGAGATCATCTACAATCCTTCATATGAGAAGCTCTTTGAAGACGAGATGGATCCTACCCTCGAGGGCTACGATAAGGGACAGCTCACAGAACTCGGTGCAGTTAACGTTATGACAGGTATCTATACCGGTCGTTCCCCTAAAGATAAGTTCATCGTCATGGATGACACATCCAAGGACACAGTTTGGTGGACATCAGACGAGTACAAGAATGACAACCACCCTGCTTCAATCGAGACTTGGGAAGCATGCAAGAAGCTCGCTATCGAAGAGCTCTCCAACAAGAAGCTCTACGTTGTTGACTGCTTCTGCGGCGCTAACAAGGACACACGTCTCGCTGTAAGATTCATCGTTGAGGTTGCTTGGCAGGCTCACTTCATCAAGAACATGTTCATCGTTCCCACAGCTGAGGAAGAGGCTAACTTCGAGCCTACATTCGTTGTTTACAACGCATCCAAGGCTAAGGTTACAAACTATGCTGAGCTCGGTCTTAACTCTGAGACAGCAGTTCTCTTCAACGTTACAACCAAGGAGCAGGTCATCCTCAATACCTGGTACGGCGGCGAAATGAAGAAGGGTCTCTTCTCCATGATGAACTACTTCCTCCCTCTCCAGGGCATCGCTGCTATGCACTGCTCTGCTAACACAGACATGGAAGGTAAGCACACAGCAATCTTCTTCGGTCTCTCCGGAACAGGTAAGACAACACTTTCCACAGATCCTAAGAGACTCCTCATCGGTGATGACGAGCACGGCTGGGACGATGAAGGCGTATTCAACTTCGAGGGCGGCTGCTATGCAAAGGTTATCAACCTCTCCAAGGAGAACGAGCCTGACATCTACAACGCAATCAAGAGAAACGCTCTCCTCGAGAACGTTACTGTTGACGCTGAGGGCAAGATTGATTTCGCAGACAAGTCCGTTACAGAGAACACACGTGTTTCCTATCCTATCGACCACATCGAGAAGATCGCTAAGAACGTTAACAAAATCTCTTCCGGTCCGGCTGCAGACAACGTAATCTTCCTTTCTGCAGACGCTTTCGGCGTACTCCCTCCTGTATCCATCCTCACACCTGAGCAGACAAAGTATTACTTCCTCTCAGGCTTCACAGCTAAGCTCGCTGGTACAGAGCGTGGAATCACAGAGCCTACACCTACATTCTCCGCTTGCTTCGGTCAGGCATTCCTCGAGCTCCATCCTACAAAGTATGCAGAAGAGCTCGTAAAGAGAATGGAACAGTCCGGCGCTAAGGCTTACCTCGTTAACACAGGTTGGAACGGCACAGGCAAGAGAATCTCCATCCCTGACACACGTGGAATCATCGATGCTATCCTTGACGGTTCCATCAAGAACGCTCCTACAAAGAAGATCCCTTACTTCGATTTCGAAGTACCTACAGAGCTTCCGGGCGTTTCCACAGAGATCCTCGATCCCCGCGACACATACGCTGATGCAGCTGAGTGGGACAAGAAGGCTCAGGATCTTGCTGGAAGATTCATCAAGAACTTCGCTAAGTATGAGACAAACGATGCCGGTAAGGCTCTCGTTGAGGCTGGTCCTAAGCTCTGATACTTATTCAGTTAAGTTAAATGTTTTAAGAGGTTGTCCGATCGGGCAACCTCTTTTTTAGTCATATGCGCATTAATCCGCAGACGGTTAACTCATACTGTAAATGTGTGGTAGAATCAAGAAAATTTAATTAATACTAATACTGAAACCAGTATTGTGAATATGGAAAACAAAGTAAGTGATAAGCTCTCACATTCAAAACCTGCTCTAAAAGGTTTGACTACAGGCCGGCGTAAAGTTTTATATGGCGGGTTATCGTTTTTTATACCTTTTATTCTGATCTATATAGTTTATTATGCAGCGAAAATAACTCCTTTTGGCGATAATACTCTTTTCATTTCAGATTCCAGAGTGCTGCATTTATCTTACCTTTCCTATTATTCAAGAGCGCTCTGCGGAAAAGAAGATTTATTGTATTCTTTCCAGATGGGTATCGGGAAAAACAACTATGAATTCATCAGCGGTCTCTTTAATCCACTGAATTATCTCTGTTTGTTTTTTGACCAGTCAAAATATGCTGCTTTATATTCATTTATGCTGGCAACAGATATGGCATTGAGCGGACTGACAATGTATCTGTTCCTCACACATACCATAGATCGAAATGGTAATGCCCTGATATTTTCGACCTGTTATTCACTGATCGGTTTCAATGTAGCTTATTGTTTCATGTCTGATTTTGTCTTTTATTCAGTTCCCCTGCCTTTGATCGCATGGGGATTGATCAATATTCTTAAAGGCAAAAAGCCATGGCTTTACATTTTTGCACTCAGTTATTCCATTCTGCAGAGCTTTTACTTTGGATATATGCTCTGTATCGCTTCAGTTGCGCTGTTCACAACATGGTTTATAAAGGATTTTAAGACTTACAGACCCGGGAGCAGATCGATAATCATTAACTATACCCTATCCTCGCTTATATCCGGTCTGCTGCCTGCGTTTGTCTGGCTGCCCTCCCTTTCTGCGCTTTCGGGCGGCCGCCTGGATCAAAGCTCTGCCTCTGATTTTACTTTTACATTTAATATGTCTCCTAATGAGTTTTTGGCTAAGTTTTTCATAGGAGCAAATAATCTAGACCAGTTAATGAAAGGACTGCCGAATATATTCTGCGGGTCTTTGGCTGTGTTTTTGGTCATTGCTTTTTTCGCAGACAAAAGAAACACAATACGCGAAAAGCTTTGTTACGGCGCATTAATATTATTCTATTCTCTTACATTCTTTATTAACGCGCTTTCGATGGCTGTCCAGGGATTCTCTACCACAAACTGGTTCAATTACCGTTATTCTTTTGTTTTTTCTTTCATCTTTCTTCTCATCGGTTATCTGGAGTTCATCAAATTGAAGGATATTCAGATCAAGACTTTGAAGATCACCGGTTTGATCTACATACTGATGGCTATTATCGTTTTTCTGAAAAAATACGAATTTGTAGACACTCTCAGTATGTTTGTAAGTCTTGTATTGTTAGGAGTGATCATAGGTTTTTATCTCTGGTTCAGGAAAAAGCCCGACAGTGCGCGTAAAAAGCTATTTACCGTAATGGTGCTTATTATCTGCAGTTTTGAAATGGGGCTGAATTACTATATCTCTTATAAGAGCATCAAACAGTGGGGCATCAGCAATTACCAGTTGAAGAACCTTATGGAATTCAAGAAAACGACCACGGAACTGATAAAAGACTATGACTCATCTTTTTACAGGATTGGCAACGAATCCTGCATAAACTATAACAGCAGTAATGATCCGAGACTTTTTGATTATTATGGAATGGAGTATTTCGGTTCATGCGAAAGAAATTTCGTAATAAAAGGCTTGGGCAAACTCGGTGCCCCTTGTTCAGCACGTCAGTTCTGGTATCCGAGCGGTGAAACAGCCGCATACGATTCATTATTGGGAGCTAAGTATGTCGTTTCGAACCGGGATCTGACTGAAGAAAAGAATTATCAGCTGCAGATCGAGACAAACACGGGCGATGTCTATCTGAATCCGTATACTCTTCCTTTCGCCTCGGTATCCGCAAACGGCATTATGGACGTTACTTTGGGAGATGATCCATTTTCAAATCTCAACTCAGTTTGGAGTTCCCTCAGCGGAATTAACGATGATATCTTCACTCCGGAAGAAAATAAGTCTTTTGAATATTTCGATATCGTTGACGAAGAAGAGAAAAACACCGGAGAATCATATTATGGCTTTTACATAACAAGCGCGGATGAAAACGGCAATGCCTCTCCGGTTACTGATCCTGATATGACTGATTATGTCGAATGCCGTTTTATCGCCCAAAAAGATGGGCCTGTTTATTCTTACAACGGGTATTCGGTTATTAAAACTGATGGCAAGAACAATGTGCCCATGAAATACATCGGTTACTTTAATAAGGGTGATGAAGTAATTGACAAGATCAATATGGCTGAAAATTTCGAGAACGATGAAGATTATGACCTGTTCTGTTCGGAATATTTAATTGCTTATGCAGATTACGACGTACTGTCAGCACACAGCAAAGCTTTGCAGGATAGCTCCGGAACCATGGAAAAGATAACAGACAGTCATCTGACCGGAACCGTAACTGCTGATTCGGACAGCCGTCTTTTCTTCACAATACCTTACGATGAGGGTTGGAAACTTAAGATCGATGGCAATACAGCATCTTTTGACAGGACTGCGGATCTTTTTATGTCAGCGCCGGTCTCTGAAGGCAATCACACATATGAACTGACCTTTGTACCGAAAAATCTGGGAGCCGGCATTATCATTTCCGCCTGCGCAGCCTGTGGGTTATTACTGTATATAGTTATTACTTACAAAAAAGAGAACAAGTTTCTAATCAAAAATTAATGTGATTTTAAAAAATTGTATTTATATTAGTGGTATAGTGAAAATATAAATAAATTTGATACAAGGGCTCGAAAATGAACAGATCCAGAGATATTAGAGTCGTCAGGACTCAGACAGCATTGCTAAATGCACTGGAAGAACTTCTTAAGACAAAGAAGCTCTCGAGCATTACTATCACAGAGCTTTGTTCTGAAGCCAGGATCAACCGTAACACTTTCTATTATCACTACAACAACATCATTGAATTCCTTGAAGATAATAAGAACATGGTTATCGAAGAGCTGAACAATATTCCTAACGTCAGCGAGACCCACAATAAACAAAGTCTTATCGAGATCTTAAAAGTCATTAAATGCCATCCGGCTTTCATGAACGTTCTCATCTCCCCTAACTGTGACCTTGATATTTTTAATGATATCTTTAACACAGCTTCAGAGAAGGCCCGAGTAAGCATTGATAACCCAAGCGGAATTTCGTCTTCTAGAGATCTTATAATCTGTAACTACTGCAACGCCGGCTGCAACGCAGTCATCTGCTCATGGATCATGAGCGGCATGAAGGAATCTCCTGAGGAGATAGCGGATATAATATCTTTAGTCTCACGAAAAGGCGCGATCACACTGCTGTTCCCGGAAGAATAACATCCCCGGAATAACACTTTTCTATCTCAGGTACTCTCCGCATTTTCCGGAACATAGAAACGCCAGATCGAATAGCCGTCGATCACTTCTACGAGTTCCATTTCAGCTTCCGGACAATAATAGCGTCTGAAATATTCAAGCTTGTAATCATAACCCCAATTGTCGACCAGAAGGATGTTCTCTTTCGTGAGGTTCTTGAACGGATTGTAAGGGTCACACCCGTGTGATTCCAGCGCATGTATCTCACCGGGATGACGCATAGTGCACCCGCCGAAATAAGCATAATGCTCGCTGAAAAGCCCCTGCTCAGGCCTGATCCACGGATCATAATCGAAATAGAAATCCTGAATACCCGTAGCAAAATCCACGATGTAATAATGGTCAGGATCATTCTCCAGTCGTTCGATGATATTCAGCGAAGGCTTCCTCTTAACAGTCGGAAATCCGACTTTATCCGGCACATAATTGCTCGAATTAAGCATGATATTGTCAAAATAATACTTGTATTCCTCATCAGAGAGATTCAGATAAGTATTGCACGTAGTCAATCTCGGAACTCTCGAAATACAAGCGACAACAAGAATAATGACCGAAATAATCTCGATGGCGGAAGCTCTTTTGTTGAAATACTTTTTCTTCAGCAAACCCTTCTTAACGTTTTCTCGCTGACTGAACCCGGCAATTATGCAGGACGCAGCGCAGAAATAAACGCCCCATTCAACCCTGTACATGGTACGGCCGTAATAGACAAACCCTGCTAACATTACAAAAGCAGCCAGGAGAAGTATCAATGAATAAAGGCGCTTCTTATTGCTTACCAAAGCTATTAAAGCCGGCAGATAAAGCGCGAAAGCCACCGGATAACCGAGTACTCCGCGTATGAAAGTATAGATTATTACATCAACATACGTGACCGGTCTTGAAGCTACCTGCTTATCCTGCAATTCGGCAACCTTTATCAGTGTCTCATCCGGATAAACATCACGGTCATCAAAGATCCAGGAATTAAGCATCGCGTAATCAACAAAATCAAGCCCGAGTTTTTTATATTCATTCTCAACGTCCTCGTAATAAGGCTTGACCTTATCCGTCAGATTGCTTCGAATGTGTTTATATGTATTGAAATCACTATATGTCTTATCAACATTCTTGAGCCCTTCGCCCAGATAATAGACCCCGAACATCAATCCGATTATGCCGACGCATACGCCAAACCGGAACAATACCCCTTTTATCTCTTTCTTGAAAGCATTGAATCTCTCATTCTTGTCTATATCACTGTATCTCAAAAAGACATTGTAGATAAAAGCAATTACCAGAAAGGCACCAAAGATCAGATAAAGCTCGAAACGCACCATTGAACCGGCGAGCAAAAGCAAAGTGCCAAGGATGACTATCAGCTTCTTATGATCTTTTGCCTCCCAGAGTCCGTGAAGTATCAAAAGTCCCCCTGCGATTCCAGCAGCTGCAGCCACTTTCGTAAACTGGATAAGAACATAAAGATCATCAGTCGAAAACGCAAGAAAAATAATAGCCAGGCATAAGTTTAAAACATTAACCTTTTTCTTGAACAACAGATAAAGGACGACGGTGCAAGAAATAAACCCGAGCAAAATGAGCAGTATAAAATAAAAACTGATGGTCGGAATAATCTTATAAAGGAAAACCAGAAAATAACCGAGGATACTGTTCCCGAACAACAGATGCGGATCATAACCCAGCCCGTAAGCCCCCGACAAAACAGCATCGGTTATGTAATCATCAGAAACCTCATACTTAATATCGAAAACGATAATGCGGAACAAAAATGCCGCCAGATTAAGCAAAAACGCCAAAAGCAGCGGATGCGCAGAAAAATAATCGGTTACGGCTTTCAGCTTCCCGTTAGTACGATGTTCCTTAGTTAATGTACTGACTTCCTGCACAATAATCCCCTCCAAAACAACCTTTAAAAGAATATCATTATTGGAACACAAATACAAAAACCTAATAGCACATGCTTCAATGGAACACAAAAACCATCACCTAATGGCACATGCTTCGCTTTAGATGTCAAGGCACGGCACAGCCTTGCCTATTGGCAGCCTTGACATCAAGCTCGCACGTGCTGTCTTAGTGTTTAAGGTGCGCAAGGCGCACCTTGCATCACAGATGCCGGTAATACAACGACACGCTTTTTAATCTGCGTTTTGCCCTCAGAATATATTCTTCCGAGTCCCTAATATCTTGTCGGATTCATAGGGGTATTTTGCCGTGGTTTTGTTATATTCCTTGTAGGTTTCTGTAATATTGTGTGTTTTTTCAGGGTTTTTGTTGTATTCCTTTAGTGATTTCTTGTGTGCTTTTCTTTGACATTGTCGGTGAGTTTCGACTGTTTTCCGGTGTTTATGAGTGTTTTATTCAATGCGACGCTGTCTAACCAAAAATATCCAATGTCAAAAAAAGCGACAAACAGTGTCCAATAATTCAATAAACTAAGCCTATTCAGCGTTTTTATCTGGTCATCCGAGGTCTCAGAAATCAACTGTTTCCGGCCAAACTCATGCCGACAATGTCAAAGAAAAAC
>JAEEGG010000390.1_pt1 | contig 157440 bp, 141 predicted proteins | sample 9134161 | NCBI WGS metagenome assembly JAEEGG01 (sample SAMN16246543, study PRJNA631951) | gut metagenome | biome: gut microbiome; feature: rumen; material: CR-attached | host: Bos | place: Iran: Karaj | collected 2018-10 | reverse complement strand
AACGCTGACGCTGGACGTTTGGCCCTGCTTTGAAAGCGTCCCGGGGCAGGGTCTGTTTGAGTGCAGCCTGTTTCTGCCAAAAGCAGCCTTTTCCGCCGCCCCTTGGCAAAATCTTTTTCAAATCCTATCTTGACTTAGCACCATTGGACTTGATACAATCATGTGCGATCCCCCTTCGGTTCGATCGTTTTGCGCCTGTTCCATGCTTAGGACACATTGATGAAAGCGGGCAAAGCTACGCGCCGTGGCTTCGATCGCCCGGGCCAGCTTCTTTGTGCGTTTGACGCCGTCTTCCAGCCAGACGTGCTTCACCAGCAGGGTTCCGGCTTTATAGTCCGCAAGCGCCTCGATCCTGCCGACAAAGCCCTCCCCATAGACGATCGGGAGCACGTAATAGCCGTATTTGCGCTTGTCTGCGGGCGTGTAGATCTCCCAGGAATAGCGGAAGCCGAAGAGGGCCTCGATGAGCTTTCTGTCCCAAAGGAAGGGGTCGAGCGGGGCCAGAAACGAGCATCTTGCTTTCAACGGGGCGTCGTTTTGCAGTACGTCCTCCAACAGGCCGCTGTCCTCCGCACGTGCGTAAAGCAAAGGTTTGAAGCCGTCAACCTGAACGGGAATGATCCTGCCCTCCCGTTCCAGCGCCTCGAAGGCAAGATCCCGCTGCTCCGTCGTCATGGGAATGCCGAGGAAGGCGTCAGACCGCCGGTTCGGCAGCAGGCCGACCGCACCGATCCGCCGCAGGATCCGCCACTGGATATGCGCCGTTTCCTCCGGACAGGGATCCTCCGCCCGGAGGATCGCCTCGGGGATATGCGTTTCCGCGAGATCATAGAACTTTCGGGAGCCGGTCTTGTGGTGGATGACCAGCCTGCCGTCGGTGTACATCTGCTCCAGCACGGAGCGCGCCGCCTTGGAGTTCTTGTGCCAGTTCCCGCTCCAGTGGATCGAGGAATGCCAGAAGATCTCTCCGTCGATGGGCAGGGTGTCAGCGCTGGCTGGCCCGTGCGCCCGGATATAGGTAATCGCCCGCTCCTCCAACGCCTCCAAGCCCGCGAACTGCCGCCCGTGGGCATAGCTGCGCTGCCGGTACGCCGCGAAATACGGCCAGTCCTCCACCGGGAAGATCGAAAGCTCCTTGTCCGGGTAGTCCACCAGCAGGCGATCCCGATACAGGAGTTCCTGCAGATGCTTCTTTTGAAAACCCTTGACCCGGGATTGCAGGGTCAATTCGGCGTTTTTGCCGCAGACGTCCACCGGGTCGAACTGGATGCAGCCCGCCTGTCGGACGTACGCGAGGGCGCCTTCCTTCCCTGTGAAGCGCCAGTCGCCGAGAAGCCCCTGCTTCCGCAGCAGAAAGCGTCTGGCCTGTTCCATTGTCAACAGTCGTTTCTGCATTTCCGCCTCCTGATACTTGTTTTATATTCCCCTCGGTCACCGCAGTTGACAGATCAGGTTGATCGAATCCGGTGCGTCCGGATCGACATAGCCGGAGTCGGTGAAGCCGTGCTTTTCATACAGGCGGATTGCTGCGGCGTCGTCCTTTTTGACGCAGACCTCCACGTGGTCAAAGCGTCCTTCCGCGCGCAGCTCCTCCAGGATCAGCGCAAGCGCCGCCGAGCCGTAGCCCCTTCCCTGATAGTTTCCGTCGATCATGAACTGCTGCAGATCGTAGCCCAGCGGCTCGTCGGTGAACTCCCGGACGAGCGCAAGACCGACGATCGTGCCGTCGTTCTCGATGACGCGCACTCTGGCGTTGCAGCTGCGATACACGTAGCCTCTGGCCAGGATCCCCACGGCAGGCGCAAGAAAGCGCTTCTGTTCTTCCTTCACCGAAAGGGACGCCGCGGTGAGCCAGTTTTCTTCTGTGATCTCTGTGAGTCGGATCATTTGTTTACCTCCCGGAGATGCTCAATAATATATCGCCGCAGATCACGCATCTCGTTTCTCCCTGTCAAATCAGAATCCCGTTACAGCGGTCGATATGCTGGATGATCTGCGCGGGAAAAGCCCGCACAGGCCGACGTCGCGCCTCACACGCGCAGATGCGGGGGATGTTGTTTTATTCGCTTTCTGCTGCGTCGTCTCCTACTGCAGCCTCCTCGTCAGAAATCAATTCTTCATATAAAACTTGCTCATCTTCAGAAAGAATCGAATCGGGGTTGGAAAGCGCCGTATCCTGGAGGGCCTTTTGTAGTCTTACACAGCAGGGTTTAAAGCTGAAAAAGGTAATGCTTCCCCCAAGAACACCTCCCACTACAGGAATAGCTTTCTTGAAAAAACCTGCAAACAGACCTTTTGTCAATCTGACATTGAACCATTTCATTATGGATTTTACAATAGGATAGAATGTGCCTTTTGTTAATGCTCTACGCAACAGTTGTTTTTCAACGCCACTTGCAAGTGCTTTTGCCATCACTTTCATAGCATTATTGGCACCAGCAACACCGTTCATAATCCCAAGACACAGAATCAACGCGTTCATCGTTTGTGAGTCAATTTGAGTGTCAATACTTGCTTCTTGAAGAGATGGATAACCATAAAGATACATTAATTTCTGGGCGGCTCGAAGCGTATAACCATAGTATTGGATAATATCAGCCGGAATTGTTGCAGTCATAGCCCACCCACCAGGAGTGCCTAAAGCAGCAGAAATACCAGATACGCAGTTCCTTTCAAACTTTATCGTCTCATCTGCAATCTTATCTATAATTTCAGATGAGATGCCAGCTTGATTGGGAGTGGTTTGAATAGCAGATTCAATGACTTCATTCGAGCAATACCTTGAGAATTCTTTTTTAAAGAAACTGTTTCTGTCAATTCGGACACCCGGCGCTTTCATTCCCAGAACGACAATGTCTACAATGTCAACCTTTCCGTCCAGGTTTGCGTCAAGCGCATTTACAATTTTATCTGACAATTTCGAATTATGTTCCATTTCCTGCTCTCCTCCCTTTTGATGTATTTGAAAATAGGGTATCCATAATAGGCTTCACATTTTTCGCGGTAGATGGAAAAAACTCGTCTTAGGGTTTGTATCCAGAAATAACCGGCACAGGCCGACATCGCGCCTCCCACGCGCAGATGCGGGGCACTGTTAATGGCGATATCCGTGGTACAATGTGCGTGATCTGCTGTCTTTTCGTATTTGCTGTTCGAGCCAGCCCCGAATGAGCGCCTTCATTTGCTCCGGCGCCCGGTCAAAATGGTGTGTCTCGCCCGGAAGCAGCTCCAGCCTGCAGTTCCGATAGCGCTCCGCGGCCGCCGCAACGTCCCGAAGCGGAACCACGTCGTCCGCTTTCCCGTGCAGCAGCAGTACCGGCCCGGAGAAGGCGTCGATGGCGTCCTCCACGCGAATGGCTTGGGCAGAGCGGACGTACCCTGCCTCCAGCGTCAAGCCCTTGATGGTCGGAAATGCTTCCGGGATACGGGCCGGGTCAAAACGGACGCCCAGCATATCCCCTTCTCTGGCGCAGCGAGGGATCATAAAGGCCGGCGCCCGAAGGATCAGCCCCTTGACGCGCTCCGGTTCCCTTCCGGCAGCCAGCGCCGCCGTCAGACCGCCCTGGGAATGGCCGGAAAGCCAGATCTCCGTCACGAAATCCAGCCCTTCAGCGTAGTCGATCATCGCCAGGGTATTGGCGATCCACTTGTCCAGCGTGTGCTTGCGAAACGCCCCGCCGCTTTCGCCGTGGCCGTACAGATCGAAGCGCAGGGTGGCAAAGCCCGCCTCCCGCATGGCCTCGCATGCCGCGACCGTGTGGGGCCGATCCTTGGCGCTGGTAAAGCCGTGTAATACGATCACCAGCGGCCCCGGCTCCGCCGCTGGCCGCTCCAAAATTCCCACCAGCCGGACGCCATGATCCAGCACTGTGATTCTTTCCGTATAGCTCATGGTTTTCCCCTCGTGCAGCTACAGAAGCATTTTCAGTTCCTCTATGTCGTTCTGTTCCCGCCTGTCTCGTCTCTTTCGATCTCACAGTCCTTCTTCCCGGACAAAGGCATAGAAGGCGTCCTCCTGCGGGCGATCGTCCTTGCGGATCGTGCCCACGGGCATTGCGTAGAAGATCGTCTCCTCTGTTCCGTCCAGGCCGAATTGCCGATCGCAGACCGGCGGGTCGACCGCAGCGATCGCGCAGCCACCCAGACCGATCGAGGTGGCCGCGAGATAAAGATTCTCCGTGACATGTCCGCTGTCCATCAAGATCGGCGCGTGCGCCCAAATCCCGTAGCGCCATTCGGCCCGATAGAACACGCAGCTGTAGTAAAACACCGCGTTCGCCTTGCATGCCCAGCTCTGCTCGCACAGAGATTCCGAGATGAATCCGTGCAGATCCTCAGCTTTGCCAAGGAATTCGATTTGGTGCTTCATCGGAAGAAAGTGGTACAGGCCATCCTCCAGGCTTTCGACGTTTTGCAGCGCCAGATAGCACTCAAAGGGGTGCCTTGCGCCGCCGCTCGGGACGGTTCGCAGCGTAGCGTAAGCCTTTCCCCGAACCGACTGGACTCCCTGCGAGCACCAGAGCAGGTAGGATAGCTGCAGCAGCGGCATGGGCTCCTGCGTATAGACCCGATGGCTGCGCCGGGTGTTGACGATGTGCAGAAAGTCCCCGTCGATCTTCAGATGTTCAAAGTCTGTCGGCAGGTTGATCGCCGTTTCCCGCATCGGCGCTTTGGCCAACGGCGGCTGCGGCAGCTTTCGCTCCTGGTCGCTCGCGTAATCCTCGTCTACGCCGGTTTCGTCACCGAACTTTGTGACAAACGATCTACCCAAACGGATTCTCTCCCGGATCGCGTCTTCATTCATTTTATAATTCTCCTTCCTGTTCACAATAGGAACACACGGGCCGGTTAATGCGAAAATAACTTGTCCGAGTTAGTGAGGACATAGGTCGGTTCTCTTTGTTCTCCTAAATCAACACGGAGAACACCCCTATGCTCATCGTTTTGTGTTGTCTTTTTCCTGCCTTGGGACGTGGAAACCGTCCTCCGTGTCGCCCGTTCCTTTATGTGTTTCGCGTTTGCTCCATCAGGGCGGCGCAGCCCTCGGTCACGTCGCGCCAGGTGGCGTCGAAGTCGCCGGTGTACCAGGGATCGGCCACCTCCCGGCTGGGACGGTCGGTGAAGTCCAGCAGCAGGCGGATCTTGTTTTCCGGGTCGCCGCCGGTGATCCGGGAGGCGTTGCGGACGTTGGCATGATCCATGCAGACGATCAGATCGTAGAATTCGTAGTCGTGCTTCGTCATCTGCCGGGCGTGGTGGCCCGCGCAGCCGATGCCGTGCTCCGCCAGCTTCCGTTTCGCAGGCGGATAGACCGGGTTGCCGATCTCCTCCCGGCTGGTGGCAGCGGAGGCGATCTCATACTGCTGTTCCAGCCCGCGCTTCTGTACCATGTCCTTCAAAACAAACTCCGCCATCGGGCTGCAACAGATATTCCCGTGGCAGACGAACAGAATTTTGGTCATGTGTTTTCTCCCATGTCAATATTAAGGAAATATCCGAGGGTATTTACAAGCTCTCCCCGGTCAAACAGGGTTTTGATCTGCGTCTTGTCCAGCCAAGCGGCCTGCGCAACTTCCTTTGTCGTTGCGAGATTCAAATCAACCGGCCCGTCATACCGGAACAACCAGACGTCCACGATATCGGTGAAGCGGACACCGTTCACAACTCTGCCTGTCACGGAATAAATCATCTTGCCGTTTTCCGGAGAAAGGGTCAAGCCAACTTCCTCCTTCGTTTCACGAAGCGCAGCGCTCAGGCTGTCCTCTCCCTTTAATGCAGAACCGCCAACGCATTCCCATTTGAGCGGGTGCATGGGCCGATCCGCGCTTCGCTGGGAGATCAAATATTTCCCTGCGCTGTTTCGGATCCACACATGAACAACAAGATGATAGTATCCCTGGGGAATCGGCTCTCCGCGGACGTGCTCCCGCCCCGTCAGTTCGCGGTCTTCGTTGTATAAATCCCACAGCTCAATATTTGCGGTCATTCTTTTCCCTCCTGCAGTTCTTTGCACAGCAGCACCCAGGGCTCCGGATCTACGACGGGCTGCATATTCTCGTCCATGGCGCAGGGATCGGCGCGGCAGTCCTTGACCTTCTCCGTAAACCCGAGTCGGCGGTACAGTCGCAGGTTTTGCGGCTCGCTCTCGCTGACGCCGATGGTCGCACGACGGAAGCCTCGGGTTTTCAGCTCTCCGAGGGCCGCTTCCATGAGCCTGCTGCCAAGCCCCCGACCCCGAAAAGCCGGCTTTACCCGGAAGGCGCATAGATAGGCGGTGGTTTTCCCGTCCGCGAAATCCTTGTCCGGCAGGTCGAAAAAAGCGTACAGCTCGCCGATCAAGGATCCCTCGTGCTCCAAAGTCCAGAATACGGCATTGCCGGAGGCAATATTTTGATTGAATAACCGCGCCGTCGGGGAGGCGGCGTCGAGCTTCGGATACCCCCAGAGCGCCAGCATTTCCGCGCCGCTGGCTTTTCTGATTTGCATGACAGCACTCCTTATCGTTTCGCCTTGCGTTGGCTTTCTCCCATCCCCAGGTCAAGCACACGCTTTCCCTTGGACGGTTTTCGGCTTCCGTGTCTGTCAAAGGGATTGGTAGAAGCTGACGGCGGCGGTGATTTCTTTTTCCGTGGGATGGCCCTTGGAGATCCCGCCGACGAGCTTGAAGGGGCCGAAGGTGTCGAAGCCCTGGCAGGTGTAGCAGCCGAGCTCGCGGCAGTTCTTTTCCTTTGCGATCTTGCGGATGCTCCCAAAGTATCTGCCCACCGGATTGCCTTGGGTGGACAGGAAGAACACTTCTTTTCCCTCCGGCAGATACGCGCCGGCATAGTTCAGAAGCGGCTTCGCAAAGGAGCTGTAATAGATTCCGGAAGCAAATCCGATCCGATCAAAGCCGCTCAGATCCGTGGTCGGTTTTTGCGTGACGTCGATCAAAGTGACGTCATTTGCCGCGGCGATCGCATCCAGCAGCTTTTTCGTGTTGCCGTGATGCGTGGAATAATAAACGATGGCTGTTCTGTTTCCCATAATTCATCCACCTCCAAGGTACTGCACATAGACCTGGCAGGGATTCCAGGCGTCCCACAGGGTCGGGAAGCATTCCAGCTCTTCGAAGCCCATGGCGCGGTAAAATTCGTTGGTTCGGTCGTATTCCGGGTAGTGGCCGCTGGCTACGGTCTTCACCTGGGCGTAAAGGTATCCCTGCGTCCTGGCGTATGCTTTCGCTGCATCCCACAGGGCCGCGCCGATCCCGCGCCGGTGTGATTCCGGCAGGACCCCCATCACGCAGATTTCCACGGTCTTTGGCCCGGTTTCCTTCAAGGCCAGAAAACCCACGGGCTCCCCGTCCCGGAATGCGGCCCAGAAGGGCAGCTCCCGGCTGGATTCGATATAGGCCTTCGTGCTCTCCGGCAGGCCGAACCAATCGGGCAGGGCCAGCAGGATCCGCCGCGCGATCTGCTCCTTCCGATCCTTGTCTGTGATTAGCTGGATCATACGGTACACCTCTTCACTGAATGCCTTCCCCGATTTGTTTTGCCTGTTCCACGTCGTTCATGGCGCTGCCGACGAGCTTCCAATGCAGCCAGCTTTTCAGGTTTTGGCACCAATCCAGCACGTGGTCGATGGGGGAGCCGCCGGAGGTCATCAGCAGGACGATCTGCTTCGGGCTGCCTCCGCTGGCGGTCACCATCGGGGCGTACAGGCGGTCGATGGCCGTTTTCAGCGTGCCCGTGATGTCCCACCAGTAGACCGGGGACGCGAACACGATCACCTCGGCCTCCCGGAAGGCGGGATAGATCCGGTACATATCGTCCTTCTGGACGCAGGGCTCGGCGCTGCCCTTTTCCTTCTTGTGGCAGCCGCCGCAGTTCATACAGCCGTGGATATCCATGGTTTGCAGCCAGAATTCCTGGATCTCGTTGCCGTTCTCCTTGGCCGCCTCCGAAAAGGCCCGGATCATGGCGGCGGTGTTGCCGTTTTTCTTTCCGGCTCCGTTCAAAATCAAAATCTTTTTCATATCGTTGTACTCCCTCGTCTTACGAAAAATAATGTATCGACTTCTTACATATCATTTTCATTTCCGGAACGCCAATACTTTTCGCTATCACATCGCACTTGGTCATCAAAAGGAAATAGATATTTTGACCTTCATTACTTAGGCACTCGTAATTTGCCTGTCCTTTTGCAATAATAATATCTGCATTATAGTATATCTCGTTAAATTCATCAGAAGTTCTTGTCAGCACTGTGCCAAGCGAACAATCCCCATTTGAGATAATTCTTGCGTATTCATCCATGCCAACCAAGTAAGCATCCTCTTCCAAAGAATCATTCACAACTGCTGCTCCACGCGTTGCAAAATAGATCTGGCACGCTGGATTTCTCTCTTTTATTTTCTTAATCAGAATCTTATCCAAACAGATTTCTCCGCAGTTATCCCCTAAGTATAGGATGCTCCTTGCAGAATCTATATCCTTTCGCAACTCTTTCGTATCGTCAATTTCAAGCTTCTCATTTTTTAGAATCTCAAATTTTACATTTACATCTGATTCAGTCAGCTCATGGATCGGATTAAAGTCAATCACATTTCCGATGATTGCATACTTTACTGCCTCCAAAAAATCATCCTCTGATTTCGCAATTTCCTCTTCGAATGCGTCTGATTTTTCAAGAAACATCTTGTTATACTTTTCTTTGGTTTCCTTGTAGGGATCGTTATTTTCGGTGATTCTTTTGAGTACACTGTAATATTCTCCGATAAGCTCCGGTGACGAAATCTCGGAATAATCCACGCTGCTTAAATACCGAAACATTTCCTTTAGAAGATCGTTCTTATCTTCTATTCCAACCATGTCGGCAACCTTAATTGCTTGATTCACGATACACGGAAGACATTTTTCCTGAAGCTTCATATTTTTCTCCTTTCCGGAACTTTTCTGCGTTCCGGATCAGTGCCAGCTTTTCCGCCCGGGGCAGGCGTTTGAGCTGCCATTCCCGGCGCAGGGCCTCGTGCCGGTCCTCGTAAGTCTCATAGTACACCAGCTCCGCCGGTAAGCGGGAGCGGGTGTATTTTGCGCCCTTGCCGCTGTTGTGGGTCTTGACCCGGGCGGCCAGATCCGTCGTCCAGCCGCAGTACAGCGTCCCGTCGGCACAGCGGAGCAAATAAACGTAGTTCATAGGGTTCAGCTTCTACGTCCGTTCCGGTGGAAAAAGTAGCCGAGATTGACGCGCACTTCCCGCCGAGCGATATCGTCGTTTGTGTAGCAGCAGCTGTCGAAGCCGATGAGCACAAAGCCCTGGTGAAGATAAAAGCCGATGGCCTTGGTATTGCAGGATTGGGTCTCCAGAATGATCGCCCGCCGTTTTTGCAGGACGGCGATCTCCTTGGCCTTGTCCATCAGGCGCTTGCCGAGGCCCTGCCCCTGCAGCCCGTCCGACACCCAGAGCTCCGTCACCAGCAGGCGGTTGGACCATTCCTCGGGGCAGAGCTCGATGCAGGCCAGCAGTTCTCCGGCTTCGCCCACCGCCCCGTAGGCCTCCGCCTTCTCCCAAAAGTCCTGATAGAGCCTGTCCGGGAAATCGTATTCCTCGGGGGTGTGGGTGACCGGCGTATCAAATTGCTTTTTGACCAGCCGGGCTGTAAACGCGTTTTCGCTTTCCGTCAGCTCCAGGTCATAATATGTGTCCGTCGTGTAGCGGATGGGGACCACAGTACCCTTCCATGTTTCCTTGGGCAACGGAACAATTTCATAATTCATTTCAGGTATTCCTCGGTATCGTTATTGTAGTTTACAGAACGATCCGCTTGTATCATCGGATCGTTTGGCCTTACAGCAGCCGCAGCAGCTTGCACTGTTCCAGGCCGCTGCTCCAGAATTCTGAGATGGGGAGCTGTTTGATACAACTGATGATCGCGGAATTCAATGCCCCGTGTCCGACGATCAGGATATCCTTTCCCTTTTGCACCTCCGGCAGGATCTCTGACAGGAAGCTGTCGGCACGGGCAAAGAGCGACACAAAGCTTTCTGCGCCGCCGATCGATCCCGTATAGGCTGCGGGGTCCTGAAACAGGACGTTGATGGGGCAGTCGGGGATCCGGAAGGGATCCGCCAGCCCTTCATACACCCCGAAGTACATTTCCGCAAGTCTGTCGTCCGTCCGGATGGGGACGTTTCTCCCTTGCAGAAGGATCTCCGCGGTTTCCGTTGCCCGTTTCAGCGGCGAGGAAAAGCAAAGATCCAAATGGGTATCCAAGTATTCCTCATGCGCCCTTTGGGCCATGCGTCTGCCGTCTTCGTTCAAGGGAATATCCGTCCGGCCCTGGAGCTTGTGAAGTGCATTCCATTCGGTTTTTCCGTGCCGCATAATATATAACATTTCATGCCTCCGACTTTCTTCTGGAATCGCGCTGGACGCAGTCTTTGTATGCTTCACAGGGCTTCCCGTCACAGGTGATACGGTCTTTGATCTGCCCCAGGAACATATCATGAGAATCATTGCAGCATGGAAGCGATTGGGAATCCCACCCTGCCGAAGACGATCCCGCTGATTTTCATGTAAACCGCTTTTATAATTATACCATAATCTACCCCGGAGTACAAGCCCTCAGAATCTCCGACAATGAGAATAGTAATCCTCAGGCGTCACGTCGGAGAAGGGGCTCTCGGTGCTCTCTGGCTCCGGAGAACCCTTGGCCCGCCAGAGGAAGGTCATGGCCTGGCTGCGGGTGCAATCCTGCTCGGGGCCGTAGTGGGTCTCGTCCACGCCGACGGTGACGCCGTCTGCGCTGTCGGTGGGAGCGAACACGGCGGCGCCGTCCTTTTCCTTGAAGCCCTTGCCGAGCTGCACCGTTCCGATATAGCTGCTGGCCGTTACCTCGGGGAAAGCGGGAATGCCGTTCGTATCGTCGTAGCTCAGCAGGATCGTGCCGGTGGGCGTGTAGGAATTGTTATAGATGTTGCCCGCGCCGATGCCGGCGCCGTTGCTGCTGCTTGCCGTGACGGTACCGCCGGTGATGACGATGCATGTCCAGTCGCCCTCGTCGGATATACGCCTGCCGCCGCCGATGGCAAAGCCGCCCTCCGCGGGAGAAGGCTCTGCGGTGATCGTATAGAGATGGCAGAAGGCCGCCGGCTCCGCGTCGGCAGGGCTGCTGTCGGCAGCCTCCGGGCCCACAAGGCCCGCGATGCGGGTCTCCACCGGGACGGGCTCCGGGGCTTCCGACGCTTCGGGCTCCGGGGCTGGGCTGATGCTCGGCTCCGGCCGATGCTCCCGCAGGAACCAGCGGAGGATGCAGCGCGGTCAGCACCGCCACCGCAGCGGCGAACACCGCCAGCGACCAGGGGCGCAGGGCCTTTCGGTAGAAGGCGGACAGCAGATACAGGGCGCTGGCCGGGATCAGAGATACATCCAGCACCACGAGCCGATAATCCAGGTAGAAACCATAGTCTGCGGAGAGCAGATGCTCCGCGAAGAAGAACTGATTCCGCAGAGCGATCACCAGGCAGCACAGGGCCAGCGCCAGATACTCCCGGTTCTTTTGAATGGCGGCGCTGAGCAGGAAATAGAACATCAAAAACAGAAGGCCGCTGCTGAGCAGCAGAGAATACAGGGTCAGACCCCGCTGGTATTCGTCGATGTTCTCGGGCGTGGAGATCTGGGTCGATTGGATGAAGCCGCCGGGGTATAGAGCCCCTCGTATTTTTCCCAGCTGTTGACCAGGTGGTATACACCCTGGCTGAAATCGATATCCCGGGCGTCGGCAACGCCGTCCACCGGCTTGATCTCCAGGAAACCCGTCCGCACCCTTCCCCTGCACACAAAAAGGAAGGCGACCACAAACGCCAGAACCAGAATGGGGAGAAAATATCTTCGCGTCAAAGCGGCAAGCTTCGATCCTCTCACAGCGTCACAGCTCCTTCCTCAAAAATTTACCGTTCGTATTATACTACATTTTTTGCATTTTGGTAGATTCTTACAGAAATGTTATCACCGAAAATGGCACGGGCTGCCCCGCCGCCCGCAGAGAAAAAACGCTCCCCCTATGAAGCCGTCAGAAGAAACGGCGTCACAGGGAGAGCGTTCCGGTATCGGTCGTCCCCACGGTGGCGGGCAGGGTGGAAGCGTTGGGCCTCCCCTCCCGCAGCTGTGAGGAAGGCGGCTTCGCCTCAGCAGCCCAGGCCGTCCACGCCGCAGGCCTGGGCGCGCTCCCGGTACACGATAGGGAGCCCCTGCTCCTGCATCCAGCCCTCCCAATCCAGGGTCACGGCGCCGTCCTCGCGCAGAATGGCCGGAATGCCCACCGCACCGGCCTCCTTGGCGGGGGCAAACACAGGCAGGCTGTCCCGGAGCTTCAGAAACGCTTTGAGATTTTTCATGTTTTTGTTGATGTCGATATAGGTGTAGCTCACGCCATGGGCGTCCAGATTTGCCTTGTATTCCCGGCAATCCGGGCACAGCTGGCTTCCGTAGATAGTTAACATAATATTTTCCTCCTCTGCGGCGGCCTGTCTCAGCCGCCGAATCATCATGGTTTTCCTCCGCCCGGCTTCGGGGGCTCCGCTTCCGGCTCCCTCACGCCCAGCGATAAACCGTCTCGATCGTCTCCCGGTCCTGCATCCGGATCACAAAGTTCCCGGACAGCATTTTGTCCTCCGTTCCCGCCCGGTAGGCCAGGAAATAGGTGGAGGTCAGAAATCCGTGCAGGCACCTTGCATTGTAGACGTTCACGCCGGTGAGCTCCAGCGGCCCCTGCAGCAGGATCTCGTTGCGATCCAGGGCGGCGCGAATGATGGACTCCGTTTCCGCCCGGTAGGCGGCGACTGCCTCCTTTGCCTCCCGCAGCCGGGTTTCCCCGCCGGGGAAGCAGCCGTCGGAGGGTTGGAGCTCTCCCAGTAGGGAGGCGATCAGCGGCCGCCCCGACGAGGCGAAGGAATACCGCCCGGCACACCGCAGGGCGTGGATCAGAAGCGCGCCGGTGTCATAGCAGGAGATCCGGATGGGAAACAGCTTCTCCGGCTTCATGATCCGGCCCCGCAGCTGCTCTGTCCACTGCGCCGCCTTCCCGGGATCCAGCTGCTGCAGCGCCTGCCACTCCACATAGTTGGCGCAGCCTTCGATCTCCTCCACCTTGCTTTCGTAGGAGAATTCATAGGGAAAGCGCAGGCTTCGCAGCTTTCTGTGTGCCAGCAGCTCCCGGAGCTTCTCCCTGTCAAAGCCCTGGAGCAGGTCCAGCAGCAGCTCGTTTTCCCGCAGCTTGAGGCTCAGGTTTTCGGCGCTGTATTCATAGCGATACAGCGCCTCCAGCTCATTGGGCCAGCAATCCCAGGCTTGAATGCTCTGATAGCCGTGGAACATCTCGTGGATCATCTTGGCGGTCAGCACGGAGACGTCGGTCTGCTCCTCCACCATCCAAATCGCGATCTGCTCGCCGCAATAGACAATGGAGGTATTGGCACAAAACTCGTCGGTCTTTTCGATATAACGTCCGTCGAAAAAGCACCGCTGCCGGTCGTAGAGAGCAAAGCGCAGCGGGGAAAACCCGGGCCAGATGCGTTCAAAATCCAAAGCCGCGATGCGGCGCGTGATCTGCGCGTGCAGTTCCTCCAGATTCATAGTGACACACCTCTCATGATCTGCCGGAACCGCGGAGCTTCCGGGATCCGGCACTGTGGTACTGTCCAGTATAGTACAATTCCCGGTGGATTGCAAGCCCCGCGGTTTCCAGATTGTGCATTGTTATTACAAGTTTTTCGTGAATATTCGTGTATTCGCCTTGTATATACAATGCTAATTTGATGGTTATTCATTCTTGATTGACAACTTCTGCTGTTTATGATATATTATTGTACGGTCAAGAGGCCTCATCAGCCGCTTCACAGTAACGCAGAATCCGGATACAAACGCAGACTTGACTCTATGATGTGTGAGTCAAAGAAGGAGGAATTATGCCAAACGCTTATTTCACCATTGCCCGCCCCGATAACGACGCCTTCCGCGGCTATCTGCCCGGGTCCAAAGAACGCGCAGAGCTGAAGGAAGAGCTCAAGCGCCAGTCTGCCAAGGTCGTGAAGATCCCGCTGATTATCGGCGGCAAAGAGATCTTCACGGAGAAAACCTTCAAGGTCACCATGCCCCACGATCACCATCACGTGATCGCCGAGTGCTGCATGGCCGGCGAGAAGGAGCTGACCATGGCGGTAGACGCCGCCCTGGCCGCCAAGAAGGCCTGGGAGGATATGCCCTGGGAGCATCGCTCCGCCATCTTCCTGAAGGCTGCCGACATGATCACCGGGCCCTACCGGAAGGTCCTGAACGCCTCCACCATGCTGGGCCAGTCCAAGACCGTCTTCCAGGCGGAGATCGACATTGCCGAGCTGGCGGACTTCCTGCGCTTCGGCGTCTGGTCCGCCCAGGAGATCTTCAAGGATCAGCCGGGCTCCATCCCCGGGATCTGGGATCGCCAGGACTACCGCGCCCTGGACGGCTTTATCTGCGCCATCACCCCGTTTAACTTCACCTCCATCGGCGGCAACCTCCCCATGGCCCCGGCCATCGTCGGCAACGTGGCGGTGTGGAAGCCCTCCCGCACGGCGGTGCTTTCCAATTACTACTTCATGAAGCTGCTGGAGGACTGCGGTCTGCCCGCAGGCGTCATCAACTTCGTCCCCTGCGCCGGCACCGATATGTCCAAGTACGTCATCTCCCGCAGGGAGCTGGCCGGCTTCCACTTCACCGGCTCCACCGAGGTCTTCCAGAGCGTCTGGAAGCAGATCGGCGAGAACATCGCCTCCTACAACAACTACCCCCGTGTGGTGGGCGAGACCGGCGGCAAGGACTTCATCTTTGCCCACAAGACCGCCAAGATCCGTCCTCTGGCTGCGGCCATCATCCGCGGCTCCTTCGAGTTCCAGGGCCAGAAGTGCTCCGCCTGCTCCCGCGCCTTTGTGCCCAAGAGCATCTGGCCCAAGGTCCTGGCTGCCATGAAGGAAATGATGCAGGAGATCAAGATGGGCGACGTGCAGGACTTCGACACCTTCCTGGCCGCCGTCATCGACAAAGCCTCCTATGACCGCTGCAAGGGCTACATCGACCGGGCCAAGAAGAGCCCCGACTGCGAGATCGTCATCGGCGGCAAGTGCGACGATTCCAAGGGCTGGTTCGTGGAGCCCACCGTCATCGTCTGCAGCAAGCCCGACTATGAGTCCATGGTACAGGAGATCTTCGGGCCCATCGTCTCCATTTATGTCTACCCCGACAAGGATCTGGACAAGACCCTGAAGATCTGCGACGAGGCCTCTCCCTACGCCCTCACCGGCGCTATCTTCGCCCAGGATCGGGAAGCCATCGTCAAGATGGAGAAGGCCCTCCTGCACTCCGCCGGCAACTTCTACATCAACGACAAGTGCACCGGCGCTGTGGTGGGCCAGCAGCCCTTCGGCGGCGCTCGCGCCTCCGGCACCAACGACAAGGCCGGCACCGTGCTGAACATGATCCGCTGGATGAGCCCGCACTGCGTCAAGGAGACCTTCAACCCCTCGGAAGCCATCGTGTACCCCTATATGTCTGAAAAGTAAACCCAAATACTACAATACATTTCACGAATCAGGAGGAAGCCATGTTAAGTTCCAAGCAGATCATCGAGAAGACCAACCAGTACGGCGCCCATAACTACGCGCCGAAGCCCGTCGTCATCGTGAAGGCCGAAGGCGCTGTCGTCACCGACCCCGAGGGCAACAAGTACTATGATATGCTCTCCGCTTACTCGGCCCACAACTTCGGCCACCGGCATCCGGAGATCGTCGCCGCCGCCAAGGAGCAGCTGGACAAGGTCACCCTGACCAGCCGCGCCTTCCACTGCGAGAACCTGGGCGATTTCTATGAGGCCCTGTCCAAGCTCACCGGCAAGGATATGGTCCTGCCCATGAACACCGGCGCGGAAGCCGTTGAGACTGCGCTGAAGACCGCCCGCCTCTGGGGCGCCAAGGTCAAGGGCGTGGAGAACGGCAAGCAGGAGATCATCACCTGTGAGAACAACTTCCACGGCCGCACCATCTCCATCATCAGCTTCTCCACCGATCCCCTGGCCAAGGACGGCTACGGCCCCTACACCCCGGGCTTCAAGACCATCCCCTACGGTGACGCCCAGGCCCTGCGGGACGCCATCACCCCCAACACCGTCGCCTTCCTGGCGGAGCCCATCCAGGGCGAGGCCGGCATCATCCTGCCGCCCGAGGGCTATCTGACCGAGGTCCGCAAGATCTGCACCGAGAACAATATCCTCTTCCTGGCCGACGAGGTCCAGACCGGCTTTGCCCGCACCGGCGATATGTTCGCCTGCTGGCATGAGAACGTGGAGCCCGATATCTACATCATGGGCAAGGCCCTGGGCGGCGGCGTGATGCCCCTGTCCGGCATCGCGGCCAACAAGGATATCCTGGGCCTCTACACCCCCGGCTCTCACGGCTCCACCTTCGGCGGCAACCCCCTGGCCTGCGCCTGCGGCGTGAAGGCTCTGGAGATCCTCCAGCGGGACGACTACCCCAAGATGGCCCGGGAGAAGGGCAAGTACTTCATGGACGGTCTGAAGAAGATCAAGAACCCCGAGATCAAAGAGATCCGCGGCCGCGGCCTGCTGATCGGCGTGGAGTTCTACGGCGACGCCTTCGACTACGTCAAGGCATGCATCCACGAGGGCGTGCTCTGCAAGGAGACCCACGACCACACCATCCGCTTCGCGCCTCCCATCCCCGTCAGCTACGAGGAGCTGGACGACGCCCTGGCCCGCATCACCAAGGCTCTGACCAAGTAATCACCCAGCAAAGGGGCTGTAAAAAAACAGCCTTAAAGAAGAACAAGGTCTCGTCAGAGTGGCGAGATCTTGTTCTATCTTTTCATATGCAGCTCAGAGATGCGCTGGAATGACTCAAATACGGAAGGCTTATGGATCGTTTACGCACAACAAACAGAACCGGAAGCGTTTTTGCGGTTGCTGCCGGCCTCTCTGTGGATAACTTTTCTGTTTTACTCAGGCGACTTTTCTCGTCTTTTGCTTTCGCAAGTGGTACTTGTGGAGATTAAAACCGCAGGAAATCAAGCCTATCTCCAAAAGCAGACCGTCTAAGCCCCTTCTGCGAGCTCTGGTGTAGGAACGGTTCCACTTAATTCCGCCAAAGGAACCCTCTGCCTGGATGCTCCGGTTCATTCGCAGCAAAGCTCCGTGGATGCAATTCAGATTGCTAAGGACTTCCTCGTGAAACTTCGTCAGCTCTACGTTTACCCGAACCGTACGGTTCCCCTCGCCCTTGCAGCACTTCTCCCTGTATGGACAGCCTGTGCAATCCTCGCACTGGAATATTTCTTCTTCGCGGCCATATTGATTCCCTTTTACTGCTCGCTTCCCGCAGAAGCGGAACTTCTTCCCGTTCGGACAGATCATGTCTCCGTTCTCGTCAATGGCAAAGTTGACCGCACGAAACGGGTTTTCCCGGTAAGCTGAATCCTTCGTTTCTTTTTCAAAGGTGGGAAACTTCATGAACTTCTGTATCCTGTGTTCCTCACAGTACAGGTAGTTGTTATAGCTGCCATAGCCTGCATCCGCCACCGGGTACTCCGGATATCTCTCGTACTGTGAGAAAAACCGTTCCATGAGCGGTTGAAAGCACTCCATGTCAGAGGCAAACTGCTTTACATCGTACACGGCAATGTACTCATCACAGATTCCTAACTGCAAATTGTATGCCGGAAGCAACTGGTCGTTTCCCATATAGTCCCGCTTGATCCGCATGAAGCTTGCCCCGTTGTCTGTCTTGGAATAACTGTTCCGCTGCTCTCCGCAGATCTGTATCTGCTTCGCGTACTTCTTTAGACGATCCAGGCATTCCTTGAGACGGTCATATTGCCTTTGCTCATTCGACTTGCGGTGCCCACGGCCCCGGATCACCTTCTCCGGGGCCAGTGCGACCAGAGATATGTATTTCTCCAACAGCAGCTCTACATACTCTATGGCATACGCGCTTCTGGTTCCGAGCTTTACGCCCTGTGTTTCCAATCCGGCGTTCATCTCGTTGAGTATCTCTGTGATTTTTACGAATGTCTTATCCCGGTTTGTGATGCAACTCTTTTTCCATACCCAACTGTAACGGTTGGCATTGGCTATGATTTTACTGCCGTCAATGTAGAGATGGTTCAGATCTACAGCTTCTTTCTCAAATATGTACCGGTTTATGTCCATGAACAGCACCCGGACAATCTCTTTCATATGCTTCTTAATGAAGTTTGCAATCGTCATGTGGCTCGGAGCAGGGGTTCCATCCAGCAGCCAAAGAAAGCGAATGTCTGTTTTGCACAGCTTCCGAATCTCCCTGGCCGAGATATATCCATGCTCCATAAAGGCAAACAGTATAACCTTCATGAGCTTGATGCAGTCATACTTTGGCCGGCCTGTCCTGCTCTCCTCAGCTGCAGGATATTTGTTTAGGTCGATATGGCTCATTACCTCATGAAACGTATATACCGGATCATTTACTCCAATAATTCTTTCAATTTCCAGTGGCATTTTCAACTGGATTGGTGTATAATGAACACCGGTGATATGAAGTTTCATAGCAGTTACATTATACCACCATTTGGCTGCTTCCGATAGGGGGCAGCCATCTCTTTTATAACGAAAATGAGAAGCCGTTTTTCGCGACTTCTCACTTTTCGTTATGGGACTTTTTTTACAGCCCCTTTTTTTCACTTGCAGGCGCATCGGGTTTCTGCTATAATAGCCACAAAGAAACGGAAGGAGAATACGGTATGGAACACAAACACACGGCGGACAGGCTGCGCCTGTATCTTCCCGGCCCGGAGGACGGCTGGTTCTACGCCAGACTGCTGTCTGACCCGGCCACCATGGCCTACAACGCCCCCTGGTACCCGCCGGACGGCTGCGTTCCGTTCTCCATGACGGAGTGGCCGGCGTTCCGCGAGAAATGGATCGGCCGGGAGCCGGAGCGCTTCTACGCCTATCTGCAGCGCGAATCCGACGGCGCCTTCGTGGGAAACGTGAACTTCCACTGCAACCCGGCCCGGGATTGGTGGGACATGGGCATTGTGATCTACGCCCCGGAGCGGGGCAAGGGCTACGGCAGCCAGGGGCTTCGCCTGCTGTGCGACCGTGCCTTTCTGACGGTGGGGATCGCCCGGCTGCACAACGATTTCGAGCCCACCCGGGAGGCCGCTTGTCACATCCACAAGGCCATCGGCTTCCGGGAGGTCGGGATGGAGAACGGGATCCTCCAGCTGCTGCTGACAAAAGAGGACTACATCCGATCCGGGGCGAACACGCAGGAGGCAGACGCATGAACACAGAGATCAGACAGATCCTGGAGCAGCTGCACAGCGGGGCCCTCTCGGTGGACGAGGCGCTGCTGGCGCTGAAAAAGGCCCCCTTTGCAGACATCGGCTACGCCAAGGTGGATCTCCACCGGAAGCTGCGGCAGGGGGCCGCGGAGGTGGTCTACGGGGCCGGCAAGACTGTGGAGCAGATGGCCGGGATCCTGGAAACCATGACGGAAAACGGGCAGGACCGAGTGCTGATCACCCGGCTGGACCCGGAGAAGGCCGCCGCGCTGGCGGAGCGCTTTCCCCTGCGCTTTGACCCCACGGCCCGGATCGCCGCCCTGGGTGAGGCCCCGGAGCCGGACGGGATCGGCTATATCGTGGTGGCCACCGGCGGCACCAGCGACGTCCCCGTGGCCGAGGAGGCCGCCCAGACGGCGGAATTCCTGGGCAGCCGGGTGGTCCGGCTCTACGACGTGGGCGTGGCGGGCCTGCACCGGGTGCTCTCCCATCTGGACGAGCTGATGGGGGCCTCCGTGGTAGTCGCCATTGCCGGGATGGAGGGAGCTTTGGCCTCAGTCCTGGGAGGGCTGGTGGACTGCCCCGTGATCGCCGTGCCCACCAGCGTGGGCTATGGGGCCTCCTTCCATGGGGTCTCGGCCCTGCTGTCCATGCTGAACTCCTGCGCCAGCGGGGTCAGCGTAGTGAACATCGACAACGGCTTCGGCGCGGGCTTTCTGGCAAATCGGATCAATCACATGCGGCCCCGGGAAGGCGTGGGCGCTCCCTGAGCGCCCCTACAGAGAACGCTCGAAACGTAGGAGGACGAATCCATGAAAACGCTTTATTTGGACTGCTCCATGGGCGCGGCGGGGGATATGCTGACGGCGGCCCTGCTGGAGCTGCTGCCGGACAAGGCCGCCTTCGTGGCCCGGCTGAACGCCCTGGGGATCCCCGGGGTGGAATACGCCCCGGAGCCCGCCGTGAAATGCGGCATCACCGGGACCCATATGCGGGTGCTGGTGCATGGGGAGGAGGAGCACGCCCACGACGAGGCATCAGGCATCAGGCATCAGGCATCAGGCCATGAACATGAGCACGCGCACGAACATGAACACCACCATTCCCACACCGGGCTGCACGGGATCGAGCATCTGGTGCAGGATCATCTGGCCCTGCCGGAGGCGGTGCGGGACGACGTACTGGCGGTGTACCGACTGCTGGCCCAGGCCGAGAGCAAGGTACACGGGGTGCCGGTGGAGGAGATCCACTTTCACGAGGTGGGTACGCTGGATGCGGTGGCCGACGTGGCAGCGGTGTGCCTGCTGATCCACCAGCTGGCTCCGGCGCAGATCCTTTGCTCCCCTGTCCATGTGGGCTGCGGGCAGGTACGCTGCGCCCACGGGATCATGCCCGTCCCCGCCCCCGCCACGGCGGAGCTGCTGCGGGACGTGCCCATCTACGGCGGCGGCATCCAGGGCGAGCTTTGCACCCCCACGGGGGCGGCGCTGCTGAAATATTATGTAAACAAATTTGGGCCGATGCCCGTGATGCGCGCCGAGGCCGTGGGCTACGGCATGGGGCAAAAGGACTTCCCCGCCGCCAACTGCGTCCGGGCCCTGCTGGGGGAGACGGAGGAGGGCGCGCCGGAAGCCGGAAAGGCGGATTTCGTGTTTGAGCTCCGCTGCAATCTGGACGACATGACAGGGGAAGCCGTGAGCTTCGTCGCCGAACGCCTGCTGGAGGCCGGAGCGCTGGACGTGTGGACGACCCCCATCGGCATGAAGAAGGGTCGGCCCGGGACGATGCTGTGTGTTTTATGTAAACCGGATGATCGGACGGCCATGACCGCCCTGCTGTTCCGGCACACCACCACCCTTGGGGTACGGGAGTTCGCCATGCGGCGCTCGGTGTTGGAACGGCGCGTGGAAACCGTAGAAACCGCATTCGGGCCCGTGCGGCGGAAAATCGCGACGGGGTACGGGGTGGAACGGGTCAAATATGAGTATGAGGATCTGGCGCGGATCGCCCGGGAGCAGAATATGACGCTCGACGAGGCCCGGAAGCTGGCTGATTTCGCAGACAAGCAATGCTTGTCCCTACACAGGGAGCCGGGTGCAGAGGCGGACGGCAGAGTGCCGTCCCTACACGGGGAACCGGGTGCAGAGGTGGACGGCAGAGTGCCGTCCCTACACGGGGAACCGGGTGCAGAGGCGGACGGCAGAGTGCCGTCCCTACATGATGCATTATGAACGAACGATATGACAGACTTTTGGCGCTGCTCCGGGAAATGGGCTCCGTGGCGGTAGCTTTTTCCGGCGGGGTGGACTCCACCCTGCTGCTGCGGGCCGCCAAGGACGCCCTGGGAGAGAAGGCCGCGGCGGTGACGGTGCGCTCCTGCTTTGTTCCCGCTCGGGAGCTCCGGGCTGCGGAGGACTACTGCGCGTCAGCAGGCGTCCGGCTGATCCTGCTGGACGCGGACACCCTGGCGATCCCCGGGGTGGCGGACAATCCCCCGGAGCGCTGCTATCTGTGCAAGCGGGCCATCTTTACCCGGATCACGGAGACCGCCCGGGCGCTGGGCCTTGCGTGGGTGGCCGAGGGCTCCAACCGGGACGACCTGGGAGACTACCGCCCCGGGATGCGGGCCATCCGGGAGCTGGGCGTCCGCTCTCCCCTGCTGGAGGCGGGACTCGGCAAGGCGGAGATCCGGGCTATTTCCAAGGAATTGGGCCTGCCCACCTGGGACAAGCCCGCCATGGCCTGTCTGGCCACCCGCTTCGTCACCGGTCAGCCCATCAATGCCCCGGGGCTGGCCCGGGTGGAGGCGGCAGAGGATTGGCTGACGGCCCGGGGCTTCCGGCAGCTCCGGGTGCGGGATCACGGCGAGCTGGCCCGGCTGGAGCTGGACGAGGAAGGGATGGCGCGGCTTCGGGATCCCGCCCTGGCCGCCGCTGTCAACGGGGCCCTGCGGGGCTCCGGCTACCGCTGGGTCACCCTGGATCTGGGGGGCTACCGGACGGGGAGCATGAACCAAGTAATGAATAAAACAGAGGATCAGAAATAATGCAACAATTTCAGACGATTTTATTCGACTTTGACGGCACCCTCTTCGACACGGTGGAGGGGATCACCAAGAGCATCCAATATGCCCTGCGGAAGCACGGGATGGACGGGGAGCTGGAAGCCCTGCGCTGCTTTGCAGGGCCCCCGCTGGTGGACAAGTTCATGGAGGTCTACGGGGTGGACAAGGCCCTGGCGGAGCAGCTGGTTCTGGATTTCCGGGAGCGGTATCAGCCTATCGGCATCTATGAGAGCGCGCCCTTCCCCGGCGTGGGGGAATTTCTGGAGCGGCTCCGGGCCGCGGGGCTGACCCTGGGGGTGGCCACCTCCAAGCCCCAGACCATGGCGGAGCTGCTGCTGGATCGGGCCGGACTGCTGGATCGCTTCCATGTGATCGTGGGCAGCAAGCCGGGGCTCAACAACGCCGCCAAATGGGAGATCGTCCGGGAGGCCATGGCCCTCTGCGGTGCAGACAAGGGCTCCACGGTGCTGATCGGCGACACCAAATACGACGCCATCGGCGCGGCCAAGGTCGGCATCCCCTGCATCGGCGCAGGCTGGGGCTACGCGGCCCCCGGAGAGCTGGAAGAAGCCGGGGTACTCTGCACCCTGCCGGACTTTGACGCGCTGGAAAAATATCTGCTTGGAACGTAGCGTCGGCTTATTGCCGACGCTACATTACTCTTTACAAGTCGGAAAAACTCTGCTATAATATGGTGGATTATAAGGGATAGAGTGGCCCTTTTTGAGGTATTGTTTATGACTGAACTTTCCAAGATCCGAAATTTCTCCATTGTGGCCCACATCGACCACGGCAAGTCCACCCTGGCGGATCGGCTGCTGGAGGAGACCAAAACCGTGGACAAGCGGGAAATGGAGGAGCAGATCCTCGACAATATGGAGCTGGAACGGGAGCGGGGCATCACCATCAAGGCCCGGGCCGTCAAGCTCAACTACCGGGCGGACGACGGGCAGGACTATGTGCTGAACCTGATCGACACCCCGGGCCACGTGGACTTCAACTACGAGGTCTCCCGCTCCCTCACTGCCTGCGAAGGCGCGGTGCTGGTGGTGGACGCCTCCCAGGGCATCGAGGCCCAGACTCTGGCCAACACCTACCTGGCCATTGACGCAGGGCTGGAGGTCCTGCCTGTGGTGAACAAGATCGACCTCCCTGCCGCCAGGCCGGAGGAGGTCAAGAAGGAGATCGAGGACGTGATCGGCCTGCCCGCCATGGACGCCCCGGAGATCTCCGCCAAGAACGGCATCAACATCCATTCCGTGCTGGAAATGATCGTCCACGACGTGCCCGCCCCCAAGGGTGACCGGGAGGCCCCCCTGCAGGCCTTGATCTTCGACAGCCAATACGACAGCTACCGGGGCGTGGTGGTCTATATGCGGGTGATGAACGGCATCGTTCGCCCCGGCATGGACGTGAAAATGATGGCCTCCGGCGCCGTCTACAAGGTGGTGGAGTGCGGCTATCTGCACCCCAAGGGCATGGTCCCCGCCGACGCGCTGGGCGCCGGAGAGGTGGGCTATCTCACCGCCTCCATCAAGACCATCTCCGACACCCGGGTGGGCGACACCGTCACCGGGGCGGAGAACCCCGCCGCGGAGCCTCTGCCCGGCTACAAGACCTGCCAGCCCATGGTCTACTCCGGCGTCTACCCCGCCGACGGCTCCAAGTACGGCGACCTGCGGGACGCCCTGGAAAAGCTCAAGCTCAACGACGCCTCCATGTACTACACCCAGGAGAATTCCATCGCCCTGGGCTTCGGCTTCCGCTGCGGCTTTTTGGGCCTGCTGCACATGGAGATCATCATGGAGCGGCTGGAACGGGAGTTCAACCTGGATCTGATCACCACCGCGCCCAACGTGGTCTACGAGATCGACAAGACCGACGGCAGCCACATCGCCGTCTATACCCCCATCAACTACCCCGACCCCATGGAGATCTCCCAGGCCTACGAGCCCTACGTGAAGGCCAGCATCATCACCCCGCCGGACTATGTGGGCAACATCATGGATCTGTGCCAGTTCCGCCGGGGCGAATTCAAGGACATGACCTACCTGGATCAGAGCCGGGTGGAGCTCCACTACGAGATCCCCCTCAACGAGATCATCTACGACTTCTTCGACGCGCTGAAATCCCGCACCCGGGGCTACGGTTCGCTGGACTATGAGCTGATCGGCTACCGGCCCTCCAAGCTGGTCAAACTGGACATTCTGCTCAACGGCGAGCTGGTGGACGCGCTGAGCTTCATTCTCTTCGCCGACGAGGCCTACGCCCGCGCCCGGCGCATTTGCGAGAAGCTGAAGGACAACATCCCCCGCCAGATGTTTGAGATCCCGATCCAGGCCGCCATCGGCGGCAAGATCATCGCCCGCGAGACGATCAAGGCCTTGCGCAAGGATGTGTTGGCCAAGTGCTACGGCGGCGACATCACCCGAAAGAAGAAGCTGCTGGAAAAGCAGAAGGAAGGCAAAAAGCGGATGCGTACCTTCGGCACCGTGTCGGTGCCCTCCGAGGCCTTCATGGCGGTTTTGAAGATGGACGAATAGACAATGCAAAGTGCAAAATGCAAAATGCAAAATGAAGGGAGCAGAAGCGGTATGAAAGCAAATCGGATCCTTCGGAGCCTGATCGCCGTCTCGCTGGCTGCCGTGCTGCTCCTGGCCCTGTCCGGCTGTCACAGCCACACGGTCAAGCATCTTGTCTATACAGACGATTACCCCGTTCTGTATGAAACCGAGCTGCGCCAGATATTTGGGGATTATTCCCTGGGCGAACGCACAGATCGGCATATCGAGGGCGAGGATTGCAGCTGCGGCTATCACCAGGACACGGTGGATTGCTACGAATGGGACGTCACCTATACCGACGCCCTGGGGAAAACCGTACATTGTACGCTGAACAACCGCGCAAGCCTTTGGGAGCAGCAGGTCGGATGGCTGGAGGATCAGATCGAGAAGCATTTTTATTCCTCCTATGTGCAGCGTTATTATAGCGGCATGCTGAGCGAATCCGGAAGCTACTGCTTCTGTTTTATCGGCAGAGTATGCGGCAGCATTCGCAATGGGAACGCGGAAGAAGCAGCCAACGTGCAAACCGGCACAGACTATCTGGAAGCGCTGAAGAAGAACGAAGAGCCGATCCCGCTGGCCGCCCTTAGCTATCCCGAGCTTTTTGACCGCTATCCGATGCGCCTTGCCGTCCAGGTCCGACTGCGCGAGGATAATCAAACCGCGGAGCAATACGCGAGCGCGGTGGAGCTGCTGAACAAGATGGCTGCGGAAATGGCCGGGGAGATCGGAAACGATCTCAATTTCGATGTATGTGTGTACAGAGACGCAAACCACAAAAAAACCGTTTACTATTTGCGGGGAGAAGCCACGGAAATCAGCGGTTTTGACTTTGACCACGAAGTATTCCGATCTTATAAAGGGAAATTCTGGTGACCTCTGATTTTCCGGCGGTCAGCAGAAAGCCTCAATACCATTTTGCATTTTGCATTTTGCATTTTGCATTCCAAACCGGAGAGCATTATGAACGTACTAAAGCCCCTGGGGGTGTACATCCACATCCCTTTTTGCCGCAGCAAGTGTCAATACTGCGACTTTTACTCCATCGGCGGCAGCCGAGATCGGCGGCTGGTGGACAACTATCTGGAGGCGCTGGCAGTCCACTTTAAGGAGGCCGGCGCGCTGGCGACGGATTATATCGTCGATACCGTCTACTTCGGCGGCGGGACGCCCTCCTTCTTCGGTGCGGACAATCTGCGCCGGATCTTTGCCGAGCTGCAGCACCGCTTCCGGGTGGACAAGGACGCGGAGATCACCTTCGAGGCCAACCCGGACTCCGTGACGGAATCCCTGCTGAAAAAGCTCCGGGCCGAGGGCTTCAACCGGATGTCTCTGGGCGTGCAGTCCGACCGGGACGACGTGCTGCAAAAGCTGGGCCGTCCCCACAACTACGAGCAGGCCCGGGCCGCGGTGCATTCGGCCCGGAAGTGCGGCTTTGACAACGTCTCCCTGGATCTGATGTACGGCCTGCCCAATCAGACCGCGCCCCAGTGGAAGGAAACGCTGCGCCACGTGCTGGAGCTCAAGCCGGAGCACATCTCCTGCTACGGGCTCAAGGTGGAGGAGGGCACGCCCCTGTGGGAATACAAGGACGCCGCAAACCTGCCCTCCGACGAGGTGCAGGCGGAAATGTACCTGGACACCGTCTCCATCCTGGACGAGTTCGGCTACGGCCAGTACGAGATCTCCAATTTTGCCAAGCCGGGCTATGAATCCAGACACAATCTGAAATATTGGCTGGGGGAGGAATACATCGGCTTCGGCCCCGCCGCGGCCTCGGATTTTGCCGGCAAACGCTACACCTACGTGCGGAACATCGAGACCTATGTGCGAGGCGTGCTGAAGCAGGATATCCCCATCCTTGCCGAGTGCGACGCCATTCCCGCCCGGGAACGGGCCGGGGAATACGTGATGCTGCGGCTGCGGACCACCCAGGGGATCTCCCCGGAGGAGTATGAGAAGAATTATCTCATGCCCTTTGAGCCCCTGCTGGAAACCATCCTGCCGCTGGAGCAGCGGGATCTGTTCTACCAGAAGGACGGACACTGGATCCTGACGCCCAAGGGCTTTTTGGTCTCCAACCAGATCATCGGCCTGCTGCAGGAGGCCCAGGATCGCAGCGAACCGCTGGCGAAGAAACGGTAGAAACGCCGGCAAAGAAGCAAGAGGAACAAGAATACATGGGAAAACGGAAACAAAAACAATCGGAACCCGTATTGATACTGCAGAAACGGCTGCCGGAGAAGGGGCGGGTCGGGTTTCTGCTCTGGCAGCTCCTGCTCCTGCTGGTCGGCTGCGCCGCGCTGTGCTATTTCACCCTGCGGCTGTCCTACAGCAGTCTGAACCCGGAGATCTGGCTGGGATATTGGGAGGATCTCTGGATCCCGCTGATCAACCTGGCAGTGATCTTCAGCTTCTGCCTCGCCCTCTTTGCCCTGATCGGACGGGCCTGGATCGCCTATCTGGTCAACGCTCTGATCTGGCTGGGGGTGGCCATCGGCAACTACTATCTGATCATCATTCGCTCCGACCCGCTGGAATTCCAGGACATCACCTGCCTGCGGGAGGCTCTGGCCATCACCGGCACCCAGGGCTATGAGCTGGAGCTGAGCCCCCGGATTCTGATCGCCGTGGGCGGCGCTCTGGGCTTCACCGCCCTGCTGGCCCTGCTGAGCCGCTGGAAGCCCCGCTGGAACACAGGGCGGGTATTCGGGCTGACGGCAGCCGCCGTGGCGCTGACCCTCTCTCTGGTGGCCGCCTGCTCCGGGGAAATGCTGGAGCTGACCAAGCACTACGACCACGTGAACACCTGGTCGGTGACGGAGATCTACGTCTCCCGGGGCGTGGTCTACTCCTTTACCCGCTCCGCCTTTACCGCCAGCGGCAAGCCCTCGGACTACTCCAAGGCCACCGCGGAGCAGACTCTGGCTCAATATACCCAGACGGACATCCCTGTGGATCGGAAGGTGGACGTCTTTGTGATCATGCGGGAGAGCTACGCGGATCTTTCCAAGCTGGACTGCGACGAGGCCGCGCTGGATTTCTCCTGCTACGACGACTACCACGCCCTGGTGGACGAATCGGTGCTGCTGGGCTCGCTGGTCACCAACGGCTTCGGCGGCAACACCAAGGACGCGGAGCGCTGCTTCCTGACCGGCTGCTACACCCCCAGAGACTGGCGCAAGCCCGCCAACTCCTACCTCTGGTATCTGCGGCAGCAGGGCTACCGCACCGAGGGCGCTCACCCCTTCAACGGCTGGTTCTACAACCGGCTGAACGTGGATCGCTATCTGGGCTTCGACAGCTACAAGTTCCGGGAGGACGGCTTCGACCAGCTGGTGGGCGAGGACAACATTGCCAACGACGACGTGCTTTATGACGTGATCTGGTCCCAGTATCAGGAGCACCTGAAAAGCAGCGGCAGCCCCTATTTCAGCTTCTCCGTCACCTATGAGGGCCACGGCCCCTACAACTACAGCTCCAACCGGTACGCGGGCCGCTACGTCCGCAAGGACGGGAACACCGCCGACGGCTACGCCATGAACAACTATCTGGGCTGCTGCGCCAGACGGGACGAGGAGCTGGCCGTGCTGATCCGGCACTTCCGGGACTGTGAGCGGCCCATCGTCCTGCTGACCTACGGCGACCACAAGGCCACCCTGGGCAAGGACATCAACAACTACACCACCGCAGCTTATTCCCATTTCGGGATGGATCTGGATCTCTCCACCGAAGCGGGCTTCTTCAACTATTACTCCACGGACTACGTGATCTGGATGAACGACGCAGCCCGGGCCCAGCTGGGCTTTACGGGGGCAGAGCTGCAGACCGGCCCGACGGTCTCCCCCTGCTATCTGATGAACGTGCTCTTTGACGCCCTGGGCTGGGGCAAGGGCCCCGCCTATCTGCAGGCCATGGCCGACATGATGGCGGAGTTCCCGGTCTATTCCACCAAGGGCAGAGTCAGCGTAGACGGCAGCCTCTCCACCCAGGTCCCCGGCGAGCACGTAAAGAACTACCACCTGATGCAGACCCTCTGCTATTATTGGCAGACCGAGTTCCTCTACAAAGAAGAAGATCAATAAAATAACAATATAAACAGAAGGAAGGATACTATGGAAAAACTGTTCGGCAAAGATCTGGCCGTCACGGCCTACAAGGCAAGGCTGCTGGCGGTGGAGGCTGTCCACCGTGCCGCCTCCGGCCACCCCGGCGGATCTCTCTCCTGTGTGGACGCGCTGACCGTTCTCTACTTCAATGAGATGAACGTGGATCCGCACAACCCCAACTGGGAGGATCGCGACCGCTTCGTCCTGTCCAAGGGACACTGCGCCCCCGCCCTCTACGCGGTGCTGGCCATGCAGGGCTTCTTCCCGGTGGAGGATCTCCAGCTGCTGCGCTCCATCAAGGCGCATCTCTCCGGCCACCCCGATATGCGGAACGTCCCCGGCGTGGATATGTCCACCGGCTCTCTGGGCCAGGGCCTCTCCGCTGCGGTGGGTATGGCGCTGAGCGCCAAGATCACCGGCAAGCTCTGGCGTACCTACGCCATCTGCGGCGACGGCGAGCTGGCTGAGGGTCAGATCTGGGAAGCCATGATGGCAGCCGCCAAGTGGAAGCTGGACAATCTCTGCGCCTTCATCGACGTGAACGGCCTGCAGATCGACGGCGCCACCAAGGACGTCATGCCCACCGAGCCCCTGGACAAGAAGCTGGAGGCCTTCAACTGGCACGTGGTCAAGATCGACGGCCACGACTTCTCCCAGATCCTGGCCGCGCTGGCGGAAGCCAGAAAGACCAAGGGCAAGCCCACCGCCATTCTGATGGCGACCGTCAAGGGCAAGGGCGTCTCCTTTATGGAGAACCAGGCCGGCTGGCACGGCAAGGCCCCCAACGCAGACGAGTTTGCCATTGCCAAGGCAGAGCTGGAAAGCAAGATCAAAGAACTGGAGGGGAAATAATATGGCAGGGAAAATCGCAACACGGGCCGCCTACGGCAAGGCCCTGGTAGAATTTGCCGAGCAGTATCCCGAGCTGATGGTTCTGGATGCGGATCTGGCCATGGCCACCCAGACCAAGGACTTCCGGGCAGCCTACCCCCAGCGCTTCTTCGACTGCGGCATCGCAGAGAACAACATGGTGGGCATTGCCGCCGGCATGGCCGCCTCCGGGCTGAAGCCCTTCACCAACACCTTTGCCATCTTCGCCGCCGGCCGCTCCTATGAGCAGATCCGGAACTCCGTTGCCTACCCCCATCTGAACGTGAAGGTGGTGGGCTCCCACGGCGGTATCTCCGTGGGCGAGGACGGCGCTACCCACCAGTGCACAGAGGATCTGGCCCTGATGCGGCAGATTCCCGGCATGACGGTGGTCTGCCCCTGCGACGGCCACGAGATGCGGCTGGCTGTGGAGGCCCTGCTGAACTACGAGGGCCCCGCCTACCTCCGTCTGGCCCGCTCCGCCACCGATATTTTCACCGACGAGCTGGAAGGCTACAAGTTTGAGCTGGGCAAGGGCGTCACCATTGCAGACGGCAAGGACGTCACCGTCATCGCCACCGGCATCATGGTGGGTATGGCCCGGCAGGCCCGGGAAATCCTGGCCAAGGAGGGCATCTCCGCCCGGGTCATCGATATGCACACCATCAAGCCCCTGGACGAGGAGCTGGTTTTGAAGGCTGCTCGGGAGACCGGCACCATCGTCACCTCCGAGGAGGCCTCCGTCCTGGGCGGCCTGGGCGGTGCTGTGGCGGAGCTCCTGGCGGAGAACTGCCCCGTCCCCGTGGTGCGCCACGGCGTCAACGACACCTTCGGCCGCAGCGGCACCGCCGCCGCCGTGCTGGAATACTACGGCCTGACCCCCGAGGGCATCGCCGAGAAGTGCCGGAAGGCCGTTTCGATGAAAAAGTGACACCTGTAGGGGGCGGCGTCCTCGACGCCCAGAACGTCTCGGTAAGTGACAGGTGACAAGTAACCGTAGCGCGGGCTATTAGCCCGCCAACAACGCAACAGACCGGGAACGGCGTTTTGCCTGTTCCCGGTCTATTTTTCTTCTGTTTCCCGGGCAAGCTCGTCCATACCGACGCCCAATGCCAGGGATATTTTGTAAAAGGTTTCCACGGAAAAATTGTATCTGGTCTTTTCGCTTTCGATCTGCCGGATAAAATCGTGGGACAGCCCCACCGCTTCCGCCAGCGCTGCGGAAGTCATCCCCTTCGCCTTTCGATACTTGCGAACGTTTCGCCGGATCACGTCATAGACCGATCCCTGCGGTCTCTCCTCGTCCATTTGCATCACCCAAGCAGATTATACCCGCTTCGGCCTGCTTTGTATGTTAGGTGATAGCTAACATTCTGCTTGAAAATAGTACTTTTCTATGATACACTTTTGTTAGTAAATACCGCACAGGTACAGGGAGCGTTCAAAAATGAATTTACTTTATCTCATGGATACGATGTTTGATCTCTTGAATGAAAGCAACAATCTGAACGTCATAGAGTTGAACGAGATTGAAAGCAGCGGATTATTCTATCTGACAACGGCTGACGGAACAAAAGTCGAAATCAAGTGTTCCATTCTCCCGTCGGAACATGACTAATTGAGAAAAACCAGGCGCGTACCGATGCCGAGACCGGAGCAAAGCAGCAGACCTGGGCAAGCGGGCTAATAGCCCGCGCTCATATTCTCAATTCAAATGGAATAGTCTTTCTTCCGGAACGCTTCTCAGATAAGTTAGCTTTAGTCCAACGCTTTCAAAATCCTTTACCGACAAGGAATCACCGTCTGAACGTAAGTATAGTTCGTTCATCTCCTCATGTGTGCAGGTGGCAAAAAATATCACGCCATTTCGATAAAAACTCGGGTCCATGGGATACTCCGGATATTGCCAATCCCACAATGTGTTTACCATGCCAAAAACATTATCAACCGAGAAAGCATCTGGTGCAAAACGCGGGATACTGTACGTGACCATATTATAAATATGGTTTCGATCAAGCGTTTCTGTAAGCGGCCAAACAGACACGTTTTTTGACTTTATTTTGTATTTGCTCAAATGCTTTTTGACAGCTTTTGCTGATTCCGAGCTCCGTTCATTCTGTTTGTTTTTAAAATAAATGAACGACATTGTATCGCAGAAAGTCGTTGCAATGCGAATCATTTTTTGATATATTTCTCGGTTTTCACAGCCATCCATGTAATAAACGTCATAGTTTCCCATAGTTCATATCTCCGGTATACTTGTCACTTGTCACCTGTCACTTGTCGAGACCTTCGGGGCGTCGAGGGCGCCGCCCCCTACAAGTTCACCTGTTACTTATTACTTATTACTTGTTACTTATTACCTGTTACTTGTCCACCGGCAGCGTAACGGTGAAGGCGATCCGGTCTTCCGCCGGGTACTCCGCCTCCAGGCGGCCGCGGTGCTGGAGGACGATGACCTGCGCCGCGGAGAGGCCGATGCCGAAGCCGCCGCTGCTCTGGTTTCGGGCGGCGTCCGCCCGATAGAAGCGGTCGAAGAGCCGCTCCGGGGGGCAGTCCGGCAGCTTGTCGCAGCGGTTTTCCAGCCGCAGGGTACAGGTCTTCTCCTCCGCCCGGAGGCGCAGCGTCAGCGCGCTGCCCTGGGTGGCGTACTTCACGGCGTTGTCAAAGAGGATGGAGCAGAGGCTGGCCAGCTGGGCCTCCTGGCCCCGGACGCTGATCCCGGCGTCTGTCTCCGCCTCCAGCGTCAGGCCCTTTTGCTCCATGGGCATCTGGAACATCTGGACGGTCTTGGCGGTCAGCGCGGAGAGATCCACCGGGGCGAAGCTGCCCTGGGTGGGAAGCTCCTCCGCCCGGGCCAGGGTCAGCAGATTCCGGGTCAGCTCCGTGAGGCGAACCGTCTGGGCCTTGATATTGCGGCTCCACTTATTCTCCCCCTGGATCAGCTCCATGGCCTCGGTGTTGGCCTGGATGATGGCCAGGGGCGTCTTTAACTCATGGCCGGCATCGGTGACAAACTGCCGCTGCCGATCCATATTCTCGGCGATGGGGGCGATGGTTCGTTTGGCCAGCACCACCACCAGCCCAAGCATCAAAAACCAGCCCGCCAGTCCGGCCAGGGCGGAGAGGGCGGCCACCCGCAGCACGGCGTTGCGCCGGTTGGAGACCTCCAGGAACACGTAGACCGTCTCCCCCTGGGCGTTGGGCGCGGCGGCCCAGCGATAGCTGTCCGACTGCCCCTCTGTGGTGCCCTCCGCCGCGGCAGCCAGGGCCAGGGCTGCGGCCTCCGACTCGGTGACCGTGGAGATCCGGCTCAGATCCGCGCCGGTGACGGTCCCGTCCTTCACCCGCACGGTGAAGAAGACGGCGGAAAGCCGATCATTTTCCGTCAGAGGCCCCATGAGGAAGCCCCGGCCCTCCCGGAAGGGGCGGTCTCCCTCCTGCTGTCCCAGGCCGTTCTCCCCCTCGGGGGGGATGGGCGGCTCCTCGCCTCCGGGGAAGTCCCGGGGCGATTGGGTCGTTTCCAGCTGGACCAGGTTCTCCAGCAGGCGCAGGCTCTCCTGCCGGTTGCTCCAGGCGTTGACCAGATTCAGCCCGCCCAGGATCAGCACCAAAAGCACTGTCACGGCGATCATGGCCGCCCGGATGAATTTTCGTTTCAGTGTCCGGATCATGGCGCCAGCTCCAACGTGTAGCCAATGCCGCGCTTGGCCCGGATCACCACGTCCGCTCCCAGGCTCGACAGCTTCTTCCGCAGATAGGAGATATAGACCCAGACGATGCCGATCTCGGCGTCGGTGTCGTAGCCCCAGACCTTGACCAGAATGTCCTCGGTGGAAAGGAAGATGCCCCGGTTCAGCAGAAACAGCTCCATCATCTGGAATTCCAGCTTGGGCAGCAGCATCCGGTTCTCCCCCACGCTGAGGGTGTAGCTCTGGCGATCCAGAGAGAGATTGCCCATGGTCAGCAGGTCGGGGGTGAAATCCTCCCGGCGGCGGAGCATGGCCCGGATCCGGGCCAGCAGCTCGCCCATGGCGAAGGGCTTGGGCAGGTAGTCGTCCGCGCCCAGATCCAGACCCTGGATCCGATCCTCCACCTCGGCCTTGGCGGTGAGCAGCAGGATGGGCGTCCGATCTCCCTTGGCCCGGAGGGCCTGCAGCACCTCAAAGCCGCTCTTGCGGGGCATCATCACGTCCAGGATAATGCCGTCGTATTGGTCGTTTTCGGCGTAATCCAGGGCCTCCTGGCCGTCATAGACGGCGTCTACCTTGTACTTGTGGTATTCCAGGACGTCCACCACAGCCTCCGAAAGGCTGCGCTCGTCCTCGGCATAGAGCAGCTTCATGGAAACCTCCTTTTTCATCGGAACGCGGACGGCAGAGTGCCGTCCCTACGGGGGAACGGACGGCAGAGTGCCGTCCCTACAGAGCCGCGTAATTCTTACAGCGTCAGTCGGTAGCAGTCGCCCTCCTCGCGGAAGCCGACCTTGTGCAGATACTTCTCGTGATACGGGGTAGCCTTGCGGCATTCCAGGGCGGTGAAGCCCTCCTCGCCCAGCAGGTGGGGATAGAGGAAGCGGCCCACGGAGGCGTCGCGGTACTTGGGAATGGTGTAGTCCAGCAGCAGCTCCAGCGCGCCGTCCCCGGTCCTCCGGCCCATGGTCAGACCCACGGGGGTCCATGTCGTAGTAGACGAAATAGGCCGTGTCCGCCCGGTTGTCCGTGAGGTCGAAGTCCGGGAAGTATTTGCGGATATCCTCCCGATAGAGCTCCTCGAAGGCCCGGAGGTAGGCGCTGTCCAGGGAGATGGGCAGCATCAGGGTCAGGCGCTTGGAGCGCAGCAGCCGGAGGATAAAGTAGATATTGATGATGCACAGGCCCACGTTCATGATGGCGGTGGGGTAGGATTTGGTCAGAAAGGCAAAGACCACGAAGATGGCCGAGCCGATCAGATTCACCACCCGCAGCTTCAGCACCGAGGTCATCAGAAAGGATATCAGGATCAGCAGCGTGGAGAAATAGCCCACGACCTGCAAAACGGTTTCGCCGTCCATAGGGGCAGCCTCCTTTGAATATGACTTGAATTTTTCTCCATTATACCGAAAAATCGATTTTTTGTCAACGGAAAGACAGAAGCACTTGACAAACCCCCCGTCTAAGAGGTACAATGAAAAAAAGCGATTTCCCCGGTTCCTTCGGCTGCCGGACAAAGGCCGCTTTTTTGTTTTCCCCGCAGACCGAAAAAGCACGCTTACGCGCAAACTGAAAAGGGAGGACTGTACCATGATCGAGATCCAAGAGCTGCCCCTCAAGAGAGGCAACGTCCCGTTCCGCGTGGCCAGAGGCCACTTCGCCACCAACCACAGCCACATCAACTACTACATCGACATCTCCTCGCAGAAGACCCGGCTGACTGAGGCCATTGCCGTTGCCAAGGAGCTGGCCCCCAAGTACGTCACCGACCTGGTGGACACCATCCTCTGCCTGGACGGCACTGCCGTTCTCGGCACCTGCCTGGCCAAGGAGCTGGTCACCACGCCCCGCGGCGTCAACGAGGGCCGGGACATCTGCGTGCTGGAGCCGGAATACAACGCCAACAGCCAGATCATCTTCCGGGACAATGCCCAGCCCCTGATCCGGGACAAGCACGTTCTGATCATGATGGCCAGCGTCACCACGGGCTTTACCGCCAACCGCTCCATTGAAGCCATCCGCTACTACGGCGGCGAGGCTGCGGGCATTGCCGCCCTCTACAGCACCGTCCCCGAGTCCGCCGGCATTCTGGTGCACTCCGTCTACGACATCCGCGACCTGCCCAACTACGCCAGCTACGACTACCGTGACTGCCCCTACTGCAAGGCCGGCCGCCGTCTGGACGCCCTGGTCAACAGCTTCGGCTATTCCGCTCTGTAATTCTTTCCCCAGACGCAAAGGGCCACCGCTTTCGAAGCGGTGGCCTTTATTGTATATTCCCTTATTTCCGGCCGTCCAGCAGGTAGAAGGCCAGGGCCGTGCCCATGAGGGCGTGGCTGTATTCCCGGCTGCCGTAGCCTGCCAGCACCGCCCGGATGGGGCGGCGCTCATAGCGCAGGAGCTCGTCCGCGTCCAGATGCTGGGCCCCGGTGGGGATCAGATCCTCCGCCAGATAGCAGTAAAAGCGGTTGGCAAACAGGGCAGGATTGGGATTGCAGCGTCCCAGCGGGCGAAGCTTCCCGGCGCGGAAGCCGGTCTCCTCCAACAGCTCCCGGGCTGCCGTCTGCGCCGGATCCTCGTCTCCATCCCGGACGCCGCCGGGGAACTCGGTGGTCAGGCAGCGGGCGGCGTGCCGCCACTGGCGAACCAGCAGAAAGTCCTCCCCCAGCACCGGGATCACCATGACCCAATCCGGGGCCTGCATGGCCACATAGGTACCGGCGGGCCCTGCCGCGGAGACCTCCTTCTGGGCCAGCACGTCAAAGACAGGGGTGTGCAGCAGCATTTCGCTCTGGGTGACGTTCCAGGTCAAGGCTTGGTCGTTCACAGGATCATCGCCTCCATTCAATCGTCGGAGAACCGCTCGCGGGCCTGGAAGACCTTGCAGATCTGCCGGTAGTCCCCGCAGACCGTGATCCGGTCGCCTGGATGGAACACAGTCTTTGCCGTGGGGTTCTCGGTGCTGCGGTCGGCGTGCTCCACCATGAGCACCAGAATATCCCGCCGCGGCTTCAATGCAAGCTGGGAAAGCGTCTTTTCCGTCAGCTCCTCCGGGACGGTGTAGACGCTGACGCGGGCGATCGTCTGGGGGCCCAGCTCGTCGATCCGCATGACGCCGTTGACGCCGCGGTTGCTGCCGAAGCTGTCAGCCGCCCGTTCGATCTTTCGATCCAGCCAGATCCGCACCTCCCGGGTCCTGGAAAGACTCAGCACGGCGGCCAGGGTCGCCAGCGGGATCAGCATACTCAAAATGGAAGAGCCAAAGCCGCCTGTGCCCGCGGAAAGGAACACGTTCACCACAGTGGAAACAAAGGTGATGTTAAACACGTAGCCGAACAGCACGGTGATTCGGGCGAGGCGGCGGCGGGAGCGGGTGGAGAGGATCATTTCGCTCTCCCGGGTGGTGAAGCCCGTTCCCGTCAGCAGGGAGACCACCTGGAAGCGGGCCTTTTCCTCCGGCAGGCCGATCAGCCGAAACAGAACCGTGAAAACCTCAGCAATCACCCAGTACAGCAGGATCAAAACGGCGAATAGGGACGCTGCGGCGTAGATGTTCATATCACAGTCTCCTTTCGACAGGAATTAGGGGACGCACTGCGTAGGGGGCGGCGTCCGCGACGCCCCGAACCTTACCGAAACAAACACGTTCGGGCTGTCGGGGACGCCAGCCCCTACGCGCATCGGGAGAAGTGGGCTTATTTATCCAACACTTTCACCTGGATGGGCTTGACAGTCTCCTCCATGGCGGCAAGCTCGGCGGGGCTCAGACTGAGCGTCAAGCAGCGGACGGTGTCCGCCACGTTTTCGGGCTTCCGCATCCCCACCAGCAGGCTCATATTGGGGTGCTGGGCCAGGGCCCAGGCCTCCACCAGCTGGGCGAAGCTGCAGTTCTTCTCCCGGCACAGAGGCGTCCAGGCCTCGAAGGCGCGACGCAGGCCGTCGTGGTATTGTTCCTCCACCCAGGGGATACGGGAACGGATGTCGGTCTTGGCGAACTTCCGCTCCAGGAAGGCCGGGCCGGTGAGGAAGCCCTCCTCCAGCACGCCGTAGGTCTGGAAGGTGGTGTTGTACTTCTCGCAGACGGGGAAGTAGTCCCTGCCGTGGAAGGGGGACAGGATGCTGAAAAACTCCTGCACCACGCTGACGCCCTGCTTCTTCTCGGGGGCGGACTGGTACTCGTTCAGATCGGTGGGCTGGCTGTTGGACAGGCCGTAGGCCCGGATCTTGCCCTGGCGGATCAGCTCCTCCAAAGCCCCCACGGTCTCCGCCACGGGAAAGGACTTGCAGACGTAGTGGACGATGACGGAGTCCAGATAGTCGGTCTTCATCCGGCGCAGGGAGTCCTCCACGTCCCGGCGGATGGCCTCGGGCCGGGTGTCGTTGTTGACGGTGTAGCCGTCCCGGGAGTAGTGGAAGTTTCCACCCTCCCCTCTCCAGTTCAGGGAGCACTTGGTCTGGAGGATGAAGTCGTGGCGGCGGCCCGCCAGGGCGGCGCCCAACAGCTCCTCGCTGGCCCCGGTGCCGTAGACGGGGGCGGTGTCGATGTAGTTGATGCCCTGCTCCTTGCAGGCGTCCAGCAGGCGGGCAGCCTCGGCCGCGGTGGAGTCCCGATCGGACCAAACGCTGCCGCCCCCCAGCCCCCAGGTGCCCAGGGCGATGGTGGAAACACGAAGCTCAGAATTGCCTAATTTTTTGTATTGCATACCCATTTATCTCCTATTGCTTATGGGAACTCGCAGACGGCAGAGTGCCGTCCCTACGCGTCCCTGTCTCCTATTGCCTATTGTCTGATGCCTACTGCCTTCTCTTCCGGAACAGATACTCGTCCAGCTCGGTCTTGACCTTTTCGGGGATCTCCCGCTTCACGGGGCAGGCGGCGGACATGGCCATCCGGCGGGTGAACTCCGCGATGAAGCAAATATCCCGTTCGAGCTGCCGCATGGAAAGCACGTCGGGCTGGTCGTAGCGGCAGTGGAAGGGAATGGCGCTGGGAGCGGCCATCCGGGCGAAGGACAGGGCGGGAACGCCCTTGTCTGCGAAGGGGGTGGAGTCGCTGGAATAGACCCCCTGGCTGGAGGCCACGGGGAAGCTCAGCTCCGCGCTCATATAGCGCAGGTAGTGGACCAGGCCCTCCTCTCCGGAGACCTTGGCCAGGAACTTGCCCAGCCAGGTGCCGATCATATCCAGGTTCACGTTCAGCGCGATCTTTTCCAGCTCCGCCTCGTGATCCCGGGTATAGGCCTTGGAGCCCAGCAGGCCCCGCTCCTCGCTGCCGCAGAACACCAGCCGCAGGCCGTAGCGCAAGGGCAGCTTTTTCAGCAGATCCAGCACCCCCAGGATGCCCACGCAGCCGGACATATTGTCGTAGGAGCCGTGGGACAGGGAGGTGGTGTCATAGTGGGCCGTCAGAGCGATCCATTCGTCCCCCTGGCCGGGCAGCTCCGCGATGACGTTGTGGGATTCGCCCTCGTACTCCCGCTGGCGAATGACGATCTTCACCTGCTTGGTCTGCTGCCGCAGCAGGTCCATGGCGTCCGCAGTGTGGAGCATGGCGCAGAGGACCTTCTTCTCCTCGCCCACCACAGCAGCCCGCAGATCCCGCTCGTCGATGTCATGGATGGGATAATGGGTATCGCCGTACTGGAAGAGGATGCCCTTGACGCCGACCTTCATCAGATCCTGATAGCCGAAGAAGCCGATGCCGGAGGTCTCCAGCAGGACGATCTTGTCCTTGGCCAGGGCCACGGAGACCGGATCCAGCGCGGAGAGGCAGCAGAGCTCGCCCTCCACCTCGCCGCTGCCGCAGCAGAAGAAGCCCTTGCAGGGGATCTCCCGGCCGTCGGCGTAGACGTGGGCCTCCTCCATCTCCGCCATGGCGACGGGGAAGGCCTCGAGCCGGGCCGGGACGCCCAGGGCCTCGCATTGGGCCTTGAGGTATTCCGCCACCCGGAGCTCCTCCGGGGTGCCGCTGCTGTGGACGTAATTCGTGTCGTCAAAAATACGCTGCATCATTTCCTGGGTCATAGACGGTGCTCCTTTCTGATTGAAGGATGATCTTTTTACGGTGGCGCACGATGTGCGCCGCTACAGGGGGTGGTTCGTTACTTTGATCCGGCAGAGCATCAGCTCTGCGGTGCCGGTGAGGGTCAGGGGGATGGGGTCGGTGCAAAGAAGGGTCTCGCCGGTGAGGAGGGGAAGGGGGAAGGACGGATTCTTCGGCTCCGCTGCGCTCCGCTCAGAATGACAGACGGGGGAGCCTTCTGCCTCTGGCGGGCGGCCAATGGCCGCCCCTACGGTGCAGGAGCCGGCTGCACAGTAGAGCAGGAGGGTCTCGCCGGGGAGCGGGCAAGCAATGCTTGTCCCTACGGTGGAAGCGGGAGAGAACGGATTCTTCGACTCCGCTGCGCTCCGCTCAGAATGACAGGCGGGGGAATCTTCTGCCTCGGGCAGGCGGAACCCCTCCTCCGCGCCGCTCACGGCGCTCCCCCTCCCCTTGGCAGGGGAGGTTTGGGCCGACCCTGCGAGGTGCAGGGCCTCCATGGTGCCGGAGGCGCGGCCCCGGCGGAGCATCAGATTGAAGTCCGTGCAGCGGCCCACGCTGTGGGTAGCGTCCCCGCCGGAAAAGGCGTGAACCTCGAAGGGGTGCAGGGTCAGGGGTGCGCCGCCGTTGTGGGTCAGGACGATCTCCCCCCGCAGGGTGGCGATCAGCCGCTCATAGTCCGGCAGGGGGGTGAAGTCCGATTCCTCCAGATCCACCGTGGCGGAGCTGACCCGCCAGAGGAAATCCCGGTCGGCGTAGACCGCCTCCGGCGGGAAAATCGCCAGCTGGGTCGTCGTGCCGCCGGACCAGGCGGAAACGGCGTAGTCCCGGGCGGCGGTCATTTTTTTCATCATTGGAACGCCTCCTTCGTCGGATGAAGTATCGCCTGGCGGCGATATGAAGTATTGCTTGCGGGATATGAAGTATCTCCCTTGGAGATATGAAGTATGTGCTGCGCACATATCGCGGTATCGGTTTATTCTGCGAATAAACCGATGAAAAATATTATGACTTCAAAAGCGGGGAAAACTTCCCGTTTTGTCAAATATGGCGCAGCCATACTTCATAAGCGAAGCGTCTTCATATGGCAAAGCCGTACTTCATATTTGCGTCAGCAAATACTTCATTCTCCGCAGCAAAAGCTTCCCTTCCCGTCCGCGGCAAAATAGCTGCTGTAGAAGGCCGCGCTGGCGGTCTCCAGGTATTCCAGATCCTGCACGCCTGCGGTCTCGTAGGAGCTGTGCATGGCCAGCTGGGGCAGGCCCAGATCCACGGTGTTCATGGAAACGTGGGCCATGGCAATATTGCCCAGGGTGGAGCCGCCCATCTCGTCGGAGCGGTTGGCAAAGAACTGGATCGGCACGCCGGCCTTCTCGCAGACGCCCCGGAACAGGGCCACGGAGACCGCGTCGGAGGTGTACTTCTGGCCGGCATGGGACTTGACCACGATGCCCTCGTTCATGTAGGTGCAGTTGGTGGCGTCGGTCTTCTCCGGGTGGTTGGGATGGAAGGCGTGGGCATTGTCGCAGGAGAGCATGAAGCTCCGGGCGGTCATGCAGCGGTAGTCCTCATCGTCGAAGCCCAGGCCGCCTGCGATGCGGCGCAGCACGTCCTCCAGCATGGTGGAATCCGCGCCCTGCTTGGTGCCGGAGCCCACCTCTTCGTTGTCGAAGCAGCACCAGACCTGGATGCTCTTCTCGTTCTTGCCCTTCAGGAAGCCCTTCAGGGTGCCGTAGGCGCATTCCAGATCGTCCAGGCGGCCCGCAGAGACGTATTCGTTCTCCGCGCCCCAGACGGTGGGGGCCATGCGGTTATAGAGGAAGAGATCGGAGCCCAGGATGTCCGCCTCAGCCACGCCCAACTCCTTGGCGATCATGGCCTTGAAGGCGCCCTTTTCCAGCTTGCCGGAGCTGAAGAGCGGGATCATGTCGATCTGCTTGTTGAAGGTGAAGCCGTCGTTGATCTTGCGGTTCATGTGGATGGCCACGTTAGGGATCAGCACCAGATCCCGGTCGAAGTCCAGGAGCCGGGTCTCATAGCGCTCCCCGGCCTCGGTCTTCACCCGCACCAGGACGCGGCCCGCCACGCCCAGAGGCCGATCCAGCCAGGTGGAGCAGATCATGCCGCCGTAGCCCTCGGTGTTCAGCTGGACGTACTTATCCCGCACCCGCAGCTCCGCGTTCTCCTTGATCTTGAAGCAGGGGGAATCGGAGTGGGAGGCAGTCAGGGTGAAGCAGGGCTCGGACAGCTCCGTGCCCACCCGGAAGGCCAGGATGCTGGAGCCGTTGCGGGTGGTGAAGTAGCGACCGCCGGGCTTGACGTCCCAACGACAGCTCTCGGGCAGCTCGGTGAAGCCCTCGGCCAGCAGCATCTGCCGCAGATTCTCCACGGCGTGGAAGGCAGAGGGGCTCTTTTTCAAAAATTCAACAAGACCGTTGACAGCAGGATTGCTTTGCATGGATAATGACCTCCTTCATGGTTCTTTTTTCAATTCTGTCATGTTTCATTGTGCCCCGTCCCCATGGAACGAAGGCAAAACAGCTTACGATAGAGGAATGGAAAACACGATCCCCGCTCCGAAGTGAAGCTCCAGGACAGCGGCATCCGTGGGGATCTCATAGAACACGCGGCCCACCTGGATGCTGCCGGGGCTGAGCCAGCCGGTGAACAGGCTGTTGGGGCGCTCGGTGTCGTTCGGGGCGTGCTGATTGGTGACCAGGTTGTTTCCGTTCTCGTCCAGTGCCAGGCCCCAGACGTTCTCCATCTTGACTTTCGTGGAGGAAATATTCCGGACCTGCAGCTCCACGGCCACGATCTGAAAGCCTTGGGAGAGGTTCATGGTCTCATAGCCTTTGGCGTCATAATCCCGGATGGCCACGGCGGTCACCTCAAAGTCTCCCCAGCGCAGGCCGTCCCCCAGGCCGCCGAATTGGGTCTCCTCCGGCGGCAGAACAGTCCCGGATTCTGCTGCACTTTCCTCCGCAGCATTTCCGTTCAGCATGACGCGCAGCCGCCAAAGGCAGAGGCAGGCCATCAACACGCCCACAACGACGATGCCGAGCTTGAGCGCCGGTGGGCAAGCCTTTTGGGGCCGCCGCGGGATGCCTGTGCGGAACGGAGATCGGGACGCGTTGGACAGCTGCCTCGGCATATCATACTGTCCGTTCCGGGTCTCCCGCTCGTGACGGCGGACGATGTCCTCCTTCATCCGGTCAAGCCGCTCCTGGCTTTCCGTCTGCTCCCGCTGGATGCGGGCTGCGGCGTCGGCGGAGAGGGCCCCGCCGCAATGGGGACACACGCCCCGCTTCACCGGGTCAAAGACGGTGCCGCAGTATTCACAGCTATAGTGTTTCATCTCTCATACGCCCGGCGCAGCCTACTCCCCGTTCTCCTGGCGGATCACCTTGCCGATGTTCCAGAGCATGGCGGCTGTTTCGGCAGCCTTTTCCCGCTCCTCAGGGGTCCGGTATTCAAAGGGAGCTGTCTGGCAGCCGCAGTCCATGCAGACGGCGTAGACGCACCAGCCGTTTTCCTCCTCCAGCATTCCCGCGCCGCCGCAGTGGGGGCAGTCCTGGAGTACAAATCGTTCGTGAATGTCCATGGTTGTATGATTCCTTTCTTTTGCGGCAGTTGCCCGGAGGCAGCTCCGTTATCTTCGGTTTTCGTAGGCGATCTCGTAGGCCTTTTTGGGGGTGTATTTGGAGGCCAGCTTCACGACGAGCCGCCCGTCCACAATGGCAACGCTGCCGTCGTCGGGATACAGGGGCATGGCCTGGAAGCGTCCGCTGTCCGAGACAGATATCATCGTCTCCTCGTCGGGCATCTGCCAGGGCACGTTCAGCCAGTCATTGAGGTAATAGTAGACGTGCTTGTTCAGCGGGACGACGGAGCTGGAGAGATTGCTGTAATCCTCCACCAGGGAGAAGGCCTCGATCTGGCTGTGGTACACCTTGGAGGGGAAGCCTCCGATGATCACCACCTCCATCCCGTTCCGGTAGCCCGGCGTGGTCTCCACGCGCTCCACCAGACGGGTGGCAAAGGATTCCGTGGCCCGGTGGGCCTGGGCGGAGACGGTGTAGGCCAGGTTGTCGATCTGGAAGCTGAGGATCAGCAGCAGACCGGCGGCGCAGCAGGCCGCCCAGGCCCGTAGGGACGGCACTCTGCCGTCCGCCCCCCGTAGGGACGGCACTCTGCCGTCCGCCCCCCGCTGGGGGGCCTTGGCGGCGGATTTCCCGGAGGCGGCTTTTCCCTTCTCCTGCCCGGCGGGGGCCTCGGGCTCCCGGGCCCGATCCACCAGAACCAGGGCAAACACATAGGCCAGCACCAGGGCGTAGCGCATGATGGGCATGGCCTCCCCCATTAACACCGTAAGATTCAGCGCCAGGGGCAGCAGGGCGCAGAGGGCCAGGGTCAGTGCAAGGGCTCCGGGCCGCTTGTGGCAGCCGCCTCGGCACAGCACCCGGACAAAGGCGCGCAGCGCCGCCAGGGCAAGCACCACGTTGCCCACGACCGTGGCGGAGGTGGTATAGTTGGCAAAGCTGCGGGGAACGAAGAAGTAACGCCGGAAGCCCCGATAGGCCGCCCCGATCTCCCGCAGCAGCTTGCCGAGGGTCATCCCGTCTCCCAGGCTCGAAAGCCCCTTGTAGTCCAGCAGTTCCAGATCCTTGACCCGGAGGAAGATCCAGAGGATCAAGGCGTACAGGCCCAGCCCAAGGGCCAGAAACGCCAGGTATTTGAGCCCCAGGCGGGCGATCTCCCGCGCGCTGTGGCCCTCCAGCGCATAGAGGATGACGCAGATCAGGGACAGGGAGGCTGCCACCGCCAGATAGGCCTGATAGGTGCCCAGGGCGCAGGCCAGCACCGGCGCGGCAAAGAGGAAGCCGAATTTGTGCCGCGAGACCAGCCACACCGACAGCACCGCCAGCAGAATGCCGAAGCAGTAGGCGGAAGCCGTGAACAGATAGAGGAAGGTGTAGGCGACTGAGGGGAAGACCGCCAGCAGCGCGCCGCACAGGGCGCTCAGCCCCAGGCTCCGGATGCGGAGCAAAGACGCCGTAAGCCCGGCGGAAACTGTCAAAAACAGCAGAGCGAAAAAGCCGATGACCGCAGGGGCCTGGACGTATCCGTTCCAGGCGGAGGCATAGTGCAGAAACCAGCGGCCGGAGACGGTCATCTGCTGGGCGTCAAAGACCCGGGAGATCCCGTCCGAGTTGGGGATAATGTTGGTAAAGGCAAATAGATGGGCAAAAAAGCCCGCGAAAAAACAGCCCGCTGCCGCCGCGAGCACCGGACCGGGAAGCCGGTCCCGCCAGAAAGACGCCGGTTTGTTTTCCATGGCGTTCCCTCCTTTTCATCCTTCCCATCATACCATAGCGCCCCAAAAAAAGCAAGAAAAACCCAGCGGCCGGGACAGGAAACCGGGTCGTGAAAAAAACTGTAACAAATACTCCTTTTCCGGCATTAACTGACAGACGGTTGATTGGATGGCCGTCCTTATGCCAAAGAAAAGGAGTTTTTTTATGAAGCAGGTCAAACTCACAGCCCTGCTGCTGGCGGTCGTGCTGCTGCTCAGTCTCTTTGCAGGCTGCGCGGACAATACCGCCGGCTCAGGCACCACAGCTGCACCAAGCACAGAAGAAAACCATGCTCAGCCGACCGGCTCCTCCGAAACAGTCCCGGCGGATTCTTCGACCGTCTCGCCGGAAGCAACCGTCCAGGAGACCGTGGAATCCACATTCGACTTTGAAATTCCGGTTCGAATGCAAAATGGCGGGAATTTGAGATTCCTGCCGGAGGAGCCCCTGACGATCCCGAAGCTGTCTGAGATGGAGTACATCCGCCCGGACGCGGATAAGCTGATTGCCGATCTTGAGGCGCTCACGGAGAAGATCCCCGGGTGCAGCGACGCGGAAGCGCTATTGAACGACTATTACCCGATTGCTGTGCAGATCAGCAACTACGCAACGATGTGGTCCCTGGCGTACTTCCATTATACCATGGACATGAATGACAGCTATTTTGCCGACGAGTACAATTACTGCGAGGAGCAAGGAGATATTGCAGAGGAAAAGGAAAACGCGCTCTATGCCGCCTTCGCCGCCTCTCCCTGCCGGGACGAGCTGGAAAAGGCGTATTTCGGCGAAGGATTTTTCCTGGACTATGACAATTTCAACATTGGAGACGAGAGCTACCTCGACCTGCTGAAGCAGGAAAACGATCTGCTTGCCCAATACTATGCGCTGGCGTCGACAGCCGATTATACCAACCCCCAGGATATTGAGAAGAACCACGAGGCCTCCGGTCAGATTTTTATCGAGCTTGTCAAGCTCCGCCAAAAGATTGCCGAAGCCAAGGGCTATGAGAACTACATGGATTACAGCTATGCCTGCAGCTTCAATCGGGATTATACACCCGCTCAGGCGCGTGAGTATCTGGCCTGCGTCAAAGACCTCCTTGCTCCGCTGATGAAAAACCCCAACATAGCCGGTCCGTATTCGTACTATTCCTACTGGGATGAGTCAAAGTCTATGGATTACCTTTCCTCTGCCGCGGAACGGATGGGCGGCCCCATTTGGGAGGCCTTCCGGTTCATGTCCGGCCACGAGCTGTATGACGTCTCTTACTCGCGGAACAAGATGGGCACCGGCTATACAAGCTATCTCGGGAACTATGAGGCGCCCTTTCTTTTCGTAGATCCCTCTTCAAAAGATCTGGTCATCACGCTGTTCCATGAATTCGGACATTATACCGATTGGTATCGTAATTATGGGATTGCAGGGGATTACGAAACGGGAGAGACCTATTCCCAGGCAATGCAGTATCTGGCGTTTGCCTATGCCGATCCGTTCTCGGATGATGCGCGGGCTTCGAACCTCCGCGCGACTGTGTCGGATCTTCTGGTTTACTCCATCCTTCAGGAGGGTGCCTATGCGGACTTTGAGCTGCAGGTTTACGCGCTTGCGCCGGAGGAGCTGACCGTGGAACATCTCGACGCCATATTCGGGCAGTGTATGAAGGATTTCGGCATTTCCGGTGTTTCCGGCGTGCGTTTTAAAAGCAACTATTGGAGCGCCTACCTGCATTTCTTTGCTTACCCCGGCTACGTCATCAGCTATTCCGACTCTGCGGTCACTGCTTTGCAGATCTGCCGTCTGGAAGCGGAAAATCCCGGCGCAGGCGTCGACGCCTTCTGCCGTCTGCTGAATCGTACCCACGGGAAGAAATTCGCCGCGGTTCTCGCGGAGGTCGGCCTGGACAGCCCATTTGAGGAGACTGCCCTGGAAAAGACAGCGGCATTTCTGAAGAACGCATTTGATATGAACTGATGCAGAAACCGCGGACTTCCTGCGCTCCTTCCTGGAGCTGCCGTAATTCGGAACCGGAAAGGAATTGATTGCTATGAGGCAAAGCCGAATCACCGCCCTGCTGCTGGCGCTCGCGCTGCTGCTCAGTCTCTTTGCAGGCTGCGCGGAGGACAGCGTCACAAGCACCACCGCTGCGCGGATTTCAGAAAACAGCTCTCAGTCCGACTCTGCGTCGGAACCGGTCACAGCGGAACCGACAACTGCCGCGCCGGAAACTGCCGCGCAGGAGACCGCCGCGCCGGAGACCGTCGAGGTTCCGGTTCGTTACCGCCTCGGCGCAGACTACGGCCCCGCGCACAACGGGGAAAAAATCTCCATGCTGCGGCTGGCCGAGATGCCCTACGTCCACCCGGATGTCGAGCAGCTGGCGGCCGATTTCGACAGTCTTTCGATGCAGGCGATGACGAGCGGCGACGCGGACGCCCTGCTTGCCGCGTATTTCGACCTGGAATACCGTTACATGCAGTTCGGTTCGATGTACACGCTCGCGGAATTCCGTTACAGTATGGATACCACGGACAGCTACTGGACGCAGGAGTACGACTACTTTGTCTCTCAGAGTCCCATCCTCTGGGATAAGGAGGCTGCCATGCTGCGCGCCCTCGCCGCCTCCCCCTGCCGGAACGAGCTGGAACAGCTGTATGACGGCTTCTATTTCAGCTACTACGAAAACTACGATCCGGATGCCGATACCGGATATCTGGACATCCTGCAGCAGGAAAACGAGCTGCTGCGGCAGTACCACGCGCTGACCGGCGCCTCCTCCGTCAGCTATGCGGGCGAGACGAAGCTGCTCAACGATTGGCAGAAATCCGATTCCGTTGAGATCCGGGACGGCGCCTACAGCGCCTTCATCCAGCAGTACCACGACGAAATCGGCACGATCTATCTGGAGCTTGTCCGCGTGCGTCAGAAGCTCGCCGCCGCAGTGGGCTATGACAGCTACATCGACTACGTCTATGATACCTTCGGCCGGGACTATACCCCGACGGACGCAAAGGAGTTTCTCTCCGATGTCCGCACCAATCTCGTCCCACTGGCGGACGCGCTGTACGAGCGGGATCCGGCGCTGCATTTGGGCTATTCCGATGCCCTGGATCAGGATCCGGTTGCCCTGCTTGGCACCGCGGCAGAGAAAATGGGCGGTTCCATTTGGGCGGCCTACCGCTTTATGGTTGCCTACGAGCTTTACGATCTCAGCCCGACGCCGGAAAAGCGGGATGTCAGCTATATGACCTACGTGGCGGAATATGAGGCCCCCATTATCTTCATCAATCCCTTGAAGCACCAGGACGTCTACGGCAGCCTGTCCCATGAGTTCGGCCACTTCGTGGACTGCTACGTCCATAACGGGTTGTACGACGATACTGAAACCACCGAGACCTTTTCCCAGGCTATGGTCTATCTGGCGCTGGCCAACGCGGAGCTGCCCGAGGACGAAAAGGCCGAGGCGCTGCGCATGGCGCTGACGGAGCTCCTGCTGGGGCGGATCATCGAGCGCTGCACCTACGCCGATTTTGAGCTGCGGGTCTACGCCGAGGATCCGGAAACGCTTACGCTGGAGAAGCTGGACGCGATCTACGAGCATTGCTGTCTCGACGACGGGCACCGCGTCCCCTACCCCGAGGGGGTTCGGCCGCTGAGCTGGGTACGGGACGACTATTTCTTTGACTCGCCTGGCTACGTCATCAGCTATCCCTGCTCCGCGGTAGCCAGCCTGCAAATCTGCCAAAAGGAGGCTGAAAAGCCCAGCGATGGCGTTGCGGCCTTCTGCCGTCTGCTGAACTACGCCGACGGCTGGTATTCCTTCCAGTATGCGCTGCCTGCCGCCGGTCTGAAAAATCCCTTCGCGCAAAAAAACAAGACAAACCCGCTGGTCGAGATTGCAGCCTTTTTGAAGGAAGCCCTGGAGCTGCCGTGATCGTGCAGCCAAAAGAATCGAGCCGGTTCCCCGTTGGTACGGGAAACCGGCTCGTCGTTTTCTTGTCAGACGTTGAGCGCGTTGAGAATGTCGGGCAGCTCCCGATCGACGATGGCGTTGTCGATCTGGCAGGTGCCGGCGTTGCGGTGGCCGCCGCCGCCGTAGCGGAGGCAGAGCTCGCCGATATCCACCCAGGACGCCTTGTTGAAGATGGACTTGCCGATCATCACGGCGGTGTTCTGCTTGCGGAAGCCCCAGACCACGTGAACCGAGATCTGTGCCTCGGGATAGAGGGCGTAGATCAGGAAACGATTGCCGGCGTGGATGATCTCCTCGTCCCGCAGATCCAGCACCACGACCTTGCCGTACACCTTGGCGATCCGCTTGAGCTGCTGCTCAAACTGGGGCGCCTGCTCCCGGTAGAGATCCACGCGCTCCCGAACGTCCGGATGCTGCAGAATCTCTTCAATAGAGTGATCCATGCAGTAGCCGATCATCTCCATCATCAGATCGTAGTTGGAGATGCGGAAGTTGCGGAAACGGCCCAGGCCGGTGCGGGGATCCATCAGAAAATGCAGCAACACCCAGCCGTCGGGATGCAGCACCTCGTCCATGGTGAAGTCCGCGCTGTCGCCCTTGTCCACCGCGGTCATCAGCTCCTCGCTGATGGTCTTGAAGGTGTTCTTGCCGCCGTAGTAGTCGTAGACCACCCGGGCCGCGCTGCGGGCCTTGGGGTCGATGATCAGCTGGCCGCCCACCTTCTTCGCCTTCAGACGATCCACCTCGGATTCGTGGTGGTCAAAGGCAAGGGAGACCCGCGGGTCGTAGGGCAGATTGGTGGTAATATCGTTGGCGGACAGCTCGATCTTTCCATCCTGGACGTCCTTGGGGTGGACGAATTTGATATCGTCAATGATGGAAAGCTCGCGGAGCATCATCGCGCAGGCCAAGCCGTCAAAATCGCTGCGGGTCACAAGTCTTTTTTTCTGTTCCATAGCAACCTCCTGAATATTCTGGTCGGTTCTTGCCGTTTCGTTTCTGCTATTGTACCACAATTCCCCCCTGTTTTTCAACAAAAAACCAAAAGAAATCCATATTTTTTCAAAATTGCGTCAAAAAGCCGGTCCCGCGTCTGCTCAGACACGCGGGACCGGCTTCTTTGTCCGGAAAAATATACGGATTATTCCTTATCCAGCGGCTTCATGGTGGGGAAGAGAATGACCTCGCGGATGGAGTCTACGCCGCAAAGCAGCATGACGCAGCGATCCACGCCGATGCCCATGCCGCCTGTGGGAGGCATACCGTACTCCAGGGCGTTCAGGAAGTCCTCGTCGATCATCTCGGCTTCGTCGTCGCCCCGCTCCCGCTGCTCCATCTGCTTCACGAAGCGGCCGCGCTGGTCGATGGGATCGTTGAGTTCGGAATAGGCGTTGCCCATCTCAGAGTGGGCAATAAAGAACTCAAAGCGCTCCGTCAGCCGGGGATCCTCGGGGCTGCGCTTGGTCAGCGGGCTGACCTCCACCGGGTACATGGTGATGAAGGTGGGCTGGATCAGCTGCTCCTCCACCTTCTGGTCGAAGCAGGCGTACAGGGCGTTGCCCCAGGTGGGCTCCGCCGCCGGGTTCAGCTCCACGCCAACCGCCTTGGCCGCGGCAACCGCCTCAGCGTCGTCGCTGATCGCGCCGAAATCCACGCCCACGTAGCGCTTGACGGCCTCGATCATGGTCAGCCGGGGCCAGCCGGGAGTCAGGTCGATGTCATAGCCCATCCAGGAGAGCTTGTAGCTGCCCAGGATCTCCATGGCCGCGCCGGAGAGGATGCCCTCGGCAATGTCCATCATCCGGTGGAAGTCGGCGTAGGCCTCATACAGCTCCACGGAGGTGAACTCGGGGTTGTGCTTGGGATCCATGCCCTCGTTGCGGAAGATGCGGCCGATCTCATAGACCCGCTCCATGCCGCCCACGATCAGCCGCTTGAGGGGCAGCTCGGTGGCGATACGCATATACATATCGATGTCCAGCGTATTGTGGTGGGTCACAAAGGGACGGGCGGAGGCGCCGCCGGAAATGGTATTCAGCACAGGGGTCTCCACCTCAATGTAGCCCTGCTCGTCCAGGTAGCGGCGCATATAGCTGATGAAGCGGGAACGGATGCGGAAATTCTCCTGCACATCGGGGTTGACGATCAGATCCAGATAGCGCTGCCGGAAGCGCAGCTCCTTATCCTGCAGGCCGTGGTACTTCTCCGGCAGGGGCAGCAAAGACTTGGACAGCAGGGTGACGCTGCGGGTGCGGACGGAGATCTCGCCCCGCTGGGTCTTGAACACAGGGCCTTCCACGCCCACGATGTCGCCCACGTCCAGCTTGCGGCACTCGGCAAAGGCCTCCTCGCCCATCTCGTCCACCTTGATATAGAGCTGGACGCGGCCGGAGCGATCCTGCAGATCGGCAAAGATGGCCTTGCCCATGCCCCGCTTGGACATGATACGGCCGGCCAGACGAACAGACTGCTCCTCCAGCTCCTCAAAGCGATCCTTGATCTCCTGGGCGTGGTGGGTCACGTCAAATTTTGTGATCTGGAAAGGGTCTCTGCCCTCCTGCTGCAGGGCCTGCAGCTTCTCATGCCGGACGCGGACCTGGTCTACCAGGGGCAGCTCGGCCTGGGGTACGAATTTTGCCATGGGGATTCCTCCTATGCTGTACGGCGGCGCACGGTGTGCGCCGCGACATAGTTATTATTTCTCGACGGAAAGGATCTCGAACTGAATGGCGCCGGCGGGGGCCTCTACGGTGACCACGTCGCCCACGGTCTTGCCCAGCATGGCGCGGCCGAAGGGAGAATCATCGGAGATCCGGAAGTTCTTCGGATCCGCCTCCTGGGAGCCGACGATGGCGTAGATGTCCTCCTCGTCCAGCTCCAGATCCCGCACCTTCACGGTGCAGCCCAGGCCCACGCGACCGAGGGTGGATTCCTCCACGCCGTCCAGACCGTCGTCAATGATGATGGCGTGAGCCAGGATGTTCTCCACCTCCGCAATGCGGCCGTAGAGCTGGGCCTGCTCGTTTTTCGCCTCGTCATATTCGCTGTTCTCCGACAGGTCGCCGAAGGAGCGGGCCTCCTTGAGGTGCTCCGCCACTTCCTTTTCCCGGGTCGTCTTCAGGTAATGCAGTTCCTCCTCCAGCTCCTTGAGCCGGATGCTTGTGATCTTAAATTCCTTCGCCATGCGGGTACCGCCTTTCTGTCAGGATCATCCCGAACATTTTTTGCCGCTATATTATAGCGGGCAAACGGCCTTTTGTCAACCGCTATTCCGGCAAGTTTTCGTGGGATTTCCTTGATTTTGTGCGGTTTTCGGGCATTCATACCCGTCCCGGAACAGGATCATTTCCCTGGTCTCATAGAGAATCCCGTCCATTTCAAAGCGCTCCTCTGTCCAAAGGCGCATTCCAAGCTTTCGCTGCAGGGCGGCAGAGGCCTCGTTGAAGACAAAATAGCCGGATTGGATATAGTCCAGCCCCGCCTGTTCAAACAGGATCGGGTAAACCGCCCGGAGCAGCTCGGTCATCAGGCCCCGCCGCCAATACTTCTCGTTGAGGATATAGGAGAGGGTCACGCCCCGGAGCGTCTGCAGGATCTCGTCCTGCTCCAAAAAGGGATACAGGTTGAAGGTGAGGTTGCCGATGACTTTGTTTTCGTCCTTCAGAACGATGGCAAAATACGCCTGGGGATGCTCGGCACGCAGGATATATTCCAGCCGCATCCTTGCGTCGTCCACGGAATCGCACGGGGAATTGCCGGCCAGGCGCTGCTGCTCCTTTTGTGCCAGATATTCGTACAGATCCGCCAGGTCGCTGTCCCGGAAGGGACGCAGCAGCAGCCGGGGCGTCTCCACGGGCTCGGCTGTCAAACGGGCGGAGATCTCTTTGATCACTTGCTTTGCAAAATCGCCGGGCATCATGTTCTCCTCCGTGAAAAGTGACAAGGGCCAAGGGATGGGGGACAGGTAGGGGCGGCACTGCCATGTATTGCTCCCGGCCGCGCTGTCGGTTTTTGTTCTGATGTTCCGACTTTGTTCAAGACCCTGTTCTGCACGGGAACCGTTGTCATATCTAACGATACTCCCTCTATAGAACAAGAGAACAAAGGGAAAGGGAAAAAGACCTTGGGTATATCAGTAATAGTTTGAAAATACCGTTGTTCCTTGTGCTTGTTCTGTACGATTGTCGGGGATCGCAAGGAGCGATGTGGGCATACTTCGTGACTCTTCGAGTTCGCTCCCTACGGTGCGCCCCTACGGGGAGTGCGCGAGCGGACGGCAGTGTGCCGTCCTACTGCGCCTTCAGCACCTCGATGGCCTTTTGCAGCTGGGCGTCTTCGGCCTTATCCAGGCGGTTGTAGTAGAGATCCCTCTTCTGGTCGTCGCTGAGCTCCACCAGGATATCGGGGGTGATGCCCTTCCCCACCAGGCTGACGCCGTTGGGGGTGGTGTACTGCCCGATGGAGATGTTGATGGCCGAGCCGTCGTCCAGCTTCATGGCGGTCTGGAAGCGGCCCTTGCCGTAGGTCTGCTCGCCGATGATGGTGGCGGCGTGGTACTCCTGCAGGGCGGCGGGGAAGAACTCCGCGGCGGAGTAGGATTCATAGTTGCACAGCACGACCATGGGCATATCCAGATAAGAGGCGTCAGAGTACTCCACGCTCTCCTTGCCTTTGTAGTCCACGCTGCGGAACAGCGGGCCCTCCGGCAGCAGGAAGTCCAGGATCTTCACCAGCTCATGCTTGTAGCCGCCGGGGTTGTAGCGCACGTCGAAGATCAGGCCTACAGCGCCCTGCGCTCTGGCCTCCTTGATGGCGGCAATGGTGTCCTTGGACGCGTCCTGTTCGAAGTTGCGGATGCGGATCAGCGCCAGCTGACCCTCCAGCATCTCCCAGGAGACGTTGATGGTTTTGATCTTCGCCCGGGTAATGGTCACGTCCCGCTCCACGCCGTTGTGGGAAACGGTCAGGGTCACGTCTGTGCCCTCCTGCCCCCGCACCCGGTTCTTGGTCTCCGCCAGATCCAGAGCGTTTTCGGAGCCGTCCAGAATGGGGACGCCCTCCACGGCCAGCACCAGGTCGCCGATCTCCAGCCCGGCGGCATAGGCCGGGCTGTCCGGCGTCACGTCGGTGATCATCAGCCCCTGCTTGATATCCTCAACGGTAATGGTAACACCGATGCCCACGTAGGAATTGGACACCGTCTCCAGATAGGAGGAATAATCCGCCGCGGAGATATAGTAGCTCCACTCGTCGTCCAGACCCTCGATCATGCCGGAGGCTGCGGCGTCGGCCAGCTTGTCCTCGTCCAGCTCGCCGATGAAATACTGATCCACCAGATCATGGATCTGGGTGAGCTTGCTCTCCCAGGCAGGCGTCCCCTCGGGGACTGCCGTTCCGTTGATCCGGCCGGCCAGGAAGACGAAAAAGCAGAGGGAGGCAGTCGCCACCGTGGCCAGCACCGCCGCCAGGATGATGGGCCAGATCCGGGTCACTTTTACCACCCGGATCGAAGGCGCTGCGGTCTCATCGGGCCGCCGATCAAATTCGTTGTTGTATGATTCCATATTCGTTTCCTCAATTTCTTCCAGAAATAGCTGGGATACAGTAAGATAGGACGAGCAAGCTCGTCCTATCAAGACACTGACCGGGTCAGGCAAAATACCAACCGGATGGGAGATAGTTCAGCGGGTTGACCAGACTGCCGTAGTAATAAAGCGTCAAGTGCAAGTGGGGCGCGGTGGATTTTCCGGAGTTCCCCACATAGCCGATGATCTCGCCCCGGCTCACCTGCTGGCCCTCATGGACCGTATAGCGGATCATGTGGCCGTAGAGGGTGAGGAAGCCGTTGCCGTGGTTGATCCGCACATGGTAACCGAAGATGGAGCTGTAGGTGGCGCTGGTCACAGTCCCGGAGGCGCAGGCATAGACAGGCGCGCCGTAGGCCGCGCCGATGTCGATGCCGCTGTGGGTGGTGGATTCGCCGGTGAAGGGGTCATAGCGGGAGCCGAAGGGGCTGGTAATGGCCCGGGCAGCGCAGGGCCAGCTGAGACCCGCGCTGCTGACAGCGCCGCTGTAGCCGCTGTTGGCAGCCGCCTGCTCTGCGGCTACAGCCTGCTGATACTTGGACTGCTCAGAGGCGATCTGCGCCTGCAGATCCGCCTGCTCCGCCTGGTATTTCCGCTCTGCGGCGGCGTATTCCTCATGGTCGGCCATCAGCTCGGCCATCAGCTTGTCCGATTCCACGCGCTCGTTCTCCATGGCCTCCTGCTCGGCGGCCAGGGCCTCCTTGGCCTCCTCCATCTCCACCTTTTCGGCGGCCAGCTCCTGCCGGACCGCCTCGATCTGCTGGGCGGAGTCCTGGAGCCGCTGGATCATTTTGGAGTCGGCCAGGGCGATCTCGTTGATCATCTCCACCCGATCCAGCAGGTCGGCGAAGCTGTTGGCCCGAAAGAGGATCGACCAATAGGACAGCGTCCCCCGCTCCTCCATGGCGCGGATCCGGAGCTTATACTGGGCGTTGAGCGCGTCGCGCTGGGCAATGGCGTCGCCCAGCTCATTCTGTTTTTCCGCGATCAAAAGATTGTATTCCCGGATCAGCTCGTTCTTCGTTTCGATGTCATTGTGGGTCAGCATCAGCTGTTGGTCGATCTGGTTTTTCTGGTCCACAAGATCCAGGATATCCGATTCGTTGGCTTCCCGCTGTGCCCGGACCTCCGCCTTCTGGGCGGCGATCTCCTGCTCCTGCTCCTTCAGCGACTCAATGCGCGCCTTGATGGTGCTGGAGCTCTCTGCGTAGGCGCTGAACGCCATTCCGCCTGTCATCAGAAACACAAGCAGCAGGGCAACGGCGGAAACCAACACGCGACGATGTTGAAACATGGCAATTCTTCCTTCTTCCGTCGCTTAGACGAAGTATCCTCCCGCAGGAAGGTAGTCCAGCGGATCCACCAGAGATCCTCCATAGTACATGGTCAGATGCAGATGCGGGCCGGTAGACCAGCCGGTGCTGCCCACGTAGCCGATGATCTCGCCCTGGGTCACGTAGTCTCCGGCGCTGACGGTGTAGCGGGTCATGTGGCCGTACAGCGTGGAGAAGCCGTTCCCGTGGTTGATGGTCACGTAGTAGCCGTAGGCCGTGCTGTAGGTAGCGGCAGTCACGGTGCCGGAGGCGCAGGCATAGATGGGAGAGCCGTAGCTGGCGCCGATGTCCATGCCGCTGTGGTTGCTGTAAACGCCGGTGATGGGATGGTAACGGGGGCCGAAGGGGCAGGTGATGCACCGGGCGCTGCAGGGCCAGCAGAAGCCGTAGCTGCTGACCGCGCCGCTGTAGGAGCCGCCGGAGCTTCCGCCGCTTGAGCCGCCGGACGATCCGCCGCCGGAGGCCTCGTTCTCCCGGGCCGCGGCAGCTTCCTCCCGCGCTCTGGCGGCAGCCTCCGCCTCTCTGCGGGCACGCTCCTCCGCCTCCACAGCCTCCTCGTACTTGGTCTGCTCGGAGGCGATCTGCGCCAGCAGAGCCGCCTGCTCAGCCTGGTACTTTTGCTCCGCGGCGGCGTATTCCTCATGGTTGCTCATGAGCTCCGCCATCAGCTCGTCCGCCTCGGCGCGCTGGGTCTCCAGCTCCGCCTCCTCGGCGGCCAGGGATTCCTTGGCCTCCTCCAGCTCCACCTTTTCGGCGGCCAGCTCCTGTCTGGCGACCTCGATCTGCTGGGCGGCCTGCTGGAGATGCTCGATCATCCGGGCGTCGGAGCGGGCGATTTCATTGATCATTTCCACCCGATCCAGCAGATCCGCAAAGCTGTTGGCCTTGAACAGGATGGACAAATAGGTCAGCCTGCCGTTCTCCTCCATGGCGCGGATGCGGACGCGATATTGGTCGTTGAGGGTGTTCCGCTCCTGCACGGCGTCACCCAGCTCATTCTGCTTTTCCGCGATCAGAAGACTGTACTCCCGGATCAGCTCGTTTTTGGTTTCGATGGAGTCCTGGGTCAGCTTGATCTGCTGGTCGATCTGGTTCTTCTGTCCCACCAGATCCAGGATCTCCGATTCGTTTTCCTCGCGCTGAGCCTTGGCCTCCGCCTTTTGCTCGGCGATCTCCGACTCCTCCCGCTTCAGCGATTCGATGCGGGACTTAATGGTGCTGGAGCTCTCGGCAAAGGCGTTGACGACCAGGCCGCCCACCATCAGCAGGGCAAGCAGTGCGGCAATGACAGATACGATCAGACGGCGATGCTTGTACATAGTTGACATAACCTCCTTTGTGCAGGATCAAACGTCAAGGAACTTCCGGATAGACATGACGGAGCCGAACATACCCACGAACAGGCCGGCTGCGCCGAAGGTCACCACCATGGGCATAAAGACCTCCTCGAAGGGCACGATGGTGAGCAGCTGCATACTCTGCATCTGCGTGATCTTCGTGGCAAGCAGGTCGTAGAGGCCCCACTCAATGAAGAACGCGGCTGCGGCGGAGATCACGCCGATCAGGAAGCCCTCCACGAAGTAGGGGAAGCGAATGAAGCGGTTGGTGGCGCCGATCATCTTCATGATGGCGATCTCGTCCCGCCGGTCATACATGGCAAGCTTGATGGTGTTGGAGATCATGAACAGGGACACCACCAGCAGCACCACGATGACGCCGATGGAGACGATGTTCAGCACCCGCTGGATCGTGGTGATGCCCTCGGCGATCTCGGGCCGGTCGGAGATCCGGGCCACGCCCTCGATCTGGCGGAGCTGCTCCACGGTCTCGGCCATTTTGGAGTTGTCCTCCAGGGTAACGATGAAGCGGTCGCGCAGATCCGAGGGGTCGATGCCCGCGAAGGTCTCGTCGGCGCCCTGCTCCTTGATGAAGCGATCCACCGCCTCCTCCCGGGACATGAAGACAGCCTCCCGGACGTTGGCTACCAGGTTGATCTTGGAGCCCACGGATTTGGCTGCGGCGGTGTCGTAGTTCTCATTCACATAGACCAGAACACGGTTCTGCTGTTCCATATCGGAGACGAAGAGGCTCAGGTTGTAGATGATCAGCGAGAAACCGCCGATAATGACCAGACAGGCCACCGTGACGCACACGGCCGCAAAGGACATGAAGCCGTGGGTGAACATATTGCGGACGCCCTCCTTAAAGAGGTATCCCAGCTTTCTAAGTCTCTTCATTGATGTAGTACCCATCCATTCCGTCGTTGATAACCTTGCCCTCATTGATGGCAATGACCCGCTTGGTGAAGCGGTTGACCAGCTCCTGCTCGTGGGTCACCACCATGACGGTGGTGCCCAAAGCGTTGATGGACTCCAGCAGCATCATGATCTCATAGGAGCGCTGGGGGTCCAGGTTGCCGGTGGGCTCGTCGGCCACGATCATGGCCGGATTGTTCACCAGGGCGCGGGCGATGGCCACACGCTGCTGCTCGCCGCCGGAAAGCTCATGGGGCAGGCGGCGGCCCCGGTTCTCCAGGCCCACCAGATCCAGCACGTAGGGCACCCGGGCCTTGATCTCCTTGCTGGAGGCGCCCACGATCCGCATTCCGTAGGCCACGTTCTCAAAGACGGTTTTGTTCTCGATCAGGCGGAAATCCTGGAAGATGACGCCGACCGTGCGGCGCATATAGGGGATCTGGCGTTTTTTGATGGTCTCCAGCCGGTAGCCGTTGACCTCAATGGAGCCGGAGGTGGGCTCCAGCTCAGCGGTCAGGAGCTTGATAATGGTGGATTTTCCGGAGCCGGAGGGCCCCACCAGGAACACAAACTCCCCGTCGTCTATCTGCAGGTTCACGCTGTCCAGCGCGCGGCTGCCTGCCGTATAGACCTTGGTGACGTTACGAAATACGATCATTCTGTCTCTCCTAATTAGAACATCTTGTTATCCCTGGACGCCAGGTACTTCTTGACCATCAGAGCCACCTTGAAGATGATGGCGTGGTCAAACTCCCGGAGATCCAGGCCCGTGAGCTTTTTGATCTTCTCCAGCCGGTAGACCAGGGTGTTGCGGTGGACGAAGAGCTTGCGGGAGGTCTCGGAGACGTTCAGGTTGTTTTCAAAGAATTTGTTGATGGTGAACAGCGTCTCCTGGTCGAGGGTGTCGATGGAGTTCTTCTTGAACACCTCGCCCAGGAAGATCTCGCAGAGGGTGGTGGGCAGCTGATAGATCAGCCGGCCGATGCCCAGGTTCTCGTAGGTGATGACCGTCTTCTCGGTGTCGAAGACCTTGCCCACCTCAATGGCCACCTGGGCCTCCTTGTAGGAGTCGGCCAGCTCCCGCAGATGCTCCGCCACGCCGCCGATGCCGATGATGGTCTTCACGAAAAGCTGGCTCTTGATGGCCTCCTCCATGCTGGAGGCCAGGGCCATCAGCTCCGTCTGATCCGCCTCGGCGCTGACGCTCTTGACCACGGCCACGTCGGTCTCGTTGATGGAGATCACGAAGTCCTGCTGCCGATCCGGGAAGAGGTTCTGGAGCACGTCCACGATCCCCACGTCCACGCTGCCGGTCTGCCGGACCAGGAAGACGGTGTGGTTCTGCTCTGCGGGGAAATGGAGCTCCTTGGCGCGGATGTAGATGTCGCCGGGGAGGATGTTGTCGGTGATGATATTCTTGACAAAGGTCGCCTTGTCGTGCTTTTCCTCGTAGTAGATCTTGGTGCAGTTCAGGGCCACCTGTGCCATCAGGCAAAGGCTGTGCGCCATTTCGTCGTCTCCGTTCACGAAGACGGCAAAGTCGAAGCTGCCGCCGAAGTTGGCCAGCGCACGGACGGTCTTGCCGGAGAAATTCACGGCCTGGTCGTCGGAAAGGGCCACCACCCGGGCCAGCTTCGGATATTTGATTCCCACCTGATCCGCATCAGAACAGGCGACGACAGTGCCCTCGGCGTCGATCACGCCGATCTGACGATCCGTGGCAGCCTTCATCTGCTGGATCACGTCGGAAAAGATATGATTCGTCATTGATTCGCACTCCTGTCGGTATGATGGTTTGTACAATGTCTGCCGTATATCATACCTTATCTTTTCCGATTTTGCAAGTGCTTTTTGTCATTTTCCGTGAAATTTTGAAGAAAAATTTATGCAAAAAGACAACAAATCCGGCGATGTGGCCAATTTCCCCGGAAATAGAGCAGTCGATTTTACAGGATTTGTCAAGGAATGGCGTTTGTGTATATTGTACAGGGGCCTCTACGCCGTCCACGTTCCCGCGTAGGGGGCGGCGTCCCGACGCCCCGGGCCTCTCTCGTGTCGATACGTTCGGGCTGTCGAGGACGCCAGCCCCTACGGCGCTGCTTCCAGCACCTCGATCTCCGCCTGGGTCAGCTCTCTGCTCTCGCCGGGGGCCAGATCTCCCAGGCAGAGGCTGCCCTCCTGCTCCCGGCGGAGGTATTCCACAGGCAGGCCCCGGGCCGCCATCATCCGGCGGACCTGGTGGTACTTGCCCTCGGTGACGGTGATCTCGCTCTCCCCGGGGCCCAGGGGCCGCAGGACAGCGGGGCGGCACAGGGTGCCGTCCTTCAGGCTCAGACCTTCGGCAAAGGCGGCGACGTCCTCCGGGGAGGCTGTGCCCGCGTGGCGGGCGTAATAGCGCTTCTCCACCCCATGCTTGGGGGCGATCAGCCGGTGGTTCAGCTCCCCGTCGTTGGTGAGCAGCAGCAGGCCCTCCGTCTCCTTGTCCAGGCGGCCCACAGGGACCACCTTCTGCCGCAGATAGGCCGGGGGGATCAGCTCCATAACCGTCCGATCCCGGGGATCCTCGGTGGAGGTCACGTAGCCCGCGGGCTTGTGCAGCAGCAGGACCACCCGACGCGGCGGCTCCACGGCCTCGCCGCGGAAGCACACCCGGTCGGCCTCCGGATCCACCTTGGCGGCCCCATCGGAAACAGGCTTCCCGTTCACCGTGACAGCCCCCGCCTTCAGCAGCTCCTTCAGCTCCCGCCGGGAGGCAAGGCCGGCGTCTGATAAAAATTTATCCAATCTGATCATTATATCTCCTGAAATGGCTTGCATATTTTCGAGTTGAAAGTTGAAAATGGAAAGTTGAAAGTTTGCGGGACGGGAATCATTTTGTTCAACTTTCAACTGTCAACTATCAACTGCCCGGGCATAACCCCTCCGGTCCGGGCATACACTGCACCAGACATCATAGAGGAAAGGGAGTATTGAACGTGTTTGTCATAACGACCAAGGTCTCCAAGACAAAGCTGGCCGCGCTGGTCACGCTGCTGATCGCCGTGCTGGTGCTGGCCGCCATCCTGGCCGCCGCCAAAACCGGAACCCCGGAGGCCGCAGACGCACGCAACGGGGAAACCAACGAGGCCCGGGTAGCCTACATCACCCGGCAGGGCTGGCAGATCAACGCCGAGCCCATCCAGACCCAGTCCGTCAAGATCCCCACAGAGAACACGGAGGTCTTCACCCGGTACAACGAGCTGCAAAAGACCCAGGGCTTCGATCTGACTCAGTACGCGGGCCGCCAGGCCACCCGCTACGTCTACGAGGTGCTCAACGCCCCGGAGGCCGAGGGCCCGGTCTACGCCACGGTCTTCGTCCTGGACGGCCGGATCGTGGCCGGCGACGTCACCGACACCGCCCCGGCAGGGAAAATGCGAGGGGTGGTCAAGTAACAGGTAAGAGGTAAGCATTGAGAATTGCGTAGGGGGCGGCGTCCTCGACGCCCCGAACCCCATTGACGGAATGCAAAATGCAGCGTGCAGAATGCAGAATGAACGACAATTCTCAATTCTCAACTCTCAATTCCCAATTCCCCGCGCCCGCTTCCGTAGCGGCGCACCGAGGTAGCGCCACGGGACAGGGTTCGTCGTCGGGACACCACCTCATCCGTCATCGGGCTTCCGTGAGACGCCCGATGCCACCAGCGCCGAAGGTTGCCAGTTGCGTCAGCATAGCTGCCGTACTGGCGATGAAATCCACAACAGTCCCCCGGACTGTTGTGTCCCCCCAGGGGGAAGGCTTTGTAGGGTGGCCGCCCGCAGCACGCACCCGCATTCCAATTGATTCTAACACACAGATGTTACAGAAATATTACAAATCAAAACATTTTGAAATTATTTTCCGGCCTCTGTTCGCAGGGGTCGGATTTTGCGTGGGATCCGTTCCGGCAAACCGTAGGGCGACCTGACCCCAGGCCGCCGCGTTTCCCGGTCATGCTGCGCTTTCGGCGGCCAGAGGTCTGGCCGCCCTACGCAGGAAACGGGCGAAAACAGACCCGAAAAAACGCTTGACAAATTTACTTTACTGTTGTAGAATACGTTCACACTACAACAGTAGAGGAGAACTTCGATATGTTTGATCGGAAAACCAAGCTGCCCGACGCGGAGCTGGAGGTCATGCAGATCCTCTGGCGTTGCGAGGCGCCGGTGGCGCGCTCGACGGTGGAGGCCGAGATGGCAAAGCTGCGGCCCATGGCCCAGACCACCCTGCTGACCCTGCTGACCCGGCTGGCGGAGAAGGGCTTTGTCCAAATCGAAAAGCAGGGCCGATCCAGCGTCTACACGCCCCTGGTATCCAAGGCGGACTACCAAGCCCGGCAGAGCAAGCGCTTTGTGGACCAGCTCTTCGGGGGCTCCATGTCCGCCTTTGCCTCGGCGCTGACGGCCTCCGGCCTCTCCAAGGAGGATCTGGACGAGCTGCGGCAGCTCTTGGAGGAAGACAGGCTGTGACAGATTGATCCCTGAACCCTGAACCGCGCGTTTCGTACGCATGTACGCGTGATTTTATATTGTTTTCTCTCCCACGCACAGAAATGAGGAATTGAAATGACTGACTTTTTATCCCGGCTGGGCTCCCTGTTGCTGTATGCGCTGCTCCTTGGTGCGTGTACGCTGAGGACGTTTGCGTATTTTCGCGGTATTTCTCGAAGCCGCAACCGCTTTGCGCCGGATTATTACCCGCAGGCGCTCCCCGACGTGTTTTTTTTGCTTCTCTTATTATCTTTCTTTTTAGGGCTGTTCTTCTCTTATCTCGCAAAACTGCTTCGGATGCTTGCGGCGACGCTTGTTTATTCCGCCCTGCTTTGGGCGCTGACGCCGCTGCTGCGGAAACGGATCTCCGCGCGGGGCTGCGCCGCGCTGTGGCTGCTTCCAAATCTGATATTTTATATTTCACTGTTCCTGCTGCTGCACAAATTTACTCCCGGTGCTCCGCTGTTTGTTGTGCGTCTGCCCCGCTCTGCCCTGTGGATCGCCCTGCTTGTTTGGGCGGCAGGCTTCGTCGCCGTCCTGATCTGGAAGCTCGTCTCCCACCGCAGCTTTCGGGAGGCCGTTTTACGGGACGCGGTTCCCGTGTCTGCACAGGAACGTAATCTCTTTTTATCTACCTGGAGGGCGCTTTGCTTCGACGAAAACAAGAAGCGGGCAGAGATTGAAAGCAACGTGAGCCCCAGTAAAGAAGTGTCTGTCCTGCGCTCTCCCGCCGTGGATTCTCCTCTCTCCGTTGGTCTGCTGAAAAGCTGGCTGGTTCTGCCCCAGCGGGAATACAGCGAGCAGGAGCTGCGGCTGATCTTCCGCCACGAAGCCATCCATCTGATGCATCAGGACAGCCGGCTGAAATTCACCTTGAGCTTTCTCTGCGCGGCAGGTTGGTTCATTCCCATGCTTTGGCCGGGTCTGGGGAAAGCCGCTGAGGATCTGGAGCTCTGCTGCGACGAGCTGGCCACAAACGAATTAACAGAAGAACAACGCAAAAATTATGCCGGTCTGCTGCTCAGCAACGCCGGAACGGCCAAGGGCTTTACCACCTGCCTCTCCGCCTCCGCTTCGGGGCTGCGTTATCGGATGGCGCAGGTGCTGCACCCGCAAAAGCGGCGGGCAGGCTTCCTTGCAGTCTTCGGACTGTCCGTTTTCTTTTTCTTTCTCTATGGTATGCTTGGGGTCACGGCAATCGGCGGGACCGTCCAGACAGAGCTCTTGGATCGGGACGGCGGGGGCTGGCACGTGAGCTCAGTGGCATTTCCGGGCGGTTATGCCTACAGCGAGTTCTGCAAGGACCCTGAGATATGCGAAAAATTCGAGGACGTGACCCGGGCGCTGGAATTGGAAATGCCGCTGGATCACTCCAAGTCCATGGGACAAGCACTGTTGGAATTCTATTTGGATCGGGGAGACGATCGGATTCAGGGAAGCCTGTATGAAAATGGTCTGGTATTGTACGAACCGGGGAAAGGATCCAACTCCAATCGCGCGGAAAAATACCTGTTCTCCGAGGGTCAGAAAGTACCGAGAAGACTTTGGGAACTGATTTTCATCGTTGATGAAGCACTGGAGCATTAACGCACACGCCCCGCAGGCCAACCCCTGCGGGGCGTGTGCTGTATGCGTGGGAGAGAAAGCAACTCAAAATCACGCGTACCTGCGTACAAAACGTGAAGGCAAGACGGGCTGCGTCCCGTGGCGCCGCCTCAGCGCGCCGCTGGGGAGGCAATTCCATACAACAGCCACCCCTCCACCGCCTTGAGGCGGTCCCCCTCCCCTGCAGGCAGGGGAGGTCAGGTCACGAGCGGATATGCGACCTGCATCAGCGCCCCCCTCCCCTGCAAGCAGGGGAGGTCATACTCTGATCCCTGATCCTTCCGCTTACTTCCCAAACAGCGAGAAGCCCTTCTTCTCGTAGGGCTCCGCGGTGATGCCCTTCAGGGTGTAGCCTGCGGCGTCTACTGTGGCCTTGAGCTTGGCCTCGTCCAGGGGCGCTTCGGAGATGATCTCGGTCTCCTTCCTGGTGTGGGAGGAGCTCACTTTTTTCACGTCGAAGGCCTTTTCGATGGCCTCGTTCATGTGCTTCTCGCACATCCCGCACATCATGCCCTCAATGCTCAGAACGGTCTTTGTCATGTTGATTACTCCTTTCGGTTCCGGGGATATAGATCTGACAGCTATAGTATAGCCCGGATTTTCGGTTCTGTCTATCAAAAAAATCATTTTTTGATAGACAGAACGCATTTTTTTGTGTAGAATAAGGAGAAGGCAATAGATAACAGGAGACGGGGAACAGCAATGGAGGAATTGATCCGGATCGAGGGCAGCGTTGCGGCGGTGGTCTTTCAGAACGCGGAGAACGGCTACACGGTGCTGCGGCTGAAGGACGGCAAAGGGGAGACCACCACTGTGGTGGGCACCGTGCCCGACACCAACGTGGGCGAACGCCTGCGGGTGGAGGGCCGCTGGAGCAGCCACAGCACCTACGGCAAGCAGCTGGAGATCGTCAACCTGGAACGGCTGATGCCCGAGTCCCGGATCGAGATCCTGGCCTACCTCTCCTCCCACGCGATCCGGGGCGTAGGCCCCAAGATCGCCGCCCGGATCGTGGAGCGCTTCGGCGCGGACAGCCTGAAAATCATTGAGAACGAGCCGGAACAGCTGGCCACCGTCCCCGGCATCTCCGAGGCCAAGGCCCGGGAGATCCAGGAGAGCTTTCAGTCCCAGCAGGGGCTGCGGCATCTGGCCGAGTTCCTCAGCGGCTACCGGCTCCCCACGGAGCTGGCCGTGAAGATCTACAAGGCCTACGGGGAGCTGTCCATGATGGCCATTCAGGACAACCCCTATTTTCTCACTGAGGAGGGCTTCAACGCCAATTTCTCCCAGGTGGACGCCTTTGCCCTGGAGCTGGGCTTCGACGGCGACGACGAGCGCCGGGTGGACGCCGGGATCCTCTATGAGCTGAGCTACAATTCCGCCGGGGGCCACGTCTTTGTCCCCGAGCCCCAGCTGGTGGAGGCTAGCTCCGCTTTTCTGCGTCTGCCCCAGGAGGTCATCCGGGCGGGCCTGGAACGGCTGAACGCCCAGGAGCGGATCGTGCTGGATCCCATCGCCTCCCTGCGGGCAGTGTATCTGCCGGCCTACGGCCAGGCGGAGCGCTATCTGGCCCGCCGCTTTACGGAAATGGTGCGGGGCAGAGCCTCCCTGCCTGTCAATCTGGCCAGGACTGTGGCCGACATTGAGGCCGCTCAGTCCATCGAATACGCCGAGCTGCAGCGGGAAGCCATCCGGGCAGCAGCCGGAGAACGGCTGCTGATCGTCACCGGCGGCCCCGGCACCGGCAAGACCACCACCCTGCGGGGCATTCTGGATCTTTTCGAGCAGATGCGGCTGAAAACCTTTCTGGCCGCCCCCACCGGCCGGGCCGCCAAGCGGCTGACGGAGCTGACAGGCCGGGACGCCTCCACCATCCACCGGCTTTTGGAGGTGGACGTCTCCCCGGAGACGGGGGACATGGTCTTTGTCCACAACGAACACAATCCCCTGGTCTGTGACGCCGTGATCGTGGACGAGAGCTCCATGGTGGATCTGCTGCTGATGTACGACCTGGTGCAGGCCCTGCCGGAGCGCTGCCGGCTGATCTTAGTGGGCGACCCGGATCAGCTCCCCTCCGTGGGGGCGGGCAACGTGTTCTCCGATCTGATCCGCAGCGAGAGGATCCCCACCATCCGGCTGACAGAGATCTTCCGGCAGGCCCGGGAGAGTCTTATCGTCATGAACGCCCACCGGGTCAACCGGGGGGAGCTGCCGGAGCTGCACGAGAAGAAAAAGGACTTCTTCTTCCTGCAGCGCAGCAGCGACGAAGCCGTCTGCCAGACGGTGACGGAGCTCTGCGCCCGGCGTCTGCCCCAGAATATGGGCATCCAGAGCGAGGACATCCAGGTCCTCTCTCCCACCCGCAAGGGCGAGACCGGCACCGGGGCGCTGAACCGGCTCCTGCAGCAGGCGCTGAATCCCCCCGCCGACAGTAAGCACGAAAAACGCCACGGGGAAACCCTCTTCCGGGAGGGCGACCGGGTCATGCAGATCCGCAACAACTACGACATCATCTGGAACAAGGTCGGCGAGCCCGGCATGGGCTCCGGTATCTTCAACGGCGACGTGGGCACGGTGAGAGCCATCGACAACCAGGCTCAGAACATGACCATCCGCTTTGACGACCGGGAAGCCGTCTACTCCTACGATATGCTCTCCCAGCTGGAGCCCGCCTACGCCATGACCGTCCACAAGAGCCAGGGCAGCGAATACCGGGCCGTGGTGCTCTGCGCCTGGCGGGGGACCCCCCTGCTGCTGAGCCGGAGCATCCTCTACACCGCCATCACCCGGGCCCGGGAGCTGCTGATCATCGTGGGCGACGAGGGCGTGGTGGAGTACATGGTAAACAACGACAAAAAGCAAAAACGCTTCAGCGGACTCAAGTGGCGGCTGTGCCACATGGAGTCATAATGCAAAATGCATAATGCATAATGCATAATTAAATTCAAGTGTCAATGATCAGAATGAACACCATCAGGGACTTGATCTGGCCGCGGCGCTGCGTGATCTGCCACAGGCCGGTGGGCCCGGCGGGAGAACGGCTCTGCCCGGCCTGCGCCGCCGCCATCCCGGAGCCCATCTCCGGCGCCAAACGCGGTGCGAACTACCGCCGCTGGGTCGCCGCGTTCTGGTATGAGGACGACTTCCGCGCCTCGATCCTCCGCTTCAAATTCGGCGGCTGTTCCTTCTACGCGGACTATTACGGGCCCTGGCTGGCCCGGGCTGTGGAACAACGCCTTGGCAGGGACTTCGACCTGCTGACCTATGTGCCGGTCAGCCCGCTCCGCCGCCGCAGGCGGGGCTACGATCAGTCCAGGCTGCTGGCCCGGGCGGTAGGCGCGCTGCTGGGCATGGAGCCCGTCTCCACGCTGCACAAGAGCAGCCGCCACAGGCCCCAATCCAGGACCGTTGACCGGGAGGAGCGGCAGAGCAACATCCGCGGTGCCTTCCGGATCCGGGATCCGGAGGCCGTGCGCGGCAAGCGGATCCTGCTGATCGACGACGTGCTGACCACCGGCGCCACCGTCTCCGAGGCCGGCCGCGTCCTGCTGGAGGCCGGCGCGAAATCCGTGGACGTGGCAGCGCTGGCCGTGACGCCGCGGTAAGCCCGGACGGCAGAGTGCCGTCCCTACGGGCTCTGAGCTGCTGGAGGTCGGCGCCAAAACCGTGGACGTGGCAGCGCTGGCCGTGACGCCGCGGTAAGCCCGGACGGCAGAGTGCCGTCCCTACGGACTCTGAATGCTGAACCATAAGCCAAAAAATGTGTAGGTGAACGATAAATGTCAATTTTCTCCAAAGACCTGGGCATTGACCTGGGAACCGCCAATGTGGTGGTATACGCCGAGGGCAAGGGCATTGTGCTGCGGGAGCCCTCCGTGGTGGCCGTGGACAAAAACACCGGCAAGATCCTCAAGGTGGGCGCGGCCGCCCGGAATATGCTGGGCCGCACCCCCGGCAACGTGGTGGCCATGCACCCCCTGCGGGAGGGCGTGGTCTCGGACTATGAGCTCACCCAGCGGATGCTGTCCGAATTCTTCCGGCAGATCTTCAAATATGCCTTTGTGAAGCCCCGGGTGGTGATCTCCGTCCCCAGCGGCATCACCAGCATCGAGGAGCGGGCCGTGGTACAGATCGCCCAGGAGGCCGGCGCACGCCGGGTCTATCTGATCGAGGAGCCTCTGGCCGCCGCCCTGGGCGCGAACCTGAGCTTTGACGGGCCGGACGGCCACATGGTGGTGGACATCGGCGGCGGAACCACGGACGTGGGCGTGCTGACCATGAACGGGCTGGCAAACTCCGCCTCCATCAAGGTGGCGGGCGACAACTTCGACGAAGCCATCATCCGCTACCTGCGGAAAAAATACGGCCTGATCGTGGGCCAGACCATCGCCGAGGAGGCCAAGATCAGCGTGGGCACGGTCTTCGAGCGCGCAGAGCCTGTGGAGGCGCCCGTCAAGGGCCGGGATTTCAAGACAGGCCTGCCCCGGGAGATCAACGTGAGCTCCGAGGATATGCTGGAGGCCCTGCGCCGCCCCGCCCGCCAGATCACCGACGAGATTTTGGCCGTGCTGGAGCAGACCACCCCTGAGCTGGTGGCCGACGTGGCCCGCAACGGCATTATCCTCACCGGCGGCGGCGCCCAGCTCTGGGGCATGGACAAGCTGATCACCGAGCGCACCGGTATGCGCTGCACCGTGGCCGACGACGCAGATTCCTGCGTGGCCTACGGCTGCGGCAAGAGCCTGAGCTGGATCAACCGGATGCAGGAGGGTCCCATCAACTTCGCGCGGCGTAAGCTGCTGAAGGAATAAGTCAACCGCAGTCACCAACAATCCCGACGATTCAATAAGGAGGTTCTGTATGAAGTATCAAATCTACGGCGAACCCATGCCCGTTGTCATCTGCAACGTGGATCCCGGCGAGTCTCTGATCTGCGAATCCGGCGCCATGAGCTGGATGAGCCCCAATATGCAGATGGACACAGTGGGCGGCGGCGCAGGCAAGGTTCTCGGGCGGATGTTCTCCGGCGAGAACGCGTTCCAGAATCAGTATACCGCTCATGGAGGCCCCGGCATGATCGCCTTCGCCTCCAGCTTCCCCGGCTCCATCCGGGCCGTGGAGATCACCCCGGAGCACCCTGTGATCTGCCAGAAGAAGGCCTTCCTGGCCTCCACCGCGGGGGTAGAGCTCAGCGTTCAGTTCCAGAAGAAGCTGGGTGCAGGCTTCTTCGGCGGCGAGGGCTTTGTGATGCAGAGGCTCTCCGGCAACGGCATCGCCTTCATTGAGATCGACGGCTCCGTCATGGAATACAACCTGGCCCCCGGCCAGCAGATGGTGCTGGACACCGGCTACCTGGCCATGATGGACGCCTCTGTGCAGATGGACGTGCAGTCCGTCAAGGGTCTGAAAAACAAGATGCTCGGCGGCGAAGGCTTCTTCAACACCGTGGTCACCGGCCCGGGCAAGATCACGCTGCAGACCATGCCCCTGTCCGGCTTCGTAGGCGCAATCTCCGGCCTGCTGCCCAAGAAGTAACATCGTTCCTGTATAAAAACAGGCCGTCCCGTGAGGCAACTCTCACGGGACGGCGTTTTTGTCAAATTGAGCAGAGCTGGCGATAAAGGCGGCAATCCTTCAGCAGCCAGATCAGCAGGGGCACGCCCAGGGCGTACATGACTGCGGCCTCTCCGGCGCCCACGGACAGTCCGTTCAGGCACCAGGCAGAGAGGAAGGCCCGGTCATCGAAGAACCAGGCAATCTCCGCGCCCACGATCACGGTGTTGAACAGGATCGTAGGCAGAGGAACCAGAAATACCAGCAGGAGCTTGCGGCCGACAAGTCTTCCCGCTCCGTGGTTTTCCGCGGCAGCCTCTCCCCCAAGGGGAGCCTCCGGCCGCAGAGCCTTGGACATGAACCAGGTGACCAGGCAGGCCAGCAGGGTAGCAGTCGAGCCGATGGCAAAGTCCCAAGCAGAGACAAAGGAGGCCAGATTTGCCGCCATGCAGCCCACCACCATGCCCGGAATGGCGGCAGGTGTGAAGCAGCAGAGCACGGAGAGGGCCTCGGCAAGCCGGAACTGAACCGGGCCGTAGGCAAAGCTGGACGTGGCGATGGTAAGCGCCGCGTAGACCGCGGCGAGGATGCCCGCAAAGGCGATCCGACGGGTAGTGAGCTTCATATGGTTTCCTCCAAAAGAAAAATAGGGCGCGCTGCGCCCATCATTTGGGCGCAAAAGGCCCTTTGGCCCCCGCACGGGGGCGATCCAATAGTTTTGTTTAACGACAGGATGGTCACGAACTGTCGTATTCAATTGGAGCAGGGCTATTGTACCAGAAAAATGCGTTTTGTCAAGGGAAAAATGCAAATCGGCAGCACCGCGCAACGCGGTGCTGCCGAAAAAGCGTTTTATCAATACTTGGCAGTGCTGACCTTGACGCCGGGGCCCATGGTGGAGGCGATGACGCAGGACTTGATATACTGGCCCTTGGCAGCGGCGGGCTTGGCCTTGATGACCGCGCCGATCAGGGTGGACAGGTTCTCCTCCAGCTTCTGGGGGCCGAAGGACACCTTGCCGATGGGGCAGTGGATGATGTTGGTCTTGTCGAGACGGTACTCGATCTTACCGGCTTTGATCTCCTTGACAGCGGCAGACACGTTAGGGGTCACGGTGCCGGCCTTGGGGGAGGGCATCAAGCCCTTGGGGCCCAGGACCTTACCGAGACGGCCCACGATGCCCATCATGTCGGGAGTGGCGACGACCACGTCGAAGTCGAACCAGTTTTCCTTCTGGATCTTCTCTACCAGCTCCATGCCGCCGACGTAATCGGCGCCGGCTTCCTTGGCCTCGTCAGCCTTGGCGTCCTTGGCGAACACCAGCACCCGGCGGGTCTTGCCGGTGCCGTTGGGCAGAACGATGGCGCCACGAACCTGCTGGTCAGCGTGACGGGAGTCAACACCCAGGCGGATGTGGATCTCAACGGTCTCGTCGAACTTGGCGGAAGCGGTCTTGCAAACCAGACCCAGAGCGTCCGCGGGATCATACTGCACGGAGCGGTCGATCTGCTTCGCGCTGTCCTTATATTTTTTACCTCTAAACAATGTTATATCCTCCTTATAGTGGTGATGCGGAATAATCCTCCCACATTTTGAGACGGTGTCTCAGCCAATTAGTCAACAACGGTGATGCCCATGGAGCGGCAGGTGCCTGCCACCTGGCTCATAGCGGCTTCAATGGTGGCCGCGGTGAGGTCGGGCATCTTGCGCTCGGCGATCTCGCGAACCTGCGCCTTGGTGATGGTGGCGACCTTGGTCTTGTTGGGGACGCCGGAGCCCTTCTCGATGCCCAGGGTCTTCAGAATGAGGGTGGGCGTCGGGGGGGTCTTGGTCACGAAGGTGAAGCTGCGGTCGGCGTAGACGGTGATGACCACGGGGATCTTAAAGCCGGCCTGATCCTTGGTGCGCTCGTTGAATTCCTTGATGAACTGGGAAATGTTGACACCGTGCTGGCCCAGAGCGGGACCAACCGGAGGGGAAGCGGTTGCCTTAGCAGCCGGGATCTGCAGTTTGATATAGCCTGTTACTTTCTGTGCCATGATAAGCACCTCCTGAAATAAAGTGGTAATTTGGCGGGGACTGTGCCCCTCCCACGTTCTGACCGCCTGCGGGGCGATCGGGTCAATCGGAGATGGTCTCCACCTGATCGAGCTCCAGCTCGATCGGGGTTTCGCGCCCGAACATGGAAACAATGACGCGAACGCTGTTTTTGTCGATATCCAGCGCCTCGACTCTGCCGGTGAAGGAGGTCAGCGGGCCGTCCGCGATGCGGACCGTGTCGCCGACTTTGTAGTTGACCACAACCTCGTGGCGCTCGACGCCCCACTGGATGGTCTCCTTTTCGGTAAGGGGAAGCGGGTTGGTGCTGCTGGCACCGACGAAGCCCGTGACGCCGCGAATGTTGCGGACGATATACCAGGTATCGCTGTTCATCACCATTTTGACCAGCACATACCCGGGAAAGAGCTTCCGCTCGTAGGTCTTGGGGCCGTTTTCCGTCACCTCGGTGACCGTCTCCATGGGGATCGCGACCTCACAGATGACGTCCTGCAGCTGACGGTTTTCGATGGTCTTCTCGATGGTAGCCTTGACCGTATTCTCGTAGCCGGAATAGGTCTGGACGACATACCACTGTGCAATCTCTGCCATAGCGGGTTACCCGATCGCGCCGAGCAGGGCCTTGATGCCTTCGTAGGCGCCCCAGTCGATCAGGCCGATCACAATCGCGAAGATTGCGGAAACGACGATCACGACCAGCGTGTTGTTCATAACCTGTGCGCGGGTGGGCCACACGACCTTATGGAGCTCGCTCTTGACGCCGCGGAACCACTTGCCCAAGCGCTTGAACAAGTTTTCTTTTTTGACTTCAGCCATGGTGATCTCCCTTCGCTTACTTCGTCTCGGTGTGGAGCGTGTGCTTTCTGCAGAATCTGCAGTACTTCTTCATTTCGAGCCGGTCAGGGTCGTTCTTCTTGTTCTTCATGGAGTTGTAGTTTCTCTGCTTGCATTCGGAACATCTGAGAGTGATTTTTACGCGCATTACGGCACCTCCTTACATTGCCTCCCTGTATCACCGCGGCTATCAAAAATTTAGCGGGGAGCCCCCATCCGCGGCTGAAAAAGGCGCACAAAAAAAGAACCCTTTTTCACAGGTAGGGTTAGTATAGCACGGGAAAAGCGGGTTGTCAATGAAAATTTTCAATTTTTTGCAAAAGCCTTGACACAGTTACACGAATGAAGTATGCTTCGCATATGAAGTATTGCTTGGCAGCAACATGAAGTATTCCTTGCGGAATATGAAGTATTGCCTGCGTCAATATTGGCAAAACAGGAAGGCTTTCCCGCTGTGTCAAATATGGCGAAGCCATACTTCATAAGCGAAACGTCTTCATATGGCGCAGCCTTACTTCACATTTGCGACAGCAAATACTTCATTGAAACAGGGAGGGATTGTTCTTATGAAAACACTCGCTGTTGACTACGGCGACGCCCGGACCGGGGTGGCTGTCTCGGATCTGACCGGCTCCATTGTGGGATATACCACCGTCATCCACTCCTGGAACCGGGAGAAGACCCTCTCTGAGCTGGTGCGGCTGGTGCAGGAGCAGAGAGCGGAGCGGGTGGTGATGGGCTTCCCCCGGAACATGGACGGCTCCGAGGGCCCCCGGGCGGAGCTGTACCGTGCCTTTGCAGCCGACCTGGAGGCCGCCCTGGGGATGCCCGTCCGCCTCTGGGATGAGCGCCGCACCACCGTGGAGGCCCACAATATCCTCTCGGAGACCGGCTACCACGGCAAGAAGCGCAAGAACACCGTGGACGCCGTGGCCGCCAGCCTCATTCTGGAGGGCTACCTTGCTTGGCTGCGGCTGCACCCGGAAGGGTAATGCAAAATGCAAAATGCATAATGCATAATTAGGAGGGAACAATATGAAAAGGAAAAACACCGGACGCGTTTCGATTTTGGTTGGTGCGGCTTTGATGATGGCGGCGGTATTCTCCGGCTGCGATTCCTCGAAGGAGCTTGAGCGCGAGGCCGAAGACGTCAAAAACATCAAAAGCGCCTACGCCGAGATCGTTACGCACTTTCTGGACGAAGGGGACGCTTCCGTCTCCATCGACGTCCCGTCCCAGCAAAAGACCGCCGGCTGGCAGGGGGAAGCCCCGACCTTGGTCTACCTGGGCGGCAGCAACTCCGGCTATCCCATCCCCGCCTGCACCGACGCCGGACAGACCTACGTCGTGGGGATCACGGTCGACGACAACAACGTAGCCGTGCCGAATATCACAGTACGATAACGCACACACAGCACAACCGACGGCATCCGCAAACGCCGTCGGTTGTGTTTTTGTCGCTTGTCAGCTGTCACTTGTCAGCTGTCACTTGCCCCTTGTCCCTCTTTGCTGCAGCCTCGATGAGGGCCATGGTCAGCCAGAAGAAGGGCATGATGATAATGGAAGACGGGCAGAAGGACATGGCGCAGAGGAAGCAGACCAGGCCGCCGCCCAGGGGACGGACGGCAGGGTCGGTCCTGGCCTTGAACCAGCGGAACAGGGTCATGCCCACCAGGGCCAGCCAGCTCAGCAGGGCCGGGAGGCCCTGGCAGTAGAGGATATGCAGGGGATAGCAGTGGGCGTCGGTGATGGTGGCCCGGGCGACCTCCACGCCGTCTTCATAGCGGATAAAGGGTTCCAGCCCGGAGAAGCGGGCCGCGTCCGGGCCCACGCCGAAGAACAGCTGACTCGGGATCTGCTCCAACATCTGCCGCCAGATATAGAAGCGGCCTGTGCCGAAGGTGTCATCCGGGCGGCCGTGGAGGAGCTCATGGAGCTCATGGAGGAACTTGACCGGCAGATCCACCGCCCAGAGCAGGGCCAGGCCCGCCAGCGCCAGCGCGCCGATCCCCAGGAGGATCCATTTCCGATCCCGATCCCGGCAGAGCACGGCCAGGCAGATCACAGCGCCTAGGGCAAGGCCCACCAGACCGCAGAGGACGCGGATCCAGACGGCAAGCCCGAAGCAGATCGCCGCCAGCACCCAGCAGGGCCAGGCCTGCTTCGGCTTCTGCCCGAGGGTGCGGAGGAGCAGCATGGGCGTGACCAGGGCCAGGAAGGCCGAGACGAAGTCCACGTTGCCGATGGTGCCGGCGTAGCCGCCGGGGTACTTGACGTTATAGCCGTCGTAATAATTCATATCGCCGGGATAGAGGCCGAGGGGGTTCTCCCCGAAGGCCTGGAGCAGGCAGAGCAGGCAGAAGGCCCCCAAAGACCAGCACAGCACCCGGAACAGCCGTTCCGTCGCCCTGCCCCAGCGGGAGACGATCAGAAACAGCAGCACATAGAGACTCACCGTCAAAGCGGCCTCATGGGCAGAGGGGTTATACCAGGCCTTATCCGGATAGGCGGAGAGGGCCGCGGAGACAAGGGTGCAGACCAGGAAGCCCAGGGCTGCGATCTGTGGCGCGGTCAGCGGGCGAAGGGTTTTGTTTCGCAGATCCCGGACAAAATACCAGATCCCAAGGCCCAGCAGCAGCGCCATCAGCCCATAGAAGCTCCAGGTCTTGGCGGCGGAAATAGCGCGGTAGCCCTTCCCGCCGGGGAACAGCAAATAGAACGCAACAAACAGGCCGAGCCAGATCTCCATGGTGATCTCGGCCCAGTCCGTCCGTTTCGCCTGCGGGCGTCCTTTTTTTTGCGCTTGTTTCTTTTGCGCCTGTTTTTTTGTCGGCTGCCGCTTGCCCATAGGGAGCCCCTCCTGAAACTTTGAAAAACCATCCCCCGGCGGGGCCGGGGGATATGGTGCTTACTCCTCGGGAGAGAAGTCGTCCTTGCCCACGCCGCAGAGCTCGCAGGCAAAATCCTCGGGAAGGTCTTCCCACTTCACGCCGGTCTCGTCCTCGTCGTAGACCCAGCCGCAGACGTTGCAAACGTATTTCATGCGATGATCCTCCTTTGATTTGATCGGGCGTTCGCCGCCCGGTGGGCTTATTATAGCATTTGATTTGAACTTTGGCAAGAATAATCCATAGATCGCGAAAAAAAAGAAATCCAAAATTGCGAAAATGGAAATCGATTATTTCTTTTTTTCGCGATCTATGGTACAATACCGATACGAAAGCAGTTTCCCGAAATGGGAAGCAGGCAGGAGGATACTTATGGAGCTTTGCGACGTCCATCAGATGAAGGCCCTGTTGGAGGAGAACGGATTTCACTTCTCCAAGGCCAAGGGGCAGAATTTTCTCACCGCGGCCTGGGTGCCCCAGCGGATCGCTGAGGAGGCGGGGGTGGACTCCGCCGCAGGCGTGCTGGAGGTGGGCCCGGGGATCGGGCCGCTGACGGAGCAGCTCTGCCTCCGGGCGGGGAAGGTGCTGGCGGTGGAGCTGGATCGGCGGCTGGAGCACATTCTGGCGAAGACCGTGGGGCATTTTGACAACCTGGAGATCCGCTTCGACGACGTGATGCAGCTGGATCTTGCTGAGACGGTACGGGCAGCCTTTCCCGGCCTGCGGCCCATGGCCTGCGCCAACCTGCCCTACTACATCACCTCTCCCATTCTGACAAAGCTTCTGGAATCCCGGGCCTTCGACTCTGTGACGGTGATGATCCAGAAGGAGGTGGCCCAGCGGATCTGCGCCGCCCCCGGCACCGGAGACGGCAGCGCCTTTTCCGTGTTCTGCCACTGGTACGCAGAGCCCCGGATCCTCTTTGACGTGCCGCCCTCCTGCTTCCTGCCCCAGCCCAAGGTGACCTCCACAGTCATTACGCTGAAAACCCGGCAGACGCCCCCCTGCCCCGTGGCGGACGAGGCCCTGTTCTTCCGGGTGGTGCGGGCAGCCTTCGGCCAGCGGCGGAAGACTCTCTCCAACGCTCTGAGCGCCGGCTTCCCGGCCCTGGGCAAGGAGGGCGTGAACCAGGTCCTGGCGGCCTGCGGCCTGCCCACCACCATCCGGGGCGAGGCGCTGACTATGGAGCAATTTGCAGCCATTGCAAATGAGATGGCAAAGCGGACGGCATAGTGCCGTCCCTGCAACACGCGATGACGGCGCGGACGGCAGAGTGCCGTCCCTACGGGTTGGAAACATGATTTACGAACTGTTACGCTGCCCGGTGTGCGGGCGGGCTTTTTCGGAAAACGGCGGCGCGCTGCGCTGCGAGGCAGGGCACAGCTTTGACCTGGCAAAGGAAGGTTATGTCAACCTTCTGACCGGCTCGAAGCCTGCGGACGCCATGGGCGACAACAAGCAGGCCGCCCGTTATCGGCGCGACTTTTTGAACAAGGACTACTACGCCCTGCTGCGGGACGCGCTGGCCGTGCGCTTTGCGGGCAGAGCCGGCGCGCTTTTGGATCTCTGCTGCGGAGAGGGCTATTACACCGCTGCGCTGGGGCAAAACCCTGCCCTGCGGGTGTACGGCTTCGACCTGGCCCGGGAGATGGTGCGGCTGGCGGCCAAGCGGAACGCTGGGCTGACCCTCTTTGTGGCAAATCTGGCCCGGATCCCGGTGCGGGACGGGGCCTTTGACTGGGCGACCCTGCTCTTTGCCCCCTTTGGGGAGGCGGAGCTCTGCCGGGTTCTGCGTCCGGGGGGCCGCCTGACCCTGGTGGTTCCGGGACAGCGGCATCTGTACGGGCTCAAGCAGGCGGTCTATGAACGCCCCTACGAAAACGACGAGGCCCTGCCTCCGGCGGAGCGGCTGCGGCTGCTGGGCACGGAAAAGCTCTGCGGCCGGATCACGCTGCAGAGCCGGGAGGACATCCAGGCCGTTTTTCGCATGACGCCCTATTATTATCGGACGAGCCCTGCAGATCGGCAAAAGCTGGAGGCTCTGGACAGGCTGGAAACGGAGATCGAATTTGTGCTGGCGGAGTATGAGAATCCTTCCGCGTAGGGCGGCCGCCTGTGCCCTTTATGGGTAGGGCGGCCTGACTCAGGCCGCCGGGAGCCTCGCAGGAGCGAAGCGGCGGCCGGAGGTCTGGCCGCCCTACTGCAAAACTGTAACGAATTTGAAAACCCGTAATTTTTTCTTGCTTCCGGGCAAAATATATGCTATACTGGATGAAACAAAATATAAACGACAGGAGGAACTACCATGAACAAGACCATTAAAACCGTTTTGGCTGTGATCGGCGCTATGGCCGCCATCTGTGCGGTGCTGCTGATCCTCAAGAAGAAGTTCGGCTGCAAGTGCTGCTGCCAGGGCGACGACGATTGCTGCTGCAATAAGCCCGACACCGTGGAGGACTTTGTGGAAGAGGCCACCGCCGCCGTGGAAGAAAAGGCTGAGGAAGTCAAGGAAGCTGCCGAGGAGAAGGCGGAAGCCATCGCCGAGGAGTTCAAGGACTACGCCGACGTCGAGCTGCCCAAGGAATAACGCAAAACGATCCGTCAAATGAAAAAAGCTCAGCTCCATCCGGAGCTGAGCTTTTTTCATTTCGTTCTTTGGATTACTTGGCCAGAACCATGGTCTCGCCGTCCACGGAGATGGTGATCTCGCCATCCTTGAAGGTGCCGGTCATGTCGCTGCCGTTGGCAGTCATGGTGATCTTGTCGCCTTCCAGCTTCCAGGTGCCGGTCTCTTCCTCGCCCATCATGGCAGCCTTGAAGGTGCCGTCGGACTCGAGGGTGAAGGTGACGAACTCGTCCATGCTGTTGATGCCCATCAGCTTCAGGAAGCCTTCGATCTGGTCGTCGGTGATCTCCTGGCCTTCTTCAGCCAGAGCGCCAAAAGATTCTTTGAAGTAGGTCTTCAGATCCTTGCCGTTGACGGACTTGATCTTGTAGGTGCCTTCGGGGCTGGAGGAGCTGCAGCCTGCGAACAGGGCAGCGATCATGAGAACCACGAGAGCAATGGAAACGATGCGCTTCATCATAGTGATAATTCTCCTTTTCTTCTTTGATGATTTGGTTTTCCAGACGATTGACGTCTGCGGTCACTTATACCACACTTTTATTAAAAAATCAATCCTTTTTTTGAGAATACTATGCAAAATACAAAAATTGTCTAACAGTTAATCGTATTTCACCTGCTCCACGGTGTATCCGGCAGCCCGAAGAAGCTCCACAAGGCCGTCCTCGTCCACCAGATGGGCCGCGCCCACGGCAAAGAAGACCTTGTCGCCCGCCTTCAGCCACTCCACAGCTTTGTCCCGCATCCCCAGATTGCGCTGGGTCAGCATTTTGTTGTTGTAGTCCTCCACCAGCGCCTTCTGGGCCTCGGTCATCTCTTCCTCCTGGGCCTCGTCCTCGCTGTTCAACACCGCGAGAATGTCGTCGTAGTTGCCCTTCGTCCAGACGGAATAGAGCTCGTCCACCTGGGCGCCGTACTCGTCCAGATGCTTCAGGGTGTTCTCGATCAGCAGCAGATTCAGCTCGTCGGAGAAGCTCGCCAGCAGGCCGTATTGCAGGTCGGCGCTCTCCACGTCCCGGACGGGAAGCTTTTTCCCGTAGCAGTACTCGATCAGCTGCCGGTCCATGCCGGCGTTCACGTCCAGGCTGGTGGTGGTGAGCAGGGCGGCCTGCTCCACAAGCTGACTCCACATGGAGAGGTTGTAGTACTTCATCAGATTGGGCATCAGCTTGGCCTTCCCCAGCAGCTCGGAGGCCTGGGCAAAAAGCTCCGCAGGCATATGCTGATCCACGGTGGTGCCGTCGGTCAGAATGAATTGCTGCACGGCCCGCGTCTGGGCCGCGGTATCCTTCTCATAGGCCACGATGTCAAATTCCACCGCCAGGGCGTCGCAGCCGTCCAGGAACGGCGTCAGCTTCTGCAGGGCCGCGCTGTTGCGCTCGTCGCCCACGTGGATGGTGCCGAACAGGTACATTTCCTGGCCGTTTTCGCCTGTCACATGGAACAGCATGGGATGGACGTCCGCGCTTCCCGCATTTGACGGGGCCTTGGTCGTCTCCGGGGCGGACGTGGGTGCGGTCTTGTCGCTGCAGCCCGCGAACAGGCTCAGCAGCAGAACAAGCGCGAGGATGATCGAAGTAAGTTTTTTCATAGTGCCTCCAATTTTTTCTGAATTCTCAATTCTGAATTCTCAGTTCTCATTTTTCCCTGGGCTGGCCGCAGCCCACGCAGATCTCCCGGTCGGAGCGGTTCTGCGTGCCGCAGACGGGGCAGAGCCAGGAGCGGCCCCGGTAGCCCTTGGGGCGGCCGCAGCCCACGCAGCTCGTCCGGCTGTCCCGGTTTTTGCGGCCGCAGTAGCCGCAGATCCAGCCGTCCTCCCGTGGCTTCATCCCGCAGTGCCGGCAGGTCTCGGTCTTTGCGTCGTTGGCGCCGCCGCAGATCGGGCAGATCCAGCTCGTCTCCGCCGCAAAACGCCGCCGCTGGCAGGCGGTGCAGCGGGTCTCCGTCTCCGGATTCTCATGGCCGCAGCCCTCGCAGACCCAGGTCAGCAGCAGGCGGTCTCTGGGGGCGGCGCAGATCTGGCACTGGGACGCGGTCTCCGGGTTCTCGGTGCCGCAGAAGGGGCAGTGCCAGGAGGGGACGTTCCCCCGATCCCTGGGCGTGCCGCAGACTGTGCAGCGCAGCTCGGATTCGGGATTCTCTCCGCCGCAGGCCGGACAGATCCAGGTGCGGAGCAGAGGCGCGGGGGCCTCGTTCTCCGGGGGGCTCTGGGTGGGTCGGAGACTCAGCAGCAGCAGGAAGATCCCGAAGAAGACCACCAACAGGGCGGCCCAGAAGGCAGACTCCACCAGCTCGGCAAAGTCCGACATCCCCCGGGCAGTCTCAGCGGCAAACCAATCGCTCTGCCGGAGCAGATAAAACAGGGCCGCCAGCAGAACCCCGGAAAGAAAGGTCGCAAGTCCGATTTTTCGCATGGGAGCCCTCCTCATGGAATGAAGTATCGCCTAACGGCGATATGAAGTACGCATGACGACGCATGAAGTATCCGCTGGCGCAGATATGAAGTATGCGCTTCGCACATATTACGGTATCGGTTTTTTCAATGATATAGAGGGTGCATCTAACATCAAAAAGTATTCCCGTCGCCTCAAATATGGCGCAGCCATACTTCATGTGCGGAGCACACTTCATACGGCAAGGCCGCACTTCATATTTGTGCAAGCAAATACTTCATACCTCAAAGCACCCGAAGCCGCCGGGGCGGACGGTGAAGCCGCTGCCGTCCCGGTGGGCGTTTTGGGAGAGCAGGCTGTGGCGGGCCTCCGCCCACAGCGGGTCGCCGGAGCGGTTGACGCAGCACAGGATGGTCTGATCCTCGGTCTGCCGCAGGAAGACCAGCTTCCCGCCGCCTGCCGCGGTGACGCGAACTGTGCCCGTTTGCAGGGCGGCGGTGTTGTTTTTGAGCTGGCCCAGGGTGCGGAAGAACTCCGTAAAGCGGCCATCCTCCCGGCCCCAGGGGAAGCAGCCCCGGTTGAAGGGATCCTTGCAGCCCTCCATGCCGGCCTCGTCGCCGTAGAAGATGCAGGGGCAGCCGGGCAGGGTGTACTGCAAAAAGGCCGCCAGCTTCAGCCGTTCAAAGGCCAGCTCCCGCTGCTCCCAGCTCAGACGGACTCCCGCCTGGTATTCCCGATCCCCCTGGAAGTCGCCGATCAGAGCGGTGAGGATCCGGGGCGTGTCGTGGGTGCTCAGGGGATTCATCAGCGCGTGGAGCACCTGGGGGGGATAGTGCTCGGCGATGGTCATAATGCTCTCGCCCAGGGCCGCGCCGTCGTCCCGCTCCCGGAGGAAGTCCAGGATGGCAGTGCGCCAGGGGTAGTTCATGACGCTGTCCAGCTCGCCGTCGGTAAAATAGCGGCGGCGGACGGAATAGGCGGTCTTGTTGGAGGCGTCCTCCCAGACCTCGCCCATCAGCAGGGCGTTGGGATCCAGCTGCCGCAGGCGGGCCTTGAAGCGGCGGATGAATTCATCCGGCAGCTCGTCCGCCACGTCCAGGCGGAAGCCGTCGGCCCCCAGGCGGAGCCAGTGGGCGATGACGGAGTCCTCGTCCCGGATGATATAGTCCAGATAGCTCTCGTCCAGCTCGTTGACGTTGGGCAGAGTGGCAAAGCCCCACCAGCAGTCGTACTTATCCGGGAAGTGGTGGAAGGTATACCAGCTGTAATAGGGCGAATTCTGACCCCGGGACACCGCGCCGTTGCCGAAGCAGCCCCAGCGGTCGAAATAGACGGAATTGGCGCCGGTATGGGAATAGACCCCGTCCAGGATCACCTTCATTCCCAGCCGGTGGGCGGCCCGGCAGAGGGAACGGAAGTCGTCCTCGGTGCCCAGCATGGGATCCGGCCGCTTATAGTCCGCCGTGTCGTAGCGGTGGTTGGAGAAGGCCATGGAGATGGGGTTCAGATAGACCACGCCCACCCCCAGGCCGTGCAGATAGTCCAGCTTCGACTCGATGCCCCGGAGGTTGCCGCCGAAAAAGTCGTTGCAGAGGATCTCTCCGGAAACCGGATCCGGGCGGTATTCGGGCACGCCGCCCCAATCCTCCCGGAGGGTAAAGGGCCGGAGCTTCTCCCGCAGGTCGCAGTCCCCCTGGCGGGCAAAGCGATCCGGGAAGATCTGATACATGACCCGGCCCCGGAAGGCCTCGGGGACGGTGAAATCCGCAGGCAGGACGCTGAGCTGCCAGCGGTCCCCCGCCTCCATGTTGGTGCCGCTGCCCTGCCGGAACAGGCGGAAGGTCCCGCTCCTGGCGGTGACCCGGAACCAATAGAAATACAGGCCGTTGGCGTCCATGGAGAACTCGCACCGGAACACGTCGTAGGCGTCCTCGCCCCCGGCCCAGACAAAGGGGAACTCCAGGGCGGGGCCCTCGTCCCGCTCCAGCACCAGCTGGATGGAACGGGTCTCGATCTCCTTGGGCGTTTTGACGTGCAGCACGCAGGGCTGCGCCGCTGTCAACGTGCCAAAGGGCTGCTTGTATTCCAATTCTCGGCTGTCAAATAGGATTCGCATAGGCACTCCTTGGGAAACGCAAAATGTAAAATGGGAGATCAGGGTGGGTTCAGAGTTCAGATCCCGTAGGGACAGCACTCTGCCGTCCGCCGTACACCGCACCGGAGACTGGATCAGCTTTTTCCTTGGTTCTTTTCAGATGGTTCTGCCGGGGTCCATGTGGAAAAGCGAAAGAACAAGAGGGCGATAATCGGAAGGCTCACGAGCAAAAAGGGAAGCAGAAAAACGAGGGCGATACATACCTCAAGCAAAATGAGGATGATTTTACCGCTGCCTGCCGGAGTAAGCATTGCTCCAAGGGAAGCAATTTCTTCACGCAGAACGTTGTAAAAAAGAGAGCCCAGCATACAGCCCAGAAAGCATAAACCGTAATGATAATACTTTCCCGTGGGTGAAACGCCGCTTGCGCAGTCCCGACAGGAAAGCACAGGCCGTTTTCTCCTGCCGGTTCGAAGCATTGTCCAGATATTCTTCCACGTCTGATCCGGATGATATTGTCCTTTCATCCTTTTCCTCCCGATCTATGTTTTGGAGAAAATGAAAAAGCGAAGAATGAAGAATGAAATGGAATATCATTTTTCATATGGCAATATGAAAAATACCTCAATTCTTCATTTTTCATTCTTCATTCTTCATTGGAACATTGTGGATTACAGTCCCCAAATGTTCTTCGCGTACTCCGTGACCGAGCGGTCGGCGGAGAAGATGCCGGACTTGGCGATATTCACCAGGCTCATGCGGTTGAAGCGGTCGCGGTCGGCATAGGCCGTATCCACATCCCGCTGGGCCCGGGCGTAGTCGTTGAAGTCCGCCAGGGTCATATAGGCGTCCGCCACCCCGAAGCGGTTGGTGGTCAGGCTGGCCACGATGTCGTCGAAGCGCTGGCCCAGGACGCCGGAGGTGAGCATATCCAGCACCCGGCGCAGCTCGGGGGTGAGGAAGGCCTTGGGATCGTAGCCCTTGTGCCACAGCTCCTCCACCTCGTTGGCGCGCATCCCGAAGAGGAACATATTCTCGTCGCCCACCTGGTCGTGGATCTCCACGTTGGCGCCGTCCAGGGTTCCGATGGTGACCGCACCGTTGATCATGAACTTCATGTTGCCGGTGCCGGAGGCCTCCTTGCCGGCGATGGAGATCTGCTCGGAGATCTCTGCGGCAGGGATGATGATCTCCGCCAGGGAGACCTTGTAGTCCTCCACGAAAACGACCTTGAGCTTATCCCGCACGTCGGGGTCGCTGTTGACCAGGTTGGACACCGCCACGATCAGGCTGATGATCTGCTTGGCCCGGATATAGCCTGCGCTGGCCTTGGCGCCGAAGACGTAGGTCTTGGGCTGCCAGGGAGCGGTGGGATTGTCCTTGATCTGGTTGTAGCGGTAGAGGATGTGCATGACGTTGAGCATCTGCCGCTTGTATTCGTGCAGGCGCTTGACCTGGACGTCGAAGAGAGAATCCGGATCCACGTTGACGCCGTTGGCATGGGCGATATACTTGGCCAGGCGCAGCTTGTTGTCCCGCTTGATCTCGGCCAGCCGGTTCAGAACCGTCTTGTCGTCGGCGAAGCGCATCAGCTCCTCCAGGGCGTTGGCGTCCTTGGTGAAGCCGTCGCCGATCAGCTCCTTCAGCAGAGCGGTCAGCTCCGGGTTGGACTGACACAGCCAGCGGCGATAGGCGATGCCGTTGGTGACGTTCAGGAAGCGGTCGGGGGTGTACTGGTAGTAGTCGTGGAAGATGGTCTCCTTGAGGATCTCGGTGTGCAGGGCGCTGACGCCGTTGATCTTGTGGCAGGCGGCCAGGCAGAGGTTGTGCATCCGCACCTCATTGTTGGCGATGACGGCCATCCAGTTGAGCTTGCCCTCGTCGTTGCCGTAGAAGGCACGGAGCTTCTCCATCAGACGGCGGTTGATCTCCACGGTGATGGCGTAGATCCGGGGCAGCTGCTCCCGGTACAGATCCACGCGCCAGCGCTCCAGCGCCTCGCTCATGACGGTGTGGTTGGTGTAGCTCAGGGTGCGGTTGGCGATGTCCCAGGCGTCGTCCCACCCGAAGTCATACTCGTCCATGAGCAGCCGCATCAGCTCGGGGACGCAGAGGGCCGGATGGGTGTCGTTGATGTGAATGGCGACCTTGTCGGGCAGGGAGCGCAGACTGCCGTAGCGCTTTACGTGGTTGCGGAGGATGGTCTGCAGGGAGGCGGAGCAGAGCAGATACTGCTGGCGCAGGCGCAGACGCTTGCCCTGGATGTGGTCGTCCGCAGGATAGAGCACCTTGGAGATGGTCTCGGCCATGGTGTTCTGCTCCAGGGCGCGCACATAGTCGCCCCGGGAGAAGGCCGCCATATCGAAGCTCTGGGGGAGCTTGGCGGACCAGAGCACCAGTTTGTTCACGGCATCGGTGTGATAGCCGGAAATATAGAAGTTGTAGGGCACGGCCATCACGCTGGAATATCCATGCTGGGCCACCTTGAACTTGCCGTTGTCGTACCACTCCTTGATTTCGCCGCCGAAGCGGACCTCCACGGCGTCGTCCTCCTTGGGTACCAGCCACACGTCGCCCATCTGCAGCCAGTTGTCGGGCAGCTCCATCTGCCAGCCGTCCACGATCTGCTGCTTGAAGATGCCGAACTCATAGCGGATGGAATAGCCGGTGGCAGGGTAGCCCAGGCCGGTGAGAGAGTCCAGATAGCAGGAGGCCAGACGGCCCAGGCCGCCGTTGCCCAGGCCCGCGTCGGGATCCAGGGCGTAGAGAGACTGGATGTCGATGTTCAGATCCTTGAGGGCCTCGGTAAAGACAGCCTCCTGGTCCAGGTTGAACAGGTTGTTCCGCAGGCTGGTGCCCACCAGGAATTCCATGGACATATAGAAGACCTGCTTCCGGCCGTCCTCCTGGTAGCTTTTCTTGAAGGCGCGGCGGCGATCGTACATCGCGTTGCGGACCACGGTGCAGAGGGCCTTATAGGCCTGCTTGTCGGTGGCCTCCTTCATATCGCAGCCGAACAGCCGCATACAGGCGTTGTTCAGGGCCTGGATCGCTTCTTTTTTATTCATACGGAATCCTCCTTTGGGTTAAGTACGCCGCAGGATCCAGCGGCGGTTGCGTGGATGCAGGGTCATCAAGCGGGGGAGAGCGGACGGCAGGGTGCCGTCCCTACGCGCCCTGTTCCCTGTTCCCTACTTCTCGTAGGCCACCACCACGCGGCGGTTGGGTTCTACGCCGGTGGAGTAGGTGGTAACGTTGGGCACATCCTGCAAGGTGGCGTGGATCACATGGCGCTCATAGGCGTTCATGGGCTCCAGGGTCATGTTGCGGCGGTACTTGACCACCTTGGCGGCCATCTTGCGGGCCAGATGACGCAGAGACTCCTCCCGCTTGCCGCGGTAGTTCTCGGCGTCCACGGAGACCCGGACGCGCTTGGACGCGTCATGGTTCAGAGCGTAGTTGGCCAGATGCTGGATGGCGTCCAGGGTCTCGCCCCGGCGGCCGATCAGCGCGCCCAGATCCTCGCCGGTCAGCTCCACGCCGACAGTCTCCGCATCCTTGCGGAAGGCGTGGGGAACGGCGTCGGAGCCCATGCGCTCCAGCAGGCCCTTCAGGAAGCTCTCCACCCGCTCCTCCTGGGAGCCGGGCTCCACGGGGGCGTAGGTCTTCGGCTCTGCCTTGGGCGCGGCCTTGGGCGCTTCCCTGCGGGGGGCCTGCTTCTTGGGCTGCTCAGCACGGGCGGGGCGCTCGGCCTTCTCCGCCTGGGGCTGCTTCTCCGTCACGGGCGCGGCCTTGGGCTGCGGGGGCAGGACGGGAGGCTTGGGCATTTCCAGGGGCTTTTCCAGCTTGGGCGCCTGCTTCTTGGGCTTGCGGGAGGCCGCGGACAGGGCGGAAGCAGGGGCTGCGGGGGCCGCAGGCGCAGCAGGGGCTGCGGGAGCTGCGGGGGCAGAGGGCTTCTTGGGCAGATCGGGGGCCTCATAGGTCACCTTGACCTTCGCGGGGCTGGAGCCGATGCCCAGGAACCCGGTTTTGGCATTTTCCAGAACCTCCACGGAGACGGAGTCCCGGTCGAGATTCAGCTCGGCAAGCGCCGCCTGGATCGCCAGGTCGATGCTCTTGCCGGTGGTAATGATCGTCTTTTCCATAGTATTTCCTGTTACTCCTTGTTGTTCTTGTAACGGTTGGGATCATAATTTCTGCCGCGGCGGTAGGGGCGGTCGCCCTCGGGCCTGGAGGCCCGGTCTTCCAGCTCCGCTTCCTCCGCGTTCTGGGCGTTCTTCTGGGCCAGATAAGCGGCCTCCTTGGCGGCCTGCTCGTTCTTTTCGCGCTGCTGCAGCTTCTTCTTGCTGGCGCTGCCGATCATGCCGTCGGGGTTCTCGGCCCGGCGCTGGGCGCGCAGGCGCTCCCGCTCCGCCTCCTTGGCAGCCTCCTCGGCGGCCCTGGCCTGCTTCACGGCGTCCTCGGCGTCATAGAATTTCTTGTAGCGCTTGGTGAGGAACACGTCCTGGAGCATACCCAGAAGGCCCTGCAGGAACCAGTACAGAGACAGGCCCGCGGGGGCGACGAAGCCGATATAGACGGAGAACAGCGGCATGATCATCATCATGCCCTTGTTGTTCTGGGGAGAGGTCTTGGCCATCTCGGGATCCTGCTCGCCGTTTTCGTCCACGATGACGGTGTTGTTCATCTTCTGGCCGATCCACATGCTGAGCATATTGATGCCGCCGGAGAGCACGGGCAGAAGGAACTGACCGATGGAGTTCCACACGCCGTTCACGTCAAAATACTTCCAGAAGGCAAAGTTGGGAATGGTGGCCAGCTCCACCCCCAGGAAGCGGGTGTTCATAGCCTGGACGGTTCCGGGCAGATCCAGGGCAGCCAGCTCGGCCTTGACAGAATCCAGGAAGGGCAGGGCCTCCATCTGCCAATAGTAGCCCGTGGCGTTCAGCTTGGCCAGGGCGCAGTTGGGATCCGCCAGGAACGCGTTGTTCCGGGCGTTGATAAAGACGTTCTGGATCTCCGCTACGGTCTTGGCGTCCACGTTGCCGTGGAACATCAGCCAGGTGATGGGCTCGCGGATGATATAGTAGAGGGGGATCAGCAGCAGCAGGGGCAGGATAGACCACAGGCAGCCGCTGCAGCCGCCAGCGCCCTCCTCCCGGTAGAGCTGATTCACGGCGGCCTGGTAGGCCTGCTTGTCGTCGCCGAACTTCTCCTCCAGGGCCTTGACCTTGGGGGTGAGCCGGGACATCTTCATCATGCTCTTTTTGCTCTTGGCAGAGGTGGGGAACAGGATGATCTTCACCACGATGGCGAAGAGGATCAACGCCAGACCGTAGTTGCCGGTCAGGTCGTACAGGAAGCTCAGCAGATAGGAGAAGGGCAGCTTGATATAGTCGAAAAAGCCGAGCTTGACGTCTTCGGAGAGGCTGGAGGTATCCACCAGCGTCAGGGTGCCATCCTCATTGACGCCCTGGCTGCCCGAGCTGGGCATACAGCCGGCGCAGAGCAGCAGGATCAGAACCAGGCACAGGGCCAGGCAGAGTTGGCGGGCAAGGTTACGTTTCTTCATTCATGTGTTCTCCCATACACAAACGTGATTGGCCGGCGTCTCCGGCCGGAGCAGCGGTCTCGCTTTTGCGTATTTGGCCGTTACGGCACAGGATCGTAGTAGTCCCTTTTGGAAAACGGATGGCAGCGGCAGAGCCTTCGTGCGGCCAGGGCGCCGCCCTTGAGAGCGCCGTATTTGCCGATGGCCTGGGCAGCGTATTCGCTGCAGGTGGGCTCGTAGCGGCATCGGCGGGGGTAGGCCGGGGAAATGCGGCGCTGGTAGAAGCGGATGAATCTGATCAGCAGCTTTTTCATCTCTTGTTCTCCCTCAGCAGCCCGAGCTTGGCGCACTGGCGCAGGAAGCTCTGCTGCATTTCACTGAAATTTCCCTCGATGGCGGCGGTGCGGGCCACGATCACGATGTCGTAGCCCTGCTTGAGGCAGCCCTCGTTCAGGCGATAGGTCTCCCGGATCCGGCGGCGGGCCCGGTTGCGATCCACGGCGTGGCCCAGCTTGAGCCCCGTGGTGATGCCCAGGCGGTTTTGCTCCGTCCCGTTCCGCCTGGCGTACACAACGACAAAACGGCCAACGGCGCTTTCGCCCTTGGCGTAGAGCCTGCGGAACACGTGGTTCAGCTTCAACGGAACGGTAAATTGCACCGTAGTCGCCCCCGTTAATCCCCGCCCGGCAGGGCGGATATAAAAGCTTCGGGGCGAACAGATCATCATCCGTTCACCCCGAACACTTCAAAGGCAATTCAACGGACTGCCTGGCCGTTTTCCAATTCTATCAGGCGGAAATGACGGCTCTGCCCTTGGCGCGACGGCGGGCAAGGACCTTCCGGCCGTTGGCGGTAGCCATTCTCTTTCTGAAGCCATGGACTTTGGATCTGTGACGCTTTCTGGGCTGATAGGTACGCAGCATGTGGTTACACCTCCTAATGGTAGAATATGCTCAACAGCTGTAAACAGCCGCAGCGAGTCATTTGGGAGCCCGAAGGCTCATTCGGCGTATATTATAGCCTGTTTCGGGTAGAAATGTCAAGAATTATTTTTCACTGTCCCCGGAGGGGGTTTCATCGCTCTGTTCCTCCGGCCCCAGCTCCTCCAGGAGCTGATCCAGCTTTTCCAGATAGGCCAGAGATTCAAAGCTGCCCGGCTTTTCCAGCTCCGCCGGGTACTCGTAGGGGTCGAACACCCCCGTGGTCGCCAGCAGCTGCCGGGCATCCGGCTTCTTTTTGCCGGGAGCGGGGGATGCGGAAGGCGTCTGCTCCGCGTTCTGCTCGGGCGTCTCTTCCTCCTGCGGGAGCTCGGACACGGGCTCTGCCTCCTCCGCCTCGGGCTCTGTGGGCGTCAGGGGCTCCTCGCGCCGGGTGTGGGTCAGCTCCAGCGCAGGCATATCCGTCGCCGGCTTCTGGGGCATCGGCTCCGCCGCGGGAGGCGCGTCCGGCTGCAGCACTTCATCCTCCCGGCGGGGATCCGCCAGCTGCACCGGCAGCTTGACGATGGGCGGGCGGGAGAAGCGGGCGATCAGCGCAATGATCAGGAAGACCAGGAAGGCCGCCAGAGAGATGATGCTGATCTTCAGACCCAGGGCAAAGCCGGGGGCTTCGTAATCCAGCACCACGGCGTGCAGGCCGGGCTCCAGGCGGACGGCGATCATGGCGTCTCCCACCGGCGTGATCCGGGTCTTTTCCCCGTCCACGGTGAGGTTCCAGCCCGGGTCGTTGGGGACAGACAGATAGAGCAGACCGGCCTCCTTGACGCGCACCGCGCCCTCGATGCGGGTGTCGGTGATCAGCGTCGGGATCATGGAGCCCTCGGAGAACTTCCGGTAGGCCTGGTCGAAGAGCTTCGTGTTGAACAGGGCCGCGCCGATGGTGACGCTGCCGGTCTTGCCGCTCTTGGCCCGGTAGCGCAGCTTGATCTCGTCCCCGGCGGAGAATTGGCCCATGCAGCGGTTGTAGCCGTAGGCGTCAGACCAGCTGTACTGCTTTTCCCCTTTGAAGAAGAAGGTCACGTCCTGCACGCTGCTGCCCTTGGAATAGCAGCAGAGCAGCCCGTCCCGCGGCATGACGAAGGTCGCCTCCACGTAGTTGTCGTTATCGCAGCTTCCCTTAACCTGGAAGGAGGTGGAGGTCTTGCCGCTGAGCTCCGCCGTGCCCACGGCCTCCACCGTAGACAGGGGGATCCGCTCGTACAGGACCTCCTCAAGGCCCGTCATCTCCCGGAAGAGGTGGTTGAGCTGGTCGTAGGGCAGGCCGCTGTGCTTGGTGGCGTCGTACTCCAGAGCGTTGTCGTCCACCAGGAAGCCCAGGGAGAGATAGCCGGTGTTTTCCAGCAGCAGCACCTCGCCGCAGCGCTCGACCACCTGGAAATAGGCGGGATCCACGTTGCGGCCGTTCCGGTCGATCAGATATTTGATCCCCAGGAGCAGATTGACGAAGGGGTCCGCCTCCTGGTAGACGTAGCGGTTCCCGGCCACGGAGGCCGCGATACCGAGGCTCTGCAGGAATTCAGAGACCCGGGCGTTGGCCGCGGAGGAGAAGACGGAGACGCCGTTGTAGCCCAGCATCGTCCCGTCGTTGAGGGTCTGCTTCATGGCGACCTCGGCGCGCCACAGATCCACGGTCTGCTCCTCCCGCAGGTGCATGGCCTCCACCGCGGCGGCAGTGTCCGCCTTCTTGGTGGGGTAGCTGTCGGAGTCGGTGAAGCCGATCTTATTGACGGCATAGATGCCGCAGCCGATGGATTCCAGCAGCATGATCAGGCACATTCCGAACACAAACAGCTCCCTGCGCTGCACGCGGAAGCAGTAGAGCAGCAGCCCGCCCATGGCAAGGACCGCCACAACGGTGGAGGCCAGGGCGGTCATCATGCTGTCGGCGCTGATGACGCAGTAGAGCAGCAGGGCCACGGGCAGGATCAGCGCCGCGGCGCGCCAGCGGCTCAGCCGTTCCAGCTCGGTGTAGGCCCGGAAGGCCATAAAGATCACGGTAAAGGACCACAGGAAGCTGAAGCGGTAGGGCAGCATATTGGGGAAGTGGGTGCCGTGCCACAGATAGTCCAGGGTGCGGAACAGGAAGCTGTTGGCAAAGAACAGCAGCAGCAGCACCGAGAAGATCCGCTCCCGCAGGGGGATCCGCTTGCAGCCCAGATAGACCACCGCCAGGATCATGGTGAAGAAGCCGCAGAAGATGTTCGGGCCGCCCTCCATGGTGGTGGGCTCCGCCAGGGTCCCCACACCGGAGAGCACCGCGCGCAGTCCCTCCAGCGGAACGCGAAGTCCCGCCAGGAACGCGCCGAGTCCTTCCGTCCGCAGGGCAACCATCAGCTCATGGAAGCCCATCCAGGTGGGGGTAAAGGTGGTATCGCCGCTGAAGGTGGGCGCCTGTCGGCCAAAGAAGTTGAACAGCTCCGTCAGACTGCCCCGGTTGATCTGCTCCATGGCAGCCTGATAGGTCATGCCGGGGATCTTGACGATGTTCATGGCGTTGGATTCCGGGAACTTGTTGATGGCAGAGGAGGTGCTCTGCAGCCCCAGATAGGTGGGGATCGTCAGCACAGCCGTCATGCCCACGGCGATCAGACTGAACAGGGCGATGCGCCAGAAGCGGGTCCAGAAGCCGGCCATGTCGTCCCAGTTGACCACGTGCCAGCCGATGAAGATCAGCACGACCCAGATGCAGACGAACAGGCCGATGTAGTAGCTGCAATAGACGGACAGCGCCAGGCTGATCACATAGAGCACGTAGCGGCGATCCCGCAGCAGGCTGAAGGTCCCCAGGGTCACCAGGGGCAGCAGGGCCACCGTGTCCAGCCAGATGGCGTTCCAATAGTAGCCCATCATAAAGGCGCAGAGGGCGTAGGCCGTGGAGAAGAAGGCCACCGCCAGCTCGTCCCGGCCAAAGGCTTTTTTCAGGAAGACGGCACAGAACAGCCCCGCCAGACCAATGCGGATCAGCACCGCCAGGGTGTACCAGGGCAGCAAAAGTCCCTCCGGCAGCAGCGCCGCAGGCAGATTCAGCGGGCTGGCCAGATAATAGGCGAACAGCGGCAGATAGCTGGTCCCCATGCCGGTGTTCCAGGAGTGCAGCAGGGAGCCTCCGTTCTGCAGCCGGGCCCGCAGATTCAGGAAGAAGGGATAGTATTGGTGCCATTGGTCATGGGCCAGGATCATTTTGGAGCCAAAGGGGATGACTCCGCAGACCGCCCACATCACGCCCACGATGAGCAGGGGCAGGAAAAAGGCTGTCAGATACAGATAGCGGGGTTTGCGCGGTCTGGATAAGAAACCGCCCGCGGCGTTCAGCCCCCGAACAGTTCCGCCGGCCATGGATCGCAGCGTCATATCGTTTACCTCTTGCGGTGAGTATAAAAAATAACATTACGTTGTATTATAACACATAGGCGGACAAGTTGCAACTTTCTTTTTCAGACGTTTGAAAAGACGTTTGAAAATCGGCTTTGTTCCCCGATCCCAAAAAAACACGCGCCGTTTCCGGCGCGTGAGGGAAAGAATTCCCGTTTCCGGGTCTGTCTGTCTGGAGCATAGTATACGCAGGCGCGGCGGATTTATACGGATCGTTACCGCCTCCGGCGTCAGTTTTTCTGGGCCCGGCGACGCATCAGCTCCAGGGCGGCCACAAAGCACCAGAGGGACAGGCCGAGGATCGTCAGCAGATCGGACAGGGTCATCCGGGCCAGGAAGGCGTCCGGGAGCGGGATCTGCTTGGTGAGGAAATAGTCCGGCACCGCCATGCAGGCGAAGATCCCAGCGCCGAGGCCGAACAGCACCGCGCTGCGGCGGTGGCCCACGTTCAGGGAAAAGCCGGAGAGCAGCATCATTTCCACCATGCAGCAGGCCCAGGCAAACAGCACGGGGACGATGTAGATGACCATGGGGTTATGGCTCCAGCTGCGGAAGCGCATCACCAGCGCCGCGCCGGTAAAGAGCGAGGGGATCAGCCGGATCCAGAAGAAGCCCTTTCCCCGGGGCTCGCACAGGGAAGTCCAGCCCATCAGCATCCCGGAAACGGCCCCCACGGCGGGGATCAGCGTCTCGGCGCTCCGGAAGGACAGCTGCTGCAGCTCCAGCAGGCTCAACACAGAGCCCGCCAGAAGCAGGCCGGCCGCGATCAGCTTCAGCGGGAGCCATGCGCCCTGCACACTGAACAGGGCTTCCCGCCCCGGCAGCCGGTTGAGCTTGGAGGACAGGATCCACAGCGCGGCGAAGACCGCGGCGCAGAGCAGCACCGTGGCAGGCAGCGCAATACTCCCCCGGGGCAGAAGACCGTCCTTATCAATGGCGGTTTGCAGGACAAGCACCCGGAAACCGACCAGCAAAACGATGCAGCAGACCGCGATCTTGCGTAACAGCGCGGCCGCCTTCGTGTTATCCATATCAGCACCTCTTACGGAATGTTTTCATTTTCCCGTATTATAGCACCGCCCCGGGGGAATTGTCAATTATCACTTCTTACTGATTCCATGTCACTTGTCGCCTGTCACTTGTCGATCTCCACCTCCAGCGCTGCGATCTCGCCGGCTGCAAGCTCCGTCTGGCCCAGGGGGTGATTTTGCCGGGCTGCGGTGTACAGGCCGGGGGGCAGGCCCTGGAAGTCCAGCACCCGCACCCAGGCTCCCGCCGCGTCGGCCTGGGCCCCGGGGGGAATGAAAAGCTCCCGGCTCCAGCTCCGTCCGTCCCGATCCCGGAGCTCCAGGGTATAGCGGCCTGTGGCGTGCAGCCGGACGGTCAGACGCACCGTGCCAGGCGTAAAGCGCTCCACGTACAGTCGTTCACCGTCCGTCCAGGCGCGTCCCTCCGCCTCGCTGAGGGCGGCGTTCTCCAGAAGGGTGAAGCTTCCGATCTCCGTCTGCCCCCGCTGGATGCTGTAACGCCCCGGCGGAAGGGGGCCCACAGACGCGTCGCCGTCCAGATCCGGCTCAATCCCGGCCAGCGGACAGCCCAGGCCGTCGCAGACGAAAAGCTTCTCTCCCGGGGCCGGATCCGGCACTGCCACCGCCACGTAATAGGGCCCGGCCTCCGGGGCCTCCGCCGTGGTGTCACAGGCCGCCAGCACGGGGACGGCCTCCTGCTCCGCCCCGGTCTGCTCCTGCGCTGCGGGGGCTGCGGTCTCCCGCACCGCGGCAAAGGCCGCCGTGCTCACCGCCGGAGCCGGGACGGTCTCCTCCCGCGCCGGGGGAAAAAGCCGGGCGAACACGGTAGCGCTCAGCGCAAGGACGCCCAGCAGCGCGCCTGTCAGCACCAGGCCGGCGGATTCTCTGTTCATGCTCCCTCTCCTCTCCGTTGGATAAGCTCAGTATAATCCGGCGCCGGGGAGAATGCTGTCGAGCCGTGGGAGCGGAAATGAAAATTGACATTTTGCCCGAGATTGGGTATGATTAGAAAAAACCGAAAAAGGGTGATCCCATGAATCCGAAAAAAACGGCAAAGACCCAGGGCAAGGCGACCCAGCCCATACAGGCCCCGCCCGCAGCGGAGCGGCGAGGCGTGCCGAGGTGGCTGCCCTCCCTGCTGATCCTGCTCTGTACGGGCGTGCTGTTTCTGATCCTGTTTTTCAACGCCCGGGAGGGGAATATCTACAATCCCTCCCGGCTGCAAAGCGAGTTCGTCACCGTGGAGAAGGCGGAGGTGCTGAACGTCTCCTACGACACCGTGGAGCCGGATCCCTACTCCCCCGACGGGGTGGAGAAGGGCAACCAGCGGGCCCTGGTCCGGCTGAGCACCGGCGCGTTCGCCGGGCAGACCCGGGAGCTGTACTACATGATCGGCTATTTTGTGGGGCCGAAGCTGGCCCCGGGAGACGCCATCACCGTGCTGCAGCTCCGGGACGAGGAGACCGGCGCGCTCCAGGAGATCACTTACTTCCAATATGACCGCATCGGCCCCGTGCTGCTGGTGCTGGGGCTGTTTGTGCTGGCGGTGGTGCTGGTGGGCGGGAAGACCGGGCTGAAATCCCTGCTGGGTCTAGCCGTCACGGTGGTGGCCCTCATCTGGATCTTCTGCCCCATGTGGATGAAGGGCAGCGCCCCCGTCCCCCTGGCCATGGGGCTCTGCGCCCTGGTGACGGTCATGAGCTTCGTGATCCTGGGGGGCACCTCCAAAAAGATCCTCTGCGCCGTGCTGGCCACCCTGGCCGGGGTGGGGCTGGCAGCAGGCTTCGGAGCTCTGGCCCAGGGGCTGTGCCGGATCACCAGCTTCAACCTCTACGACGTGAACGGAGAGATCGCGGATCTGGTCAATCTGCAGTCCCGAAACTATCCCGTCCGCATCCACGGCCTGCTGACCGCCGGGATCCTGATCGCCTCCCTGGGCGCAGTGATGGACGTGGCCATGAGCCTGTCCTCCGCCCTGGCGGAGCTGAAGCAGGTGAATCCGGAGCTGGGCCGCAAGGCCCTCTGGCGCTCCGGCATGAACATCGGCCGGGACATGGTGGGCACCATGACCAACACCCTGATCCTGGCCCTGGTGGGCTCCAGCCTGGTGACGGTGATCCGGCTCTGGGCCCAGGGCCCCACCTGGCGGATGCTGCTCACCTCCGGCTATTTCGCGGTGGAGCTGATTTCCGCCGTGTCCAGCTCCATCGGCGTGATCCTGGTCGTCCCGCTGGCCGCAGGGATCGGGGCGGCGGCGTTTGGAACAGGTAACAAGTAATAATGGGTAATAGGTAATAAGTGACAAGGGACAGGTGACAAGTGGCGTCCACGGAACAGCACAAGGTAGCGGCGCACACCGGTGCGCCACGAAACAGAACCCCCGGGCCGGCGGCTGTCTCTCATAGAGGGAGCATATCAACCGTCAGCCCGGGGGAATTTTCGTATATGTCGAAATGCGGGGGAACGCGGACAAGCAATGCTTGTCCCTACATGCGGGATTCGCGGTTCCCTGTTCCCCGTTCCCCGTTCCCTGTTCCCTCACTCCACGCCGGTTTCTACGCCGGACACGAACCACCAGCCGTCGTCCTCTTCCAGCGTCAGGCGGTCCTTTCGGGGGGTGAAGCTGCCGTCGGGTGCCATTTCCATGACATGGGCAGTCCAGGTTCCGTCCTCATTCTCCTCCAGGCCGACCAACCGTGAAAGACGGTTGGGCTCCTTCGGCAGGCGATACATCAGATGGTTTTCCAAGTCGTTCCAAAACGTACCGCAGCTCAGATAGTCGCTCGCCAGCTCCGGGGTCATAAAGCTAACCAGGTAGCTAAATAACTCTGAAGTCGTAACCGAAGTTAAGATCCAGTCATCCTGTGACCCGCCGTCCTTTTTCGCTTCCGCATCGAGGCCAAAATACCGCAGGAGAAACGCCGGGTTGTAGTCCTTGGCGTTGCAGAAGCGGTAGTACCAGGATACGACATACGCCAAATCATCATCCTTCCCGGGATTGAAGCGCTCCGGCAGAAGGTTCTCCGGGCAGTCCGGGCAATACTCCTCTGCAAACGCCACGATATACTGCGTGTGGTGCTCCTTGCTGTACTGCGTGGACATACCAAAATAGCCATAATCCGCCGGGGCGAAGCCTGCGTCCCAGGTTGCGTCAAACTGGTAGTACTGCCCGTCGATCCTGGCTACGTTCCAGATATGGCTATACGACCCTTCCGTCATGTTCACGTATCCGCTGATAGTAAAGCAGTCGATCCCAGCCAGATTGCAGAGCACGTACAGGGCCTCCGTATAACCGGCGCAAACCGTGCTGCGGCGAACCAGAGCGTCATAGATCATGCACCAGTTTTTGGTCTCATAATAATCGTCGAGATCGTAGCGGACGTTGTCGGTCAGATAGCGATACAGGTACAGCATCTTCTCCCGCTCGCTCAGGTTCTCCGGCATCCCGTCCACGATGGCCTCTGCGGCGGCAATTCCCTCCCGGTACTCCTCGAAGAGATTGCCATGCTCCATTCCGCCGAGCGTCACCAGCAAAAAGGTCAGCGTATTTCCGTTCGCCCGGGAAAATTCCTGAACGCCCAGCGCTCCGACGTGGCCATCGTTGATCCGGTAGGTCTGGATCAGATAACGACCGGCGTCATCAATCATGCCGTAGCCAAAGTGCTCCGTCGGCACGCACATACGGCTGCAGCCGTTCGCCATCGCATAGTCCAGGACGGGCAGCAACTCGTCGACCAGCACCTGCGGCATATACTGCTCAAAATAGTGCGTGCGGGGCAGCCGCTCCGGCTGCTGGGCGTAGACCTCCTCGATGGGGACGTTGAACACGGACGTCGTGCCGTCGGCCTCCCGGCGCAGGAACGCGATGCTGTCGGCTGCCACGGTGCCCTCGGGAACGTCCTTCGTACGGAATGCGGTGGACCAGCTGATCTCCGGCAGCGGCTCGGGCTCCGTCGTTTCCGGCTCCGCGGCGGCGCAGGTCGTGGTCACAGCGGAGTCGGACGCCCCGGGCCGCGTCGCCTCCCCGCAGCCTGCCAACAGGCCCGCCAGCAGGGCGATCATCAAAAGACAAGCTGTAAAACGCATTTATTTTCCTCCAAACATCTTTTCTCGGTGAAATCCGCCCCCATTATACGGTACAGCCTGCGTCAGGTCAATGACAAAAACTGAAAAATAGCGGCCCTGATTTTGCAGTTTTTGCAAAATTGCTTGTTCCCTTGAAAAAAAAGCAGTTTCTTCTTGTACTTTTCCGCGATTTCTGGTATAATATGTGGGATATTGTGAGAAAGTGTGTATATTGCTATGAAAAACGAGAATAACGACCGAAAAAAGACAAACTATGCGCCCCGGAACGAGGGGCGGAAACGAGCCGGCTTCCAGGACGATCGGCCTGAGGAGCTGGCCGAAGGTCTGATTGAGGGGCGCAACGCCCTGACCGAGGCGCTGAAAAGCGGCCGCACCATCGACAAGGTCTACGTGGCCGAGGGCAGCACCGACCGGGCTCTGACCCGGCTGGCCGCGCTGGCCAAGGAGGCCGGGGCCGTGGTGGTGCCCGTGGATCGCCGGAAGCTGGATCAGATGAGCCCCACCGGCGCCCACCAGGGCGTGATCGCCGCCGTGGCCGCCCACGAGTACGCCTCTGTGGAGGACATCCTGGCCCTGGCCAAGGAGCGGAACGAGGCCCCGCTGATCGTGATCTGCGACGAGCTCTCCGACCCCCATAACCTGGGCGCCATCCTCCGCTCCGCCGAGTGCGCCGGAGCCCACGGGGTCATCATCCCCAAGCGGCGCAGCGTGGGTCTCACCGCCGTGGTGGCCAAGACCTCCGCAGGCGCGGTGGAATACCTGCCTGTGGCCCGGGTGGCCAACATCGCCAACACCATCCGGGAGCTCAAGGAGCAGGGCGTGTGGATCTACGGCACCGCAGCCGACGGAGCCAGCGGCCTTTACCGCACCGATCTCACCGGGCCCGCCGCCATTGTCATCGGCAATGAGGGCGAGGGCATGAGCCGCCTGGTACGGGAGAGCTGCGACGTGCTGGTGAGCATCCCCATGAAGGGCCGCATTTCCTCCCTCAATGCCTCCGCAGCCGCCACCGTGCTGCTCTACGAAGCCCTGCGGCAGAGAGAAAATGCATAATGCATAATTCATAATTCACGAGCTGCGCGGACGAGCAACGCTCGCCCCTACGGGCTCTGAACCCTGAACCATAACCTACAGCAAGCGGGAGTGCCTTTCAGATGAAGAAGCGCTATGAACCAATCCCGCCGGATCCGGATCTCGTCCGGCCGGTCGATCCGCCCGAGGAGGGGCAGAAGTCCGAAAACGACTTTGCCCTTCGCCTGGCGGCTTCGCTGCGCGCTGAAAAGCAGGCCCATGAGGCTGCCGCTCCCCAGCGGCCAAAGCCCCTTGACCTTTTCCCCACCCGCGACACGCCGTCGGAGGACTCTGCCGGCACGGAGGCCGCGCCCCATACGCCGGTTTTCGAGCCCCTTCCGCTGCCCGAGGATCTGGAGGCGGAGCTCAATGAGCTGCTGGGACGGGAGCCTGATCCCCCCGCTCCGGAGCCTGCCGAAGCGGAGCCCGCCGAGGCAGAGCAGGCTGAGGCGGAAGCAAGTGAACCTCCCGCACCCTATACGCCCTGGTCCGCCCGACTGGAAACACAATCTTCCCCCCTACGCAGCGGAGAGCTGCAGCCGGCCCGCCTGGAGGTGCGTCCCTCCGCGCAGGAGCTTCGAAGGCCCGCGCCGGAGCCCGCGGCCCCGCAGGACGATGGGGTACTGCCGCAGGTTCGCGCCGATCTGAGCGACAAGCCCTTTGCCCCGCCGGAGGAGGATCCCTCCCTGGAGGCGCTGTTCCGGCTTCCCGGCGACGAGGCCGCAGCTCCCGAAGACGACATTTCCATCGATAATATCATTATTGAAGATCATTCTGCGGATGCAGCAGCGCTCATAGAGCCTGCAAAGCCCACAGAGCCTGCAAAGCCCACAGAGCCCGCAGAACCCATAGAACCTGCGGAGCCCACGGAGCCCGCAGAGCCGGAGGCGGATGTGCCGCCGGTCCGTGCGCCGCAGCCCCAGGAGCCCACCGGTCCGCTCCCCACCCTGGAGGAGCTGTTCGGGCCCGCGGAGGAAAGCCCCGCGTCGGCCCCGGAGGAGCCCGCCGCCCCACAGAAAGCGGACGCCGGGAAGCCCGCATCCTCCCGCAAGGGCAATCTGCGTGGGCGCAGGGACGGCACTCTGCCGTCCGCCCCCGGGGATCCCTCTCCCCGTATGCGTAAATTCCGCAATCTGCTGGACAGCCTGTTGGTCTCCCAGATCCCGGAGGAGCCCGAGGAGGAAGCGCAAGCCGCGCCCGCCAAGGCCGCCCCGGAGCCGCAGCCGCCCGCAGAAGCACCCGTGGAGGCAGCCTCCGTACAGGAGGAGCCGACCGCCGATGTGCCTGTGGAAGCAGTCCCCGCACAGGAGGAGCCGACCGCCGATGCGTCCCCGGCCCCCGAACCGGAGCCTTATGAAGCCCTCGATCTGGAGGAGCTGGACGCCCTGCTGCGGCGCTTTACCCAGGAGGAGCCTGACCAGGCCGCTCCCGCGGAACCGGAGCCCACGGAAGCCCCGGGAATCGCAAGCCTTGAGCCGGAGCCTGCCCCGGAGCCGGAGCCTGTTCCGGAACCGGAGCCTGTTTCGGAGTCTGTCTCGGAGCCGACGCCTGATTCTGCGCCTGTCCCGGAGCCGACGCCTGCTGCCGACAGGCGATCCGCCCGCTGCGGCAAGGCCCGGGAGGCGGCCCCCGAAAACGCCATGACCGTGCAGGAGCTGCTGGAGGCAGCCATCCCCATTGAGGACGCGGCCCCGCCGCAGCGCACGCCGCCCCAGCCGGAGCCGCCCGCAAAGCAGCCCTCCCGCCGCCGCAGGAAAAACCGGAATCACGCCGCCCTGCGGGAGAACGCGGCAGCCATCGCCGCAAAAACGGCGGCAGCTGCGGCAGCGGCCAAGGCCGCGGCCGCAGGGCAGGGCCGGGAGCTGCTGAACGAGACCGGCGCAGCCGCGGCAAGTGCCGCCGCAAAGGCAGCGCCGCCGCAGAAGGCCCGCCCGGAATCTGCCCGGAAGGAGCCCATCGGGAAAGAGCCCGCCGGGAAGGAGCCGCCGCGCACAGCTCGGCCGCCCCGTCAGCCCGAGCCGCCGACTGATCCCGTTCCCTCCGCCGACGTGCGGAAGCAGGCCCCGGCACAGCACACGCCCAAGCCCTCCGCGCCCGAGACCCCGCCCAGGCAGGAGCCCACGGCCCGAACCCAGGAGGAGAAGGCGGTGCTCCATCCCGAGGAGGCCTACCGTCTGTACGCCCGGCCTCTGAACGAAATGGGAACCCGGCTGATCCTGGCCGGTCTGTTCACCTTTATCAGTCTGTTCTTTACGCTGTATCTGACCCGGCACTGGACCTTCCTGCCGGAGATTTTCTCCGGCGGCACCACGGTGTATCTCCAGCTGGGGCTTCTGGGCATGACCTTCCTGGTCTGCCGGAAGCCGCTCTTCCGCAGGCTGCGGAAGGCCCACGGGCTGCACCCCGCCCTGCTGCTGGTGCTGGGCGCGTTCTTCACTGCGCTGGACTGCTTCGGCGCGGCAAAGACGCTGCGTTCCCCCTTTACCCCGGTCTTCGGCGCGCTGGCCATGTTCTTCCTCTGGGGAGAATACGACCGCTGCCTGGGCCTTTCCACCACCGTCAAGGTCCTGCGGGGAGAGGCGCTCTCCTCCGGCGTCAGCGAGGTGACGGAGAGCTTCAAGGGCAGCCGCGGCCTTGTCCGGACGCCGCCCAACGCGGATCGCTTTATGGAAAAGCTGGAGACAACGGATCTCACCGAACGGGTACAGCGGATCTTTACGCCCATTGCCGCCGCGTTCGGCATGGCGATTACGCTGCTGATCGGCCTGGGCCTGAAGCAGGATATCCCCTGGACGGGCTCGCTCATCTTTCTGGGCGCTGTTCCCATCGCCGGTCTGCTGGCCTATCCCCGGCTCTTCCTGCTGCTCTCCCGCCGTCTGGCGGAGGCGGACGCCGCCCTGTGCGGCTATCACGGCGCCGAGGTCTTCGGCGGCGAGCACTCGATCCTGATCGGGGACGAGGACATCTTCCCCGAGGGCTCGCTGACCCTCAACGGCTTCAAGGTCTACAACGGGAACCCGGATCGGATCATCGCATACGCGGCCGCAGCCGTGCGAAGCTCCGGAAGCGCGCTGGATCCGGTCTTTGACGATCTGCTGGTGACCCACAACGGCCGCCACTACACCGTGGACACCTTCCGCTTCTACGACAGCGGCGGCATCGGCGCCAGCATCGGCGAGGACGTGGTGCTCATGGGCTCCCTGGACTTCATGCGGCGCATGGGCGTCCACATGGACAAGGGCGCCCGGGTGAAGCAGGCAGTCTATCTGTCCGTCAACGGAGAGCTGGCCGCCGTCTTCGCGGTTCGCTACGCGCCCCCGGAAAACCTGCGAAAGGGTCTGGCCTCCATCGCGGCCAACCGACATTTCAAGGGGATCCTGGTGACCAGGACCTTCCTGGGGACGCCCGCCTTCCTCAAGGCCAAGTTCGGCATCCCCACCGGCACCTTCCTCTATCCCTCCACCACGGAGCGGATCCGCCTGTCTGAGGCGGAGCTGAAGCGTACCGGCGCCCAGGGCGCGATCCTGGCCAAGAACAGCTTCTCCGGCTTCGCCCAGGCGGCCGCCGGCGGGCGGACGCTCCGCTCCGCCACCATCGGCGCTGCGATCCTGACGATCCTGAGCGGAATCGTGGGTCTGATCCTGATGGCCGTTCTGGCCGCGCTGCAGGCCCGGGAAACCGCCACAGCTCTGAATCTGCTGCTCTATGTGGCCGCGTGGCTGGGGCCGACCCTGCTGCTGACGGCCTGGGGAAGACATTTTTAGCGATTGACAATTCTGTTCTGATTGTTTATAATGGTACAAATCGCGGCTCGGCGCTTCGGCTTTCGCCGCTGGAAAGGAGAGTCTAAAGATGGCATTTTGCAGTCACTGCGGCGCTCAGCTCCAGAACGGCGCTGCGTTTTGCGTCCAATGCGGCGCTCGGGTCAACAGCGCCCCTGCCGGTGCCCCCGCCAACGCCCCTGCCGGCGGCGCTCCCGCAGGCAGAGCTCCCGCAGGGAATGCCCCCTACGGCAGCCAGCCCCCCGCCGGCCCCGCGAATTCCTACAACCCGCCGCCCTACGGCGGCTACGCCTACCAGGCGCAGAGCCCGGCTCCGGCCAAACGCCCTGGCAAGAAATTCTGGCTGCTCGGCATCGGCCTTGTGCTGCTGATCGGCGTGGGCGTCCTGCTGTTCCTGCTCCTGGGGGGCAAGAAAACAGAGCTCACGATGGATCAGTTCATCGACAAGTACATCGAGGCCTACAAGAGCTACGGCTCCTACAACTACTATGTGGACGAGGACGACGCCACGTTCCGCGCCGAGATCCGGGATGACGTGGACACGCTGAGCGGAGGCTCCAGCGAGGACAACTACTTCGGCGCGTCCCAGGAGCTCTACGTCCGGATCAAGCGGGAGGACGACCCCAACATCAAGATGTATTTCGTCGTCTACCCCGACGAGAGCACTGCAGAAAGCGCCTTCCCCCAGATCGAGGAGGCCCTGCACGAGCTCAGCGGCCTGGAGACAAACCACAGATCCGAGGGCAGCAACGCCGAGAGCCTCACCTTTGAGCTGAGCGAAAGCAACAACAGCTACGTCCGGGTCGTCCGGGTCGGAAAGACCCTGCTGATGATCAACTGCAACGGGGAAGACACCGTTGTAAACGAGATCTTCGATTTCTTCGGCTATTGAGCCATTCACGCGTTGATAATCTGAAAGGAGAAAATCATATATGTACACTGCGAAGGACATCCGCAACATCGCCCTGCTGGGTCACGGCGGCGACGGCAAATCCGCCCTGTGCGAGAGCATGCTCTTCAACACCAAGGTCATCACCCGTCTGGGCAAGCGCTCCGACGGCACCACCGTCTCCGACTTTGACGACGAAGAGAAGAAGAGACAGTATTCCATCAAGACCTCTGTGATCCCCGTGGAATACAACAAGGTCAAGCTGAACATTCTGGACAACCCCGGCTACTTTGACTTTGCCGGTGAGGTGGTTCAGTCCCTCCGCGTGGCGGACGCCGGCGTCATCGTTCTGACCGCCAAGTCCGGCATCGCCGTCGGCACTGAGAAGGGCTGGAAGGCTCTGGCCGACCGGGAGCTGCCCGCCATGTTCTATGTCTCCAAGCTGGACGAAGAGCACGCCAACTTCTTCGGCACCCTGCAGGCCATGCGGGATACCTTCGGCGCCTCCGTCATCCCCTTCACCTTCCCCATCCTCAAGGGGGAGCAGCCTGTCGGCGTGGTGGACCTGATCGAGAAGAAGGCCTACGACGAGACCGGCAAGGAGATCGCCCTGCCTGCCGACGCCGAGGAAAAGATCGAGGAATACATGATGGAGCTCAACGAGCAGGTCGCTGAGACCGACGAGGCCCTCATGGAGAAGTTCTTCGCAGAGGAGCCCTTCACCCCCGAGGAAATGGCCAACGGCCTCAAGACCGGCATCATGACCCGCGCCATCACCCCCGTGTTCTGCGGCTGCTCCACCACCGGCCTGGGCGTGAACGCCCTGATGGACAACCTGGTCAAGTACGCTCCCTCTCCCCTGGAGGGCAAGCCCATGACCGCCGTGGATGAGGACGGCAACGAGAGCGAATTCAAGCTGGATCCCGCCGGCAGCCCCATGGCCTTCGTGTTCAACACCATGTCCGACCAGTACGGCAAGAACTCCTACTTCAAGGTCATCTCCGGCGACATCGAAGATACCCTCACCGTGGTCAACGGCCGCACCGGCTCCAACGAGAAGCTGGGCAACACCTTCTTCCCCCGCGGCAAGGACAACATGAAGACCTCCAAGGTCTGCTGCGGCGACATCGGCGTGTTCACCAAGCTGGCCTCCGTCCGCACCGGCGACACCCTGGGCCTGGCGGGCAAGGTCGTGAACCTCAAGCCCATGGAGTATGACGTGCCCAACTACCGCATGGCCATCTACGCCAAGACCAAGGGTCAGGAAGACAAGGTGGCCGCCGGCCTGGTGAAGCTGAACGAGGAAGACGCCTCCTTCACCTACGGCAACGACCCCGAGACCAAGGAAATGATCATCGCGGGCGTCTGCGATATCCACCTGTCCGTCATTATTGCCAAGCTGGCCGCCAAGTACAAGGTGGAGGCGGAGCTCCGTCCCGCCAAGATTGCCTACCGTGAGACCATCATGGGTAAGGTCGAGCAGCACGGCCGCCACAAGAAGCAGTCCGGCGGTCACGGCCAGTTCGGCGACGTCTACATCCGCTTCGAGCATCAGGACGAGCAGGACGACATGATCTTCGCCGATGAGACCGTGGGCGGCTGCGTGCCCAAGAACTTCATCCCCTCCGTGGAAAAGGGCCTTCGCAACTGCGTCGGCAAGGGCGTGCTGGCCGGTTACCCCGTGGTCAACCTGAAGGCCACCCTGTACTTCGGCTCCTCCCACCCCGTTGACTCCTCCGATATGGCGTTCCAGACCGCTGCAGGCATCGCCTACAAGGAAGGCCTGCCCCTGGCCCGTCCCACCATTCTGGAGCCCATTGCCGAGCTGAAGGTCTACGTGCCCGACAGCTACACCGGCGATGTGGTCGGCGACCTGAACAAGCGCCGCGGCCGCGTCATGGGCATGGGCGGCGGCATCATCGAGGCCGAGGTCCCCATGGGCGAGATGAGCTCCTACGCCATCGACCTGCGTTCCATGACCCAGGGCAGAGGCGCCTACAGCATGAAGTTCGTCCGCTACGAGGAAGTCCCGCAGATGAACCAGGCTAAGATCATCGAAGAGGCCAAGAAGAACGAGGAAGAGTAATTTCCCGTGAAAAGCGGCTCCCGGGTCATCGCCCGGGAGCCGCGTTATATCTGTTGATCCTTTGAGGGGAAAACGCCAATGAAAAACAAAATCTGTTCCGCACTTTTCGTACTGCTGGCGCTGGTCGCCGTGGCGGCGCTGATGATCTTCGTAATCGTTCCTGCGATCAAGGGTGGCAGCACGGAGCCCAGCACCTCCGCGCCGGTCACGACGACGCAGGCCGCACCGAATCTTCAAAGCAGCACCGTCGCTGCGCCGGAAAGCACCCAGCCCGTCACCACGGAGCCTGTCACCACGGAGCCCGTCACCACGGAGCCCGTCACGACGGAGCCGCCTGAGACAGAGGCGCCCACGGAGCCGCTGCCCACCCCCACCCCCACGGACGTGGCGGAGGGGCCGGGGGACGTACACACCCTTGCCTATCAGGCCGGCACGGTCTTCATCACGGAGGGCTGCGGCTACAGCGCCTATTACTTCGGGGAGACCAACAGCACTCGCTACTGCGAGGCCGTCAGCCGTGTTGCCCGAGCCCTGGAGGGCAAGGCCACGGTCTACTGTCTGATCGCGCCCCTCTCCACCGGCGTCATGCTGGCCCCCGAGGTGCTGGACGACCTGGGCTTCAGCGACGAAAACGAGGCCGCGGCCTGGATGTATGCACACATGGATCCTCTTGTGCGGGCCGTGCCCGTCTACGGGGCGTTGAAGCTGCACAACGACGAGAACATCTATTTCCACACGGATCACCACTGGACGGCCCTGGGCACCTGGTACGCCTACCGGGAGTTTTGCGCCCAGAAGGGGATCCGGCCCCATGAATTGGAGGACTTTGAAACCTACGTCTACACGGATTATCTCGGCAGCTTCGACTATTACAGCGACGGAAACGCTGAGCTGGAGGACAATCCCGACACCCTGACCGCGTACATCCCCAACGGGACCAACCAGATGACCACCTACATTGCCGAGGACAGCGGCTACGGGGAATACCAGTGGCCCATCGTCAAGGATATGTCCGAGGGCAGCCGAAGCTCCTACTACATGGGCTTTGTGGCGGGAGACCGGCCCTGGAGCTACGCCCACAACGAGACCATCACCGACGGCTCCGCCGTGCTGGTGGTGAAGGACTCCTACGGCAACGCCTTCGTCCCCTGGCTGATCGACCACTACGAGCACATCTATTGGATCGACTACCGCTCCTACGCCGATTGGTGCGACTGGGCCGGGATCGAAGACAGCTCCATCTCCAATTTCGTAGAGCGAAACGCCATCCGGGACGTGATCCTGCTGAACCAGATCGGCTCCACCGGCAGCGGGGTGAATTTGGACGATATGGAAGTGATTTTCAAATAGACGAAAGCGCCGGGGCCCAGCAGTCACCAGTCAGCAGTCACCAGGGTTCTGAGCTCTGCGTGCGTAGGGACGGCACCCTGCCGTCCGCGTGGCTCATGGCTCAGCGTGTCATTCTGAGCGCAGCGAAGAATCCGTACCCATTTTCCACGTGGCAGTGGGGGGTACGGATTCTTTGCTGCGCGACGATCTCATTAGCCAATTCAGCGAATTGGCTAATACCGACAACTATTCTCTATTATCTTTTACTGCCTGCGGGGGGTGCGTCCCGTGGCGCACCGGTGTGCGCCGCTACGGAACCTGTGTGCGTGTTGCGGGGGGCCAATGACCGCCCCTACGGACGGGATGCGTCCGGGCGGGGGTGCGGGGCGTCGTGGGCGCCGCCCCCTACAGGCTGGTGCTCTGTTCCCTTAATTATGCATTATGCATTATGCATTTTGCATTCCCCGTCCGTGCGGGGGGCTGGCAGTGCCTCGGCCAGGTACACCTCCGGGCAGAGCTCCTCCGCCTCCAGCAGGGCGGAAAAGGCCCGGAACTTGCTGCAGAACAGGCCGTAGACCACGGAGCCGGTGCCGGTGAGCCGGGCGCCGATGGCCCCGTGGGCCAGCAGGGTCTGCCGCAGCTTCTCCATCATGGGATACAGGGCCGCCACCAGGGGCTCGAAGGCATTCTGCAGCTTCGCGCCGATGGCGTTTCGATCCTTTCGCTGGATGGCGTCGATCATGCCCGCCGTGTCCGGCCGGGCGGTGACCCCCGCCCGGTCGATCTCCCGGAACAGCTCCGGGGTGGAGACGGAAAACGCCGGCTTCACCAGCACGAAATGCAGCTCCCCCGGCAGATCCGGCAGGCGGGTCAGCTCCTCGCCCCGGCCCCTGGCCAGGGCCACGCCGCCGAAGAGGCAGTAGGGCACGTCGCTGCCCACCGTCAGGCCGATCTCCCGCAGTGCCTCGTCGGAAAAGCGCCCATAGTGCCCATTGAGCGCACGAAGCACGGCGGCGGCATCACTGCTGCCGCCGGCCATGCCCGCCTGGGCGGGGATGTGCTTCTCCACCCGGATCCGCAGGCCGCCCGGGTCGGTGCCCGCGGCGTCAAAATAGGCCTTGGCTGCCCGCCAGCAGAGGTTGTCCGGCCCCTCCGGGATATCCGGACGGTCACAGGTGACCGCCCAGGGCTCTCCCGTGCCCAGCTCCAGCGTCAGCTTGTCATACAGGGAGACGGAGATCATCACCATCTCCAACGCATGATAGCCGTCCGGCCGACTGCCCAGCACGTCCAGGGTCAGATTCAGTTTGCCCGGGGCGGTTTCGCGCAGGATGGTCACCCCTCCGGCGTCAGAACTGCCGTCCCTGCGGGATGGGGCGGACGGCAGAGTGCCGTCCCTACGGTCAGAGGAGATCACTTGATCTTGCGGGCTTCCAGGTAGTAGCGCTTCTCACGGGCGTGGCCCATGGAGAAGGTCTTTCTGGGCAGGATGCCGTCGGCGATGACGCCGCGGAAGAGCTGGCTCTTCTCCATGGCGGGCAGCAGGAAGCCGATGGCCTTGTCCTGCTTGGCCAGGTCGATGAGCACGTCGTCGTCGTGGATGTAGTCGATCTCGCCCGGATGCTCCTTCAGGTACTTATCCAGGAAGGACTGCAGGGCGCCCACGGCCAGCTGGCTCTTGGCCTTGTCCAGGTAGACGGTGCCGGACTTGCTGCCGATGAACCACTTGACGGGGAAGCCGCCCTCGGCGCACCAGGTGGTCTCCAGCTCCTTCAGCAGGGCCTCGGGATCGGTCTTGAAGATGACCCGGTGGATGGGCTCGAAGACCTGGGCGGGATCGTGGATGTTCTCCAGCTCCACCAGAGCGAAGCGGGCAGGATGGTTGGACAGATCCACGCCGGGGTTCTTGGCCTTGAGCTCCTCGTAGCAGCTCTTGGCGGTGGCCAGGCTGTGGTTGCCGTCGCCCACGGCGAAGACCATGGGCACGCCGGGCAGACCCTCGTACTTCTTGCCCACGTTGGCGGTGTAGGCGGTCAGACGGTCTTCAAAGGCCTTGACCTCCTCGCCGTCCACCAGGTAGCCCACGATGTGGCCGCCGTCTTCCATCAGATCGAAGTCGTAGAGCTTCTTCAACTGGTTCTTCTTGGCGGCGATGGGCTCGATCAGGACCTTGTCATGGTCGTCGGCCAGCATCAGAATGTGGGGCAGCTCCAGGGGCGCGTCCCGGCGGACACGCTGGCGGGGCGGGATACGCTCCACCACGGTCTTCTCGGTGGCGCGGATGGCGGAGGTGGAGCCGGTGGAATAGTCGTAGGCGTCCAGATCCACCATGCCCATCAGACCCAGGCGGACGGAGCCGTTCTCCAGGGTACGCTCCACCAGCACCAGGCTGTGGGGATAGCAGGCGAACACGTCGTTCTTCAGATACTCGCCCATGGTCTTGTTGATCAGGGCGGTGTGCTCCGCCTCCATCGGGGTGCCCAGCTCGGCCTCGGGCAGGATCAGATTGATGGTGGAAGCGCTGCCGGCGGCGTTGGCGCGGACACGATCCCAGTACTTCTGATCGGAGGTGAACTGGTCACAGGCGATGACGGCCCATTTCTCCATGGGGACGTCGCGGGGCAGAAGAATGTCAGCGGGTAAAAAAGCGTTCATCAGGATAATCCTCCTTAAGGTTTTCGGTAAGCGAATTATACCAAATCCAATCTGGATTTGCAACCGCAACTTGTAAAAATCACCGATAAAATATGAAAAAAAGCGGTGCATGAATAGAATTCTTTTCTTTGGGCATACTTCCAGCAACCCAAATTGAAAAGGAGGCTGCGTTATGGACACTGCGGCATTGCTTTTGGTCATCATCGGCGCGCTGAACTGGGGCCTGATCTCCCTGTTTCAGTTCGATCTCGTCGCCTGGCTGGGCGGCGGGCAGGGCACTCTGCTCAGCCGGATCATCTACGGCGTCGTGGCGCTGGCGGGGATCTGGTGCATCAGCCTGCTCTTCCGTGACCGCCGTGAGGCGCTGACGGAGTAACAGCGGCTCCGGCTCCGGGCGGAGCGCGACAATATGCTATACAAAAATCTGATTTTTTTGATTTTTGTATAGCATATTTTGTTTTTATCTGTTATAGTATAGGATACGGGATTGTGTTTATCTTTGATCGGCCGGCTCCGGGCAAGAACGGACGCCGCCGGAGGTGACGATATGGAACGAAGCATTAAGCGACTTTTACGCAACGGCGCGTACATATTCTGCGCGGTCATGCTGATCTTCAGCATCATTGAGGCTGCCCGTGAGGAATATCCGGTGGCTGCCGCCATGGCGGCGGCCGCGGTCATTCTGCTGATATTGGATCTGGCCGTCACCCGACAGCGGGTCAAGGGCATCGCCGCCAACGTCCAGACTGCCGTGGACAATCTGAGCAAGACCGTCTCTGCGGCCGCACCCTGGCCCATGGCGGAGATCCGGATGTCGGACGGGGAGATTCTCTGGCACAACCGCCAGCTCCAGCGGGCCCTCAACACGGTGGAATCCCGGGTGGGGGAGCGGATCGGCGACGTCTTTCACGACTTCCGCCTGGATTGGCTCCAATCCGGAAAGCAGGAGGCCCCCGACGAAATGCAGATCCGGGAGCGGCGCTTCCGCTGCCTGGGCTTCCTGCCCCGGCAGGAGGCCGGCGCTGAGCCCATCGCCCAGCTGCTGTGGGTAGACAGCACGGAGCTGCTGGACACCCGGGACGAGTTCCTGCGCTCCCGGCCGGTGGTCTCCATCATCCTCATCGACAACTACGACGAGCTGACCAACAACCTCAGCGACTCCGCCGTCTCCAACCTCAACGCCGCCCTGAACGAGTGCATCTCCTCCTGGGCGGAGAAGATCGGCGGCCTGCTGCGAAAGCTGGAACGCAACCGTTTCCTCTTTATCTTCGAGGCCAAGGAGCTGTTCCGCATCACGGAGGGGAAGTTCTCTCTGCTGGACAACACCCGCGGGATCACCAATCCCAACGGCATCGCCGCCACCATCTCCTTCGGCGTGGGCAAGGACGGCGCCAGCTTTAAGGAAAACTATGATTTCGCCACCCTGGCGCTGGAAATGGCCCTCTCCCGGGGCGGCGATCAGGCCGTCATCAAGGACAAGTTTGATTTCAGCTTCTACGGCGGCCGCTCTGTGGAGACCGAACGCAGAAGCAAGGTCAAGTCCCGGGTGATGGCATCCTCCCTCACCGCGCTGATCCAGCCCGCCAGCCGGGTCTTCCTGATGGGACACCGGAACGCCGACGCCGACGTGATCGGCGCAGCCTGCGGCGTGGTGGCCCTCTGCCGCAGTCTCGGCAAGAAGGCCAACATTGTGGTGGATCAGGACGTCAGCTCCGCGTCGAAGCTGCTGGAGCTGATCCGGGCGGACAGCGAATACAAGGACATCTTCCTCTCCGGCCAGGACGCCATGCTCCAGGCGGACGCCAAGAGCCTGCTGATCGTGGTGGATACCAACCGCCCCGACCAGGTGGAGAGCCGGGATCTGCTGGAATCCATGAACCAGGTGGCGGTCATCGACCACCACCGCCGGGCCGCCGACTATATCAGCAACGCCGCGCTGAACCTCCACGAGCCCTTCGCCTCCTCCGCCAGCGAGCTGGTCACGGAGCTGCTGACCTACACCGTGGACGCCAAGGCCATCCTCCCCTGCGAGCTGACGGCGCTGATGGCCGGCATCGTGCTGGACACCAAGAACTTCACCGTCCGGGTCAACAGCCGCACCTTCGAGGCCGCCGCCTTCCTCCGCTATCAGGGCGTGGATCCGGTGGACGTGAAGCGCCTGTTCCGCAGCGGCTTTGAGGAGACGGTGCAGCGCTACCGGATCATCGAGTCCGCCCGGGTCTACCGGGATTATATGGCGATCGCCTGCGCCGAGGAGAACGTGAGCCGGGCGCTGGCCGGGCAGGCCGCCGACGAGCTGCTGTCCATCGACGGCATCCGGGTATCCTTCGTCCTGTTCCGCCAGGAGGCCGCCATCTTCATCTCCGCCCGCTCCATCGGGACGGTGAACGTCCAGGTGATCCTGGAGCCCCTGGGGGGCGGCGGCAACGCCGTCACCGCAGGCGCGCAGCTCAAGGGGATCACCATGGAGGAGGCCCGGACGAAGCTGGTAGGGGCGATCGACCACTATTTCGCACCATGATAAATATTTGATAAAATAATCGCAAAAGGAGAGATATAAATATGAAGGTTATTCTGCTGCAGGACGTACGGGGACAGGGCAAAAAAGGAGAGATGATCAACGTCTCCGACGGCTACGCCCGCAATTTCCTCTTTCCCCGCAAGCTGGCCCAGGAGGCCACCGCGGACAACGTCAACACCATGCGTATGAACGATAAGGCCAAGCAGGAGAAGGAACAGCGGGCCCGGGAAGAGGCCGCCGCGCTCTCTGCGAAGATGCGGGATATGACGCTGACCGTCTATGCCAAGGGCGGCGGCGCGGGCCGTCTGTTCGGCTCCGTCACCAGCCAGGAGATCTCCGACGCTCTGAAGGCCCAGGAGGGCATCGAGCTGGATAAGCGCAAGATCGTCATTGAAGATGCCATTAAGACCACCGGCCTGTACACCGTTAAGGTTAAGCTGGGGTTTGGGATCGACGCTGTGCTGAAAGTGGAAGTTAAAGAGCAAACAGCATAAACAAAAACAAAGAACAGAAAACGAAATATAACGTAAAACGAAGAACAGAAAACGAAAAACTGTGGTGTTTTTCATATTTGCATATGAAAAACAGAAATGAAAACGAGGGGAACCATGAAGCATGATCGGATCTCTGAACTGTCTATGGACTTTGCCATACGGATCGTTCAGCTCTCGGAAAGGCTGGAAAACGGTCGTGAGTATGTTCTTTCCAGACAGCTTCGGAAAAGCGGGACTTCGATCGGCGCAAACGTAAGGGAATCGAAATACGCGCAAAGTCGTGCTGATTTTGTATCGAAACTGCAAATTGCCCTGAAAGAGGCCGGTGAGACAGATTTCTGGCTGGAACTGCTGCTTCGAACCTCCTACATTACAAAAGCAGAATACGCAGTATTATCCGACATCTGTACGCAGTTGATCGCGATTCTGACGGCATCCATCAATACCTGTGCAGAAAGCATGAATCGATAATCATTTCCCGTCCGTCCTTTCTTTTGCAATTCATGAATTGCAAAACTCCTATGTTTTTCGTTTTTCGATTTGCGATCTACGTTTCGATGCCGATGCAGAAATCATTGATCTGTAGTTGCTTTCCGTCCGTCCTTTCTTTTGCAATTCTTGAATTGCAAAACTCCTATGTTTTTCGTTTTTCAATTTGCGTTTTTCGTTTCGAGGTGAGATACGTGCCAGAATTTGATGATCTGATCAGTAAGCAGCTTCCGCAGAGTCTGGAGGCTGAGCAGGCGGTGCTGGGGTCTATTCTGATCGACAGCCGCTGCGTGGGCGACGTGGTGGGGATCCTCAAGCCCGAGGACTTCTATCTGCGCCAGAACCGGGAGATCTATGAGACGGTCTATCGGATGTTCAGCTACTCCCTGCCCATCGACGTGGTGACCGTGCTGGGCAAGCTCAAGGAAAACGGCTACTACGACGAGGCCACAACCCCAGGCTATATGCGCCAGCTCATGGAGATCACCCCCACGGCGGCCAACGTGAAGCACTACGCCGGCATCGTCCGGGACAAGGCCCTGCTGCGCGCCCTGTCCCAAGCCGCCACGGATATCAACGAAATGGCCATCCGGGAGGAGGGCACCGCCTCCTCCATCCTGGACAGCGCCGAGCGCAAGGTCTTCGGCCTGCGCCGGGGCAACGCCGACGACGAGCTGGAACGCATCGGCACCATCATGGTCAAGCTCTTCGGCCACCTGAACGAGCTGTCCCAATCCGACAGCGATATTCCCGGCGCCCCCACCGGTCTCCGGGATCTGGATCGGCAGATCAACGGTCTGAACAAATCGGATCTGATCATCATTGCCGCCCGCCCCGGCATGGGCAAGACCACCATCGCGCTGAACATCCTGGCCCATGTGGCCAAGGTGACCCGCAAGACCGTGGCCTTCTTCTCCCTGGAAATGTCCCGGGAGCAGCTGGCCGCCCGACTCCTGTCCTGCGAAAGCGCCGTGGACAACAAAAAGCTCACCACCGGACGGCTGGATCAGGAGGATTGGGAAAAGATCGCCATCGCATCCTCCGCCCTGTCCCAGACAGACATCCGGGTCTCGGACAATCCCACCGTCTCCGTCACGGAGATGAACGCCCTCTGCCGACGCCTGGACAACCTGGGGCTGATCGTGGTGGACTATCTCCAGCTGATGACCCGGGCCGACAAGGACAGCCGCAGCGCCGAAAACCGCGTCAACGTGGTGGCGGAGATCTCCCGGGCGCTGAAGATTATGGCCAAGGATCTGAACGTCCCCGTGATCTGCCTGAGCCAGCTTTCCCGTGCCTCCGAGGGCCGCACCGACAAGCGTCCGCTGCTCTCCGACCTGCGGGAATCCGGCGCCATCGAGCAGGACGCCGACCAGGTCATCATGCTCTACCGGGACGACTATTACAACCCCAACACCGCTGAGCAAAACGTGTGTGAGTGCATTGTGGCAAAGAACCGCCACGGGGAGACGGGCACCGTCAAGGTACAGTGGCGGCCCCAGTTCTTCTCTTTCTCGGATCTGGACACCATTCACAGTTGAGAATTGAACATTGAGAATTGAGAATACCATGGAAGAAAAGGTGCTGCGGTTTATCCGCGACAACGGGTTGATCGACCCGGGGGACGACGTGACCGTGGCGCTGTCCGGCGGGGCCGACTCCGTGGCCCTGCTCCGGATCCTGCGGGCCCTGGCTCCACAGCTGGGGATCAGCCTGCGGGCCGCTCATTTCCATCACGGACTGCGGGGCGCAGAGGCGGATCGGGACGCGGAATTCTGCCGGAAGCTCTGCGCGGATTGGGCTGTTCCCTTCTCTCTGGGCGGCGGGGACGTGACTGCAAGAGCGGCGGAAACCGGCGAAAGCCTGGAGGAGGCCGCCCGGGTGCTGCGCTATGCCTATCTGCAGAGCGTTTCCCCCGGCAAGCTGGCTACCGCCCACAACGCCGACGACAACGCCGAGACCATGCTGCTGCATCTGCTCCGGGGCACCGGCCTGCGGGGACTGGGCGGCATCCCCGTCCGCCGGGGGGCTGTCATCCGTCCGCTTCTGGCCTGCACCAGAGCGGAGATCGAGGCGCTGCTGGAGCGGGAGGGGCTGCCCCATGTGGAGGACGGCACCAACGCGGCGGACGACTGCGTCCGCAACCGGCTGCGCCACCGGGTCCTGCCCCTGCTGCGGGCCGAAAATCCCAATCTGAGCCGCACCCTGGGCCGCACAGCCGCCCTGCTCCGGGAGGAGGACGGGTTTCTCTCCCGTCTGGCCGCCCGGGCCGCGGCGGACTGCCGCAGGGAAGGCGGCTGGTCCTGCGAGGCGCTGCTGGCGCTGGAGCCCGTGCTTCGACGCCGGGTGCTGCTGGCCATGCTCACGGAGCTGGGGCTGGAGGATCCCGCCCAGGTCTACGTGGAGGCCCTGGAACGGCTTCTGACTGCCGCTCCCTCCGCCAAGGCCGCGCTGCCGGGCGGATGGATCGCCCGGCGCACCTATGATCTGCTGGGCTTTTCCGGTGCGGAGACAGCTCCCGCGCTGCCGGAGCTTGCGCTCCAGGTACCCGGCTGCACCGCGCTGCCTGACGGCCTGGGAACGATTTCCTGCCGTGTAACAAAAAATTTAAAAAACTTCAAAAAAAACCTTACCACCTTTGCAATAAAGTGTGATATGATAGCAACGCTCGAGCTGTACGTCCGCGGCAGACGCCCCGGCGACAGGCTCACGCTCCCCGGCGGAACCAAGCCGCTCAAGGCCTTGATGATCGACCGGAAGATTCCCGCCCGGCAGCGGAACGCCGTGCCGGTGCTGACCGCAGCGGGAAAGCCCGTTGCCGTGTTCGGCGTCGGCTGCGACCCCACCTGGATGGCAAAGGAGGGGGAGGCCGCCGTGGTGGTTGAATATTCCGGCGGACGCACAATGTGCGCCCCTACGGAACCATGAACCCTATGGCGGGCTGGTAGCCCGCGCTGCAGAACCCTGATCCTTGAAAAGAGAGGAAGAAGTGAATGAACCAACAAAAACCGCAAGTCCCGCGGCGCGGGCCCGTGATCATCTACGCGATCCTGATGCTGCTGATGCTGTTTGCCCTGTATAAGCTCTACGACGCATCCAACTCCGTGGACATGAAATACTCCGATGTGGTCACCCTGTTCCAGGAGGAGAAGGTGGAGTCCTTCAGCATCCGGAGCAACACGCTGGAGATGAAGCTCAAGGAGCCCTTCCAGGGGCAGAAGCTGATCGATTACCGACTCTTTGATTTTTCCCTGTTCTACGCCGATCTGGGAGACCTCATCGCCGAGCAGCTGGCCTCTGGCACTCTGAAGGAATACGACGTGCTGCCCGAATCCCAGAGCGCCTGGCTGCTGTCCAGCCTGCTGCCCATGCTGCTCATGGGCGCGGTGGTGATCATCGTCATGATGGTGATCATGAACCGGATGGGCGGCGGCGCAGGCGGCGCGGTGAAATTCAGCAAGGCCAACGCCAAGATCGGGAAATCCAACAAGCGGGTCACCTTTGACGACGTGGCCGGCGCGGAGGAGGAAAAGGCCGAGCTCCAGGAGATCGTGGAGTTCCTCAAGGATCCCTCCAAATTCACTGCCCTCGGGGCCAAGGTGCCCAAGGGCGTGCTGCTGGTGGGCCCTCCGGGCACCGGCAAGACCCTGCTGGCCAAGGCTGTGGCCGGCGAGGCCGAGGTGCAGTTCCTGTCCATCTCCGGCTCCGACTTTGTGGAGCTCTACGTGGGCGTGGGCGCGGGCCGTGTGCGCGACCTCTTTGACCAGGCCAAGAAGATGGCTCCCGCCATCATCTTCATCGATGAGATCGACGCGGTGGGCCGCCACAGAGGAGCAGGTCTCGGCGGCGGACACGACGAGCGGGAGCAGACCCTGAACCAGCTCCTGGTGGAAATGGACGGCTTTACCGGCAACACCGGCGTCATCGTCATGGCCGCCACCAACCGAAAGGACATTCTGGATCCCGCCCTGCTGCGTCCCGGACGCTTTGACCGGCAGGTCTATATCGGCAAGCCGGACTGCAAGGGCCGCGAGGCCATCCTGAAGGTCCACGCCAAGGGCAAGCCCCTGGCGGACACCGTGGATTTGCACATCGTTGCCCGGGCCACCGTGGGCTTCACCGGCGCGGATCTGGAAAACCTGCTGAACGAGGGCGCCCTGCTGGCCGCCCGGGCCAACCGTCCCTGCATCCTCATGGAGGATCTGGAGGAGGGCCTGCTGAAGGTCAGCTACGGCCCCCAGAAAAAGAGCCACAAAATCTCCGAGCGCAGCCGCCGGCTGACGGCCTACCATGAGGCAGGCCACGCCGTGGCCGCCTGGAACCTGCCCCACCATCCCCCGGTGCAGATGGTCTCTGTCATTCCCCGGGGCCCCGCAGGCGGCTTGACCATGTATCTGCCCGAGGAGGATCAGGACACCGCCAGCCGCGCCGAGATGTTTGAGTATATCGTCTCCGCCCTGGGCGGCCGCATCGCCGAGAGTCTGAAAATGGACGACATCTCCACCGGCGCTTCCTCTGACATCCAGCAGGCCACTGCCATTGCCCACGATATGGTCACCCGCTACGGTATGTCCGACGCTCTGGGCACCGTCCGCTATGGCGACGACGGCGAGGTCTTCGTGGGCATGAGCTACGGGCGCACCAAGCCCTACTCCGAGGAGACTGCCGGCAAGATCGACGACGAGGTGCGCCGGATCGTGGATCAAGCCTACGAGCAGTGCCGGAGCATCCTCCGGAATCACGACGACAAGCTGGAGGCCGTGGCCCAGTATCTGCTGGTCCACGACACCATGACCCGCTCTCAGTTCACCGCCTGCATGAAGGGCGAACCCATCCCCGAGGCCGAGTCCGAGTCCATCTTCGACCGCTTCGCGGAGCTGGAACGGCAGGAAAAGGACGGCGATCCGGATGGGCGTGATGTCCCGACGGACGAAACCCCGGCGGACGACGGTCATAACGTCTGAAACGCATAAAAAAACAGGGCTCGGGACGCACTCCGCAAAGAAGTTGCTTTGAGGCAGCAATCACCGGCTCAATAAGATATAAAATCGGCGTGACCGTAGTAGCCGCGCCGATTTTTTGCTTCTACTATGGATTTTGGTGGCAAAATCCGATGCTCGCTATAAATGCGGACAAGGAAGCTCTTGTGCAAACCTAAAGTCATAAGTATCCCAACAAACTGGAATTTCTATATTAGTGGCTTTATCATTATGATACCGTGACAATACTTTCCATAGCAGTTTGGGATAAAACCAGTCGAGGAAAAACCGTACTGTATCAAATAGTCAAAGTGCTTTCTGCCGCATGATTTCAGTTCTTTCAATTCTTCTGCGTAATTTTGAATCGGCCTGCCATGGCATGACATATCGGGTGAACTCATAACATACTTCAAGTTTCGATACCCTTTGCCCCTTGCATACTCCTCGGCTTTTCTCAATAACGGTTCCAACTGTTCTTCCGTAACAAAAAAACCATTGTCATCATATCCAAGACATTCTACTGATAAATAAGAATACCCATCATATTCTGCACATAAAATCCAACCTTTGGGGGTTGCTTCGTCCCCGATATACCAGCCAACTAAATTCGCAAGTGAAGATACATCCTGCAACTGCTGACTTGCTCCCTCAAAATCCCACCAGTCCGGTTTTATTGTGGACATCAACTTTGCAACGGCACCGACGGTTGATTTGTTGATTTTGTATATTTCCACAGCTATACCTCCAAATCCCCATTTGTTGAGATGATTATAGCATCCCTATTCGGCATAGTCAATTACATTACCCTCAAACGCCGCGGAGGGAGTCACTTCCTTACGAAGTGACTCCCTCGTCCCTGTTTTTTTATGCGCTTCAGACAAAAATATTGCGAAACTGCATCCATTATAGTATAATATGTGCATTGAGTTCTGAAACCAGGAGGCAAATGATGGCAAAGCTCTACTTCAAATACGGGGCCATGGGCTCCTCCAAGACTGCCCAGGCCTTGATCACCAAGTACAACTACGAGGAGAACGATATGCGGGTCTGGCTGATCAAGCCCGCCACCGACAACCGGGACGGGGCCTCTGTGATCCGTTCCCGCATCGGACTGGAGGCGGAGGCGGAGGCCATGCGCCCGGAGGCCGATCTCTTCGACCTGTTCCGGCAGCGGAACGCCGACGTGGTGATCGTGGACGAGTGCCAGTTCTTCCCGCCGGAGCAGATCGACCAGCTGCGCCGGATCGTGGACGATCTGAATATCCCGGTGCTCTGCTTCGGCCTGCGTTCCGATTTCCAGACCAAGCTCTTTCCCGGCAGCCGCCGCCTGTTTGAGCTGGCCGACTCTATCCAGGAGATCAAAACCATCTGCGACTGCGGCTCCAAGGCCACGGTCAACGCCCGGGTGGACGGCGAGGGCTACGTGATCACCGAAGGCGCCCAGGTGGTGCTGGGCGGCAACGACTGCTACGTGGCCATGTGCCACCGCTGCTGGATGCGGGCCATTCAGGAGCATAAAAAGGTAAAGCTGCACAGACATTGATCATAGAAAGGAGCAAATCAAATGAACTACCCGACCCCGCATATCAAGGCGACGCCTGCCGACTTCGGGCAGACAGTGCTGATGCCCGGCGATCCCCTGCGGGCCAAATACATTGCAGAACATTTTCTGGAAAATCCCGTCCTGGTGAACAACGTCCGGGGCGTGCAGGGCTACACCGGCCTCTACAAGGGCGTCCGGCTCTCCGTAATGGCCTCCGGCATGGGTATGCCCTCCATCGGCATCTATTCCCGGGAGCTCTATGAGGCCTACAACGTCCGCAACATCATGCGGATCGGCTCCGCCGGTGCGATCCAACCGGACATCAACCTGAAGGACATCGTGATCGCCATGGGCGCCAGCTCCGACTCCAACTATCAGGCCCAATTCCATCTGATGGGGAACTTCGCCCCCATCTGCTCCTTTGAAATGCTCCACGCGGCCACCCAGGCCGCCGAGGCCCTGGGCGCGGTCTACCACGTGGGCAACATCCTGTCCTCCGACTTCTTCTATGACGACGACGAAGGCGTGCCCGACGCTCTGAACCCCAAGAAAAACTGGCAGAAGATGGGCATTATGGCCATCGAAATGGAATCCGCCGCCCTCTACCTCAACGCCGCCCGGCTGCGGAAAAACGCCCTGTGCATCTGCACCGTCTCCGACCAGCTGGTGCGGCACGAGTACCTCTCCGCCGACGAGCGCCAGACCGGCTTCGAGCAAATGATGAAGGTGGCGCTGGAAACGGCGGTGGCGCTGGAAAAATGAAGTATCTGCTGATGCAGATATGAAGCACGGCTTCGCCGCATGAAGTCGCTTTGCTTATGAAGTATGGCTGCGCCATATTTGACGCAACGGGAAGCATTTCCCGCTTTGGGAATCATTATTTTCCATCGGTTTATTCGCAGAATAAACCGATACCGCAATATGTGCGAAGCACATACTTCATATCTCCAAGGGAGATACTTCATATTCCGCAAGGAATGCTTCATATCGCCGTCAGGCGATACTTCATCCGATGAAAGAAAGGTTGGTACTATGAGAAGAGTTTTCCTATTTGTGTTAGACTCCTGCGGCGCCGGGGAGCTGCCGGATGCGGCGAAGTTCGGGGACTTTGGGGTCAACACCCTGCGGTCCTGCGCCGGCTCCAAGCTGCTGCACATTCCGAATATGCTGGCGGCTGGCCTCGGCAACATTGACGGGCTGGACTTTCTGGGGCCGGTGAAGAAGCCGTGCGGGGCCTACGGCAAGCTGGCTGAGGCCTCCATGGGCAAGGACACCACCATCGGCCACTGGGAGATCGCCGGGGTGATCTCCCCCGATCCCCTGCCCACCTATCCCAACGGCTTCCCCGAAGAGGTGCTGAAGCCCTTCCGGGAGGCCACAGGCCGGGGCGTGCTGGCCAACGCCCCCTGGTCCGGCACCGCCGTCATCAACGAGTACGGCGACGAGCACGTAAAGACCGGGGATCTGATCGTCTACACCTCCGCCGACTCCGTGTTCCAGATCGCCGCCCACGAGGACGTGGTCCCCGTGGAGCAGCTCTACGAATACTGCCGCATCGCCCGCAGGATCCTCCGGGGCAAGCACGGCGTGGGCCGGGTCATCGCCCGCCCCTTCATCGGCAGCAGCGGCAATTACACCCGCACCGCCAACCGCCACGACTTCTCCCTGGAGCCCCCCAAAAAGACCATGCTGGACGCCTTCCGGGACGGGGGGCTGGACTCCATCGCCGTGGGCAAGATCTACGATATCTTCGCCGGGCAGGGCACCACGGAGCACATCTACACCAAGGGCAACACCGACGGCATGGCCAAGACCATGGCCTACGCCGACAAGGACTTCCACGGCCTGTGCTTCATCAATCTGGTGGACTTCGATATGCTCTACGGCCACCGCCGGAACGTCGACGGCTACGCCGCCGCCCTGACGGAGTTTGACGGCTGGCTGGCGGAGTTTATGCAGAAAATGGGGCCCGAGGATCTGGTGATGATCACCGCCGACCACGGCTGCGACCCCGCCTACCTGGCCACCACCGACCACACCCGGGAGTACATCCCCCTGCTGATCCTGGGCGCAGGCGTCAAGCCCGTCAACCTGGGCGTCCGCCCCCGCTTCGCCGACATCGCCGCCACGATCTGCGACATCTTCGGCCTGCCGCTGGACACGGAAGGGGAGAGCTTTAAGAAGGAGATTTTGTAAGTTATGATTGCCCTTGCGGGCAAGTTATGATACGCCTGACGGCGCAGTTATGGTGCCTTCGGCAGTTAGCAGCTTGCGAAGCAATCATAACTTTTGCGAAGCACAATCATAACTTGCGAAGCAATCATAACTTGCGAAGCAATCATAACTTTTGCGCAGCAAAATCATGACTCAGATAGGGGCGAGCACCTGTGCCCTTCATGGGTATCGCTCGTCCCCATGCCGCAGAGCGCCGTAGGAAAACGATCCTGCGACCGGTCCGTAGGGGCGAGCATTGCTCGTCCCCATGCCGCAGAGTGATTGTACCGCGTGGGTGATGCCATGAATCATGAACACCGCAGAAAACCGAACCGGATCCCGGATTTCGATTACAGCCAAAACTATGCGTATTTTATTACGATGTGCGCAGAAAACAGACAATGCGTGTTTGGTGCTGTCGTTGACGGAGGAGAGGGCCAGGCTGCGCTGATTCGGCTGTCAGACGTTGGAATGATCGCGGATCAGTCCATACAAGCAATTCCCGTCCATTATCCAAGTGTGCGGCTTGAGAATTACGTGATTATGCCGAACCACATCCATTTGCTGCTGCGCCTGGAAAATCCCGCCGGCGAAAAGGCCGTCTCGGTTTCAAAGGTCATCCAGCAGTTCAAGGGATATGTGACGAAACAGATTGGCCGCTCCGTTTGGCAAAAGTTGTATTACGACCATGTGATTCGGGATGCGAATGATTTTGCCGTCAGATGGCAATACATCGAAAATAACCCGTATCGTTGGCTGGAGGATAAATATTACATTTGTGAATGATGTGCCGTGTTTGGGACTTGGGGGACGAGCGATGCTCGCCCCTACGACCCCTACGGCCCCTGCGACCCCTGCGGTCAACTTGCGCAGCAATCATAACTTGTGCGAAGCACAATCATAACTTGCGAAGCAATCATAACTTGCGAAGCAATCATAACTTTTGCACGGCAAAATCATAACTCAGATAGTTTGGAGGTTATTCTATGACACCCGAAAAACTTGTTGCCCTGGCGCTGGAGGCGCGGGAGCGGGCTTACACGCCTTATTCCGGCTTTGCCGTGGGGGCGGCGCTGCTCTGCGCCGACGGCAGCGTCTACCAGGGCTGCAACATTGAAAACGCCGCCTTCGGGCCGACTGTCTGCGCCGAACGGGTGGCCGTGTTCAAGGCCGTCTCCGAGGGGAAGCGGGACTTTGCCGCCATCGCCGTGGCCGGAGGCCGGGCGGGGCAGGACGTCACCGGGCTCTTCCCGCCCTGCGGCGTCTGCCGGCAGGTGCTGCGGGAGTTCTGCGGGCTGGACTTCCCCCTGTATCTGGTCAAGGAGAACGGCAGCTATGAGACCCACAGCCTGGGAGAGCTCTTGCCATTTAGCTTCTCCCGCGGAGATATGAGCTAAAAATTTTTGTGGATTTTTCACAAAAATATAAGATGCTCTTGATTTTTGGGGTCAGTTGTGCCATAATGCGGATAACGATGAGGGCGTACGCCCTGTCATCAAATAACAAAAGAATAATGGAGGAAAAAACATGAAGAAGATCATTGCTCTGCTGCTGGTCGTCGTTATGGTCGCCGCCCTGTTTGTCGGCTGCGAAAGCTCCACCAACGAGACCAAGGCTCCCGAAGGCAACAAGACCGAAACCAAGGCCGGCGAGGAAACCAAGCCCAATGCTGAGACCAAGGAAAACAACAAGACCACCAACGCTGACGATATCCCCGACACCATGACTTCCGAAGACGGCAAGTATGAGGTCGCTTTCGTCACCGACGTGGGCCAGCTGAAGGACAAGTCCTTCAACCAGGGCACCTTCGACGGCGTGAAGCTGTTCGCCAACGCCAACAACAAGTCCTACAAGTACTACCAGCCCGCCAACGGCGCCGACGCCACCGACGACGACCGTTTTGAGGCCATGAAGGCTGCCTGCGACAACGGCGCGAAGGTCGTTGTTTGCGCCGGCTTCATGCAGGGCAACGCTCTGGCGCAGGCTGCTGCTGCCTATCCCGAAGTCAAGTTCGTGTTCATCGACGGTTGGTCCCTCGGCATGGACAACGTCGCCGGTATCGTCTTCCATGAAGAGCAGTGCGGCTACCTGGCCGGTTACGCTGCCGTCAAGGAAGGCTACACCAAGCTGGGCTTCTGCGGCGGCGGCGGCGGCGCGAACGACGCCTGCTGCCGTTACGGCTACGGCTACGTCCAGGGTGCTGACGCTGCTGCCAAGGAAATGGGCGTCAACGTCGAGATGAACTACACCTGGCTCTACGGCGCTTCCTTCTCCGCTTCCCCCGAGCTGCAGACCCTGTGCGCCGGCTGGTATGAGAACGGTACCGAGGTCATCTTCTCCTGCGGCGGCGCGATCTTCGACTCCGTTACCGGTGCTGCCGCTGCTGCCGGCAAGAAGGTCATCGGTGTTGACGTTGACCAGAGCTTCGCTAACGAGACCGTTATCACCTCTGCTCTGAAGGGCATCGGCGAGGCTGCCCAGCAGGCGCTGGAAGCCGCTTTCGGCATCAACGGCAACTGGGCCGACTGGTCCGGCTCCAACTGCAAGAACCTGGGCGCTGCCGAGGGTTCCGTGGGTCTGCCCGTCGCGACCTGGTCCTTGAAGAACTGGAGCGTTGACGACTACAACGCCATGTTCGCCAAGATCGTCAGCGGCGAGATCGTTGTCGACGCCGACTTCTCCAAGCTGGCTTCCACCGACAACGTCGCTCTGAACGTCGTGGAGTAATTTCCAAACAAGTACATCCCTTGCGGGGAGGGCTTCGGCCCTCCCCGTTTTCTGTTTGTTCTGCCGTAGGGGCGCACAGCGTGCGCCCGTGCGTGCGTTGCTGCGCGGAGAGTGGGCGCACACTGTGCGCCCCTACGACGCGGCAGAACAGATACTGTTTATTTATTCAGAAATCCTTCCAAAACTTGCGGAAATCCCGGAAAAAGCTGTTGCCATTTTCAGAATAATATGCTAAAATGGGAGAAGTTGATGATGGGGGATTATCGCCCCTGCTTTGGCAAATCTGTACGTTTGAAAAGGAGAATGCTATGAAACACGGCAAAATTGCTGTCGCGGCGCTGCTCTGCGCAGTGCTGGCCTGCGGGCTGCTGCTTTCAGCCTGTACCGGGACCGTGACAGAGGTCAAAGGCTTTGACGCGGCCATGAGCAAGGCTGTTACGGATTATCTTAAGGATTACGTCAAAAACAATCTTCCCGATTATAGCTACGACGCGGATTCCACCCGGATCGACGAGCCGACAAACGACGGGATCGACTACACCGTCCGGGGCGTTCTGGGGCTGAAAAACAAGGACACCGACGACGCCGCTTCCGCGGACTTTGCGCTGGAGCTGGAGTTTATCAACTATGCCGGCCAAACCCAGGCGACGTTCCGGATGACCGACGCCAAGATTTCTGACCCGCACTGATCCCGGCAGCGGAATACGAACAGGAAAGCAGGTGCAAGATGGACAATTCTCAGGATTACGTCATTGAGATGCTGAACATCACCAAGGTGTTCCCCGGCATCAAGGCCAATGACAATATCACCCTACAGCTTCGCCGCGGCGAAATACACGCACTGCTGGGCGAAAACGGCGCCGGAAAGTCCACGCTCATGAGCGTGCTGTTCGGCCTGTATCAGCCCGAAGAGGGCGTCATCAAGAAAAACGGCGAGGTCGTCAAGATCAACAACCCCAACGACGCGACCGCGCTCAACATCGGCATGGTACACCAGCACTTCAAGCTGATCGAGGTCTTCACCGTGCTGGACAATATCATCCTCGGCGCGGAGACCACCAAGCTGGGCTTCCTGCAAAAGAAAGAGGCCCGCAAAAAGGTCGAGGAGCTTTCCAAGCGCTACAAGCTGAACGTGGATCTCGACGCCAAGGTGGAGGACATCACCGTCGGTATGCAGCAGCGCGTGGAGATCCTCAAAATGCTCTACCGCGACAACGAAATCCTGATCTTCGACGAGCCGACCGCCGTTCTGACGCCGCAGGAGATCGACGAGCTGATGGAGATCATGCGCGGCTTTGCCAAGGAAGGCAAGTCCATCCTCTTCATCACCCACAAGCTCAACGAGATCATGGCCGTGGCCGACCGCGTTTCCGTCCTGCGCAAGGGCAAGTACATCGGCACCGTAAATGTGGCAGACACCAACAAGCAGGAGCTGTCCAACATGATGGTCGGCCGTCCCGTCCAGCTCCAGGTGCAGAAGGCCCCCGCCCAGCCCAAGGAGGTCATTCTGGACGTCAAGGACTTCACCGTCCCGTCCAAGCTCCACCACAACGACGCCGTCAAGCACATCTCCTTCCAGGCCCGCGCCGGGGAGATCGTCTGCATCGCCGGTATCGACGGCAACGGCCAGAGCGAGCTGATCTACGGTCTGACCGGGCTGGAAAAGTCCAGCGGCGGCACGGTGACGCTCTGCGGCCAGGACATCTCCAAGGCCTCGATCCGCACCCGTCTGGGCAATCTCAGCCACATCCCGGAGGACCGGCACAAGCACGGCCTCGTTCTGGATTTCACGCTGGAGCAGAACATGGTCCTCCAGCGCTTCCGCGAAAAGGACTTCCAGCACTTCGGCTTTATCGACAACGGCAACGTCCGGCAATACGCCCAGCGGCTGATCGACCAGTTTGACGTCCGCTCCGGCCAGGGCCCGGTGACGATCGCCCGCTCCATGTCCGGCGGCAACCAGCAGAAGGCCATCATCGCCCGCGAGCTGGACCGCGACAAGCCGCTGATCGTCGCCGTGCAGCCCACCCGCGGTCTGGACGTGGGCGCCATTGAGTACATCCACAATCAGCTCGTCAACGAACGCGACGAGGGCAAGGCCGTGCTTCTGGTCTCTTTGGAGCTGGACGAGGTCATGAGCCTTTCCGACCGTATCCTCGTGATGTACGAGGGCGAGATCGTGGGCGAGTTGGATCCCAAGCAGACCACCGTGCAGGAGCTTGGCCTGTACATGGCCGGCGCAAAACGGCAAGGAGGGACAAGCCATGAATAAATCTCCCTTAATGCAGCGAGACGGCACCAAGAAGCTCATTGCCTCCCTGCTGTCCATTCTGATCGGCCTGTTCTTCGGCAGCATTCTGGTGCTGATCGTGGGCCTGACCACCTCCAACATCGGCGCCAAGGGCGCCTGGGACGGCATCCGGCTCATCTTCATCGGCCTGTTCTCCAAGAGCCGCGACGCCTCCGGCAATCTGGTCTTCGGCATGAACACCACCAACATCGGCAACATGCTGTTCCGTGCCACCCCGCTTATTATGACGGGTCTTTCCGTGGCCGTCTCGCAGAAGACCGGCCTGTTCAACATCGGCGCGCCAGGTCAGTATCTGATGGGTACCATGGCCTCGCTGATGATCTCCCTTTCCATCCCCTCTTCCTCCGTTCCTCCCTTTGTGATCTGGCTCCTGGCCTTCCTGGGCGGCTGCCTTGCAGGCGCGATCTGGGGCGCGATCCCCGGCATCCTCAAGGCCTTCCTCAACATCAACGAGGTCATCGCCTGCATCATGACCAACTGGATCTCCGCGAACCTCGTCACCTGGTTCTTTGATATCGCCAAGTTCAGCACCATGACGGGCAGCTTCTACTGCCAGACCAAGTGGAAGATCGCGGACGGCTCCTTCAAGAACATGGTCGAGAACACCAAGTCCGGCTACGTTTACAAGACGAGCTGGAACAACGTGGCGACCCCGAAGCTCGGCCTGGACAAGCTCTTCCCCGACTCGCAGGTCAACGCCGGTATTCTGATCGCCATCGTGATCGCGATCGTCATCTATATCATCATCAACAAGACCACCTTCGGCTTCCAGCTCAAGGCCTGCGGCTCCAACCGCCACGCCGCCCGCTACGCCGGCATCAAGGACCGCGCCAACATCATCTACTCCATGTCGATCGCGGGCGCGCTGTCCGCCGCCGGCGCTTCCCTCTACTACCTTTCCGGCAACACGGAGTTCAGCTGGAACACCTACCAGTCCCTCCCCGCCATCGGCTTCAACGGCATCCCCGTGGCCCTGCTGGCAGTGAACAACCCGATCGGCGTGATCTTCTCCGGTACCTTCATGGCCATGCTGAACATCATCGGCACGCAGCTTACGAAGTTTACCGCCTATAACGAATACATCACCGACGTCATCATCGCCGTCATCGTTTACCTCAGCGCCTTCTCCCTGGTGATTCGTTCGCTGATCGCGGGCAGAAAGAAGAATACGAGCGTGGCCAATGACGCGAACGCAGACAAGACGCCCGCAAAGCCGGAGGACACCGGAAAGTCCGGCGCGGACGCAGAACAGGAGGCCGCACCGCCGACGGACGCGGGAACCGAGAAAGGAGGTGCGCAGGCATGACGTTTCTGATCCAACAGACGCTGCTGTTTGCCATTCCGCTGATGATCGTTGCGCTGGCCGGCGTCTTCTCCGAGCGAAGCGGTATCATCAACCTGGCCCTGGAGGGCATAATGATCATGGGCGCCTTTATCGGCGTGCTTTCGGTCCGGCTGCTCCAGAGCGTTCCCGCCTTCCAGGAGGCGGCGCAGCAGCTTGCGCAGTTCAACGCCGGCAAGACCGAAAGCGCCTCCGGCTGGCTGACGCTTCAGGGCATGGAAATTCTGTGTATGCTGATCGCCGCGGCGGCCGGCGCGATCTTCTCGCTGCTGCTGTCCTACGCCTCCATCAATCTGAAGGCCGATCAGACCATCGGCGGCACCGCGCTGAACCTGCTGGCCCCGGCCATTTCCCTCTTCCTCATCCGCATCATCGTCAACCAGAACACCATGGGCATGGAGGGCGGCGCAGGCGGCGCAAGCTGGTTCCTGATCCGCAAGACCTTCTTCGGATATTCGGCCGGAGAGAGCGCCGGATTTTTGGGCAACACCTTTCTGGACAAGACCTATCTGGCGACCTATCTGACCATTATCCTCTTCGTGGTCATGTCCATTCTGCTCTACAAGACCCGCTTCGGCCTGCGGATCCGCTCCTGCGGTGAAAATCCCCAGGCTGCCGCCTCTCTGGGCATCAGCGTCTACAAAATGCGCTACGCGGGCGTCACCATCAGCGGCGCGCTGGCCGGCATGGGCGGCTTCGTCTACGCGCTGACTACCCAGGGCTGCACCACCAACGGCGACGTCGCGGGCTTCGGCTTCCTGGCTCTGGCCGTTATGATCTTCGGCAACTGGAAGCCGCTGAACATCGCGCTCGGCGCGCTGCTCTTCGGCCTGTTCAAGTGCATCGCCGCCTCCTACTCCACGCTGGACATCAACGGCGACGGGCGCTTCCTGCTCACCGAGATCGGCGTCAGCTCCTACGTTTACCGGCTGCTGCCCTACGTCATCACGCTGATCGTCCTGGCTCTGACCTCCAAGAGCTCCCGCGCCCCCAAGGCCGAGGGCATCCCCTACGACAAGGGAATGCGATAAGTTCTTGACTTTTGACGGGAATCCTGTTAAAATTTACACCGATGGGAATACTCCCATCGGTGTAAATTTGATATTGGTGCGGATGCGGAGGTATGGGCATGGATAACATTTTGGTCATCGGCATTGCCGGCGGCTCCGGCAGCGGCAAAACCACCCTGATGCGGAATCTTACCGAGGGCTTCGGCGACAACATCACCGTCCTGAGCCACGACAACTACTACCGGGCCCACGACGACCTGCCCTTTGAGCAGCGCAGCAAACTCAACTACGACCACCCCGACGCCTTTGAGACCGATCTGATGATCGAGCACCTCAAGCAGCTCAAGCAGGGCAAGGCCATCCAGTGCCCCGTCTACGACTACACCATCCACAACCGCACGGCGGAGACCATCACGGTGGAGCCCAAGAGCGTCATTATTGTGGAGGGCATTCTGATCTTCGAGAACAAGGCCCTCTGCGAGCTCATGGATATCAAAATCTTTGTGGACACCGACGACGACGTGCGGCTGATCCGCCGGATCAAGCGGGACGTGGCCAAGCGGGGCAGAAGCCTCCAGTCCGTTCTGACCCAGTATCTGGAGACGGTCAAGCCCATGCACGAGCAGTTCGTGGAGCCCAGCAAGAAAAACGCTGACGTGGTGGTGCTGGAGGGCGGCAAGAATCTGGTCGCTCTGAACATGATCACCAGTCAGATCCAGCACCACATCGATCACGCCGGCGAACCGCTGGCAACGATTCAGGAGGATCCAGAATGAAAACCCGTATTATCGCCCTTGTACTGCTTCTCAGCCTCGCCCTCTGCCTGACGGCCTGTGACGACAAAGCCACGCCCAGCGAGACCAAGGCGCCCGTCGCCCGGGACACCCGGGCTCCCGAAACCCAGGCAGCCGGGACGGAAGGCTCTCTCCACGGCGTGCTGACCGACGACGCCTACGTCAACGATATACTGAAGCTCCGGGTGGACAAGCCCGAGGGCTGGACCTTCTTCACCGAGGAGCAGATTGCCGCTTCCAACAATCTCACCGGCAGTATGCTCAACACCGATGTCGCCGCTCTGTTGGAGCAGAACGGTCAGGTCATCGACATGATGGTTTCCAATGCGACCGGCAGCAACAACCTCAACCTGCTCCTCCAGCCCGATAATCCTGCGCTGGATGCCTACAGCGACGCGGAGGTTTTTGAGCTTTCCGAATCCGCGTTCAGGATCCAGCTGAAATCCGCCGGAATGGAGATCAGCTCCTACGAATCCGCCACCATGAAGGTGGGCGGGAAGGAGCGCACCGTGCTCTGCCTGGTTTTGGACTACAGCGGCACAGAGATCCGGGAGTATCAGATCTGGTGTCGGAGCAAGCAAGCCTACATGGGCGTTCTGACCCTCGCGATCACGGACGGCTCCGATCCCCAGCCCATTCTGGACAAGATCACGATCAACGACTGATGAAACGCAAGCACCATCGTTCCAAGCAGAACGGTGGTGCTTCTTTGGAGGAAACATGGCCTACGAAGCCCTGGCGGCGGTCTATGACCGCCTGACGAACGACGTGCCCTACGAGGCCGTGCTGGAATTCTATCACCGAATCCTGGAGGCCTACGGCCTCCGGCCCGCCTCCGCGGTGGATCTGGCCTGCGGCACCGGCTCCATGGCCCTGCTGCTGGCAAAGGAGGGCCTGTCCGTCCTGGGGGTGGATCAGAGCGAGGAAATGCTGACCCAGGCCGCAGAAAAGGCCGGAGGGCTGGAAAACCCGCCCTACTTCATCCGCCAGAGGATGGAAAAGCTGCGGCTGCCCCAGCCGGTGGATCTGGTGGTCTGCTGTCTGGACGGGGTCAACTACGTGACGGAGCCCGCCGCCCTGCGGGAGGCCTTCTCCCGCGTGTACAAGGCCCTGAATCCCGGCGGCCTGTTCATCTTCGATATCAACTCCGAGGCCAAGCTCCGGGGGCTGGACGGGCAGATCCTGCTGGACGAGGACGACGCGGTGTTCTGCCTCTGGCGGGCGGAGTTCGACGGGGAAAGCCGGATCTGCCGCTACGGGATGGACATTTTCCAGAAGCAGGGCAGGCTCTGGGAGCGGAGCCGGGAGGAGCACCTGGAATACGCCTACCGGACGGAGGAGCTGTGCGCCTGGCTGACCGAGGCTGGCTTCCGGGACGTGCAGGTCTACGGCGACCGGCGGCTGGAAGCGCCCAAGGCAGAGGAGCAGAGAATATTTATTGCAGCGCAAAAGGCGAATGCATAATGCACAATGCATAATGCATAATTGCTTTGCCGCTTTCATTTTGCATTATGCATTGTGCATTTTCAAAGGAGTTCTTTACCATGTCAGATCAGATTTTGCGCGCCATGACCACCGACGGGTGGGTCAAGGCGGTCGCCATCAATTCCAAAAACATCGTGGAGCGGGCACGGGCCATCCACGACACCACCCCTACCGCCACGGCTGCCCTGGGCCGGACTCTGTCCGCCTGCGCCATGCTGGGCAATATGCAGAAGATCGAAAACGGCTCCGTCACCCTGCAGATCAAGGGCGGCGGCCCCCTGGGGACGATCCTGGCGGTCTCCGACGCAGAGGGCAACGTCCGGGGCTACGTGCAGAACCCCCACATCACCCTGCTGGAAAAATACGCCGGGAAGCTGGACGTGGGCGCGGCTGTGGGCACCGACGGTATGCTGACCGTGATCCGGGATCTGCAAATGAAGGAGCCCTACGTGGGCTCCGTGGAGCTGGTCTCCGGCGAGATCGGCGACGACGTGACGGCCTACCTGGTGCAGTCCGAGCAGTGCCCCTCCGCCTGCGGCCTGGGCGTCCTGGTGGACGTGGATCACAGCGTCAAGGTGGCGGGCGGCTTCATCTTGCAGCTGCTCCCCGGGGCCCCGGACACCGTCATCGACAAGCTGGAGGCGGGCATCGCCGCCGCAGGCTCCGTCACCGCCATGCTGGACGCGGGCCTGTCTTTGCAGGAGATGCTCACCAAGGTCACCGGCGGCATGGAGCTGGAATTCTTCGAGCCGACCGCGGTGGAATACCGCTGCTACTGCACCCGGGAGCGGGTAGAGGCCGCCCTCATCAGCCTGGGCAAGGAGGAGCTGGCGGAGATCGCCGCCTCCGACGAGGACGTGAAAATGGAGTGCCAATTCTGCGACACGAAGTACCTGTTCACCCCGGCGGAGGTGCGGGAGATTCTGGAAAAACTGTAAAACGTAGAACGAAAAACGAAAAACTAAGGTGTCCCTCCGGGACGGATTCAAATTCCATTTTCCAATTTGTAAATTGGAAAATACCTCAGTTCTTCGTTTTTCGTTTTTCATTTTCAGTTACGGTATCCTGAATAATTTCTTAGCGTTTTCCGTCGTAATTCTTCCCATTTCCTCCGGGGTGACGCCCTTGATCTCCGCCAGCTTGGCGGCCACCAGGGGGACCAGGCGGCTGTCGTTGCGCCTGCCCCGATGGGGCTCCGGGGCCATGTAGGGGCAGTCGGTCTCGATCAGGATCCGATCCAGGGGGAGCGACTCGGCCACCTCCACGTTTTTCCGGTTATTCTTAAAGGTGATGACGCCGGTGAAGCCGATATACCAGCCCCGCTGCACCAGCTCCCTGGCCTGCTCCACCGCGCCGGAATAGCAGTGAAATACCCCTGTTACCTCCGGGAATTGACGGATCAGCTCCATGCCGTCGGCGTGGGCCTCCCGCTCGTGGACGATGACGGGCAGATCCAGCTCCCGGGCCAGCTCCAGCTGCCTGCGGAAGGCGGGCAGCTGCACCTCCCGGGTGGGATCCTCGTAGTGGTAGTCCAGGCCGATCTCCCCGATGGCCTTCACCCGCTCGTCGGCGCAGAGCTGGCGGTAGAGGGCCAGCCGGGCGTCGTCCACCTGGGCGGCGTCGTCCGGGTGGGAGCCCACGGCGGCGTAGACGAAGGGGTACTTGTGGGCCAGGGCCACGCTTTGCAGGCTGCTTTTCAGGTCGCAGCCGATGTTCATGATCAGCCCCACCCCCTGCTTCGGCAGCTGGGCGAAGATCTCGTCCCGGTCGGCGTCGAATTTCCGGTCGTCCAGGTGGGCATGAGAGTCAAAATACATGGAAGCAGTCTCCTTTTTTCTTGTGATTCCATTATAACACGCCGCCGGGAGGAAATCTACTCGCCGTCGAAGAAATATTCGGCGATTTCTGAAAAAACTTGTGCGATTTCTTAAAATTTTTATGGCGTTTTGCCGCGTTTTGTGATATGATGGAAGCTAAGGATTGTCGGCGGATATTCGGGAATACAGGACGTCCGCCAGGTCTGAAAAAACATACAGGAGGAAACGCAATGAAGAAGCATTTCTCAAGAGCATTGGCCCTGCTGCTGGCTCTGGTCATGGTTCTCTCCGCGATGCCCGTTCTCAGCTTTGCCACTGAGGAAGGGGAGGAAGCCGTTGCGATCTCGGGTCTGCCCGGCGATCAGGCCTACGGCGTTCTGTTCAACGTGGACAACTATGTGATGGGCGCAGATATCAGCGGCAGCGCGCCCGCAAAAACTGTGGAGGTCACCACAGACGGCAAGAAGATCAAGAGTCTCCCCAACGGGACTGCGATCATCCGTTTTGTCCAGTCCGGGACTGACTACGTCTTCCAGATCGGCAGCAAGTACCTCGCTCTGAACAGCGACGAAGAGCTGGTGCTTGTGGACGAGCTGGGCACCGACGACTACGCCAAGTGGACCTTCGTAGCGGATCAGGCCGGAAAGAGCGGATACTACAACATCAAGAACGTGGGCTTCCAGTACAACGGCAGCCCCGTCTACCTGGAGGTCTACCGCGGAGCAGTCAAGGCATACAGCTACAAGGCCGAAAGCGCAAACCTCTATCAGTTCAAGGTCTTCGCCACCTCCCCCGACGAGGACGGCCGGGTAGGTGAAGCGCCTGTGGCAGCCCCCCTGCCCACTGACGGCGGCAAGTACGTGATCTACAACCAATACGCCAAGGCTGTGATGGGTCAGCCCACCGGTGAGGACGTGGCCGCCCCCGCGCTGCAGGCCGCGGCTGCCACCGTGCGGAACGGCGCCATCGCCTACGAGGACGTGGCCGATGGCGGTATGATCTTTACCGTTCACATCAGCGGCACCGCATCCAACCCTGTCTACACCTTTGAGAACAACGGCAAGTTCCTGGCCATGCCTGAGAACACCGTGGACGAAAACGGCAACGTCAACAACGACGAGACCCTGCTGCTGATCGACTGGCCCACGGACACCGACAAGCAGGGCTACGCCAAGTGGACGCTGAAGGAGCGCACCGGCGGCTACGAGATCAAAAACAAGGCTGCCAAGTTCAAGACGACTTATTGCAGCATTGAGTTCTTCAACGACGTGTTCAGCGGCTGGACGTACAAGGCTGAAAGCGTTGAGCTCTTTGCCATGAATTTCTATCCCATGGAGGATCGGGACGGCCAGGGCTACGTGGTGAACCCCAAGGTCCTGTTCAGCAACCCCGACCCCGCCATCGGCGCGGACTGCCCCGTGAGCTTCACCCTGGACGACGCCGGAGAGCTGGATACCGTTTCTGCCAAGTACCAGGTGGACAATCGGACTCCCGTTACCGTGGAGCCCACCATGGCTGCCAAGCAGGGCAGCTTCATCGTCCCTGCCTCCGCCCTGTCCAACGGCAGCACCCTGAAGCTCACCGTCACCGCCAGCAACAAGGTCCCCAAGACCTACACGGGCGAGCTGTCGCTTGAGATCCGGGACGAGCCGCTGATCCTGACAGCCACCCCCGCCGCCAACTCCGCCACCGGCGAGGAAAAGCGGCCTGAGATCGCCGTCACCTTCGCCAACGCGAAGAGAAATCCCAGCTTCAAAATGCTGGTGGACGACGCGGAGGTCCCCGCCACGGTCACCGGCGACAAGCTGGCCTACACCCCCACCGAGGATATGACCGACGGCAAGCACTCCGTCTCCGTCACCATCACCCGGACTGACGGCAAATCCGTCAGCAAGCGCTGGAATTTCTTCGTCGGCGCAGGCGGCGAGACCCTGTACTTCGGCCAGATCCACGCCCACACTGCGGAGTATTCCGACGGCATCGGCACCCTGGAGGACGCCTATGAGCACGCCCAGGGCGTGGACGACATGGACTTCCTCATCGTCACCGACCACTCCAACTACTTCGACACCACCTCCACCGCTACCACCTCCAGCTACTACGATCTGAGCTCCCTGCTGCAGAACGCCGAGAAGACCACCACCAAGTGGGAGGAGGCCCGGGCTACTGCCAAGGAGTACAACGAGCGCTATGACGACTTCCTCTGCGTTTACGGCTATGAGATGACCTGGTCCGGCGGCCCCGGCCACACCAACAGCTTCAACACCTACGGCGTCATCTCCCGCAACAACAAGGATCTGAACAACAAGACCGGCTACGCCGGGATGCACCTGTACAACGACCTGATGGTCAACGCCGAAAAGGGCCTGGCCATCGACGGCACCGAGGCCAAGACCACCCGCAACGGCGCTGAGGTCACCGGCGTCAACGCCACCAAGAACATCCCCTTCGACGAGGAAGGCAATGCCGTTCCCGTTATTTCCCAGTTCAACCACCCCGGCAAGACCTTCGGCAACTTCGACAACTACGCGGGCTACACCGCCAAGCGGGACGACGTGCTGAACCTGATCGAGGTGGGCAACGGCGAGGGCAAGGTGGGCGGCAGCTCCTATTTCCCCTCCTATTCCGAGTATGATCTCTGCCTGTCCATGGGCTGGCACGTGGCTCCCACCAACAACCAGGACAACCACAAGGGCGGCTGGGGCAGCTCCAACAGCTGCCGCGACGTCATCCTCACCGACGACTTCTCTGAGATCGGCCTCTACCGGGCTCTGGACGCCCGCCGGGTCTACGCCACCGAGGATCAGAACCTCCGCATTTCCTACGAGCTGGTCGTGGGCGAGGAGACCTACAAGCTGGGCGACATCGCCTCCGTCGCGGAGGACGCGCAGCCGGAGAAGGTCACCGTCAAGCTGGACATTCAGGATCCCGACCGCACCGATCTGATCTCCACCGTGGAGGTCATCGGCGAGGGCGCCAAGACGCTGAAGAAGATCGAGGTCAATGACACCGGCTACAAGGGCACGATCGAGCTCAGCAACACCGACGGCTACTATTACATCAAGGTCGTGGAGGCCGACGGCGAGATCGCTGTCACCGCTCCCGTCTGGGTCAAGGAGGCCGTTCCCGTGGCCGCCGACCTGGAGAGCTCCGCTTCCGTGGCCGCCCAGGGCGAGGAGGAGACCATCACCGCCACCCTGACCAACGGCTCCGAGACCGAAGCGCTGACGCTGAAGGGCTACAAGCTCGAGGCCGAGGGCCGCGTGCTGGAGCAGAAGTCCGGCCTGAACGAGACCGTTGCCGCCGGCGGCGCCAAGGTTCTGAGCGTTCCCTTCACTCCCTCTCTGACAAACCCCTCCGCCAAGAAGACCTACGACATCAGCGTGACCTTCCAGGTGGTCTACAAGGACAAGGCTCTGGAATACAGCAAGACCATTTCCGAGACCTCCTATCCCCCCGAGCTGATGACCTACGTTGGCCTGGACAAGGGCCACAAGAACTTCTACGTCTCCGGCGACTATGCCAACAATGAGGGCTCCTTCCTCCAGATCTGCGCCGAGCGGGGCATCATCTGCCAGTACATTGAGGAAGGCCAGATGACCAAGGAAAACCTGGCCAAGTACAAGGCCGTGTTCCTCACCGTTCCCCGGATCAACGATTCCACCCAGCCTCCCGTCTGGACGGAGGACGAGCTGGAGGCCCTGGCTGATTACGCGGCCAACGGCGGCAGCATTGTCAACCTCTCCAAGTCTGACCGCTACGACTACGCGGAAATGGTGGACGGCGCGGATACCTACAACTACTCCTCCGCCGCTCTCTCCAACCTGGTGAACGAGGCCGTGGGCGCCCAGACCCGCTTCGTCCGGGGCATCGTGGTGGACAACGAGAAGAAGGCCAACGAGGCCTACCGCATCAACTTTGTGGGCAGGAACCTGGTGGGCGACCACGACTTCACCCAGGGCATCTACCCCTCCTCCACCGGTCAGTATCAGTGGTACAACGGCACCGGCATTACCTACGATCCCTGCGCCCGCTTTACCGACGTGGATCGGAACGCGTGGTACCATCCCTTTGTGGACTTCGCCCTGGAGCACGGCATTATGGCCGGCACCGGCACCAACAGCTTCAGCCCCAACACGAACCTCACCCGCGAGCAGTTCGTCACCATCCTGTGGCGGGTCGCCGGCAGCCCGGCGGCCACCGTGGCCAATCCCTTCCAGGACGTCAGCGAATCCGATTGGTCCTACAAGGCCATCCTGTGGGCCTATGAGTTCGGCGTCACCGCCGGTATCTCCCCCGACTGCTTCGGCCGCAGCAACAACGTCACCCGGGAACAGCTGGCCATGTTCCTCTACAAGTTCGCTTCCCTCAAGGGCCTCGACCTCAGCGCCCAGGCGGATCTGTCCGGCTATCCCGACGTGGATTCCATCTCCGGCTACGCTGTGAAGGCCATCCAGTGGGCCGTGGCCAACGGCCTGATGTCCGGCACGCGGGTGGACGACAGCACCGTTCTGCTGGATCCTCAGGGCACCTCCTCCCGTGCCGTGGGCGCCACCATGCTGATGCGCTTTACGGAAATGAGCGGCGAGACGCTGCCCAAGGCGGAAGGCGCCGTGACCTATCTGATCGCGCCCTACGCCTCCTCCTGGGTCGCCTCCTACAAGGCGAACTTCACCGGCTCGTCCTACGTGCCCGACTACGAGAAAGACGTGGTCATGGCGGAGAAGGGCAGCTTCGGTCTGGTCACCGCCGAGAAGCTGCCCGGCGGCGGCTTCCTGGTCTGCGGCGGCGCTTGCTTCATCACCAACTTCGACCTGAAGTACGGCACCCCCTCCAACGAGCAGTATGAGAACTACGGTCTGGTCTGCAACATCCTGGACTTCATCAAGAACGGCAAGTTCAGCGACACTGTGACCCCCATTGCCGAAGTGCACAACGGCGAGGTGGGGCAGGAGTTCACCGTAGAGGGCTGGGTCACCTCCAACGCCTCCGACTACGACAAGGACACCGCCTTCTTCGACTGCATCTACGTGCAGGACGAGACCCGCGGCATCAACTGCTTCCCCGTCTCCGGCTACTACTTCATCGGCGAAAAGGTTCGCGTCCACGGCGGCATCACCTACTACTGCGGTGAGATCGAGTTGAACCTGAGCACCGATTACAACGGCTCCATCCAGGTCATCTCCAACGACCTGAACGAGCTGCAGCCCAAGGCCGTCACCTGCGCCGAGGCCATGAGCGACGCCAACATCGGCAACCTGGTGAAGATCTCCGGCACCATCACCGAGATCCATGAGACTGCCGGCACGATCGACTACATCTACGTGGACGACGGCTCCGGTGAGATCGCGGCCCTGTTTATCAACGGCTACATCCAGCAGGCTTCCCACGCCCTGGACGGCGCTGCGATCGGTATGCACATCGAGGGCGTCGGCATCGGCTCCCGCGACGTAGACGAGTCCAGCGGCGGCGCTGACGGCGCAGGCAATGTGGACGATCCCAGCCTGTATATCAAGCGTCTGCGCGTCCGCGCCAGAGACGAGCTGAAAATCACCCCGTAAACACTGAGCGGCCCCGTGGGGCCGCTCACAAGAAAAGCAGGAAGCGGAAGCCGCGGCTTCCGCTTCTTGCTTTTTACGTTTTTATTGAGTTCGGAGCTTCTTCAAAACCGCCTCGAAATACTCCGGCATGGGGCAGGTGACGGTGATCTCCTCCCCGGTGCGGGGGTGGCGGAAGCGCAGGGCCCGGGCGTGGAGGCACTGGCTGCTCTGGCCCAGCTCCGGCTTGGGGCTGCCGTAGACCGTGTCCCCCAGGATCGGGTGGTGGATATGGGCCATGTGGACCCGGATCTGGTGGGTGCGGCCCGTCTCCAGGCGGCACTCCACCAGGGTATAGGGCCCGAAGCGCTCCAGCACCCGCCAGTGGGTCACGGCGGGGCGGCTGTTCCTGTCAGTGACGGCCATCTTCTTCCGGTCTATGGGGTGGCGGCCGATGGGGGCGTCTATCGTGCCCTCGTCCTCCCGGAAGCCGCCCTTGACGATGGCCACGTAGGTGCGGGACAGGCTGTGATCCTGGAGCTGCTCCGCCAGAGCCTGGTGGGCGAAGTCGTTCTTCGCCACGATCAGCAGGCCGGAGGTGTCCTTGTCGATGCGGTGGACGATGCCCGGCCGCAACTCCCCGTTGATCCCCGAGAGGCTGTTCCGGCAGTGAAACATCAGAGCGTTCACCAGGGTGTCGTCCCAGTGGCCCGGGGCCGGGTGGACCACCACCCCCTTGGGCTTGTTCAGCACCAGCACGTCCCCGTCTTCGTAGACCACGTCCAGAGGCAGGTCCTTGGGCTCGATGGAGACCTCCCGGAGCTCCGGCAGGACCACCGCGTAGGCGGCCCCGGCCACGGTCTTGTCCTGCTTCCGCAGGGGCTTGCCGCCCAGGGTGACGGCCCCGCTCTCCAGCAGCTTCTGGGCCGCAGAACGGGAGATGTTTTCCAGCTGCTCCGAGAGGAAAACGTCCAGTCGGATGCCGGATTCTTCTGCCTGTAGTTCCATAGCATTCTCCATGAACTGAAAACGAAGAATGAAGAGCGAAGAACTGTGGTATTATTCATCGTCGCGCAGCGACACCGAAGTTTTTCGTTTTTCGTTTTTCGTTTTTCGTTATTTCTCGCGTTTTTCCCGATCGAAAAAGAGAAGATAAACGACCAGAACAATCGCTCCGCAGGTGATGAAGATGTCCGCCACGTTGAAGACGGCGAACTTCATGAACAGGGGCTCGATCATATCCGTCACAGCCCCGGTGGCGGCCCGGTCGATGGCGTTGCCGATGGCCCCGCCGCCGATGGCGGCCAGGGTCCAGAGCTCCACGGGCTTGGTCAGGATCTTCTTGTAGATCAGCACCCCGACCACGGCAAAGAAAACCACCACCAGCACCAAGAACAGCCAGCGTGCGCCGCTGAGCATAGAGAAAGCCGCGCCGGTGTTGTGGACGTAGGTGAGCTGCACCACCCCGGGGATCAGCCGGACGCCGGTCCCGTAGGGGATCTGGGCCCGCACCAGGGCCTTGGTGATCTGGTCGGCAGCCACGATGAAGGCCATAAACAGCCCCAGAAGCAGCCATTTTTTCCAGGCGGGCTTCATTTGGCGCTCCTTTGGGCCGCGTCCACAACGCGGGTCAAAAGCTCAGGGATCGGGGCAGGCTCCAAGGCCTTTTTCGGGTCGATCAGGGCCTTCACCGCCGCCGTGTCCAGCTGGGCGGGCAAGGGCTCCAGCAGCAGGAAGGCCGAGAGCAGGGCGTCCTGGTTGATCCCCCGGATCAGCTCGGTCATGTCCTCCATGCTCAGATCCTCCGGCATGATGTAGCGCCGGACCTTGATCCCCGCGGCCTTCGCGGCCTCGAAGAGCTCGGCCTCGTAGGCCACCGTCGCCGGGTCTTCCCCCAGGCGCAGGGTCGCCAGAACGGGGAACACGTATTCCAGATAGAGCGCATCTACGCGGTTTTTCAGATCAGAAATCATTTTATATTCCTCTTGTGTGATAGAGTGTATGATATTATAGCACAAAAACATACGAAACGCCACAGGTTTTTTCGGGATCCAGCGGATTACCGAAAAAACCTGCGGCGTTTCTTTCGCTCAGCAGGGCAGGCAGATTGCCCGCGCTACATTCAGCGGTAGATGGGGTACTTCTCGGTCAGCTTGACGACCTCGGAACGGATGTAGTCCTTCTTGTTGTCGAAGTCGCGGATGGCCAGGTCGATCAGCTCCGCCAGCTTCTCCATGTCGGCTTCCTTCAGACCACGGGTGGTGACAGCGGGGGTGCCGATGCGGATGCCGGAGGTGACGAACGGGCTTCTGGGCTCGCCGGGAACGGTGTTCTTGTTGACGGTGATGTAGACCTCGTCCAGACGGTTCTGCAGCTCCTTGCCGGTGACCTCCAGGCCGATCAGATCCAGCAGCATCAGATGGTTGTCGGTGCCGCCGGAGACGATCTTCTGGCCGCGGGCCATCAGAGCGTTGGCCAGAGCCTTGGCGTTGCGGACGACCTGCTCCTGGTAGGCCTTGAACTCGGGCTTCATGGCCTCGCCGAAGGCCACGGCCTTACCGGCGATGACGTGCATCAGAGGGCCGCCCTGGATGCCGGGGAAGATGGCCTTGTTGAAGTTGAACTTGTCAGCAGCAGCCTGGTTGGCCAGGATCATGCCGCCGCGGGGCCCGCGCAGGGTCTTGTGGGTGGTGGTGGTGACCACGTCGGCATAGGGGAAGGGGCTGGGATGCACACCGGCGGCAACAAGGCCGGCAATGTGGGCCATGTCCACCATCAGGACAGCGCCGACTTCGTCCGCGATCTCACGGAACTTGGGGAAGTCGATGGTGCGGCAGTAGGCGGAAGCGCCGGCCACGATCAGCTTGGGGTGATGCTCCAGAGCCTTGTTGCGAACATCGTCATAGTCGATGATGCCGTTGGCGTCCACGCCGTAGGAGACGCACTTGAAGTACTTGCCGGACATATTCACGGGGCTGCCGTGGGTCAGGTGGCCGCCGTTGGAGAGGTCCATGCCCATGAAGGTATCGCCGGGGTTCAGAACGGCAAAGAACACAGCCATGTTGGCCTGTGCGCCGGAGTGGGGCTGCACGTTGGCGTAGTCACAGCCAAAGAGCTTCTTGGCGCGGTCGATGGCGATGTTTTCCACCACGTCCACGCACTCGCAGCCGCCGTAGTAACGCTTGCCGGGATAGCCCTCGGCATACTTGTTGGTCAGGACGCTGCCCATGGCCATCATGACTTCTTCGGAGACGATGTTCTCGGAAGCGATCAGCTCCAGGTTACGGCTCTGTCTGGCAAACTCGGCCTGCATGGCCTCGCCGACTTCCTTATCGTAGCAGGCAATTCTTTCCAAGGATTCTTTCAGCATGGTAGTTCCTCCAATTTGAAAAATTGATATGTAATTCTTTGGTTCGCGCAAATACGCACTATGTTTAATGTATCACAAGAAGAAAGGAAAGTCAACCGATTTCCGGTATTGACTTTCCTTTATTCGCTATTACGTTTGCTTTTGATAGACCGCGTCTTCGGTGAAGACCTGCTCCACCGGCCGATCCCAGGGATCCACCGGGATCGCCGCAAGCTTCTGGGCCTCAAAGGCCACCATGACGATCCGGGCGTTTACGCAGCGGGGCAGATAGCGGTCGTAGTAGCCGCCGCCCATGCCCATGCGGTTGCAGGCGGGGTCGAAGCCCGTGCCGGGGCAGACCACCAGGTCGATCTCCTCGGGCTGCAGCTCCTGGGACCGCTCCCGCACCGGCTCCCGGATTCCGTAGGCGCCGATCTGCCAGGCCCCGGGGATCATGGCGATCATCTCCGTCCGGCTGGTGCAGAGGGGATAGCAGAAGCGCTTCCCCGCCGAAGCCGGGTGGGTGAGCAGGCTGTCCAGGGACAGCTCGCCGCCTACGTGGTCGTAGATCATCACGGTCTTGGCCTTTTGGAAGGCCTCGCTTTGGGCCAGACGCTCCACGGCCCGAGCGGATCTTTCCTCCCGCTCCTGGGGAGTCAGGCTGTTGCGGGCCTGCTTCAGCTCCGCCCGGATCTTACTCCGAAGCTCTTTTCGTTCCTGTTCTGTCATTACGGTTCCTTCCTTGCTCCTTGATCCCTCGGGCGGGATTCCCTGTTCCCGGTTCCCTAATTATGCATTTTGCGTTTCTCGTCCGTGCGGGGGGAAAAGCGGGCTAATAGCCCGCGCTACCGATGGGTACATCCGTGGGGGGAACGCGGACAAGCAATACCCATGAAGGGCACAGGTGCTTGTCCCTACAGGCGTGGTTCCCGGTTCCCTGTTCCCGTAATTATGCATTCTGCATTATGCATTTTGCATTATGCATTTTGCATTTGCCGCTTTGCGGCCTCCACCACGTGCTTGCACAGCACGGCGGAGGTCACGTTCCCCACGCCGCCGGGAACCGGGGTGAGGGCAGCCACAAGGGGCTCCGCCTCTTCCTGGCGCAGATCGCCGCAGAGCTTCTGCTTGGCCTCGTTCCAGCCGATGCCCACGTCAATGACGATCTGGCCGGGGCGCAGGTACTCCGCGCTGACGCTCTCCATCTGGCCGGAGGCCGCCACCACGATATCCGCCTCCCGGGTAATCGAAGGCACGTCCACCGTGCGGGTGTGGCAGACCGTGACCGTGGCGTTGGCGTGCATCAGCATCATGGCCACCGGACGGCCGATGACCAGGGAGCGGCCGATCACAGCCACCCGCTTGCCCTTGGGATCCACGCCGTAGTAGCGCAGCAGCTCCATGGCGGCCTGGGCCGTGCAGGGTGGGAAGCCCAGGGGGGTGTTGGTGAAGACGCCCGCCAGGGAGCCGTCCGTGCAGCCGTCCACGTCCTTTTCGGGGGCCAGGAGCCGCCGGGCCTTTTCCCCGTCCAGCTGCTTGGGCAGGGGACGGAACATCAGAATGCCGTGGACTGTGGGATCGTTGTTCAGCCCCTCCAAGGTGGAGAAAAAGGTCTCGCTGTCCACGTCCGCGGGAAGGATCACGTTTTTGACGGCCACGCCCACCTTCTCGCAGCGCTTCATGGCGCCTCGCTCGTAGGCCAGGTCGTCGTCCCGCTCGCCCACCCGCAGGATGGCGAGGGTGGGCTCCACGCCCCGTTCTTTCAGCGCGGTCACCTCGGCGGCCACCGCTTCACTCAGCGCCGCCGCGACCGGGGCGCCCTTCCAGATCTCTGCCATGATAAATTGTCACCTCAAATGATAAGTATTCAATGATCCATTTCGTTGTCCTGCCGCGGGGTACGGATTCTTCGCTTTGCTCAGAATGACGGGTAGGGATCATCAGGGCAGGAACTCGCCCTGGTGGTTCAAAAAGACGCGGACAAGCTGGGGGTCGAAATGGTGGCCGGACTCGGAGCGGATGATCTCCACCGCTTCGGATACCGGATAGGCCTTTTTGTAGCAGCGCTCGGAAATCAGCGCGTCATAGACGTCTGCAATGGCCATGATCCGGGCGGAAAGGGGGATCTCCTCCCCTTTCAGGCCCTCGGGGTAGCCTGTCCCGTTCCAGCGCTCGTGGTGATAGGAGACGATGTCTGCGGCGAAGTTGACGGAATCCTCGTCGGCGATCCCCTCCATGATCTCATGGACGACCTTGCCGCCCTGGGCGGCGTGCAGCTTCATCGTCTGGAACTCCTCCGGGGTCAGCTTGCCCGGCTTTTGCAGGATGCGATCCGGAACCAGGATCTTGCCGATGTCGTGCAGGGGGGCCATCATGGTCATGAGCGTGATAAAGCGGTCGTCCAGCTGCTTGGTGTAGACCCCGTCCTCCCGCGCCCGCTCCGCCAGGAGCTTGACGTAACGCCCTGTGCGGGTGATATGCTTGCCGGTCTCCAGGTCGCGGTTTTCGATCAGGTTCGCCATCCCGGAAACGATCTGGGTCTGCATATCGGAGATGCGCTTCTGATTGTCGACCAGATCCTCCTTGACGTTCTGCTGCACCAGGTCGTTGTAGTAGATGTAACAGATGCTGGCGCTGATGGAGATGGCGACGTAGGTGATGTTGATGCGGTATGCGGCCATGGGCACGATCCCCGCCACAAGAATGACCAGCATCATCAGAATGGTCCGGGCGTCCCGGTGGCGAAAGCGCTGCCCCACTACGATCAGATTGCGAGCCAGATAGGCCAGGGTGGCCACGCTGAAGCTGCCGTAGATCGGGAGGAACAGCGGCCCGCGGGCATATCCGCTCCCATCAAAGGAAAATACCCAGCCGTTGCAGGCGGCGACGGACTCTACCAGCAGGTTGACGGCAAGATAGGCCGCAACGAAGCGCCCCCGGTGGTGGATGCCCAGCGCACCGGAGAAGAGCACACCCAGCAGGGGTGAAGCGGAAAACTGCATTACGGTGATCACCGTCAGCGGGATGGCCAGCTCGGGCCGGTATTCTACGCCGTGCACTGCGAACTCTGCCGCAGCGCAGAACGAGACCGTCAGAAACGTGGCCAGATACCAGACCTTTTGCTCCCGGGTAAAGCCGGAATAGCCCACAACGTGCAGGATCATCGCCAGCATCAGCAGCTCCGTCAACATGAACACACTTGAATAGAACGTCATGATGCGATCTCCTGTTTCCTGTATCCTGTTGCCTGCCTACTGTCTTTTACGGTGGGGATTGCCTGTCTGTCTCCTGTCCTGTATTTTGATGGTTGGAAAATGCTTACGCGTCGATGTGCTCCGCCAGCCAATTTTTCAGCTGGGAAATGGGGACGCGAACCTGTTCCATGCTGTCGCGGTCGCGGATGGTGACGGCGTTGTCGGGCTCGATGCCCTTCTCAGGGTCGCCCACGGTGTCGAAGTCCACAGTGATGCAGTAGGGCGTGCCGATCTCGTCGGCCCGGCGGTAGCGCTTGCCGATGGAGCCGGTGTCGTCATAGTCCACCATGAAGTATTTGGCCAGCTCGTCCCGGAGCTCCATGGCCTTGTCGCCCAGCTTCTTGGACAGGGGCAGGATGGAGGCCTTGATGGGGGCGATGGCGGGATTCAGCCGCAGCACCACCCGGACGTCGTTCTTCTCCGCGTCCACTACCTCTTCATCGTAGGCCTGGCAGAGCAGGGCCAGCACGGTACGGTCCAGGCCGTAGGTGCTCTCCACGATGTAGGGGATATAGCGCTCGTTGGTGTAGGGATCCAGATAGTCCATCTTCTGGCCGGAATACTCCTGGTGACGGCTCAGATCGAAGTCGGTGCGGTCGTGGGTGCCGTTGATCTCGCCCCAGCCGATGGTGGGGAAGAGGAACTCGATGTCGCAGGCGGCCTTGGCGTAGTGGGCCAGCTTCTCATGGTCGTGGAAGCGGAGGTTCTCGGCAGGCAGACCGAGATCCTCGTAGAACTTGCGGCCGTAGTTCTTGAAGTACTCATAGAGCTCCAGGTCGTCGCCGGGCTTGCAGAAGGTCTGGAACTCCATCTGCTCGAACTCGATGGTGCGGAAGGTGAAGTTGCCCGGGGTGATCTCGTTGCGGAAGGCCTTGCCGATCTGGCCGATGGAGAAGGGCAGCTTGGCCCGCATGGAGCGCAGGACGTTAGGGTAGTTCACATACTCGCCCTGGGCGTTCTCCGGCCGCAGATAGATGACGCTCTTGGCGTCGTTGGTGACGCCGCGGTAGGTCTGGAACATCAGGTTGAACTCCCGGATGTCGGTGAAGTTGTGCTTGCCGCAGTTGGGGCAGGGGATGGAGTGGGCCTTGATGTAGTCGAACATCTCCTCCTTGGTCATGCCGTCGGCATGGGCCTCGGGGTCGAACTCGTCGATGAGATTATCGGCGCGGAAGCGCATCTTGCACTCCTTGCAGTCCAGCAGAGGATCGGAGAAGGAGCCCACATGGCCGCTGGCCTCCCAGACCCGGGGATTCATCAGAATGTCGGCATCCACCTCGAAGGAGTTGTGCCGCTCCTGGATGAAGCGCTTGCGCCAGGCGTCCTTCACGTTGTTCTTGAGGCGGGTGCCCAGAGGGCCGTAGTCCCAGGTGTTGGCCAGGCCGCCGTAGATCTCGGAGCCGGCGAAGATAAAGCCCCGGTTCTTGCACAGGGCCACGATTTTGTCCATGGTTTTTTCGGTGTTGGTCATAGCTTTGGATTTCCTCCTGTCGATATTTCGTTCTGCCCGCATTATACCCGATTTTGCCAAAAAATTCTACCCCTTTTTTGTGTTTTCACAAGAAAAGGGGCAGAAGTTTGGCAGGGGCGGCCCATGCATTTTGCATTTTGCATTTTGCACTTTGCATTTTGCACTTTGCATTTTGCATTCCCCGCCCGGGCGGGGTGCGTCCCTACTCGGAGCGCAGGGCGGTGACTGGATCCTGTCTTGCCGCCTTGCGGGAGGGGATCAGGCCGCCCAGGAGGGTCAGGACGATGGACAGGGCCACCAGAATGGCGGCTGCCGCGGGCTGCAGGAAGGCCCGGATATTGACCTCTCCCGCCACGGAGGCAATGATCCGGTTGGCCGGGATCAGCAGCAGGTAGGTGATGCCCACGCCCAAGAGCCCGGCCATGGCCCCGATGATGAAGGTCTCGGCGTTGAAGACCTCGGAGATGTTCCGCTTGGACGCTCCGATGGCCCGGAGAATGCCGATCTCCTTTCGGCGCTCCAGCACGGAGATATAGGTGATGACGCCGATCATGACCGAGCTTACCACCAGAGAGATGGCCACAAACGCGATCAGAACGGTGGAAATCGCGTCCACAATGTCTGTCACGGAGCTCATCAGGGTATCCACCAGATCGGTATAGGTGATGACCCGATCCGGATCCTCCTGCTCCATGCGGGCGTTATAGTCCGCCAGGATTTCCTTGATCCGGCCCTTGCCGGCGAAATCCCTGGGGTAAATGGTGATGGAGGAGGGAGTCTCATCCGTGGCGTAGCCCAGCTTGCGGAGGTTGCCGGAATAGGTGTTGGACTGCTTGGACATCAGAGCCGTCATCAGATCCCGCAGCTCCGCGGCGTCCATGTTCATGGAAAAGGCCTCGGCCAGGGCCTCCGGGTCGATCCGGAAGGCGTCCTGCAGATTGGCGGCAAACTGCTCCGTCAGGCCGGAGAGATTGTCTGCAATGGCCTGGGTGAGCTGCTCCGTCAAGCCGCCCATGGCTGATTCCATGGCCGCGCCGATGGCGCTGCCGATGGAGGCGGAATAGCGGGAGAACAGGGCCGCTGCCCTGGCCTCCAGGCCGGAGGTGTCGATGGCTCTGGAAACCGCCTCCGCCAGGATGGCGGCGGCTTCGTCCGAGGAAAGATAGTCGGTGAAGGACTGGGTCAGATCCGCAAAGCCCGGCACCCCGTTCTCCGCGGCGTAGCTCTCGTAGCCCGCGTAGACCGCGGCGGTCAGGGCGGAGATCTGCTCAGAGCTCAGGGTAAAGGCCAGCGCCCGATCCCGCAGCTCTCCGGCGGCGGCCTCCAGCGCTTCCCGCGCCGCGTCCGTCTGCAGATAGTCCGCCAGGAAGGCCAGAGGCGGCGCAGTTCCCTCCGGATCCTGCTGGGCGGCGTAGTCCTCGTAGCCGGCCAGCACACTGAGCAGCATCAGCTCCAGCTCCTCGGGGGTCACGGCAGCGGCGCCGTTCTCCTCCAGGGCCTCCCGGATCCCCGTTTCCAGGATCTCACGGGCGGCGTCGGAGGCCAGATACTCCCCCAGAGCCGGGCCAAGCCGGGTGGGATCGGTGCTGGGATCCTCCCGGGCGGCCTCATACCAGCCCGCCAGCAGCTGGGTGAAGAGATCCTTCATATCCTCTGCGGTGATCCGGATCTTGACGCCGGACAGCAGATCGGCAATGTCCCGCTGGGTGAGCCGGGGCATGGCGGCGGAAAAGGCGTTGGGATCCATGGCCCCGGAGAGATCCAGGCCGGAAAAGTCCAGACCGGAGAGGTCAAAGGCGGACATATCAATATCTCCGTCCTCTCCCAGATCAAACTGGAAAGCCTTGGAGATTGCCTCCTCGTCCACGGAGAAGAGCGTGGAAAGGTCCATATTCCGATCCCGCTCCGTCTCGCCGAAGGGCAGGCCGGTGAACACGTCCAGGTTCTGATCGGCCAGTTGCTGCCGCGTGACCTCGCTCTCAGCGGAGAGGCTCCGCAGCCGGTCGGCCAGGGCAGCTGGATAGGCAATGCCGTAATTCAGCGTGGGGTTGCTCATGTCCTCGCTGGGCATGACCACGCCCACCACAGTCAGATCCCCGGCGCTCTCCAGGGTCTTGCGAAGCCAGGCCTCGTCGGAGGAACGGTCCGCCCAGACCTGATAGTCCGCGTCGTAGGTATAGAGGGCGGAGGCGGGGAGCACCTTGAAGGAGATCCCCAGCAGATCGTCGTAGCGCAGGCGAAGGGCCGGGCCGTTATCCTGCACCGATTCGCCCTGGGTGAAGCTGCGAACCATTTCCTCCAGCTCCGCAGGATCCTTGAGCCCCATGGCGTAGAGGGTCAGATCCGGGATCCAGCCGCCCTTGGTCAGCACCACCACGCACTCGTTCCAGTCCTCCGGCCAATGGCCGGTCACCACCTCGTACTGCGTCTCATAGAGAGCAGGCTCCGAGGGCATGACCCGGAAGGAGTCGGAGGAGGTCATCTGGGAGAGCATGGAGCTCATCCCCTCCACGGAGCTGATACCCATGGCAGCAAAGGTGCTGTCCGGGTTCACCTGCCGGACGCGGTTTTCGTCCACGGCAAAGATCCGCGGGGTGATATTGTAGTCGTAGGTGATGGCCTGAACCTGGTCGTAAATATCCGTCTGGCCGGATTCCAGGTAGGCCCGCAGGGCGGTAAGGTCGTTGACGCTGACCCGGGAGAACAGGTTCGTCACGGTCTTCCACTCCCGAACCTCCGCGTCCACGTCCGTATCATCCGGCGTCCCGCCGCCCTGGTTCCGGTTCATCAGCGCGGCAAGGTCAAAGCTGGTGTCTGTGATCTGCAGGGGGTAGCTTTTCAGCGTGTCCTCCTCCACAGATTGGATGTAGCGGTCCACGCCGTTGGACATGGACAGGATCATGGCGATGCCGATGATGCCGATGGAGCCTGCAAAGGCCACCAGCAGCGTACGCACCTTCTTCGTCCAGAGGTTGTTGAAGCTCAGGCTCAGAGCCGTGAGCACCGACATGGAGGCCCGGCCCAGATTCCGGTGGACTGCCGGGCCCTCCGTCGCCGGGTCGTAGGGGTCGGAGTCGTCGGTGATCCGGCCGTCCTTCAGCCGGACGATGCGGGTGGCGTATTCGTCCGCCAGCTCCGGGTTGTGGGTGACCATGACGACCAGCCGGTCTCTGGCCACCTCCTTCAGCAGCTCCATCACCTGGACGGAGGTCTCGCTGTCCAGCGCGCCGGTGGGCTCGTCGGCCAGGAGGATGTCCGGGTCGTTGACCAGGGCCCGGGCGATGGCCACCCGCTGCATCTGGCCGCCGGAGAGCTGGGCCGGCTTCTTGTGGATGTGCTCCGCCAGCCCCACCCGCACCAGGGCGTCCTTGGCCCGGCGGCGGCGCTCCCGGGGGGAGACGCCGGAGATGGTCAGCGCCAGCTCCACGTTGGCCAGGATGGTCTGGTGGGGGATCAGGTTGTAGCTCTGAAAGACGAAGCCCACCGTGTGGTTGCGGTAGGAATCCCAGTCCCGGGCGGAGTACTTCCGGGTGGAGACCCCGTTGATGATCAGCTCGCCCTCGTCATAGCGATCCAGCCCGCCGATGACGTTGAGCAGCGTGGTCTTGCCGGAGCCGCTGGGCCCCAGGATGGCCACAAATTCGTTGTCCCGCAGGCTCAGGCTCACCCCGTCCAGAGCCCGCTGTACCAGCGCGCCGGTTTTATATACTTTTTTGACATCCTTGATCTGCAGCATGGGGTTCGCCTCCTTCTCTGTGAAAATCCCATGTGTTTTCAGCTATTATACACAAAAACCGTTTCCGGGAAAAGGGGAGGGCTTTTCATTTTATAAAAAGTTTACATTTGGGGCAGAAAAAAGAAAAAACCGGGCAAAGTCATCTTGACTTCCCGGCCGGCTTGTGCTATAATGTAGCTCCAATATGCGATTTTATGCCCAAACGCAATCTTCACCCTTACATTCGCAGTATAGCACAGCGCCCCCGGAATTGCAAGTGCGCCTGCTCAAAAACAGGAAACAGCTCCGGGTGTATCAAAATTGTTCAACGTGAATTTCTTATACGAAAGGCAGTGATGAACCCACATGGCATTGGTGAAAGATCAGTACTTCGGCAAAACCCTCCGCAAGAGCTATGCCAAGTACGAGGAAATCCTGGAGATGCCCAATCTGCTGAAGATCCAGAAGGATTCCTACAACTGGTTCCTGGAAGAAGGCCTGCATGAGGTCTTCCGGGACACGGACGCCATCACCGACTACACCGGCAATCTGGAGTTGACCTTCCTGGACTACTCCATGAACGACAAGCCCAAGTACACCGTGGAGGAATGCAAGGAGCGGGACGCCACCTACGCCAAGCCCATCAAGGTCAAGGTGCGCCTTCGCAACAAGGAGACCGGCGAGATCAAGGAGCAGGAGATCTTCATGGGAGATTTCCCCCTCATGACCAACGGCGGCACCTTCGTCATCAACGGCGCGGAGCGCGTGATCGTCTCCCAGATCGTCCGTTCCCCCGGTATGTACTACGCCGACGAGGTGGACAAGGCCGATCAGCACTCCTACACCGCCCAGATCATTCCCTACCGCGGCGCGTGGCTGGAGTATGAGACCGACTTCCAGAACGTCTTCTACGTCCGCATCGACAAGAACCGCAAGCTGCCCATCACCTGCCTGATCCGCGCCCTGGGCGTCAACACCGATGCCGAGATTCTGGAGCGCTTTGGCAACGACGTCCGCATCACCTCCACTCTGGAGAAGGACACCTGCCACAGCCCCGAGGAAAGCTTGCTGGAGATCTACCGCCGGCTGCGTCCCGGCGAGCCCCCCACAGTGGACAACGCCCGCTCCTATCTGGACGCCCTGTTCTTTGACGACCGGCGTTACGACGTTTCCAAGGTAGGCCGCTACAAGTTCAACAAGAAGATGGATCTGTGGTGGCGTCTGGCCGGCAACGAGCTGGCCCAGCCCATTGCCGATCCCCTCACCGGCGAGATCCTGGCCGAGCCCGGCAAGATCCTCACCCGGGAGGAGGCCAAGGCCATTTCCGCCCGCGGCGTCAACGAGGCCGTGCTGCTGGTCAACGGCAAGGAGCTCAAGCTCTTCTCCAACAACATGGCGGATATGTCCCAGTTCGTGGACTTCGACCCCAAGCAGTTCGGGATCAAGGAAAAGATCGACTTCCCCACCCTGAAATCCATGCTGGAAACCGCCAAGGCCGAGAACTGGACCACCGAGGATTGGGGCTATGCCATTGAAGACCGTGCCGAGGAGCTGATGCCCAAGCACATCACCCCCAACGACATCCTGGCCTCCATCAACTATCTGATCTGCGTGGCCAACGGCGTGGGCACCACCGACGACATCGACCACCTGGGCAACCGCCGCCTGCGCTGCGTGGGCGAGCTGCTGCAGAACCAGTTCCGGGTGGGCTTCACCCGTCTGGAGCGGGTCATCCGGGAGCGCATGACCGTCCAGGATCTGGAGACCGTCACCCCCCAGAGCCTTATCAACATCCGGCCTGTGACCGCGGTGATCAAGGAGTTCTTCGGCTCCTCCCCCCTGTCCCAGTTCATGGATCAGAACAACCCCCTGGCGGAGCTGACCCACAAGCGCCGTCTGTCCGCCCTGGGCCCCGGCGGTCTGTCGAGAGAGCGCGCCTCCTTCGACGTCCGTGACGTTCACTACTCCCACTACGGCCGTATGTGCCCCATTGAGACCCCCGAAGGTCCCAACATCGGCCTGATCAACTATCTGGCCTGCTTCGCCAAGATCAACGAGTACGGCTTCGTGGAGGCTCCCTTCCGCAAGCTGGAAAAGATCTACGACGAGAACGGCAAGTACGTCGGCTCCCGGGTCACCGACCAGGTGGACTACATGACCGCCGACATTGAGGACGACTTCCGGGTGGCCCAGGCCAACGAGCCCGTGGACGAGAACGGCTTCCTGGTCAACGCCCGCGTCACCTGCCGTCACCGCAACGAGATCATCGCCGTGGACCGGGAGCAGATCGACTACATCGACGTCTCCCCGAAGATGATGGTCTCCGTGGCCACCGCCTTTATCCCCTTCCTGCAGAACGACGACGCCAACCGTGCTCTGATGGGCGCGAATATGCAGCGTCAGGCCGTGCCGCTGATGGTCACCGAGGCGCCCATCGTCGCCACCGGCGTGGAGCACAAGTGCGCCGTGGACTCCGAGGTCTGCGTCAAGGCCGAGGGCGCCGGCGAGGTCACCAAGGTCTCCGCCGACTGGATCACCGTCCGCTACGACGACGGCTCCGTCACCGACTACAAGCTCACCAAGTTCGCCCGCTCCAACCAGGGCACCTGCGTCAACCAGCGGCCCATCGTGTCGGTGGGCGAGCGGGTTGAGGCCGGGCAGGTCATTGCTGACGGCCCCGCCTGCTCTCAGGGTGAAATCTCCCTGGGCAAGAACGTGCTCATCGGCTTCATGACCTGGGAAGGCTACAACTACGAGGACGCCATCCTGCTGAACGAGCGTCTGGTGCGGGAGGACGTCTTCACCTCCATCCACATCGAGGAGTATGAGACCGAAGCCCGCGACACCAAGCTGGGGCCCGAGGAGATCACCCGGGACATCCCCAACGTGGGCGAGGACACCCTGAAAGATCTGGATGAAGAGGGTGTCATCCGCATCGGCGCCGAGGTCACCTCCGGCGACTACCTGGTAGGCAAGGTCACCCCCAAGGGCGAGACCGAGCTCACCGCGGAGGAGCGTCTGCTCCGGGCCATCTTCGGCGAGAAGGCCCGCGAGGTCCGTGATTCCTCTCTGAAGGTCCCCCACGGCGAGAGCGGCATCATTGTGGACGTCAAGAAGTTCACCCGGGCCAACGGCGACGAGATGGCCCCCGGCGTCAACAAGGTCGTTCGCGTCTACATCGCCCAGAAGCGTAAGATCTCCGTGGGCGACAAGATGGCCGGCCGCCACGGCAACAAGGGCGTCGTATCCCGGGTCCTGCCCGAGGAGGATATGCCCTTCCTGCCCGACGGCACCCCGCTGGACATCGTGCTGAACCCCCTGGGCGTTCCCTCCCGTATGAACATCGGTCAGGTGCTGGACGTCCACCTGGGCTACGCCGCCAAGACCCTGGGCTGGAAGGTCTCCACCCCCATCTTCGACGGCGCCAACGAGAAGGACATCCGCGAGACCCTTAAGCTGGCCGGGCTCCGCGAGGACGGCAAGTCCATCCTCTACGACGGCCGCACCGGCGAGCAGTTCGACAATCTGGTCACCGTGGGCTGGGTCTACTTCCTCAAGCTCCACCACCTGGTCGACGACAAGATCCACGCCCGTTCCACCGGCCCCTACTCCCTGGTCACCCAGCAGCCTCTGGGCGGCAAGGCCCAGTTCGGCGGCCAGCGCTTCGGCGAAATGGAAGTCTGGGCCCTGGAGGCCTACGGCGCTGCCTACACCCTGCAGGAGATCCTGACGGTCAAGTCCGACGACGTGACCGGCCGTGTGAAGACCTACGAGGCCATTGTCAAGGGCCACAACGTGCCCACCCCGGGCGTGCCCGAATCCTTCAAGGTCCTGGTCAAGGAGCTCCAGTCCCTGTGCCTGGATATCAAGGTCCTGGACGAGCAGGGCGACGTGATCGAGCTCAAGGACGAGGACGACGACGATGTGGTCTACACCGCAGAGGGCGGCGACGACTACACCCACGAGGAAGAATTTGTCACCGACGCCGACGAGGTGTTGGAGTCCGGCTATAACTACGACGAGGAACAGGATGAAGACACCTTCTCCACTGTCCTCCAGGAGGTCGTCGCGGAGGCGGAAGCCGCCGCAGAGGCCCAAGACGACGAATAAGGAAGGAGGAACAAAACAATGCCTAACGCCACCTTTGATTCCATTAAAATCGGTATTGCCTCCCCTGAAATGATCCGCGAGTGGTCTTACGGCGAGGTGCTCAAGCCCGAGACCATCAACTACCGCACCCTCAAGCCCGAACGGGAAGGCCTGTTCTGCGAGAAGATCTTCGGGCCTACCAAGGACTGGGAGTGCCACTGCGGCAAGTATAAGAAGATCCGCTACAAGGGCAAGATCTGCGACCGCTGCGGCGTCGAGGTCACCAAGGCCAAGGTCCGCCGCGAGCGCATGGGCCACATCGAGCTGGCCGCGCCCTGCTCCCACATCTGGTACTTCAAGGGCATCCCCTCCCGGATGGGTCTGCTGCTGGACATCAGCCCCCGCATCCTGGAGAAGGTCCTCTACTTCGCCAACTATATCGTGGTGGATCCCGGCGACGCGCCGCTGATCCAGAACCAGATTCTCTCCGAGAAGGAATACCGGGATCTGCGGGAGAAGTATGAGGACGATTTCGACGCCCGCATGGGCGCGGAAGCCATCCAGGCCATGCTGAAGAAGATCGACCTGGAGCAGCTCTCCGAGAGCCTGCGCGCCGAGCTGAAAACTGCCTCCGGCCAGAAGAAGCTCCGCATCATCAAGCGGCTGGAGGTCGTGGACTCCTTCCGTCTGAGCGGCAACGATCCCGCCTGGATGGTCATGGACGTACTGCCTGTGATCCCCCCCGAGCTCCGGCCCATGGTCCAGTTGGACGGCGGCCGCTTCGCCACCTCCGATCTGAACGATCTCTACCGCCGGGTCATCAACCGCAACAACCGTCTGAAAAAGCTGGTCTCCATGGACGCCCCCGACATCATCGTACGCAACGAGAAGCGGATGCTCCAGGAGGCTGTGGACGCCCTGATCGACAACGGCCGCCGGGGCCGCGCCGTCACCGGCGCCAACAACCGGGCGCTGAAATCCCTGTCCGATATGCTCAAGGGCAAGCAGGGCCGTTTCCGTCAGAACCTGCTGGGCAAGCGCGTGGACTACTCCGGCCGTTCCGTTATCGTGGTCGGCCCCGAGCTGAAGCTCTATCAGTGCGGCCTGCCCAAGGAAATGGCCATCGAGCTCTTCCGGCCCTTCGTGATGAAGAAGCTGGTGGAGGACAAGCTGGCCTCCAATATCAAGTCCGCCAAGAAGATGATCGACAAGGGCGCCACCGAGGTCTGGGACGCACTGGAGGTCATTATCAAGGATCGCCCCGTCATGCTGAACCGTGCGCCCACCCTGCACCGCCTGGGCATCCAGGCCTTTGAGCCTGTGCTGGTGGAGGGCCGCGCCATCAAGCTGCACCCCCTGTGCTGCACGGCCTTCAACGCCGACTTCGACGGCGACCAGATGGCTGTCCACGTTCCCCTCTCCGCCGAGGCCCAGGCCGAGGCCCGTATGCTGATGCTCTCGGCCAACAACCTGCTCCGGCCCCAGGACGGCAAGCCCGTCACCGTGCCCACCCAGGATATGATCCTCGGCACCTACTATCTGACCTATCAGCGCTATCAGATCAACCACTATCCCAGCCTCCACGCCGCCATGCAGTTTATCTCCAGCGGCAAGCTGACCATGGACGATCCCGTCTTTGTCCGCAACAGCTGGGACGATCCCGAGGCTGAGGGCTTCCACCACTTTATCAAGACCACCGGCAACGGCATCCACAACGAGATCGACCGGCCCGACGAGGCGGACGACGCCTTCGAGACCCTGGCCGAGGCTGTTGCCGCCCTGGACGCCGACAAGATCGAGCCCACCCGCACCGTCTGGATCTACAACAGCTGGGACGATGCCAAGGCCATTTCCGAGGAGGATCATCTCTACGTCCGCACCCTGGCCTGCCTGGCCAAGGAGGCCTTTGAGAAGGGCGAGCGTCCCCGGGAGATCCTGCCCAGCTTCACCGGCGTCAACGAGGCCATGATGGCCTACGCCGAGCACGGGCTGGATATGCACGAGCCCATCCGCGTCTACATGGAGCGGGAGATCGACGGCGTGATGCACCGTGGCATGATCAACGCCACTGTGGGCCGTCTGATCTTCAACGAGCCCATCCCCCAGGATCTGGGCTTCTTCGACCGCTCCGGCGGCGACCTGCTGAGCCTGGAGATCCAGGAGAAGGTGGGCAAGAAGCTGCTGGGCAAGATCATCGACCGCTGCATCCGCGTCCACGGCTTCACCATCTCCACGGAGATGCTGGACAAGGTCAAGGCCCTGGGCTACAAGTACTCCACCAAGGGCTCCATCACCGTCTCCATCGCGGACATGGCCATCCCCGAGCGGAAGTACCAGCTGATCCGCGAGGCCGAACAGGCCGTGGTCAAGATTGACCGCCAGTACAAGCGCGGCTTCATCACCAACGACGAGCGCTACCGCCTCACCGTCCGGGAGTGGGAGGAGACCATCAAGAAGGTCACCGACGCCCTGCAGAACAACCTGGACACCTTCAACCCCATCTTCATGATGGCGGACTCCGGCGCCCGCGGCAGCATGAACCAGATCCGTCAGCTGGCCGGCATGCGCGGCCTGATGGCCGACACCTCCGGCCGCACCATTGAGATCCCCATCAAGGCCAACTTCCGTGAAGGCCTCTCCGTCCTGGAGTACTTCATCTCCTCCAGAGGCGCACGTAAGGGCCTGACCGATACCGCTCTGCGTACCGCCGA